>Ga0056128_1000510_pt1 | contig 35370 bp, 21 predicted proteins | sample WorMetLIZISLAND2_FD_71113 | JGI IMG/M metagenome (GOLD analysis project Ga0056128, IMG submission 71113) | Marine gutless worms symbiont microbial communities from Max Planck institute for Marine Microbiology, Germany - Olavius geniculatus... ...
AAAGAATTGCTTAATTTTCCCCATAGGCCCCATTGTAATTTTTTCGATTTTTGCGAATAAATACGTTAAATATTAATTTCAAATTTTTTAACCCCCAAAAGGCACATCCTTGCGCGAGACCTCGTCGTTTGAGCCATTGCAAGCAAAAATCCGCCGAAGGGTCTGACCTGTAGGTGAGTTTCTGAAAAAAGGTATATAGCTACAAAAATTTTTGCGTATATTTCACCCATTTGCCGGGAAGCCCCCCTTGGAGGGATTTACATGAAATTTTGCATGAGGGGTCAACTCGCCGACGTAATCAGCCGTGCTAAATTTTATCTCAATCAGATCAGGGGTTTTGATTCTGTGGGGGCTCGAATTTTTGGCTTTTCTATAAGAAAGAGAAGTCGCTTTAAATCAGGGCTTGAACTACCGTTCAGCCTGTGATGTTTGTGGTCGCACAAAATAAAACAAGTAATTTGAGCAAAGCTCATGAGACGCGCGACAATCTTAGCAGTTCCTCTTCACAGGTTTTCCCATGTTTATCTCCAGCCATTTCGGTGCAATTCACTCTTAAAATGTGTGTCCCAGGCCTAAATCGCGAAAAATTCACGAAAAACCTTTTTTGGAGGTTCAGGCTCATTCAAGATAATCGATGTTGATAAATCTAAAAAGTTCGTCACCAGTGCTTGTAATTATGTGCAGCATGTCTATACCTATCTGCAATAGTTTTCACACTAAAAGAGCAAATAGCGGCAAAATAACGTCTTTTTAGGGGGTATTTTTCTTTGACGCTTTAGTTCGAGAGGTATCCCTTCACCCAGGGGCACGAAATTTTGTCACGATAAACTAGCGTCCTTGGGGCAGCCAACAGTAAAGATTTCATGATTCTAGGTGTCGCCGTTTTAATACAGTACCAAGGTGTGACAGACGGACGGACAGACAGACAGACAGACAGACAGACGCCTAGACGATGGCTAAAACGCGCGAAGCATTATGCTGTCGCGCGTAACAGAATGTTTCACCCTATTTTAGTTTTTGTGAGACTACACGCAGGGCCGTCTTTTGCCAGCGCGGGGCTCTTGGCACTGACTTACCCGCGGAACCCCTGATACCACATAGTAACCTGAGACCACACTACACCACAAACCGTAGGATTGATCTAAGTCTACATAGGTAATGCAGGCCTATAACTTCTGTTTTTAAGGGTAGGCCTACAATTTTGCAAGCGAAGCGAGCGAAAAAAAATTTGGACCCTATATTTTAGGTTTTCCCAACATTTTCTCGACTTTCTAATTAAGTTTAAGTTGTGACAATAATTCATTTCCTAAAGCGATGAAATTGTTTAGACTGGTCGATCGTCTGTTGCGCTGTAGCGCGGGGCCCTTTTGGGGCGCGGGGCCTTTGGCACGTGCCAAAATGCCCCCTCCCTAAAGACCGGCCTGCCTACAGATGTACATCTCGTAATAATAATGTGGACAGTAGTTACATTCCTGGTGTTGCGCACGTGACGATGATAACATTTTGTTGATATCTTGAGTACCTGGCATGTTCATTTTGTCCTAGTGTGATATCGTTAACTGACTCTGTTAACTAATTGCGCGTTTTATAGGCTTAATCATTTAAGTTTTGTGTTTTGTGTTTTATGTATATTATTGCACAATATTTATAACTAACAAGTAAATAAACAAATCATCAAAGTCATTCGATAAGAGGCGAAATCGCTAATCGCTGCTGCCCCTGGTGAATCATAAGTGGGCAAGTGCGAGTGTACCTCCTGCCAATGGCATGTAAAACCGTCGAACGGTTTAAGCACGAGTGTAACAGACGACAGACGACAGACCACGCAACGGATGACTGGGTAGCTATAGGCGAGTTTGCTAGCGCTAAAGGGATTTTGCCTAATAAAATTTTGAAAATCAAGGTGCACGTGCCAGTGCATTGTGTCGCTATTCGCTATAACCAACAGACTATCACAGCGTCCGACCGTGTCTATGTGTCTATATACGAGGTCACCACTTTGCTCACAGACGCTTTATTCGTCACGAAAATGAATGATACCGCCCAGCCCTGCAGGCTGTCTAGCTATTGTCATTGCCAAAATATAGGGGCTTATAGTGAATACTGTTAATGCTCACCTCAGCGGTGACTATACATGCTTCTGTCCCTCAGATCTACAGACGTATAGTAGAGCTGCTGCTAAACAGAATGGACAAACAACTACTCGAAAGTACCAACGCCAATTCTTCTGCCGTATACAGCATCGCTTTAGAGTAAAACTTTTGCATGTAGTTACATGCAAAATTTTAAAAAAACTTAAAAAATTTTTTTTTTACAAATGTATTTAGTATTATGCGAAACATTTCTGCAGATTTTTTTGTCTTTTACGTGTAACCGCGACTTCATACAAGCCAGTAGCACATTTTAGACAAGAAAAATTATGTCTGCTCAAGAATTTAATTTTGCACTTAAATATTTACACAAAATTAGGATTTTTTGGCATCAGATATTGCACATTCAGGCACAAATTTTTCAGCAACAGAATATTTTCCGACAATTTTCAGAGAGACCAAAATTTAAAGAGCTAAATGGGGGGATTGTCCCGTTGCCCTTGCCACGACGGCATTCCATTGATTTCAAACAATAGAAACAGCAGCTCAACGCTTTCTTAGTGCATGTGCGTGATAGCAGTCGTCACATTTGCGACCGTGGGAATCTAATGTATCCAACGATAAGACTGATTAAATGCGGCAAAAATAAGAAACAAAAAAAATAAAAGTTAGTGAAATCAGTGAAACGCTGTCCAGAAAATACCAGCCATCGATCTATGGTGAGAAGAATCGGCATTCGCAACAGTGTGAAAACCTGTTCCGAAAAAGTGGTAAATAATTGAGCATATAGTAAGGTCGATAAGAACAATGGACTGACAGGATTAGGTCTACAAAAATTTAAGTATGTTGGCCTGTAGTGAAAACTTCGTATACAACAGCAGCTTATATTCAAAAGTTCAGTAACAGAGTCCTCGAACATGAGAAAATGCTCCCTCGGCACAGCCCTGAACACGACGCAGCTTAAAGCAATGTCGACATTTTGTAATACCCTGGTACGCGACAACTTTGATACACGCCGCAGATAAGCAACGCATAAAGCGTCACGCAACATTATCAGTATTTTCTCATAAAAGTCGTTCTCACAAGCATCAAACGTCTTTACTGCATAATGGCAGCTAGCAGTTTCACACGTCTTACCCCAACATTACCTCGCCAAGTTTCTGACGTTTGATCCTAACTAAAACTAGTTGTAATTGTCTACTTACTGAACGGTTTTGCTGACTTAAGTTTTACGCGCAACAACAGTGCTAAGTGCGTACTCTCTATCGGAATTATGTCTGTCCGTCTGTTTGGCACGTTTCGGTACCGACGTTAAGCGCAGGTGAGATAAAGACCCAAGATTTTCGCCGTATGATAGCGTAGAGTTTTTGGTTACTTGTTCTCAAATTTTGTGCTTCTGGATAAAGAATTTTTTTTCGTTCGTACAAGAGCGTTAGGGAGAAGTACATCTAAAATTGTTATTTTATCGCTATTAACTCGTGTATCGAAGAAACGGCTGCAAATACACTGTAGGCAAAATGTATGTATGTATTTTAATTTTAACGTCGCTGCTCATAACGACGATAATGAGCGACGTCGACAAAAATGTCAGTTACAATATGTAGCAAACAAAAATGTTCAGCAAGCACATCTTAACCAACATCTCTGCAAAACACATATTGACTTAGCTTAAAACTAACACAATCGAAGTATTTTTGCTCAAAATGTCATAAACGAAGTACGAAGATACAAGATACGTAATGTGAAATAATCATATAAATTTAACTACACTATATTTTACGTTTTATATTAGCGTAAACTACTTCGATAATGTCAGGGTTTTTAAAAATAATTTTTAACTGCGGAATGACATTTGAAGCAGTAGAAGCGTTCAGTATTTTACAATACAAAATACTTTTAGCACATCCTAGTAAAATGTGTTCTAGGGTTTCCACACATTCATTACATACATCATTTGTTAAACAAATTTCAAAACGCATTCTTGTTATAATGATTTTTTTCTTCTTGTTGAGTTTTTACACTTAATTTTTAGGGATACATTGGGTTCTATTTTCCTATAAAATTTTCCAGTACTGTTAAATTGCCATAAGTGTTGCCAAAAAACTTGCTGTTTATCATAACAAGCACTGCTAACGAGCTTTTCGATGGTATAAACATGGATGTCCTTAAAAGATTTTAACCTTCCCCCCTCCCAACATAAGGAGTTTTAGTGAATGTTTGCGATGAGGTCGCGACATACATACACTTTAAGAGCAAATTGCACGACAATCGCTGGTGATAGACCAAGACAACCTGCATACCAAATTTTTTAGCATTAAACGTAGATTTTAACAGTTTCAATTTCAAACCTTTATGTTCAAGGAGACCTGCGTATGTGGACGTCAAATTTGGGCACTTTTTTAAAACGCGCGAATTTTGCTACTATCGACTAATCTAAAGTGAAAACGTTGCAGATGGACGGAGACTTGCTGCAAGCAGTGCTGACGTGCTTTCCGGGATACCAATATCGATGACCTTTGAACTACCTTAAAATCTAAAAGTAGCGTATTTATAGTAAAAAATTTTTGCGATTTTAGGCTACGAAACATATTTCAAGAGCGAATATCGCTGCTCATGCGCATCTGATAAACATAAGCTCAGATTTTTGACGCGCTACAGTTATGCTGTACGGTGTCTTTGGCATCGTTGTCGTCTGTCGTCCGTCTGCTACGGGTGTATTGTGGCCAAGCGTTAGGTCTTTAAAATATTTTACGCGAAGAATTAGCCATGTGTCTTAGTCCTAGGCATGCAAAATTTCAGCGATCTAGTCCAAAAAACATTTTTAAAAATAGGGTTGATTCGAAAGAGTAGAAAAAATGTGCGTTTTTGACCAAAAAACTGGCCATATCTCGAAAACGTTGAGAGATACGGCCAAGGTTACTAATGTATTTACATGCATATCTACACTAGTATGCGCATGCTATCATTACTCAATAACTGAACACAATGTACGCATGTGATAAATTATACTGCGCGTTTCAACGGTTTGCTGCACAGCATCAATAACGACGACGCTATTCATTATGCTTCTGCGCTGGCATGCGGCTATACACTCTTCAGTTAAGGAGTGCCCCGGTGATGAGTGACATCATGCTATCTTAAGTCATATAGCTATGCGTCAGTGGGGCGTTGTTCAGCCAGGCGTGGCGGGTCTGCTACGGTGAGGTCTATGGCTGAATGCCGTGTCCAGCGTACAACCGACTACCGTTGAGTAAAGAGTAGCAGCTCACAGCGACAAGCACGCACTGTTCAGCAGACAGATAACGCTTTAGTTCAAGAGCGTTTAGGTTCATAAAGATTTCGTTCGTTTTATCAACAGCTATGCCACGCCGGCGAGTGACGGGGGGTAGCCCGACGGCACACACTGACGCCTACTTGTCCAAAGTGGGCTCTGTAGCAGACCTGAAGCCACGCAGACACACGGCCGCAGAACGCGCACCGAATACCACTATTCACGTCAGAGACCCGCGCCTGGATATGTCACGTAGAAGCAGGCCATCGTCGCAGACGGAGAAACTAACGACTGACTCTGGAGACCAGTGGTCAATGCGCCAGGCGCTAAAAGCTTATCAGACGAACGGCGACCAACGCAATTCGTCGAGAAAACTTCCTCCGAATAACGCAGCAGGAGCCGAAGAGGAAGACGAAGCAGAAGACAGCTCGTCGACGTCGTCGTCAGAGCGGTCTGACAAGTCGTCGGTGAGTGGGACGTCATCGATGTCGAGCGAGATTCCGTCGAAAGGCCGTCCAATGCAGCATCACGTGACGACGTACGACACGCAGCCGATGCAGCGTGCGTCGGGCGTGCGCAGTCAAGCGGAACACCAGAATAGCCCGCGGCCCGCGCCGGCCACACTGGAACAAAATGTCACCGGCGCCGATGTCGAAGAGCGCTCAGCGTCTCCAGAATCATCTCATCGAAGCATCAGCTCGTCCGACTCGCAGGCAGAAGCACCGTCCGCCACAGCGCGCGCAACCAAACGACCCGGCCCCAACTCCATCACCGAAGTTCACTCGAGCGCCAAGAAACGTGCGAGCGAAAACAATTCCCTCGCGGAGTCGGGGATAGTGAACGAGCCGCTACAGCAGCAGAAGTCGTCCTCGGCGTCGCATCGATCTCGCTCGGCCGTGGCGCTCGACAGGGCAACGCCGGGCGGCGTGGAACGTGGTCAGAAGTCAGCGCCGACGAACGATAAGGATCTGCTGACGTCCGCCAGGCCGATGGACCGCTACGAGAGAGTCGAACGCTATCTGGAACACAATAACATACTGCCGACGCCACCACCGTCTAACACGGACCCAAAGACGCCACAGCAGTCACGCCAACACCGACGCCACAAGCACTCGTCGCAAGTGAGCGTGGACGAGCCGGCAGCTCGCAAGGCAGCAGTGAGGGCAGCAATGCCGGCAAAGCTACTTCGCGACGCCGCGGAACAGTCCAGCTCCGAAAACGAGTTCGACAACAATCAAAACGATATAAAGCATGACTCTGGAAAGAAGCGGCACAGGCATTCGGGCCGCAGTCGTTCCGCAAAGAAACATCGTCGACACCGATCGTCGGCCGAACACGTCAAGTACTCATTTCCGCCATTCGACGAGCCGATCACAAAAACGAAGAAGCACAAGCGGCGAGGCAAAGCGCGCTACGAGTCGCCAAGTAGTCTGAGCTCATCTTCTAGCAAGAATAGCCACGCGTCAGAGAATTCGACGCCACCGCCACCACCTCCGCCACCGCAGCAGCAGCGAGCACATCGCAAACATCACGAAACAGTCGAGCAACGACACAGACGTCATCACACTGTCAGCGTGTCGTCGTCTGACAGCTCAAGGAGTAGTCAGTCCGCCGACAACAAACGACAGCGGTCCGTCGTGGCTGTCGCCAGAGCCGGCTCGGTCGATTCCATAATGCCGACCATTAAGAACCACAAGGTGGCTAAGTTCATCGAACACAACTCGTTCGCTGTGCCAAAGCGTCCTCCTGACGGCGGCGGTCACGGTGGTCGACGCAGCCGCAACCAAATGCAGGCGGCAGCGACAGTGAGCAAGTCGACAGCACAGATAATTGACATCGACGAGAACGAAAACGTCATCAACGAGGCCGACAAGGACCAGTGGCGCAAGTACTTCGCCGACCTTTACACCTTCAACATGCTGCAAAAGATAAAGTCCGCCAAGAAGCACAAGAGCAAGCGGCATCAGGTCGTGGACATGGACATCGACACCGACGATGACGACGCACAGAACACGTTCCACCCGCCGCCGCCCGCCGGCGACGCCAATGACGTTTTCGGCAGCGTAGACTCACACCAGCTGGCGACGACAACCTACAACGCGCCGTACGGCAACGGATCTCTGCCTCACACGACCGAACTCTACCCGCCGCCGACCTGGCCGGGCCTAGCGTCCAAACCGAACGCCGCGCCAGCAATGGCCGTTGACGACGTCAGCGGCCGGCAAACGCTACTGGGCACCGGACCGAACGAACCGATTCCACTCTTCGCACTCAACCTCTCCGCGTTCGCGCCGACGGTAAGTTACCATCTGCTGTTATCATAATGAATGACAAGAAATTTGATCTAATGCTCACGAGACGCGCGAAAACCTATAGCAGTTCCGGTTCAGTAGTTTAGCTGAAAATTGGGGTGTTCACGCTAAGTTGATATACAAATACCAAATCCTCTATCTGGATCGCATAACGATAGTAGCTTGGCGCCACCTTGTAAATGATATAGACTTGTGTCGCAGCCCGAAATCGCCAAAAAAATCCATAAAACCCCCTATTTTGGCGTTCAAGGTCATCCAAGGTCGTTGAATTCAACACCAGTCGAGAGCCAGTGTACGACTTTTTATTAGTGATTAATAGCAAACAGGGTCCTATCTCGCACCGTTATTGAGATACAGCGACTTATTGGCCAAAAATCGCAAATTTTGCCCACCCCCCTCTCATTTAGCGCCCTCGTTCGGGGTGACCCCCTTTGAATTTATGGAAAAGCTTTACGGTTCCTGAAACTAGAGTCTTCCAGGCAACCCACGGTAAAGATTTTGTAATCCTAGCTTGCACATGACAGAGTGCAGTAGCTGCTTTCGCGCGTAATAATTATAAAACCCATACTGCTTTTCATTACGTGGTGATTATTATTCAGGTATCTCATACATTACTACGGTGAAACATTTATTCCGATTGTCGGCCCACGAACGGAACGGCGTACGTGACATCTACCGAATCGTTATTTAAATTATTTTCGTCAGCGATTCAAAACGCACTTTTCCGCGAAATTGTTTTTGGTTACTTCTGGAACTGGACTGTTGAAGTGGATCTAGCAGTGGTTTTGATAACTGGGCTACTTTAAAATTTTTTGATTGGTTGACTGATTGATTCATTAATCAATCGTCTTGGTAGGCCTATACCTACTATTAATAGAGTTGCGACGTCTGCTACAAAGTAATGTTTTGGCTGCGTCAACATCATTAGATTCATTACATTGGAATTATTATATTAAGGAAATTTACAGACATTACCAGAGGTCACCCCCACAAAATAATTATTGCAAATATCTGGACGAGCCTAAGTTCCTGTCAATAAGTAATTTATCGTCACTTGCGTCTTTTATTCAGCAGATAAATAGTTTGGACTTTCAGGAGCTTTGCTAATCGCTATATTTGCTTATGACGCCGCAAGCGATAAGCGACTTTTATTGTCAGGCGTGGCTTTGCGGCGTAGCGAGGCACGTCGCCTACCGACTTGTCAACTGCTAGTCGTTTTGAGTTTTATTTTGTGCTTAGATTTCCGGGTTGCAACTTTTGTTGTTGCTTTGCTGTCCGGCCTTGCGGTTTCTGTGCACTGTTCTATTGGTCGTGATGTTTTGTGGCAAGTGAATGGTGATACTGGTGGTGGGGCTGATAATGCATTTGATACGAATGCAGAAACATTTAGGTTGATAGTACACTATCAAATAAAGTGTCATTTATTATATCCCAAGTGGCTCACTGCAGTTTGTAGACACGGTCTTATGAAATCAGAGTGCGAATCAGATTATACGTGATACGCCAGAAAGTCAATCGAAGTCTTTCCTGTAACATGCTTGCTGTTTTTATACCTCGTGTTTTTTTTATATTGTGCAATTGCGGTCCGTCAGTTGTTTTGTTGCAGAAATAAATATTTCACTAATTTGATTTGCTAATACGCTGCTGATGGTTGCAGAGTCTCAAAAGTTAAGGGGCTAGACGCGTATCGTTCTATTGTCCGGTCCGCATAGCAGTTGCCAAGGTCCAATAACGCTTGAAGCGGTCAAGGCCAGCATTCAGTCATCGCTGACGTGACGTCACGTGCAGAATGTAACGGTTATATTTTCGACGCAAGTGTCTTGGGCAGTTGACACTGGCATGGAATTAGGTCTATGTGAAAGCTAGACGTTAGGTTTGTGCGTACAAGCTCAATTCGTAATGGGGTTATTATGCGGTCTTCCGCCTGCTTAGGTAGGAGTCTTAACTCAAAAATAACAAGTAATTTGAACAAAGCTCAGCGCGATAGCAGCGGTCCTGCCACTTTGGCAATCACTGTAGGCCTACAGCACTGAGATATTAATGCATTTAGAAAAAGCACTTAAATTTGAGGCCTCCCTATACGGACGACTCCTTGAATTTAAAAGATTGAAACTTAGATTCTTAAAAATGTAAGTTCTGTGCTAAAAATGTCATACGCAAGTTGTCCAGGTCTATCTCTAGCCATTTCGGCGCAGTTCACTTTTAAAATGTGTGTCGCAGCCGAAAATCGCAAAAAATTCACTAAAACCCCCTATTTTGAGAATTCAAAATCATTCAAGGTCATCGACATTAACACCAGTAAAAAGCTTGCTACTATTGCTTGTTATGATAAGCAGCATGTCTGTGCCTGTCAATTGCGGCAAAATAACCACTTTGGGGGCTTTGACGCCCGTCTGCGCCGGTCTCCTTGATCCTAGGGGGTCAGGACTTAGACTGCTGAAATCCACGTTTATTGCTAAAAATTTCGTGTGCAGGTTGTCTTGGTTTATCTTCAACCATTTTGTCGCAATTTAGTGTTAAAATGTGTGCTGCATCTAAAAATTATAAAAAAAATTCACTAAAACCCCTTTTTGAGGGTTCAAGGTCCTTTAAGGTCATCGATGTTGATAAATCGAAAAAGTCTGTCACCAGTGCTTGTCAGCAGCATGTCTGTACCTATTTGCAACCGTTTTCACACTATACGAACCAATGACGGCAAAATAACGTCTTTTTAGGGGGTACCCCTTATTGACACCGCGTTCGTTAGCTCACAAGTTGCCAGACAGATAGACACACAGACGGACGGACGGACAAACGCCCAGGCCATGGCTAAGACGCGCGAAGCATTCTGCTATCGCGCGTAATAATAAAAGACTCAAAAAATGACTTGTATTGATGCCTTTCTTTGTCATTATTTTGCCAGTGTTGTGTTAATTTCGCCAGTCACGTAATCTGAATTTTCTTGTTCAAGTTATTTTTGGGGTACTAAGTTACCGGTATCTATAACTTTAGGTTATCTCGGTGGCAAGGTTAACCCAGCGAGTTAACCTGCTGATATGTCATAAAAACACGACGTAGGTTATTTTTTGGAATATGAAGTTTAACCTAATACTTCCAAATCTATCGGCGGTTCGGCCTATACGTCAGAGTATGTTTCTGTCTACTGTAGTCAACTGGGGGATCACGGCAGTGGCTTAATGTGACGTCTGCCCATGGGAAAGTAAATCAACTGTCGCAGACGTAGCAATTAGGTCTGGAACTGTTGTTGTACGTCATACCTACACAAAGTAACCTTCACACGGCGGTTTGATGCATCGACGCTGATCTTGTGACGGGACTGAGAAACAGCCGCGAGTAACATCAGTGTTGCACGGCGTCTCATAGGGTGTTTACACGATCCAACAAACGTCCAGCAAACATCCAGCTGGCTCGTCCATTATAACACATAGCAGCAAACGTCTAGCATCATCATCATCATCATCATCTCTCTTTAATAAACGTCCAGCAAACGTGCATCATTAGCACGTGTATTTTGAATACATTTGCTGGAACTTTGCTGGACGTTTACTGGATCGTGTAAACACTCCATTAGTATAGCTTGCTGTGGCCGTCACACATAACCTGGTGACAATTATGACAATCGACTACAATGTAGTGATTTATATGACTCAATATATTCACGCACACGCGTTTCTCACGGCTATAGACAGCTAGGACTGTGGTGTACATAGCTGCTGCGCGTGACGTTTGATTGACAGGTGAAAGAAGTGCTGGCCAGCAAGCTGTTCTGTGACGTCTGCGACTGGAGGGCTGAGACGCCAGAGGTAGGCTATGATACGAGTCTTATTGACAGTTATCAATAATCAATCATAGCTCTAGTCGTTCCGTGCCACATCGGGTTATTAGTACGTTAAATTCACATTTAAAAACAAGGACCATAGTAAGTTGGCAAAAAGCGAAATCGCTCCTCGCTTGTATTCGCCAGGTGGCATCATAAGACTGACATTTTGACAGCAATTTGTAAATGGGTGTTTGGGCTGGGCCCTTGGGGTTCGATCCCAAATTTTTTTTGAAAGGCCAGAGACCCCATCCAGTGTCGTAATGGCGGGGGAGCAGGAAAAGCAATTGTAAATTGCTAATTTTGTGATGTCAAAAAATTGTCAATTTTTTTGTTAAAAAATTTGCGTCGAAAAATGCTAAATATGAAGCCAGAAATTTCATTTTGCGAAAATTAAGGGACACAATTGAGATTTCGATCACCCATAATCCCCTCTGTCGGATATTTGCAGCTATTGGATAATAGCAACTTTATTAATTCAGGACGCCGCTGCCCTATGTGACACAATGTGTTCCTGGTGCTCATAAGCGTACCTGCCAAATGGAATCTAAATCCGCTAAACGCCTTAAGCAGAAGCATAAATATGACCAACGACTGAACGAAATTTGGTGATCGCTTCGACAATTTATTGCGGATCAAGTGTACGAAATTTTATTTAGATTCGTTCAGATGTGGCATTTCTATTGTACAATGTTTAAGGGTGTATTATTGTATTAACGCCGGACATTGTGATTGAGATTGCTGCTGTTTTAAACGCTGAAGGCTTTCGAAGACCACTTGCTGAAAACTGAACATCGCATGGCGGAGATGTCAGCAACACCCGAGGCAATGGCCGCGCTCGCCAAGAAAATACAAACACGGCAAAATGTCGACAATACAGTGTACGCTAACCAATTTGTTTGTAAAGCAAACGTTTTAAAGTGGAGATAAACATAAAAGCACTTTGTAGAACGCATTGTCTATTATGCACAGTATTAGTATGATTGCATGTATGCTTATTAAAATGCGTAAAATTTTGATACTTTGTAATGCGAACAAATCCTCTGACGTGATAAGATAAATATGGAAAATAATCGTAGATATACAGAAAATACAAATCTTCTTTCAAATCACATTATTTTCTGTCAGCTTTATTAAATTTTGCATATAACTTGCGACGATACGCTGCAAAATTTCGATCTTTGCCCTGTCAGTCAGTCAGTTTCTATAAAGAATATCGAGACATAATCTAGAATCGACGATAAAACCCTGAATGCTCCGCGAGAGGTAATCGATTGATTCTTCCACGAAAATGTTGTCAAAAATCGCACATGACTTCATGAGGTATTTTGCACACAAGCGTCTGTCGCTTTTGGTGAAAATAAGTATTATAAAAACCAACTACATACCTTAGTAGTATGTTTCGTCAGTAATCTGACGTTCAGAGACGGATCATGGTCCCTTCGTGCGTGACCTTGGCGTCAGGTTCGACTCGGAGCTAACAATGCCAGTGCTTGCCTATCATATCCGACATCTAAAACAAATTAAAAAGTGGAGGTACAAATAATCTGCGAGCAAAGCAAACAGAGAAAATTTTTTTAACTGTTGTACGCAGAATTTGCAATAGTTTTAGTCTATAGAAGATCGCAAATTTTTTCTCTAAAAAGCACGAATAGACTATCGTAAAGAAATTTTTGCGTTTTGCTGTTCGATAAATTCAGAAATAGCTAAGTTTTGTGATGTAATCGTAATATGAATGGTGTGCTGTAGTAAGTATTACTGCCACATTTGCGACACTACGACGCTGGGAACGCACTACGATCATCGGCGTAACGAAGACCACAAGGTAGCGAAATTAATTAATTATATGCCAAACTTATCATTATTTTATGTAGACTACAAAGCAGACCAATTTTTTGTTGGCATAGATGTACGCGTCAATTGTCAGATTAAAAACGAATTACAAGCGTGCACGATTAATTCTGCAAATTCAAACTACACTGTGTCCCCAAAAAACTGTCACACTTTGTCATTGTCACCAAATATTAGCCGATTTTCAAAATTTTTTTACTGTCAGACTTTATCGATAGTTTGCAATAAAGTAGTTATAAATTATTTCCTTAGCTATGTTGCTACACTACCTTGTGAAATATAGATATTCAAAAATTACTATAATCAGAATAAATGCATTAAAAACTTATCTTATTAAACAGTTTTCGACTAATTTGCTTATATAAATTTAATTAAATTTAATTAAATTTACTTATATTTAGTTTTTGATGATGGCCGGCGTTTGTAAACAAAAACATATGATGCTATCGTTAATAATGGTTTTTAATGCTATGACAAAATACCGGTATTGTAACATGCCAGTCAGCATCAAAAACAAGGCCGTGATTAAAAAATTATACCAGTTTAAAGAACATGGTTTGCACAAAATACTGATAAAATAAGCTCTTAACTAAGATGACTGTCGCGCTCTATGCATGTCGTGTTGGTTATTGCGACTTACCGTGTGGACAATACCGCACGATTGGCACACCATAGTGCGTTCAAGGTCATCCAAGGTCATTGATTTTAATGTCATTTGAAAGCCAGTATTCGACTTCCTATTAGTGATCGATAGCAACTTAGGCCCTATCTTGTACCGTTTAGCCACAATACACCCGTTACAGAAAACGACAGACGACGACGGACGACAACCGTGTAAGACGCCTACAAAAAGCCGGCGTTCCCACGATGAAGGAACCACACGAGCTGGTCCGGGAAGACGGCAAGCGGCCTGACGGTTTGACATCCTGCCATGGAACTCTGGGCGCAGCGCCACTTGGGACGTCACAGTGGTCGACACTCTGGGAAACGCTTCTCTGTAGCAGAGTGCCATAACCAGTGCCAGTGCCGCTGAGACTGCAGCTGTCAGAAAAAGAAACAAGTACACCTTATTCAGCGGCACCCGCGATTTTTTCGAGTGGCACTGGAAACAGTTGGACCCATGAGTATCAGCACCCAGGAGTTCTTGGCACAAATCGAAAGGCGTTTGACCGAGGTGACGACGGACCATGGCCCTCTGTGGACGGACCCCCGTGACAAGACGTTGTTATTCCGGCGCGTGTCGGTCACTTTTCAACGCTTCAACGCGGCATGCCTATAGCTGACACGTTCGCAATTTCCGAGCGCGCATCGTAACCATTCCGGACATAATTTCTGTAGTTTAATATTTCAGCTCTCGGGAATTGAGTACTGGGGGTTATAGTAAATAAATATATGAATAAATAAATTTTTTTACAACCCAGGAAGTAACATAAATTTTTACATTATTTGGCAAGGTTGATAGAGCCGCTTTCGAGGAAGTGGTTTTTCATCTAATTAAAACAAAATGCTTACCTGTTTTACTGTACGGACTCGAAGTCTGTCTGTTCCCTAACAAAAGCTGACCAGTATTCACTTGACTTTCCAGTCATGCGCTTTTAATGAAACTATTCTGCACTTCGAACATGGTAATAAGTAATGCATGTTTAAGTTATTTTAACTTTAGACTTCCAAGTGAATTGTTGCTCAAAAGGTACGAGAAATACTTAGTAAAAATGGTTTGTCATAGTCGTTGCTGTCGAATTCGGTCGGTTGGTCTTTCCGAGCAAGCATTACGATTGCCGTGTACGTGAGCGGACAAACCGACAGACAGACAGACAGACAGAATCTGCAGCTGCAGATTCAGCAGACTCTGCAGCGTGCTACATAGAGTGATGTCTAAGCGCCAGCGCGCGACAGTCAATTTTCGAAGACAAACTGCAAGAAGAAATGATTGGGCACTTTACTACAAAGATTTGGGAAACGCGAAGCACGGACCAAAGGCATGAGGCTGCAGACTGAAACGCGTGCATAACTGGAGAAAACGGGACCACTGTGGATGAACTGCTAGGCCTAGTAAACCAGGAAGTCCAGAAACAAACGTATTTTTTAACACACCATATACCTAAAAAGATGGTTCTAGCACAGTGTAGCATCGTACCAATCATTCACTGCGATCTTAGTCTGAAGTGTCTTGTTCGTTTTACAATGTGACTGTTGCCTATTGCTAGTTTTTCTTACATATATATTTTACAAGGTTGTGTAGCGACACAGTTAAGATGTGGTGAGATATTCAATAATCACTTTATTGCCAATTATTGTCAAGATAGTAAGCTAGTGAAAGAATTTTGAAAATCGATTAATATTCCGTGAAGATATAGAAATAACAAAGCGTGACGTTTTTTGGGACACAGTGAGTAAGGTGAACGTTACGTATAAAAATTTATCATGGATCAAAAGGCGAGGCGTCGAGTGCAGGGAGAACAATGGAAAGGGGTCTTCTTCTCCCCAGCCGGTTGTGGAGTCTTGGTAGCATCGTAAACTTTTCCAGCAGAGTTTGAGGCAGAGCCTTAAAGCCGAAAATCATTTCGTACATTTTAGCCTCGTAGAACATTTCTGTTGGAACGATAGTGTATCGAGCTAAGCTATTCGGTAGTTCAAGAAATATTAACGTGCTGTTCATTGTTGCATCGTTTGTGACAGTCATAACAGTCTCTGTAATTACTACAACTCATTTACTCAAAAGTGGTCGTGAGCTTGACGTTACATGATCTCGTGACATTTGTGTGAGTAGAAAAAGGCGGGAACGGCAAAGCGTGGCTGCCTGCTGTGCATGACGGGAAGCTTTGCAACGTACGGCGAGTGGCGCATGCACATGGAAAGTGAGGAACACCAAAAGGTCAGAGTTTAAATAATGTGATCATATCACTTGCTTTAATAAAAATTATGGCATTTAGTTGTTTTTCATGTTTTGTGTTAAAACGTGCCATTCTGCTATATCATGGCAATGCTATAGGCCTACGATCAGAAATGCACGAAAAACTGTTCGGCTTTCAGGCAGCGTCTGACGACGATACTGTGATGTACAAATTCGCATAGTTTGTGTAATTCAAAAGCCGGCGGCATTTTTGCGAGTAGAAAAAGATCGAACTGGATCTGGAGCACCAGGCGCGCAAGTCGGGTAAATACGCGAGTCGTTATCGGAAGCCTGCTGAGACGACGGATGCGACGACGGATGCGACGACGACTGCGGGGGCAGCGGGTGCGGACGCGTCACGGTCGAAACCGGCAGAGGACATCGAGGCGGACGCGGTGGAGCAGATCACCCTCGACGACATGTTTGTCATCGACAGTGCCGGTGAATACAGCGTCAGCGGGGACGAAGCACCAGTTCCCGGCACAGCAGGGGGCGACGACAGCGGCACCGGTGCTCGCATGTCGAAACGAGACACTGCTGCCGACGCACATCGACGCAAAGACTTCCAACTCTACCTGTCGTACCTGCGCAGCGTCGACTGCAACTATCACGAAGTCGTAAGTACCGCCGTGCACGCACGACGTTTTTGTCTCCGATAAGATAACGATCACATCTTTTGCTACAATTGCACATATTTGGTACAACGTACAAGCGGCGTTTTCGCAGAAAATTTTGGCTAAGTCTGTAGAGCATAATACTTTTTTCTTACATTTATCTTGTCTTTTTCTCACTTTTCCTGCTCGTCCTTTCTTTTACCAGTAATAGCTAGGTTTTTTGCCTAGCTCCGAATCAAATCAAGCACGCGTAGTAAGCAGGAACTTTGTCACTTTTATGTGCAGTTTTTCACTTTTTTGATGGAATTAGAGTTTGCTTTGCCGTCACTGCTGCTCTTTCAGCTACTTTATAAATGGTTACGGTTGCCACAAGTTTACGTGTGTATACACCGTGTCTCAAAAAATTGGGGCCGTTTTTTTTATTTTTTGAATAAGTCCATTAAACATTAGCCGATTTTGATAATTTTTGACATGCAACATCGCGAAGAAACTGGACATAAACGACTGTAGTTTAGCCCACCTCACTATAATAATGTCACTACGCTACATTGTGAAAGGTAGAAATCGTAGTTTGGCTGTTTACAACAATGAATTCATACTGTGTAGAACACGCATCGCCTCAGAAAATCACTGAGACCACATTGAAAATCTGTTACATATTTAACAATAATGATATTCATTTTAATATTGTACGTCGACGAACTGAAATGACGCATTAGCAGCAGGTGAGCTGCTCTGGATCGCGCGTTATTGAATGTGCTGTTGGCGAGTGGCGTCAACGTCCACCGCTTGCATTCGTGCTGGAAGAGGACATTTTTAGCAGGTGCTGTAATAAAAATGATGCGATCTAACACGTATGACTTTTTTAGAGATAATAACTTTTACTCATATTTGTCACTATTCGGTTAATCATTTCCGAGCCGACGCATGCGCTACCACGTATGAATTCATTGTTGTAAACGACCAAACTACGACTTCTGCATTTTACAAGGTAGCGTAGCGACAGTATTACGAGATAGGGTAAACTATAGTTATTTACGTCAAGTTTTTTTGCAATGCTGCATGCTAAAAGTATCAAAATCGGCCAATGTTTAACAAAGTTATTCAAAATATAAAATTGACCCCAATTTTTTGAGACACGGTGTATGTCGTACTTGTACTCGTAATTGCAGTTGTAGATTATTTTGACATATTCATGAAAATGTCCTAAGAAAGGGGTTGTTATGTAAACAGCAGTGGGATGATCAAAAAACGGTGATTTTCAGTGCTGTCGGCGCCATAACTTCGGAACCTTTAGAGACAAAGCCAAAATTATTATAAGGTGATGTAATATACAAATGGCCTTGAATGGTCTTAAATGACTAGATCTCTGAAGCGTTGAGCTGAGAAGCGTGGCTTTTTTAGACAACTGCAGAAGACAAGTAAGCCCAACAAAAACTAAAGGCGCGTACAGAGCGACGTAACTGAACTGAACTGAACTGACCAATGTATTACTGCTCGCTTTCTGGCCTAAATGCCTGAACATTCCGGCAAAATGTTTCAGTTTATAGCGCGCGCCATCATCGGGGAAGTTGGTTCTTTTTTTGTTGTTTTACAACGTCATTGCAATTTGCATTACACTCAAAACTCGGCTCACTTAAACGACCATGTTATACGGTTTATGACCGTTTTGGTCAGTGGGCCATGTCTATACGACAGTAAACTGGGATGTAGTTATGGCAGCAAAGTGGCATATTTATTAGAGCCAAGTACTGTAACCGTATCAGTCAACACAGAACCGAAGGTCACGACCTCAAGTCATAGGCCTATAGTGTGCATTTTGGTAACGCGTGACTGTATACAGTGTGGCTCATAAACGTGCGTGCACCAAACTGACGGCCATATCTTTGCTAAATGTTGATCGATTTTCGAAATGTATTCACTGACACACTTCGCGGTCATTTGCGATAAAATCGTCACTAAATATTTCATCACACCTGGAACCAATATAAATGTTGGAAACTGTCCTGCGTTAATGCGTATGACAACTGGTGAGAATCAAGTTAAGTTTCGTCGATTTTGATTTCGGGATCGACATCAATGGACGTGTAGTCCAACTTCGACGCGCCGTGTGTCACTGTTGGCGAATGACTAAGCATCGTCGTATGAGAAAAAAACGTTTCTGCTCCAACGCCTAATAATTGCTACACTAAGTTCTACTCTTAATTTGTTTTCAGTATGTATTTGGTGCGAACAACATTTATCACTAAACCAAATTAAATTAGCACCAATCAGCAACTGCTTTGAACAGCTAAGTTTCAAATATCTGCTTATAAATATATTTGCTTTTGCCAGTTCTTTAGCAGGCGTCTCTTTAAACACTTCAATGCAAGATCGCGGTGGAAAAAATGATCCGTACAATACCAGCTTATATAATGTATAAGCTTAGTGAGAAATAAATTTGTAGTTGGTCTTGCTGGCTCATCTATACCATAGTCACATTTTCTTTAGTTTATGCACGCATAGTTTGCCGTTGCTGTGCTTTGGTCGATGCAATTTTGAAAAATTTATATTTTACAAGGTAGTGTAGCGACGCGTTTGAGGTTTGGTTGGATCTTATAGGCATTCCTATCGCAGATTGTTCGCATGCACAGTGTGCGTTAAAAGAATTTTGAAAATTTATTTGAATTTACCAAAGATATGGACAAAAATGCTTGGTGCCGTATTTTTTGAGTCACGGTATACCTTGCCATAGGCGTTTACGTCGAATCAGTCAGACTAAATCTGTCCACGCGATCTAGGTTGCGCAGTTTGTATAGCCTACCCTACCATTTGCTAGCTAGTTTATGACTTTATGCGTCTCTGTTAGCCTGACCGTGACGCCATCAACCAACACGTTAAATTGACGCCCGACTTGTAACTCTAATTATACTTTTTTAAGTTAAAGTTTGACAAGACAACAACACAACACAAAAACTGTAAAAAAACGACAAAATATTTTATTTTAAAATACGGGAGTGCCGATGAAGTAACAAAATCTGGTTATTACTGGTAAAAGAAAGAGAGATTGGATGGGAAGAAATGTGAAATAGTGGAGTAAATTAGTAGTATCAGTGTATGACACACGAGCCCAAAATCGGAGTTAATCAGGTGTTGATTTATAACGCTACTTTCTGACATGTGTGATATACTAAGGCGTAATGTACAAGTTTTGGCTGGTTTATCGATATTCAAATTTCAAATGAGTCGTCGTCTTCAGTAAGCAGGGATTGCGCAGTTTGCGCTAACGAAGTCGGATGCCCAGTATTGAGGTGTTTACACGATCCAGCAAACGTCCAGCAAACTTCCAGCAAATTTATCCAAAATGCACGTGCTAATGCTGGACGTTTGCTGGATCGTGTAAACACCCTATAAAGCACTGCTGAACTGGGCTCGCGTCTTGGCAAAAGCGCCGAGACTATTGTGCTTGGGGTTGGCTGTGGAAGCTAGTCGCCCTTCAGCCGCAAAGGTTTCGGGGCTGCCGTTGAAGGTAGTTTTCGAAAATTTCGATAGTTATTTGGTGCATTGGCAGAGTGCGTCTAAAGAGGACGACGAGGCGGATGATTTGCGGATGGATCTCGACGATGAAAGCGAAACAACGTCTCCCGTCGGTAAGCAAACATTCAGGCAACTAACAGAATATTTACAGCCAGGCCAATGATGTATACCGTAGGCCTTTATGGAAGATAGAATGTCAGAGATTCATTTCGTAATGCAAAATAATTCCTATTGCCAAAAAGATACCAGTAACTGGAGTAATGTAGTAAATTAAGCATTATTATTATTTTGGGCTGTTGGTTAATGCGGAGATCGTGACAAACATAGTGTTCAATTTTTTTCCTATAGAAAATGTTTGATTACTTATTGCTCTTTTCAATTTTGTTACACTGTAGTGCACAAGATGAACGTACACGTAGCTATGCGTGATTAAAAGACATAAGACGAGTATAATGCATTGCAGCAACAAACTGTTCCTCGTTCATTGATGTACAATGACTGTATGCTGTGCTAGGTGCGGACTGCATGGTGGAGGTTACTGGTGTTTTCTGCTGCGCATGTCGTGAACTGTGGCAAGACCGGCAACAGGCGCTGACAAAACACTGCGCCAGCGAGAAACATCGCCAGAACTACGAGGTCTGCGTTAAAACTTATGCTAAAATAAGTCTAGTTTTCAACCAACGCGACGCACGCAACGCAACAGACGCAACAAATGAAAATTGCTTCTCCATTTTGTTAATCTGACCGTTTTTGACATTTCTGAACATGAGCGTCATTTCGCAATGAGTAGTGATATTATCCTTTTTGTCATAGGCCCATATGTTTTTGCTAACGGATTCAGAAAAGTTAATGTAGTTGCGCCTGTCAAATACGCCATTAAGTAACCGATTTAACAACGTTCGTGAATAATGAATTTAGTTCAGGGTGACGGGAGAGACCAAATATATACACTTGTCTCAAAAAAAGTATCCCCGACATTTTCAACTGTAACTTGAAAACCAATTTTTAGATTTTGATAATTTTTTGGTATAAATATTTCTGACACAACTTGCCATCAAATGACCATTTAGTTTCTCACCTCACCCAATGTTTGTTTCTGCACTACCTGGGGAGAGCACAACCAGCGAAATATCACTTTTTTATCCAATGCGATGTGATTGCTTAATTAACGTAACGCGTAAAACACATTTTGTTTACATTTCTGACACTGTGGCTGACATTTCATCCAGTTGGCCATTTTTAACTGCTTGCAGTAAAATTGCTTGAAGTGTTGGCCCACTATGCGAACACAGGCAAGGAAACGTTTTCTCCATTCATTGACAGCAGTATTGATAATGTTGATATTGATAATGTTCTGCTCCAGACCAATCCAGGCTCTACCAGTCGCCTCTCGACTTTGCAAACATTTTAAAACTTTATCTGGTAGACACACTGTTGGGGCCTGCTGTTGGAGCCGACAAATTAAGATAGGTAAAATTTATTGACGTTTTTTTCAGTTATTTTAACACGTATTATGCTTGCTCTGCTTTTCTCAGGTAGTGCAAAAGCAGATGTTGGGCGAGGTGGAAACTAAAACATTTATTTAATAGCCAGTTATGTCAGAAATATTTCATGTCAGAAATCATGTCAGAAATATTTCTGCCCAATATTATTAAAATTTGCTGATTTTTATTCAAGGCACGATCGATAATGTTGGGAATGTTTCTTTCAGGTTTTTAAAACACGTTTTGCTTGATCTGGTTTCCCTAGGTAGTGCAGAAACATACATATACGAGGTGGGAAACTAAGCAGTTGTCTGACGGCAAGTTGTGTCAGAAATATTTGTGCCAAAAATTATCAACATCTGATAATTGGTTTTTAAGTTACAGTCGAAAAAGTTGGGGATACTTTTTTGAGACATAGGATGTATGTATGGATGTATGTTGTCTATTCTAGATTGTGTTTCAAAAAAGTAGTACATCGAGCACATATCGATTCTTAATTGGTTTTTGGTTTTTATAATTTTTCTACGGCGGGAAGCGAACAAAATTTCTAACAAAACTCCTGCAACATTTTCCATCACATTTTAGGTATTTTTGCTGCACTTGTGAACTTTGAAAAAAAATTCGTATGGAGTCATTCAAAAAATATGTCACGCAAGAGGGGGAGGAGGTCAGACGGGGTGTGACAATTAAAGTGTGACAGGGGGAGGGGGTCAGGAACATGTGACGTTACGCTGTTGTGAAAAAATTTTAGACCTAACAATGTTTATCGTACCTGTTAATCTGTGATAAAAATGTCCAAAAATTTAACAAGACGTTGACTGTTGTGACTTGAACTGTACTTTCATTGCCGAATACATGTATTGTTTGTAAACTACTGCATGTAAACTGTAAAATAGTGTTTGAAATGATTGTGATCATGGATGGATGCATTTGTGTATATATTCTGTGGCTTGGTAATTAGGCAAGGTGCTCACAGTTGAGTTGAGAGGGTACTGTGATCTGTGACATATTTTTCATAGGGGGGTCAGCCATGCGTGACAAAGTGTGACAGAAAAAGAGGGGGTAAAATTTGGTCGAACGAAGCGTGACATATTTTCGATTGGCCCCTATTTGTGGCAAATCTAGAAAAAAAATGCAAGTAAAATTGTATCACGCACTCATTATTAAATTAATATAGCTTGCTTACTTATCACCTCAACCCGGTCGACTATAGGCTATCTAGGGCGTCGTCCAGTAGCGAGTCATAGTCAGTCACGAGTGCCGCACAACACCCCGACGTGTGGCATGGCGTTGGCCCGACAATGCACTGATGAGTGGCGCGGGCGTCTTCGCGCTAAAGGCGGACACTTCGGGCAACTGTTGTGACAATGGTGTTACCGTATTCAGCCAAATGACGAAGGACGCTTCCTTTTGTGAACTATGATGTTATTATAACCGCCAAAAGTGAACATACTGAACTGCCGGAGATTAAACGATCACTTCCGTCTTGTCGTGTGTGGGTGTGTGACTGTGGCACAGGGTCTGTGCATATCGTCGTGACTCAGCAGCGACGGCGTGACGTCATAATAGCAATAACGTCAGTGACGTAACACGTGCTGCAGGAGTGCCATGGTTATATTATTAGCATTAGGAAAAAATTTTTAGTTCATTATTTCAACAAATAAATTCACAAAATGCATTTAACTTACTATTTTGTTAAAATCGACTTAACAGTGATATACAATAATATGCACTCTCACGAGTCGCCTTCATGTTTTAATATGCTTGTTTCTCCCAGATTTGCCACAAATTTAAATTTTCAAATTTGAGGTGAGTTGAAAAATACTGCATGTTTTTTGATAAAAATTTTGTTTTTCTTTTGGTCGGTGAAAGATCGTTATTATGAAAATCCGTCAAGAATAATTGACAAAGTTGTCAATATGACTTTAGTGCATTCCTTTTTTCAACTTTTGGAACACAGTGCAGCTTTGATGTTGTGGCGTTCACGTTCTTGCTGTTAAAAAACAATAACGTTTTGTAGCCGTATACACAGAAGCTGATGTCGTTCTTTGCAGAAACTACGGCTTTCGACGCAATCGCAGTCTCAACCGGCGCAGGAGAGCGATAATAAAGGCAGCAAGTCATCAGTGCCAGCAGTCGGTAGTGAACTTGCTGACAACGCGGACAATGAGTTGGCTGATGACGTCGTCCAGGTGCCGCAGCTGTCCGTCCTAGCGGAACTCGACGACGACGCCGGGGAAGGACTTCTTGACGACGGCATGAGCGACAAGACTGAAGAGTTGTGATGTTAATATGATCTCGCCGATTAGTTGATAGCCGACTGGCTGACAACAGCGTCGATAAGGCCTAAAAAGTTCGTGCCTCCGGTTTTCGCCCGTTCCTAAAAACCTCCACCCACAGACCATCAAAAAGTTGGTGCGGTTTTTAGTTTGCTTTCAAAGTTTCGCCGAAAAAACTGTTTGCATTTAGGCTGTTATGCTGCATTATTTTTACAATTATTCAGTTCTCATAGGTATACTATTCAGTGTCAGTTTTCTTTTTTCTAAGTTCTGATGTATCATAAAATAGCCTGCAAATAAAATGAAATAATTTGTGCTTCTCCCGTTTCCACTTATTCGTTAGAAGGCAACCGGAGGCATTGAAATTTTAAACGCCAGAATTTGTTGCCGATTTTTCGTGGGCTATTCATTGGATTGCATGATCTTGTAGTTTTGCATAATATTTTACCGCGTTTAGGCTTGTTCGTGCGTTTAGTAGGCTATGCGGGTTTTCACTGCGGGACTGCACTGCGCACTGCACTTGTGCATCCCACGGCTGGAAAACCTAGGTTTTGGGGGTAAGAATTTTAAGTTTCAGGTTATTTAAATTTTTATATTTTTTGAAGGTTTTTAGTGTTTTTTAGGTTTTGCATGGCCACAAAGAAGACGGAACACAGTTTTCAGAACGGGGAATAACATTCTATACACTATTCTCCATGTCGCATCGTTTTTGTTGAGTGAATAACGTGACGCCAGAACTCGAAAATCACGGTTAAATATGAAAATCAGTGTAATTTGTATTATAAATTGCATAACACAAACGCTTTTAAAAACCTAAAATTGAGCTGTTGGGGGTTATTTTAAACCCATTGTTTTTCATCTCTGTGCCTCTGTTTTCTGACCGCCTGTCTTCTAGTAGGATACCAATGGCCATCAATGAAATTGGGTTGCTGTAATGAGTGGATACGTAACGGTAGGGCGTCGAACGTACGATCAAAAGGTTGTTGGTTTGACTTCCAGTTAGGTCGCTATCAAGTGGTTACTACGTGGGTGAGTGACTGTCTGCAGACAGGTATTAAAAACATTTGGGCATATAGCCAACACCAAGTTCAACTTAGCCTTCCGTCTCTCCGGGGTAGGTAAATGTTTAGCTGGGGTTAATGAGGCACGCATTCACCTGTGTCAGATACCACAGGTTGATCCATGTGGCAGGTGGCGCTCCGTAGCTTTGATGAGATGGATTCCACAAAGAGCTATAAATTTCTACAGCTTCCTTTCAGTATTCATGACAGCATTTTGTTACTTTAGTAGATCGTCTAAAATAACTTGTAACTGTCAGAATTTGTAATGGGAATGTCTCACGCTGTATATATAGGGCTTCTAGTGTACAGTAGCTTACATGGGTTATAGATAAGCTCCAAATGATTTCGTTTTTGACGAAAAATTGACGAAATGACGAAAACTGCCGGCCGTGACGAAAATATTGATTTTTGACAAATTTTGACGAAATTTGCTGCATTTTTACTTTCTAACAAACGAAAATGGCATTTTGGCGGCAAAATCCTTTGAAGCCTATTCGTCATAACAAGCATTCAATATTGAGTGGCGAAAAAATGGCGAAATTCGGGATTTGTGACAAACTTTTTTGACAAAGTTTGCACTTTGTGGCAAACGAAAAGATAAGTGGATGCCAAAAGCCTCGAAACTGCTATGACAAGACTTCTAGAATTAGTTAACAGCAGTTACACTTATGCACTGCTGAAATCATTATTTTCGGATAGCGAAAAATTTGCAAAATTCGGGATTTTTAGCAAAATTTTTGACAAAATTTGCACTTTTTGACAAACGAAAAATGGCATTTTTGGCGGCAAAATCCTTTGGAGCCTAGTTACAGATAAAAGTGTATGCAACTGACACGTGCTTATACACAACAACCGGTTAAACAAGCGATCATTAGCGGTGGAACTTATTGGGCAAGGCGGGCAGCTACCCATCCACTTTTTGTTTTAATGGGCAATCCATTTCATGTTGCTTGCCGCACCACTTTTTGTGCCCCAAATTTTTGGGTTTTCTTCCTTTTTTATTTGATGAATATTTTTAACGGCCTCACTTATCGGTTACCATCTAATTACTTTCAAAACGTTTAGTATGAACTTTCAGTTCGTCAATTCTAAATCAACCGATCAACTAGCCTACAAAAACTAAGGGTGATTATCGGGTACCCGTTGATTCGTTCTATTTGTTGTTTTTGTATAGATTTTTATTGCCATGACCAATAAATACTGCTACTGTTATCTCATCCAAAGTATAGGGGGAGTGAGAAATCAGCATTTCTCAATAGAAAAATATCAACAGCTTCTGGCGTTTTGCACAAATCTCCCACCTTGCCCCTGGTGCATTGCCCCTGCTCGACCCCACTGGAGCACACCTCCAGACCCTATTTTTCGGCTCACTGTTACTTCATTTCGCTGCTGATGATGCTGCCGATGTCATGTACATATAATGTCTTGTACTCGCCATTATCCTACAACACAGACCAGCTTATTAACTACCAACACTGAATGTGCTGCTGAGGTCCATATAGAGAACATCTTGTGTTCTTGGATCCCATCATTAGATAAAAACAGAATAGGAACGATTAAGATTGCGGATTTGATTATGATTAAACACAGAAGATAACATGCAGTACACATCATGTCAACGGCAAGCCAGAAAAAAAACCTTCAGCACGATTAAAAAGAATAGGACAAGATTCGAGAGAACTGACGGTGATAGTCGTGAAAAAGTAAAGCGAGCAAAGTGAACTGGACTGAAGCGAGAGTTGCCACTTCATGAATACGCAAATCTATGGTTTAGAAGATTAAGTAGCAAAAACTCATCTGACAGCGAAACAAAACTTCACTATAGGCCTAACGCAGTTACGAACGATCACTTTTTACAATTTTAAGATTTGGCCTACAGTAATAGATTACATATTAACTACCAAATACATGAGATGCAAAACTACAAAAAAATTGTCGACATGGCAATCGCGGGCATTCTTAACCATCGAGTATCGAGCGTTGATTGGTTGAGCTCATTTTGACAATTACAATGTTCATCAAAAATAGGCCCTATATCAATTCAGTTCATTTCAATTCATGTGCGCCAACTTGAGAGAAAAAAAACAAAAAATAAACTTATGCTAGCTTTTGGTTTTAAAAAATCGGTAGATTTATTAGTCCGCCCGGAAACGGTAGTTTTCTTTTACTTTTATTTTCAATTTTGTTTCGTAAGCCACTGGTCGTTTTGAAAGTGCTTATTTTTGGACTGACTGATTGTTTACGTATTTGTTAATTGATAGTCGACAGCTTCCACGTGTTAATGAATTACAAATGCATTAACTGCCTTCTGTGTCAATAAAATACAGCAAATCGGACCAAGTGGTAGGTGGAATCTGAAACGAGCGTCAGTGGTTCGAAGACGCCGGTTTCGTCATCGTCGACAGCATGCTTGGTGAGCTTGACGACGTACTGTTGAGTCTGCGTCCAGGAGTCGGTCTGATTCATGACCTTCACGTGTAACATAACATGGCTTGTTACTAGGTCTACTAATCTGCGCAGAACAACAGCGACGGGTCTGGTTCATGATCTGCCGACACACGTCTAGCGCAGTGCCGTGCAGCTGGTACTTGGTCCTGTGTGGTTCTAGCTGCGGAGACTGGCTGCTATTGCGAACCCGTCCACTCACTGGTCCAACGTGCATCACTGCCAACAGTCTCATCCGCGCACTCGACGTCGACATCTATACACAGAGCCACAGAATTCGTCAGAAATAACCGATCTCGTTATATCCCATCTTATGTTCGAGGCCGATATTTGCTGATAAGTATAATAACACTCGCAAGCAGTAAGCTCAAACATCGAGTGTCACATGTGGCCTGTATATCTAAGGGCACGTTCAGAACGAATAAACTCAACTGAACTGAACTAAGATAAAATAAAATGATAAAGTTCTGTAGTTTATATTTATTTCAGTTTAGTTCAGATCAATTTATTGCGTTTTTTTCTGCACGCGCCTTTAAAGGTACGCCATAAAAGCAGATATTGCAACGCTTCGATGGAGGAAAAAGCCAGTTAGTGTGAACTCATATAGCGTTGCGAAACAAAATGGACTAGTGTGCGAATTAAAGTGACGTCTTCACATGTCAGCTACTTTAACAAAAAATTTGAGCTAATGCTCACGAGACGCGCGAAAGCCTATAACAGTTCCGGTTCAGTAGTTTGGGGTGTTCACGCTAAGTTAATACACAAATATCAAATTCTCTATCTGGATCGCATAACGACAGTTCCGTGGCGTCACCTTGTAAATGATATAGACTTGTGTCGCAGCCCGAAATCGCCAAAAAATCCATAAAACCTCCTATATTGGCCTTCAAGGTCATTCAAGATCATTGAATTCCGCGCCAATCGAGAGCCAGTGTACGACTTCCTATTAGTGATTAATAGTAACCTAGGCCCTATCTCGCACCGTTACTGAGATACAGCGACTTATTGGCCAAAATCGCATATTTTGCCCACCCCCTCTCATTTAGCGTCCTCGTTCGGGGTGTAAAGAAACGTAAAATCCTTCCCGAGCCTTACAGCCCATAGGGCGGCGCTGATCACCGTTTCCTAAGGCCCTCAGCCAGACACCAGTTTTTACACTGCGAGACCACGGATACGGGGCCAGTGTAACACCTTTATAAGTATAACGTCGTAAATCGCTGATTTCGCAGCATGGCGTATGCAGAACCCCACACGAAGTGCTGCACGAAGTGAACTTCTAAATGTCGCAACACGCCATAAAGAGACCACAAAGTAAGAGTACCAGAATCCTATTGCAGCAAAGGCATTTTGGATACCCTACGATTTAAGCTGGCCGCGTACGCACCTCGTTGATGACATGTGCGGTGATCGTTAGCAGCTGCTTCACCGGGCTTCCATCAGCTGATGCAGACATATCTTGTCCAACTGCGACAACGACAGAGTTCTCTGCTTCGTCCATGACTACGAAGTCGCCAACAAGTAACTTGGCCGCTTTACTGACCATCTCCACAAGGCTGCTGCTGTTGCTTCGAGATTGCTTTGTCTCCGAATTCACGCAAATCATCATAGTCATCACCGCCATCCTACTGTCGGTGAAGTTAGCAAGTCCGCCGAGAGGCTCGCTGTGGTTTAGAAGCTCTGCGTTGTCGTGTACAGCATTCTCCGGCTGCAGCTCGATGTCTCCGTGGTCCGTTCTATTCAGACGTTCTTGCACAGCGTCCGTGTAGTCGTACATCATTTTGATCACGCTAAAAATAAATCGTTATTATCAAATATTATTATTCAACGTGTCAGGAATTAATATAGGTCTACACGTACATGCACGTCGAAATGTACTCAAAGTGCACTACCCGCATAGCCCCAAAGTAACGCCCCATTTGCCACGTTAAAACCTATGCAGGCCGCATGCAGAGCGTCGTCTAATGCTTTTGGGTTAATGACGGAAGTGCAATTAGGTATATGCAAGCGGAGTTCAAGGACAGCAGGCAGATTATACGTAGACTTGTCACTACTGCTCACCAGGCCCGTCGAGAGGGTGGAGTAGAGGGGTAAGTTACTCCGGGCCCGGGGCCCTCAACGTTTGGGGGCCCGCCGTCGCTCAAAAATGTAAAGTACACCAATATGCGGCAGTTTAAACTAAAAAATTCGAAAAAAATTTCCCCAAAGGGGCCCCGCAAAAATGTTTCCCTGAGCCCCGCTGTGGCTCTTGACGGCTTGCTGCTCACGAATTATACAGAGTTGGTCAAAAAACCTGAATTAAAAGGTAAAATTTTGAGATCCCTATTAAAACGATTGGTCACCCTTACAACAGAAGCTCAGCACGCGATAAGTTATGCGATAAAGGCACGATGCACCTGTCGAGAAAGTTTGTTTGCCCGCTGCTCACGGCGTTTCGCATGCTCTTTTCCAGCTGTTCGAATGTCGGACGGTTGATGGCAATATCGTGGCAGGCCAGCTCCATGAACTGACGCGCCTTTGCTGGCATCTCATTGCAAACACTGACGCCAGCTTCACGCTGTTCTTGGCCGGACGCGTTGACGAACAAGTCTTGAATGATGATGCCGAAGCTGTAAACATCTCCGGCACGCGTTGGCTCAAATAGTTCGCCGTCCTTTTCTATCTCCGGCGCCAAGTGTCTGAACGCCCGAGCACCTTTGCTGCAAAGAAAGTGAAGAACGCTTTGCTGTCGCGCAGCATGTGTACTGTTGCTGTCAGTTCGACGTACGACGTCATACATTGCTGTGTATTCCCAGTCGACGATCTTGATGGCCCAGCGCGAGTCCACGTGGCACTTGTCGATCGTCAGGTTGCCGTGAATCAAGTTCTGTCGATGAAGGTACGCCATTCCGTTGGCAACGTCGGCACAGGCCACGTAGCGAAACGACTGGTTGACGCTGTACTTGTTGTCCGTGAAAAAGTCGAAAAGCGTGCCGTTGGCGCAATACTGCTCTACGAGATAGACGCCGTGAGCGGGCGATGAAATGCCAAAGAATCTGGCGACGTTGTCGTGTTGAATTTCCGCGCGCATGTGCATCAGGACCTGCTTCATTTTCCAGTTGATGCGCAGGATGTTGGCAATGCGTAGCGGTTTTGCGACGACGTCATGGACGTTCCAGCGGCCGAGAGTTGTATTACTGTTTGCAGACGACAACGACGCGCGAGCATTGCTACCTGCTCCACGACGACACCTCTTCGGCACGATAGGGTCGATCTCGGAGAAGTGAATGTTCCAGTCGTCTCGGTTCAACATACGAAAGTAACGGATCCTTTGCAGGATCGCGTAAGCTACGAGAACTAGAATAACGACGGCTATCGACGGCGACACAATCTGAACAGGCAACTTCCAGGTCTTGAGCGATTCCGCTTCCTCGTACTTTTGTTGTCGCACCAAATCCAGCAGTAGTCGTCCGTCGCAAGTCATCTGTTCGAGAACGGTGGACCGAATGCGGTCGACGATGTTTAGACTAACTGGAGTCATGCCTCGATTTTCAGCTTCAGCTTCTGCTTGAAAGCTGGTCAGGAACCAATCAATGTAGCGAGAAAGTTCGACTGCCACCGGACAGTTGCCGAATTGCATTAGATGAACCGTAAAGATAGACGTTTTCTTTTAACATGATTTAATTAGTCGCCCAATCACGATGTTCAGTCTCACACCAGCTGCCACCGAGCAGTTGCCTTCTTGCTTCGTATGAACGATGAAATACGAGTAGGCGGCGATCGGATACGTCTGCTGACCGTCGCAGTCGACGAGGTTGCTTGTGAGTCGTGAGGACATGCCATGTAAGCATTCATCCATTGCTGCCTGCACCGACCGCTTGTCTCCCACAGTCACACGTCCACGCTTGTTGACGACCGACGCGAATGGTATATTCACGTCGTCCGCACTGGCAGGGGTCACGTACCCGATGCGGTACGGCTGACGATGAATGGCGTCCACCACTCCAGAGGTGCGCTCAGCAAACAGAGTCACCACGCTGGCATTCCAGCCGGTCCGATTGCTGAAGATGCCGTACCGGGTGGCCCAGGCGTCACTGAAGGAGCTTAGAGACCTGGTAAAGATCTCCGTTGACCCGGACGAATCGTAGCGGGCGACGGGCACGATGGTGGCGTTGGGAAGGACGAGTGCGTGGTTGTGTTCGATGAATGTTGGGTCGTTCCAGTTGTTAATCGAACCGTTGTAGATTTCAACGATCTGTGTTCGCGTTAGCACAAGATTTTTCACTCCAGGTATATTGTACGCCAACACGATCGATCTGTATTAGCCAGTAACAGAAACAGTGCAGTGAATGACGGTCACAAATTCTATGCATCTTATTTACACTGTATTTCGAAAAAAAACGTTTCGATTTGTTATTTGTGCATATCTTTGCTAAATACCGATCGATTTGCAAATTGCTTTTACTGACACATTCCGCAAAAAATGCAATAAAACTTTTGTTTTAATAAAACAAAGAAAAATAATTATAAAATGAGAATTAATTAAATAAAATCATAAAAACAAGCTGTGTGCACTGTATTATACTGTATTGGTAAAAATATGATAAATAATGCAAACCTTTGTTTTTAGAGGACGTTGAAACAAACAAAAATTGTTAGCAAAATTGTTAAATTTCTAACACGAAGAGTAAGACTTTTTCTCAAGACCAAGGCCAAAAGTATTTTTGTCTTCGAGGCGTCTCGAGACCGACCTTTGTCTTAAAGACTGCATCACTGCATGGTAGAAGCAAACAAAAGTAACGACTGACTCACAATGCAATGGACGGGAACATCTGTAAGTCCGGATTCTTTTCGTAGTCGGCTTCGGACAGCAGTGAGTCCGACCCGGCGTAGTGAACAGTCCGGGCAGTTATCGCTCGTTTGCCGAAGCCGCTCCCGCGAGCGTTGTAGCTGAGTCGAACGTCGACGAACTGTTTACGTGACGACCTGTATGCTGCCATCCATGGCACGTAGACGCCGACGGGAGCCGTTGCTCCGGCGCCGATCAGTTCGACGTAAGCGCTGACGTCATTGATGACGATCATCAACATTAGCAACCGGCACATCGTCTTTCCTGACGTCTTCCGACAACCTCCGACAAGGCCTACCTACGCTTAGTCATGTATAGTTTTATTGCAGTTTTTTTTATGAAAGTTGATCTTACACGGTTGATTTTTCATGCGTTTGTTTTGCTGATTTTGCATATCCTACAAAAGCACGAAAACTGATTTCTAATTCGACGAAGCCCTGCGACGTTCGGCGAAGAAAATACGAGTAAAACCTGCATGGGCCTGTATCAAACCAAGAACGTGCCGTCATCGACGTTTTTGTTTTGGCTACACTCTTGACGTACGCGCTTCAACCAAATTGATAATGTGTGTCCTAGTCCACTAGATACCGCACTGCTGAAGCGGGTAAGCGAGTACGCAGTACCAGCTTATACCAGTCCAGACAGTGCGGTATCGCACTTAAACCGCTCAAATAGCACATTCTGCATGGTCGTTTGCTTTATAACGCACAACTGAGGCGAGAAGTGAAAACAGCACCAGCGCGAGCTGAGCGTGATTAATTAAAAATCAGAAATCGCAAAAAAAACTATCATTGCGTGCTAAACCACAGTCGCTATTATCACAGTCTATGATTATTACCGTTTTACGTCCGACAGTCGTGTTAAAGTAAGCGGTAGTTTCTGGAGATGCTGCATGCGGAACGTCATTGTTATGACATATGCTGTGACACGCACATCGCACGCCACTCGCGATCACAGGAAACGAGCTTCTTGCAAAGGTGATTAATTTCTCAGCGTGCAATATCCTGTCTGTCGTCCCCGGCAGCACGTGAATACACTACACCGCACTCACCTGACACCACCTTGCGCACTCGTCGCACCTTTATCATCGTCACGATACTTAAGGCGTGGCTACAAATGCGACCCGAGTCCTGTGTGCGAGTCTCGTAGTCGTGTGTTAAAACGGGTTTCTTTAATTGTTGTTTTCGTAAAAGAAACATTTAAATGTACCTATTCTCTCTTACGAAGCTACGCTAGAGTTCTGTAAACAATTAGATCAAGATACACTTGATGCACTCGAGTAAGCGGATAAATGGTTTCAAGCGCAGATTTGATAAATTCGTACGTATGTAGGCCTACTCAGTTGACTTACATAGAATAGACCTGTACATACCAAGGTACCGGGAAAATGACTTCCATGTGAGGCTACACAAAGTGAAACAAAATACTGGCTTTTATCTTAGGCTGGCTATAGCCTCGTTAAGATATCGCCAAGTGCATTAGAGGTTAATTCTCAACGACAATGTGCTAATACAAACCGACGATTTACATCACTTCACAGGTACGTACGGAATTCGGACCAGCTTGTATCCTATCGCTTCGCGAATGTGACTACACCTTTATATTGTAATAACTAGCAGGGGACAGAATCCGAGTTAAATACATCGCGCATAGGTCCATTATGGAAAAGCAAAGATATTTCTCCAACCACAAAAGTCAGGTTGCTAAAAAGTAAAAACATTGGTCTGGTCGATAGCAATTTATGTGAGTGAAGGCTGGACCCTTCGCAGCAAAAGAAGCTTTTGAAATGTGGTGCTATCGGAGGCTATTAAAGATTCCACGGACGCAACACAAAACGAATGAATGGATTCTGTGCGAATTAAAAGTTGACAGAGAACTTCTGGACCGTGTGAAGTCATTGAAATTGGGATTTTATGACCATACTACACGGAAATACGAAAGTCTGGAGAAGCAAATGGTTCAAGGATGTGTACCAGGTTACAGAAATCGTGGTCGACAACGCCGACGTTGGATAGATGACATCACGGAATGGACTGGGATGAAGATCAGTGAAGTGGCAGCAGCAGCGGAAGATCGTGATTGTTGCAGAGCTAGGGATACTACGCGCCAGTGGCGGATTCAAGGGGGGCCGCCCCCTTATTGACTGAAGGCATTGTAAAACCAAGTGAAAATTTTGCACCAAAATGCACTATTTCTGCATAAAATTTTCAAAATTTTTCTGCGCCCCTCCCCGGACCAATAATTTGTTGTCGTCATAATTTGCATCCATGGTTTGCAGCTAACTGCATGAGTAAAAATAGGCATGCGTTAATGACGGTTGTAGGCCACTGCAGCTGTGACTAGTTTATAGATCAATGAGAGCATGCCAACGCACATCTGAAACACGCAGCAAGACAGCATGGGTCATTAGTCGCCCAGGCTGCTTTTCCTCGTCCATTTTTAGCCTACGTCACATAAGAGATGTTTCTGTTCTGCGGCTGACAAGTGATTCAGCGGCAGGATAGAGCGGAAATCAGTATCACCGAGTCCGCCGAAAGCATCTGGCATTAGTCACGGTCGTAGCAATCTGACCGGGTGAACCGCGTGCATGAGTCAATTAAGCGATTCAGTCTGTAGCTGAGGGTATTGATACTGTGCATTGTGACACACCGTGAACTGTAGCTCGCATTGCTTTTTTTGTTTGTTGCTTTTTTGTTCGTGACATTTACCGCTGCATTTGCTGATATGAAAACAATGACATTACGCCGAAATTCGATAACTTTACTACTTTAACGCCGAATCTTTTGAATGAAACAATATCGTGAGCCGCATCGTGATGCAGAAGATACAGAATTGGCTAACAAATAACTTCAGATGCACAAAAACGCATTATTTTGGCGTATAAAATAATTTTTTTTCTGGGGCCCCTCCCC
>Ga0056128_1000511_pt1 | contig 35359 bp, 16 predicted proteins | sample WorMetLIZISLAND2_FD_71113 | JGI IMG/M metagenome (GOLD analysis project Ga0056128, IMG submission 71113) | Marine gutless worms symbiont microbial communities from Max Planck institute for Marine Microbiology, Germany - Olavius geniculatus... ...
CCCCTTAGAAGTAGGACCTCTAAATTCCAGCTAGCAGGTCTGGGGAGTGTTGTGAACTTTCCCAGAAGGGTCCGAAGCACAACTCCAACTGAAATCAAATTTGGTGCATCATAGCCTAAAATTAGGAAATCTGGTGGCAACAATTGTAATTATTTTCTTAAGTCCCTAATACAAATTTCTAACAAAAAAATGTGCCCAGGTACTGGGGGCCTGGGCTCTTGTCTAGGTCACTGAAAAAGCACTCCCTAAACCACCCAACTGCGTACCTGGGCGATGCCGTGTGACTGTACGAAGCACCGTCGGGAGCCGACTCTGACCACGTTGTGGAACAGGTGTGCCCTCAGCTTGGTCAGCAGTGACGCCGCATCCTCGTGGTCGTGTAAAACGGAGTCGATAAAGAACGCATTGCGACAGCTGGCCCTTGCGTTGGCCCGGTCCTTTACAAAGCGCATGAAGCTGGGCTGGTAGTCGGAGACTGAGGTGGCGTCACGGTGGTACGAGCGCCTCAGTCGACCACCGGCTTCAACCACACTGACATAGCGCCGTACGACATACTCCTCTCCATGCAGCAAGTCCGACACGATCCCATACAGCTTCTGCTGGTCGATGGAGTCGTAGCATTTCTCGATGTCGACTTTGACGAAGTACAGCAGCCGGTCGTCCGCGCGAGCACGCCGAGCGTCGACAAACCGCTTCCACGCCACGTAGATGTCATCCAACGAGCACACAGCCGCACCGACGACGCCAGGACGACGCTGACACTCGTACGACAACACGTTCTGCAGATTCAGCAACTGAAAGTTGACCGTTGACTCCCGACGGCTGCTAACATCCAGCTTCGTTTTTTTCGACAAATTGATAATCGGTCGAAGAGACTGCAACTTTGGCATGAAGCGCAGAGATGCGAAGGCCAGTGCCGAACCACTTGAGACTTTTTCATCTGCTTCCTGTGGTGTGATCTTACGCAGAGTTCCTTGCTGTATGTAATCAGTCAAACCCTGAAAAACAAATCATCACGATTCACGAGTCAAGTATAGTCAGAGTCAGTGTCGGCAGTAATTTATAAAAACACATTAAAAACAGCACTACTGAATCATGCTCAATCTTCTCAAATACCGTACAACAGGCTCACTTTTAATTACTATGTTACTTGTACATTCATGGACAAACCGAAATGGGTCAGATCTAAAAAACAAGAAAATCCAACAAAAATTAAATATATGGAAAAATTATTTTCCATATTACCTGTGCCTTCAATTTGTAGCCTTAAATCACACACTGGTACCAAAGGACAAAAAACAGATTGATTAAAGTAGTAGTGTAGTACACGTTCAATGATCACCTTTTGATAAATTTTCTTCCACAGTGACTTGCGATAGTAGAACATTCTGTTTCGATGTGCGGTAGAATCGGTGATATAAAAGTACGACTTGATAAGTGGCATCACAAAATCATTCATGAGCCAACAAAGCAGCTTGGCCAGCAGTCGCAGGCGTTCAGTGTTAGATCGGATCTCTTTCATCCAACGGCAATGCAAAACTTTCACTGAACTCATCAAGCATCCAAGAGACAGCTGCTCATAACGACGCATTTTCACAACCTTCTCAACGTTTCGGAAGAACTGATTTCGGTTCAATGCTGAACCGAAGAGCTCAGTTGGAAGCACTCGGAGACAGCATGCTCGTATAAACAGAAACACAGAGCAGTGTGAACAGTGACGTCCCAGCAAACGGCCAACAAATGTTTGAGCAAAACTTTTCCTTGTCGGCTGAACATCTTCTTCTACAACTACTGGTGTGGTGGCCAGACCATCGCTGGCCAAACCATCTACGGACAGTTTTTGGCCACGACAGTACACAGGTACCTGAAGTTTTGGTGTGGTCTTCATTGTCAGTGAAGCAGGATCTTCCTTGCAAGTTCGTTTCTCTGATGCTACAGCAGGCTTGTTGCTGTATCGAGCAAAACTGCAATGGTGCTGTAGGAGATGTTTGTAGCGACAAATTTGATGGTTTTTAATGACCAGCTGCAAGACGTTTAACAGTCGCTGCTTCACGTCACTGTAGCATTCCAGAATTTCAACATCACTGCCACAAGACACTGAAGACGACTGATCATTGTACAAAACCCTAACTGACGATATGTTGGCAACTAACTTCAACGGATTGTTTATGTTAGCATCAAACAGTACATATTTAGGTGGGTATTTTTCTGTAAGATCTCTTGAAAAGAACATTGGAGTACGTCCAATAGTCAACCTGCGGTCAAAAGCCATAATTTTCTGTCCTTGTTCTGTTATGTTGCCATCATGTAACTTCCCTTTTCGTTTACGCCGATGCATTTGCGAAGAAGCTGTGCCAGTAACAGCAGTTTTATGTATTGTTCTTTGGGGACATGTAGTCTCAACAGCAGTATCTGCTGACAACTCAGATTGCATCGCCTGTCCAACAACATGCTCATCATCACTCGTGGAAACAGACTTTCTAGTAGTAATTGTCTGTCCTTCTTCCTTTTTGGTGCTGTCATGTAGCTTCTCTCCTCGTTTACACCGATGCTCTCGAGAACAAGCTGCAACTGTAACTTGTGCAGTTTCGTGTAGAGCCTCCGTAGCAGGATCTGCTGCAAACTCAGAATCTGCCAACAATCCAACCACACCATCATTGTCACTCACAGGAACAGACTGTCTAGCAATTCGCTTTGCATCAGGTTCAGCATCCAGGTTTGTTTCAGCTTTGTGTTTCTTCACCGAATGGCACTTTACATCAGCCTTTGAGTCATGTTGCTGAGTGTTTATATCTGCATCACGACTAGACACTGTCTCCGTTTCCATGTAGTCAGTGACGCTGAGTGTTTCTGTGTTTTCCTGCTGCCCAAAAGCTGCACATGATTCTGGAAAAATTTGATCTGACATGCATGGCTGTGCAATGCTGCTAGTCGTATTTTTTGACAATGAAATCAGTTCTTTTTTACATCTACAGCGATGCCGTTTTTTCTGTGACTTGCATTTTGAATCATGCAGTAAACTTGTGCATAACTTTTGTGTAGTTGGGTTCCTCTGGTTCTGAGCATAGTATCGACGGAATGGCCACAGTTCATACATTGGAGTACCGGTTAGTTGAACATAGCACATTAAAGCAGCAGGCATGAACACAGTTCGTGTTTCGAGCAGGAATTCCATGACATCATCGCCAATGCGTGACAAGAGTGTCTTCCATGGCGTGTATTGCAACTGGCTTGTGTTGCTGTTTGCAATACGATACTCAATTGCTACTGAAGACGATGCAATCTGTGCACTAGGATCCTCTGACATGAGTCTGTAGCCAATCACCAGCAGGTTGCTCGAGTCACGTCCTTCTCTCAGACGAAGTCGCTCGATGACACGTAGAATGACCTCATCCTGGCATGACTGTTGCTCCAGCAACCATGACTGCCGCATTGGACGTGCATTGTGAGGAGTACACACAACTGTTGACTTCATGAACTGCACATAGCTGGCATTGTCTCCTGACTGCACAACAGCATCACTCAATGACTGACTACTGGCAGTAACTGCTCTAGCAAATGCTTCCAAACTCTCAACCTTCTCATAAAGATGAGACAGAATTTTTGAAACTTTGTCAGGTAGTTTAGTTCCGACCAAGTCTGTACCTTCACTCATAGTGATGATGATCAACAATCAAACTGCCTGCCAAATTTCCAGAAACATGAGCTACAAAGTACAAAGTAATTATCAGATCACAGCAAATGTGAGTAGCTCTATATGCAAATATTACATACAATTCATACTGGCATGCAATAAATAACATGTAACTGCTTAACACTGTCGCAATGATCAGCACTCTATTTCAGCCCAAGAGTAGTCACCAGTCTTGTAGAGTGTTATCTACATCATTATAAAAAATTCATTTCTATGCAGTCGCTAAAGTATTTAACAAACATTTGTACTGTCTCAAAAAACAGTACAAAATTGTAGTGCAGGCAAGCCTCCACTACTCGGCGCTCACTACTTACCTACACACTTACACCGTCAATATTATCTTCCGTCCATACCGACTTAAAATAGCGGTTTAGCGTCTTATCTTCCATCCGCAGGTTAGGGTTGAAATTGGGGATAGAGTTATCAAATTAGGGAATTAGGGCTAGAGTTAGGCTTAGGGTTAAGTTTAAGGTTAAAGATGCAAACGGAAAATAGCAGTTTAACGGTCTTATCTTCCGTCCGTACGGAAGATAACACTGAGCCACTTGTACCGACACCAATCACTCTCACCTCACCCTAACCCTAACCTTAAAACTAACTCTAAACAATACTGTGAGCCAAAAACATACCGCCCAACGTAACATGCAAAAAGGCAGCCACAATCTGTAGCCAATCAGCTCGCAGATTCACTGTTTGTCTGCACGGTAAGCGTGCAGCCTGTACGCAGCCACTTGCATAATACACTAGGCCTATAATACCTACGCCAAATGCACCATTGAGCTGTGTGTACTGCTGACGCTTGTATAATTATAAAAAGCAATTGTGATAAATAAACTATTCTGTGCATTACTGAAAAAATTAACGAGATATTTATTGCAAAATAAAACTTTATTTTAACTTATGAGTTTCTAAAAAGCGGAAAAAGTTTAGCAACAATAACTTCCACTAGAGGGTAAAGTGAAACTATACTTGAAAACTGAAACTTTAAGTAAGCAGCAACCAGCGTAAACTGGCAGCAGCTTGTTTACTTACGTATTTGCTTCGCGCACCTGCAAATAGGGAAGTGAATGAACCTTGCTGTAGAAATTGTTTAGTTTGTCCACTTGACACTTCGACTGGGCATTGTGATGATTAGGGGTGATCGGCAGGACGTTGTTAGTGTAATGTTACTGAGCACAGTCACAGTAAATACGATCTCGTTTCCAAACTGCCAGTGAAATATTGGTCGCGCACGGAATACTGCTGGTGTGGCAACGGTGTTGAAATGGATCGCAGAAACCAGTCAGTGTACGTGTTGTGTTCCGTACTCACCTCAGCATTTTGTTTGCAGAAGTACGATTTTACACACACGGCCGGCGTTAAGAATTTGTAGTACATAATACATTTACATCTGCAGCTGGCTGTACATAGCGACAGATTGTAGCTTATTCTCAGCTTTAACCATAACCTAGACAAAGAACTTTGTCCTAAATATTAGCCTAGTGCTATGGCATAGCTTAGACCTAGGCTAACCATAACCTTGAAAGTGAAACAGTCTTGTTCATTATGTTTTTCGGTCATGTACAGTACACTTCCAGTCGTGTAAGTGTCAGAATTTCTCTTCTAATACAGGGCGGTAGCCAGACTTCTCCAAGTGTGAGACGAAACACCACACGGGCAGCACTGACCACACTGGCAGCAAATTACCAAATTACTAACCCTAACTTTAACCCTGACCCTAACCCTAACTGTAACCTTATACTTAACCTTAACCTTAACCTTAGCCCTAACGTTTGCCCTAGCATCAAATTTGCAGTAATTTGCTGCCAACGTGGTCTGTGCTGCTGGTGCGGTGTTTCGTCGCACTACTTTTCCAAAGGTTTTTTTAGAATGACGATTTATTTCATATGACGGCCAGTGGCTGGATTGACTTTACCCCTAGACTAAAGAAACAGCCTTCCATTAGTCTAGCTAAAGTTACTGGGTACTAAAGTGGATTGCTGTTTAAGCATGTCCTTTGACATCTGGGGCAAAGTCCCCAACTGCAAATGCATTTTTTGCCTTTTTTAACAATCACATTTGGTATGACATTTTGAGTTATTTAGCATTTAGTAATACAGAGAGGTTAAACGTAACATTGATAAAAATTGCATCAGTGACTGTATGCACTGCAGATCAGATTGGGTGGAAATTGTGCAAAGAAAAGAAAAGATGTTTGCAAATTTATTAACTGGTGAATGCTGTTGGGAGCTACCTGCTGGAGTAAATGTGTAAGTTTTCTGCAGTTATGTATTTGACTGATTTTGTGTATTAAGTATTTTTCGCAGCAGGTCTTCGTCGTCTTCTACATTGTCTGAACTGTTTTGTGTAGTAATTTGCTATTACATATAAGTACTGCTATTGTACTTGTATAATTCATTGTAGGCTTAATTCTGATTTGTAAGCATTTATTGATCACACAGTGCAGTATGACTTTGTTTGTCATAGCAGTAATTTTTTTAATGCCCTGATAATTCATAGCATTTTGAGCAACTCTGTAATAATAATAATAACACATTTGTATAGCGCCGTAGTGCGATAGCTTCAGAGGTGCTGAGCTTCAGAGGCACTGTATTATACACTGTAAACATGAGCAGCATTCAGACCTTTATCATTTAATATGTTTTGAGTGTTAATTTTTGGTCGTTATGTGTACAAATTGCATTAGAACTTTAGTTTTTTATGTTGGATTACCGTAAGTGCTTTTTAGCCTGGTTGTTTCTATCAGTACAATACCAAATAACAATTTCACATGTAATGTGTTTCAGGGCGTCTATCGCCCCCCCCTTAGACACACTACACAAGACAGCCCACATTCTCTTCAATGTTTAACTCCCCCATCAACGTTGACTCAAACTTATTCCACGTCAAGCTTAGTCAAGTGCTGCATTTCCCCAAATGACAGATGACTATATAACAAGTCATGGTTGACCGAAAAATTTTCCAAGGGGGAAGAGGTTGAGGCATTGAATGGAGTGAAAAATAAATGGAAAAGCTCTCCACGACCTATTAGCGAATTTGGGAGCATTGTAAGATCGCCTAGTGGGGTCCAGAGTGGAGCCCTGGCTGAAAATGAATTTTTCTGCATTTTTAGCCTCACAAAACACTTCCAGTCAAGTTCTGGTGGTGCGATGACTGCCCCACCCCTGATGTTTTAAAAGTTGCCGCCTCCCCTTGAGAAAAGTAATACGCTTTGAGCATAGACCTCAATGGAGGTAGATGCCCCCTGATGTGTTTCATGACAAGTAAATGATCGATTGAATTGCTGGTGTAGGAGGCGAACAAATGGTGCAGAATGGTGGCAGTTGTTTGATAGTAAGATGTCACGCTGCTATTACTACAACATAGCATCGGGTCAAAGTCATTGGCTACCACCTGCAGCCAATGCTAATGATGATGTAGTTATACTGCCAATGGCCACACTGCAGGTCGAACTCTTTCCACTGTTTCCAGTAGCAGTATACATGCATTGACAGCACTATTGCCTACGTTGTTTGACAACGATTGACTGGCTGATATTAGCTGACTTGATAATCCTTTTTACTCGATCACTTACTTACTTACTTACACAGTGACTGATTTTGCATTTAATCACGTGTTTTTCACACATGTTGGCTCGCAGTGCATCAGCTTAGTTAGCCCTTATTGTCAGGTAATTTTTTTTCTGCGGCATTTTGTTCGTACGTACATATGGCATTTGTCCGCCGTGTGATCGAAGTTGAGCGGACCCTAAAAATTTAGGGGCATCAATATTATGTAGAGTTTATAGACGTTTTTAATTTGTGATGTCAAAAATTTCAAAGTCATTCATCTCCAGCATTTGCCCTAGCCAAGTACCGTAACTCATCCACAACAGTGGTCTTGTTTTTTTTCATGTCCTCTGCAGTCTGGACAGCCAACGTCATGTCAGAGAACTGCTGCTTTGGGGTACCTGTCTGGCACTGCGTCAGCATCGTTCATTATCTCTATTATTTTCCCCAGCCAAGTAACCCATTTTTTAAATGAGCTTTTTCAAGTTTGCACTAGCTGTCACGAACCACTTTGCTTACCAGCTTTCAGTTTTAGTTTACATGTCTGTTTTAGTTTTGCTTCAACTTGAAAATTCTGGTTCACATTTTCATAAGTTTTCATCTTTGTTTTTGTTTTGATTGCTAAAATTATATGTCTATCATCTTGCTGTTTTGCTGTTGGCAGGGGTTCAAGGATATGGCAGACTGTGAAGTTGCAGTGAAGCGAGCTATGTCATTTTCTCACAGGAAAGCAGCCGTGACAGACAATTGCACACAGACTGAAATTGTTGACAAGGTTGAACACACTCTACACGGCTGGATATTTATTGTTTAGTTTGTCAAATAAATTACGGATGAAATTTGTTAACGTGAAGAACATTTTGCTTGTGCTGAAATCAGACAGACAAATTCAAATGGTTTCAGTCGATAAATTGCTGTGACAGCCAAATATTGTGTCAGCAATCTGGACCATATTTCTTTGTATCAGCAGTTTTTTGCAGTGTTTTTATGTATGGCTTATAAATTATACTGCAGTCTTTCACCAAAGATTTCTTAGAGATTTTTAGATCACGTAGTCTGACAACAGTCGGTGCTGAGAAAATAAGTAAGAACTAAAGAGAAATCGGCATTGGCTTCAATAGCATTAAAGTGTCTACAGTATTACTGGGATATTGTAAGCATTGATTAATAGTTCATCACATATATGTGTAGATTAACAAATTCTTTTATGGTGTAATTAATGCACTTAAAGCAGATTAGCGAGTAAGGTAAGGTACGGTTGTATTGTTGACTTTGTTGCAGAAAGATATCAATTGCAGACTTGATGAGAAGTCATCATCATTGTTTAGTGCTAGTCTGTCAGAGTCATCAGAGTCTGCTGACAACAACTCCGCCGATAATTTACTGCCAGAGTTAAGCACCTCAATCTCAGCTGGTACCCTACCACAGCAGGATAGTTCTCATGGTGACCAGGTTCCATCTTCTGACACAGTAGAGACTGGGTCTCAGTCTCCGGTAATTACTGACAATACATTAGTGAGTTGTGTACCAGCTGATGGGAATTTAGCCAGTTCTCAGCCTGTGTCTGGAGCTGTACCAGTGGTAACTGAACCTCGTAGCACCACATGGTCTGACAATCAGATAACTGGGATAATAAAGCTGGATGATGTGGATGTTACCCAGACTACCAGTGAACCAGCTGCTGCAATGATGCCACATGATCACGAAGATGGTACTAAGTTGTCTGCTGATGGTGGTTATGATAATTCGCTTCCTCGGCTGCTGGTTGTTAGTGATAGTAATGGCAGTGATTCAAAGACCACCCAACGAGTTGATTTTTACCGCACAAACACAGCTTCACTGGAGGTCAGCACACGTGCACAGGAGCAACAGCTGAGTTGTGACTCAGCTAAACCTGATGATTCCACTGACCAAAGAATGGCTTTGTCGACTGATGTGGGTGTAGAATTTTATGATCGAAAGTTGGCAGATAGAGGTCTAGCGTCTGATGATCAAGTATTGGATAATGAAAAAGCAGCAGCAAAGTCAGATGATTTGACTGGGCAAAGAACGGCTTTATCCATAGAAAAAGGTTTAGCATTGCACGAGCGCGAGCTGTGTCAGGAAGCATCAGTGATATCTGATGATTTAACTGAACAAAAAATTGCTTCGTCAGTGCACACAGATATGGATCCAGAGTCAAGTCAGGAAGTGTCGGCGAAATCCTATGATTTTGCGGCAGAGTTTCAGTCTTCGCTGAGAAGACATGTGCGTCAGCGGTCCGAGCCTTTGCCAGCGCCAGTCATGACATTGCCAGGGGCTTCACCAGCAGTCTCGATGGACACCAGTGAGCCTACAGCTGAACCACATCAGTCAGCATTATCATCATCACTAGAACAAGCCCCTGCTAGCAATAACAGCAGCAAGACTGCTTCATCATCTCTGATACAACAGCATGAGCTGCAGTATAACGCTAAAGCTGGCTCAGCATCTCTGCCGTCCACGCCGCAATATGTAAGCCACACGTTTAGTCACACGTTTCGTTTCATTTCATTGTTGGTGAGAACTTAATGATGGTTATTCTGCACTGTAAAGTTAGACGTCTGTGGCTCTGTAGTCGTTTTTCACAGTGAGTACAATGTCCTATTGCTTCTATTGTGTCTGTCTATGCTGCTGCTTGTTTTATTGCTCATTACGTCCTTTATTGGTAGGAAGGGGGAGTTATGGCTTTCCTTGTCATATATCTGAGTTGTGTTTGGACTCTCAGCTGGCCCGGGGACTTGGAAACATAGATGAGCATTGCTGGCATTGGTCACAAAGCTGTGAGAGAGCGCTGCTGACTGTCGGTGATTTGCCTTGCATTCTGTTAGTCAGTTGAGTCTGTGAGCTGATTTTATTAAGCATTTACTGACTGACTAACTGATTGATTGACTGGCATGTGTTAATGACAGTCACGCCGCAACCTGTCGCCAGCAGCAGCAGAAGCTACAGATGCGTCTGCAGCAATCGACACGAACATTTATCGTCGTAAACAGCATCAAACGTCGTCGTCAGCACTCGGCAAATTCGAGCGCGTTCTGCGGCGTCGCAGTCTGCACAAATTTGACATGACCAGCAGCTCCTATGCTGCTGCTGCTGCTGATGGTGTTGATGATGTTGATGCTGATTCTAAGAAGCTCAACAGCAAGCGTCGCAGTGCGCCACTGTTTGACACCAACAATGAGGTATTTTCTGTGCTGATTTTTGGCCGACTGTACTGACGGGCATGCTTTTGCTGCACTGTTCTGTCTGTTGTCTGTAGCACGTGTACTGTGGCTAAATGGTACATGTTAGTGAAAAGCTCTCTGAAGAAGCAAAATATCAAATGGGGTTGCCTGACTGCTACCCTGTCGTACCTTAACTATGTTGCTATCTGCAGCATTTTGGTCACAATTTGCAACAAAAGTTGCCGCCTACATAGGCTTTATGTTCGTGAATGTACAGCATATTGATAGTGAGGTTAAAATTATAAAACAGTTCGTTTGTTGTGTAGTTCTTGACCTGATGTGTTGTTCATATGTACGTGTAGATGTGCTGACAAGTTGATGATCACCTGTCTTATTCTTCTACATGCCGTCTTTTTCATTTTATTTGAATATAACAGTATATTTGTTCGTCTGTCTGGGCGTGATGGGCATGATTTGGTTTGTGTGGAGTGTGCAGTTGTCATTGATCTATTGTGTCGTATGGTTTGTGCTTTAGTTTGGATTGGAGCATTGTGTCGCGGAACAGCTGAATGATCACAAACGAGGAATATTTCGACAGAGTGTTTCCATTGACTCAATGCTCTCGTGGACTAAGGTCTGGTCCATAGTGCAGCTATGTAAACATGTTTAGCTTAATTGACTGTTTGATTGGTTCGTGTATTCTTCAGTTAGCAGTTTTTCAGTTATCTGATAGAGGGACACTTCACTAGTCTGAAGGCACACTAGTTTGAGTTATATTTAGGTTAGGGTTAGTGATAGATAGGGTTATTAATAGAGCTGTCAAATTAACACATTAATTAATGCGTTAATAAATTAACACGTGTTAAAAAATCAATGCACCTACATAAATTTATGTTAATTTATTTAAATTTACTAAGTTCTGTAAAAGAAAAGTTTCTAATATTTCGTTAAACTACGGTTATTTTACAATTGAATGAATTTAAGTAACTAAACTGTAGTTGCCGTTCATCACTACTGTATATAAATATTTATTCTGACGACAGGCTAATAGATTTATATGCTTGCTACGACGTCAGTTATTATTGATTATACGTTTAAAAATGCATTTCTAACTTTCTACACTCTACAGGCGAGGCCCCCCAAACGTTGCTGGGCCCGGGGTAACTTACCCCCTATTCTCCGTCTCGATGGGCCTGGGTGCGTTAATAACGCGTTAGTTAATGCGTTAAAAAAATTAACGCTTTCACAACTCTAGTTATTAATGGGGATAAGTTCTATTTTGACTTAGGCAGACCTTGGTGGCCTTAGCATATAGCAGTCTCGACTATGGTGGAATGGAAATAGGGATGTGTTATTCGAATTTTTTCATTATTCGGAATTTGAATTACATTATTCGAATTTTGTTCGAAATTTGATTCTTCAGGGTACCGCTAGAAGTCTGCTAGTTAACAATTACAATAACCAGCATAACGTAGAACCTTCGACGATCGACCATGCATTGTTCTATCAGACGGCCAAATGATGTATGTTTGTAATTATAGTTGGTGTTACATACTACTAATAAGCGAAATAAACAACATGGAGCCATTGTTTGCAGCAACTATGGTTTATTGTACATTCAACATATATCGTCGCAGAAATTAACAAATAAATCCGAATATCAAACAACCCAAAATCTAATTCGGAATTCGAACAAATACCGAATAATCGAATGTTGGATTACATCCCTAAATGGAAACCGACCAAATTTGGGCTAATGCCCCTTTGTCATTAGTGGAGTCACCACCTGATGTTCTCAATGCAGGTTAGACACGATTACTGTCTACAAACAAGATGCAGTAACACAGCGTAGTCATTACTGTATAGAATGCAATCAACAGATGCCTAATAGAATTAATAATGCAGTTTATTAAACACATATCTTTGGGTAAATGTTATGCAGTCAGTCGGTTGATGTGTCAAATAGGTGCGGTTTAGACAATGATTGTGCTTTGCTGTAGGATATGTTTTGTGGGTGCTCTTTTTTTAAACAAACTAGTCACAAACTGCAGAGTCCACATGTGAGAATTACAGAGTAGATTAAAAAACAGACGTACTGAACTTTTCAGTTGTTTAACCAGTTAGATGAATTCCTGATTATAGTAAAAAATGTTGAAGATTTGCCGTAAATTTTATAGCAGAACGTTTAAAGCTCTTCAAAAAATTGTTCCCTCGGTTCCTACTGGGGCTCCACCTTTGGACTCTACAGTGGGGGACCATACCCAGACTTTCTGCTTTTTCACCTTTTTTTCTGGAGTCTAAAAATGCAATAAAATATTTTCTCTTGTGGTTGGCCTACAGGATGCTATCAGTCGTCCTATGCTGCGTACGTCGGACAAGCTTGTGAAGAAGGAAGCGGTGGAAGTATTCAGACAGATTCAAATCTACATGAAAGACCGTCCAAGCAAGACGACACCAATGCAGGCTGCACTCGACGTGATGTCACGAGGCTGGACCCACAAACAGCTCAGAGATGAGATCTTTGTGCAGCTTTGCCGACAGACCACTCGGAACCACAGGCAGTCAGTAACACGCTATTGCACTGTAGGAGCAGTGGGGATACTGAAAATGCAGGACATAAAAATGCAGGTCATGAAATGGCAAGACGTGAAATTGCAGGACAAGAAAGATATCATACTGAAACAGATTACATTACAGTGCAGTGTGTATTTTGTTTGCAAAAGAATGTAAGAACACAAGTCAGAACAGCAAATTAAGTTATTTATTATTGCAGAATAATATGAAATGCTTGATTGGCAATAACTAGTGTCATTTCATAGTTCAGATGCAATTAAATTAAATTAAAGAGTCAAAGTACTGGAGTAACTGGCTATAGAGAAGGAATGCAAAAACCTAGCTGTCATGAGTCACGATTAGACTGTTTTGTGTGTGCTCAAGTGGTGAATTAAGCTAATTTGGGTTTGATCTTTGACATTCTTTGAATTGGAGATGTAAAAGGCTACAGAGAGCTTCAAATCTATTCAGTTTATTCAGCCACGTGAGACAGTTGCCACTTCTGAGCTAGTTTTCATGTCAGCAGCGGCAACATGGTCACATTAGTCACTGTGATGGTCATTTATTCACATGGTCTTGGCTTCTTCTTAGTCTGTCAGCCAGTTTGTTTGAGTTTTCAGCAAGTTTGAAAGTTCTCTAGTTGTGTAAATGTATAATTTTGTACCGAAATTTAAAGTAACTATCACTTAACTGTAAACTAAGAGTTGGACTAGTATTGTTATGCATAATTGTCTGATTTGGATTGAAATTATATGCATTTTTCTACAAGCTATTAGTTTGGCTACATGGAAATGTCATCTTCAGAAATTGTTTTTTGGACATCAGTTTTTCTATTCTGATATCGGAAAATTACATTTTGCGTATTTTATGAATTTGAGCGAAAGTTACTCATATGTCAGTGTGTGCCTCTCAATCTTTTCACCTTTGCAATCATTCAACATCACCATTGTGCGCTTAATCTAAACGATCATGCTAAGCTGTATGTGTCACTGTGTACGTGTGGGTCTATAGTGACAGTCTGCAGCGTGGTTGGGAGCTGCTTGGTATCTGTTTGTCTTTCTTTCCACCATCATCAAGGTTCAGCGGCTTTCTCGAAGGCTACATCTGCCGCCAACTGACTTCCAATGATGATGTAATTATATTTCTGTCATTTTCATTAACCATCATAAATCGTTGCTGTGCAGTAAATTGAAGGCCGGCTTGGCTGTTGTCACTGTTACTACAAATATTTTTATGCAGCTGTTCTAACTCAAAAACAAAAGGGTCTAGAAGAATAATAATTGGTGTGAAACTTTTCCAGGATGGCAGTGTGCAGCTATATGCGGATGGCCGAGTAATAATGTCGGTACTGGGTACATTTGCAGGCGTTTTGTCATGCAATGTCTCTGGCGTAGACGCCACATGCTTGTGCTTCTACACTGTGTCTCAAAAAAACCGGACCCCTGCTACCTTTTGCAATAACTCCAACATGCATGTGTTACTTTGCTAGAAATTTTAAGAACAGAGTACCAGCTGAGGTTTTCCTGTGGCACCAACAGTAGAGGCAACTGCACTGCAGTACTCCAACGTCGTCTGCTGTCTTATACAGTTTACCATGGAAATAAGCTAAGCTGGTACCCTGTTTTATGAAATATCGTAAGCCCGTAACACACTACGATAATGAGTACCTTTTGACGATTTTCTCAGCTAATCATCATTATTATTAGGCACAGTTTGTTGGAGTTATTTCAAAATGTAATAGGGGTCCGGTTTTTTTTGAGACACAGTGTATGTAGCGTGGACAGTCTATGTGGTGTGTAGCTGCAGTCGTTGATCGTGCAGTGTCAGAGGCGACTTGACTACATTAACAAGTCTGGGGCGAAGCGGGGTCTCAAGCAGCCAACAGTCGATGAGATCACTCAGTCACTGGTACTGATGATAGACAGAATTATAATCAGATGTGTACAGTTCCATTAATTCTTTAATTTGTCTTATTTGTCAGTTAGTTAGTTCCAGTTTATTACGTGATTCAGTATCATCAGGTCATTAGCAAAACAAGGTATCAAACAGTGTTGACACAGTCACAAAAAGTCCCAGACACTTATTGATCGACCTACTTTATTTTAGCTTGGAATTCACATTTTATCAGTGTTCCGAATCTCCCGTTTTTTGCCAGATTTTTGTCTGAAATATGATGATTGTCACTTAGACAAAGATGAAGCTTGTGAGCACACAATAAATTATGTATCTAATTCTTTATTATTTCTTGAGCTAAGAGAAATTTGGCGAAAAATTACAAAGTTATAACCCTAATGCCTTTTTATCCAAGGTACTCGTCACTAAAACTCGTGCAACATAAGAGCATTGTAGCACTGAATAAGAACAACATATGTTGTTGCTACAGTTGTTGTTGTTGTTATTGTTACAGTACTTGTTGTCTCACCCGTCGATGTTTGGAGCAACGTTGAATGACGTCATGCAGATGCAAGCGGAGCGGTTTCCAGGACGACGGTTGCCATGGATACAGACGACGTTGACCGACCACGTGCTCAGACTCAATGGACCAATGACTGAGGGAATATTTCGGTAAGAAACATCCACTCACTACTCGCTGTGGTTGATGCCCATTCAGCAAAGCAAACAACGCTTCACTGAAATGCAGCAGTAGCCTCCTGGCAGCGTGGAGCAAGATGGCGGGGCGGGGGGAATTGGCCTCAAATTTTACCCCGTTGAAGAATTTTCTTCAGGTTCCAAATTTTTTTGTGCAAAAATACAAAAAATTTAGGGCTGGAAATCTTCCATTTGGGGGATTAAAGGACAACATTGAAATCTTGTGCTACAGTAGTGAAATTTCCTTTCTGTCTGGTCGCCTTTTGTCCGGGTGGCTTTGTGTCAGGGTGTTTTTTGTCTGGTGATTTTTTGTTTAGGATTTCTCGTTTGCATATGATGTTGTTGCAATTTTAGTAGTAGTAAGGTAGTAGTAGTAGTTGTTGTTGTAGTGTGTCGGGTGACGTGGATGAGGTAAACGCACTCAAGGTTCAGTGTGGTAAATACGAGCTGCCGGTCTGTACGGACGCCCACGCACCCGCCTCTCTGCTGAAGCTGTGGTTCCGCGAACTGGCAGAGCCACTGATTCCTCAGGACTTCTACGTGAGCGCTGTGACTAACTGCAATGATGAGGTCGCCTGCACGTCACTTGTCAGTCAGCTGCCGCCACTCAATCGACTTGTGCTTGCTAACCTCATTCACTTCCTACAGGTGCGCCAACCCATCAGCCTCATTGGCTGAAAACTAGGCAGGCCAGAAATTTGGTCATTTTTCAACAGACACTGCAGATTTGCGATGGACAACGGCACATTTCTGATACAGATAATTATGGGTGTTACGTCCTTAGCGCTGAATAACCTGTCCACCCCGAAGGTAAGGTAAGGTAAGGTAAGGATTATTGGTGCTCAAAATTTCAATCTTGCCGCTAATTTTTCCCAGAATGGAGATTTTCGGCTTCAAATGGATGAAAGTTTTTCGACAAGAAGAAGAAGAAGATTTTTAACAGTTAATGTGACAGCCCAAAATTTAGGGGGGCCTTTGCTCCCTCTAACCTGCCACTGTGCCAACCTACCAGTTGCATGGCTGGAGTATCCGATTCAATAACAATATTTATTATTTGGTTCTATTAGGCTGCAATGCAGGTCTTGCTCATCTGAATGTCCCGTATGGCCTCTTAACTCAAGAACGGAAAGGCACAGAAAACCAAAATTGATGTGAACGTTAATCAGAGAAGGATCAACTGGTGCATCAATTTTCAGGGGAAAAAAATCAAACGTCGGGTTTGGGCTTGGAATTGCACAGCGTTCGGTGGATGGCCATGTAATGCGTTTGCATTGGGCGAACTTTTTTGTAGTTATCTACTGTTCTATAGAGCACAGTGCAGTCCACAGTACTATGCAATACAGTACATTACTTTGCACCAACTTTTGTTGATCTGAAAGTTGCCTCTGTGTCTATGGCATGGACACTGTGTGCTTGCGTTTCTATGCACGGTTGTCTCTGACGTGGACAGTCTACGGTGTGTAGGTGTTTGCACTGCCACACCACGTTTCGGTGACTAAGATGGACGTGAGTAACCTGGCGATGGTCTGGGCACCCAACTGTCTGCGCTGTGAGTCCAGTGCGGAGCCCCAGCTTGTGTTTGAGAACGCACGCAAGGAGATGTCATTCCTACGCGCCCTGATACAGCATCTGGACACTAGCTTCATTGACTCTGTACTACTCACGTGTCCCTGTTGCGAGTTCACTCGACCCCCTGACTCTACACAACACGATGATGAAGACGTGCTAATGTTTTGAGTGGGCTACTACTAATTAGTTACCACTGATTCATTGTAGATTATGATAATTTATTGATAGTCTTTATTTCACCATAATTGGTCGCACAGAACAAAACTAGAAGGTGCTCGTAAGAGTGCGTGCATATCTTCGCCAAGTGAAGTGAATGTTTACAAAATAGTAATTCAGGCGCATATTGTGATGAATTTGTTAGTTAGTTTAGCTATAACTACTTCCATCGTTGCTGCTGGTGACGTCACAGACAATACAGAGTTTGCTGGTGATGCAGTGACGTCATTCTTATTATGACGTCACGCCGCTGCGCTCAGACAGACAGAACGACAGACACACACAGAGTGAATACATTATTTCCTCCGTACAGTATGCTGACTTGGTGGAGTTAATAATAGAAACAAAAATAGATAAGAAGACATTATAACTGACTGATTGTGCATGGTTTTTAATTTTTTCATTACTGTTTTGCAAAGAAGGTTATCTGACTAAGCATATTTTTTTTCATTAACTTTTGAGTTGCAGTTTTAAGTTTAACATTGATTACTTTGACATTGATTACTTTGAAGTGGCAATCGTTCTACACTGCATGAGACATTAGTGGTCGATCAAAGTAGATTTATTATGATTTTTTGTTTATTTGTTTTTTTCGTTTGTTGTTGTTTCTATCAATTTTTTGTTGTCTTTCCAGTAGATTAAGGTCGTTGACAAACTAATCTGCATGTGTATCTAACAACTGCTTTGCTTGTTGTTTATTTGCAATTTATGCAAATTAATAAATATACCAAGTTTGAGAAGGAATAAAATTGACACAGTCCAATGCCTGCTCGAATTTGTTACGACTTACATTTTTTGTTAGTTATAATTATATTCACTGTTTTTATTACAGCTGATAGTTTATTAAATAGATATAATGCAAAGGGTGGCCTATGAAAAGTGGAACTTTTATGCATGACCACTACTCAGTGCAATGTTCGAAGCTAATCATTTCCGAAACTGTCCAATTGCTCCATCTGTACATATCCCTAATGCATGTTTTTGCTTGTTAAATCGTCACCATTGTATTGTTGTACAATATGTTGTTGTGCAGTGTAGTTATGATTTACATTGCATTTCAGTGATATTGTTACCGACTAACACATACACATGTATGTATGGCCTATTTTGAGGGCAGAATGGCAAAAAGTCCGAATTACGAAATTGTTCAAAATGCTACTTAAATATCTCATTAGAAAAAAATAAGCCAGTTTAAATGTGCAGGGGTCTATGTTATTTTGTGTTAAAAACTGTAAAAAAAAAAAACATTAGAACACTAGGGTAGGGGGAATTCCAAAAAATGCATCATCTAGATTTTTTTTCAATTTTCTCGAAATGTGATAGACAGCAGTTAAGTCATTTTCTTTTCTGCCCTTGATATAACACATTCTCAGTATATAGTCTCGGCCTAACCGCACTAAACGTATGTCAGTCACCTGTTTGTGAGATTTTGAGACTTGGGTCAACATTTTTTACGTGCCCGCCCACACGTGTTTATCTCGTCACAAATATTGAATTGAATTGAACTGAAATGCTTAGAACTTACTACCAGGCCTGTCGACAGCCACAGTGAGGCCGGGGAAAACATTCTCGCGGGGCCCCTCTGGTGAAAAAATTTTTGAAGTTTTACTCCTCACGTGCTACGTTCCTTACGTTGCGAAGTGGAGTATGTGAGATCAGTGTAATATTGAGTACCGATCGACCGACGACCGACCTCTGTTCCTGGTAGAACCTTCCTGGAAGAACTTCAAACAGCCATATCTCCATAACGGTACTAGATAGATGCGTGGTCACTATGGACCACCCATAGGAAGTTGACTTACGGGAGTCGAATGGTCACGTGACCGATGACGTCATGTGACCCCAAAAGATCAAGGTCGTGACCCCATTATCGTTGAGGCGCCATATCTTCGTAACGGTGCCAGATAGATGCATGCATTGAGATATAACAAGACAAATGGCAACTAGCGTCATCGACCATTATTGGAAATTTTTTCCTCTTAGTTCTTAAAATCGGGCAATATTTTATGAACTTAGGGGAGACAATTTCCAATAACGATCTCGACGCCAGTCGCTATTAGTATAATATTAAACGGGTCTCAATTAGACGCCGGGTCTCTAATACAAGCTGAAATGAACGATAAAGCTCCTAAAAGAATACAAAAGAAAATGATGCATGCGAGGAGTGCATTAGATTGGTCACAGTTTAATAATATTTCTTGTTCTTTTTAAAATGGCACATTTTGGTGTACTTTATATTTTTGAGTGACGGCGGGCCTCCCAAACGTTGTGGGGCCCGGGGTAACTTGCCCTCCCTACCCTCTCGACGGGCCTTCCTATCACTTGCAGCACTTATAACTGTAGATGAAATTAATGCAGTTTGTCATGTATGTATTTTAACGTTTTCAGTGTATCGTTAACGTTTAGCTATTATAACTAGTTGTAGCCTATTTTGTTATATTAGTTGTATTTGTTGATAATAAAAAATTATATACCATAGGCAAACTGTTAGTTGCATATGGAACTTTTAACATGGTGTGTGATCGGCTGTGACTTAACTGTTTGTGTACGTACGTTGTAATCCACAGTGACGTAACCAGAAAAAAGTGAATTGGGGGGGCTTTCTGTCATTTTCCATCCCCTTTAATCGCGCCTTTCGTCTCTTTTCACTTTCCCTCCTTTTTTCCCTTTCTTATTCTTTTCTTTTTTTTCTCCTCTTTCCCCGCCTTCAGAGGCAGGACCTTTAATGCAGCCATAGGTCCGTCAGCTCCTCTAGTATTATCTGAGGCAGAACCAGTTGAAATCGATTATGGTGAATTGTGGCTTTAGAATATGAGATCTGGTGGCAACATTTTAAATTATTTTCTTGAGAATTAACTGACCAAATTGGCAAATTTGCTGCAGTTTGAACGTGTGTTTATTTCTTGTCTAAGCTGCTAGCTGCCTTTGTCTACGCCACTGGTAATGCACCCGGCTGTGACTTTTTATGATGTAATAGGGACACTGTAAATTCTAAATATGACATGATACGAAATTTTCTATGCTGTTTTGCACTGATTCTGACAGGCTCAGCAACTGTACACTTCTGCGTTGTTAACATTGCATATAGTACTTTTGTTGCTGTATAATGTTATTATTTATATTCGCTATGCAGTGTATGCTTACGTGCATGTTGTTGTTTCAACTTTCTTACGGTCTCGCATAGCGAGAAGATCTTTCGAGCGAACGTCGTTCGTAGACCGAATGTTGCCTCTGAATGTCCTGCTAACGCGGCAAAGTTGTCACGACAAAATGGAACTTTTACAGCTGGGCTGTTAAAGAAGGTGTGATATTTCAATAATGTGCATTATGCATGCAGCATAATAAGACAGTAGGCCTAAGTTGTCATAATAATTATATCGAATCATTAGCCAGTGCACAAATCTAGAGTGGATGGATGCCAGTTGTTGTTATCGTATGTCGTCTCGAAGTTTGCTGTCGAGCATGTCTGGTGATACAACAGTAGGCCTAAAAATAGTAAGATAGCAATTAGTGAAGCGCTCGTTACATCGGTTCGTTATTGAACTGCAAATAATGACGTGTAGACCTACTGCGTCCAATCAGCATGATGATATGTAGCATGCAGGAGGAATCCGTGGGTGGGTTCGTGTAGTTTGTGGGCGTTTGGATCTCGTTTTCGTCCTGGTGATAAGTACAGCTTCATCGTGTTCAGAGACATCATGAGAAAGCCAGGATTGAGATAACAATTAGATCTACACTGCTCGCGTTCAGAGAGCCACACAGCGGGGAGGCAAGTGGAAAAGTAAGTGGAAATGAAGTGTGGTTGCGACACAGAAAATGCAAACGTGTGAATATGTCCGGTCGACATCACAGGCGGTTTGTTAGGTCGCTACTGCTGGACCACCTACCTACTAGAAGACCAGCAACGTACCACCTACTGAGAACAGTGATTTGTCGAGTTACTTGTACTTCTGCGTACATTCGTCGTAATTATGGCCACCGGCCTCTGAGCGATCGTTCGATCAGCAATTAATCTACCACACAGTGAGTCAAAAAATATACCACCAAACTGTTGTCCATATCTTTGCTAAATATTGATTGATGTTCAAGTGTCTTCCATAGATGACACTCGCCGTGGAAAAATATGCGATAAAGCAGTGATTAAAAAGATCTCGCCACGCCTTAAAGGCGTCGCTACGCTGTCTTGTAAACCGATGCACACGAAGCAACGGCAAACTAAACGCGCATGATGAACCAAAAAAAATGCGATCACGTTTTATGAACTGCGTAGTACAAAGCCAGTAAGACCAGCTACAGATTCATCGTTCAATAGACCGAGTAGCACAAGCCGATGTCGTGAGATGATTTTTCGATCACGATTTTAACTTGAAGTGTTAAAGAAACGCCTACCAAAGAACTGCCGGGTGCAAACCGTTATTGAGACAATGTTACCACAGACGGTGTTACCACACCGGCCTTAAGCACGTTCGAAGTGTTCAGCTGAACATGGACCTTCGATTTTAGGGGCGCCCATTTTCCACCCTAAACATTCCGTATAAATTACGTAAACTTGCCAATTTGGACGACTGTAATGTTTAGATTCTGGCGCTAACGCAGACATCAATGACGTTGAGTGAAACGGAGTTTGTTGCACCATTAATTGCAATTCATTGCAATAATCTGGTATAAAAACAGAAAAGCTACAACTAGAATGCAGCAAAATGCCTGGGACCCCGCTGGAAATGTGTGTCAATAAAACTCGAATGAATGGACTTTATGACAATCACAGATGTCTGTGAATTGTCACCATCTGCTGCTAAGTATAACACTCGTGTCAGTCGGCCGTGATATATAAAAGAGCACTGACATTGTCTATATAGATCTACATTAATACAGGCCAAATATATCTAAAGTGCCACCAGCTGTAGTCTTGTGCACACAATATGCCACCGGTGTAAGTACACAGTCTCCACCCAGCGTGACGGTCATAGGGTACGCGCGTTGAACACGATCGTCTTTTCTTGCACTCATCTATACAATCTATACATGCTGAGCCATAAAAATGCGGCCGTTTGCTTCTCTGGTAACCTTCTCAGATCATGGCCGATGACTGAATTTCTTGCACGCTCTTGTGGCGAAACGTTTCAGCTCATCTGAACCGTGCTAGCCCTGGCAGGCGCCAGCACAAGAGTATAGGCCTAACAGAGTCCGTCGCCCAGCAACTTGGGAGTAGTCTCTACATAGGGCGGTGACGCGTCAGACGCCCGACTCATTTTTTTCCACATAGGGAACGCATTTTCCGCTATTTTACTAAAATACATGTAAAAGGGCTGTAGTGTAAATCTGTAAAATTTTTCTCCGTTACTATAGTTTCTGCATGTAGCTGAAAGAAAGATACAAATATACAATTATGTTTATTGTATTGTAATTATTATATTATTGATAGAATGATAGGCCAACGAGGTATAGAAGTAAAAATCAAACAAATACCGGTAACTGACATGATTTAAAGTTTATCCGTGCTGCTGTTTTGTTTTAACAAGTGACATTAGGCCTATTGACAGTTTCCAGTGCAGAAAATGTCATCTTACAAACTGCACCTATGGGTCAAGTTGTCAACACAACAGTGCTATTAGCAATTTTGGTCAATGGCGTCTTCAATTCACACAATAGTATTTAGTGTGTTGTAAAACGGTTAACTGCACCGACTCTTCCAGAGTGCGTGCGAAAAATATCATTCTACTACAAAACATTGCAAATATTTTGTTTAAAATCGGATTTTTGCATGCGGATTTTTTGCGGGTTTAGGCTGCGGTGCCACATTTCAAAAGTAAAACAAGAAGCCCGGCTGTCGCTAGGATAGCCGACCGTACTGGTTGTCACTTCTCAGTGACCTTTAAGGACATCCAAGGTCATCCAAGATCAATGATTTTCATGTAATCTGAAAGGGCGTATGCCACTTTCTATTAGTGATTAATAGTAGTCTTGGCCTTGTCTCTCACCGTTTTTGAGACACAGCCGCTTATCCTATCTTGAAACTTTCCACTAAAAATTGCAACCAAACCGCTGCAGAGAAAGACATGGTTACTATTGACAGGCCATAAGAAATCGTCAGCGCCCTATCCGATGGTACCATCGCGGACCACCTACGACTTACTGTTTAGTCACAATACCGCACGATTGGCGTACCATAGTGCGTTATGACCCTTCAAGATCATCCAAGGTCAATGATCTTCATGTTATTTGAAAACCAATATGCGACTTCCTATTTGTGATCAATAGCAACCTATGTTCTGTCTTGCACCGTTTAGCCACAATACATCCGTCACGGACGGACAGACAACCGGCAACCGTGCCATGAGCTCGTCTACGATTGCGGATATACACGGACTTGCTGTTTATGATAACAAGCACTGTTGACGAGCTTTTCAAGGGTACCAACATCGATGACCTTAAGCGACCTTGAAATTCAAACAGCGGGGTTTAGTGTTTTGGCGATTTTAGGTTGCGACCCTTACGTAAACAGTGAATTGCACCGAAATTGCTGAAGATGGACTAAGACAACTTGCGTATATTTTTTCCCGCACGAAAGGTTGGCCTAGATTTTAACAATCTAAGTTTTGACCCCTTATGGCCTACGTTCAACGAACCTTCTTAACGGACAATGAATTTGGGTACTACTTTCCAAGAGCATTATTATTTTTTGCATATTGTACACTGATTTTCCAAGTGGCAGCACCGATGCCGTCGCGCGTCACGTGAGCATTGCTCAGATTACTTGTTTAAGTCTAATAATACTGGCCACCGGCCGCAATGCAGATTCTTGGAACCTGGATAACTGATGTCGTTTAATACCAGAGCAGTAGCTATACACTCGTGCATTGGACTACGTCAGTCGTAAAGTCAGTAATTATGATAGTCAAGTCAACTGATGCAGTGCGTGAGTGCGTGCGTTCGTGCGTGAGTCTAACAATTGCTTATAATGTAATAACTGCAGCAGTCATAATTGCATAGCGTTGTATCGCGTTGTAGATATACACTGTGTCTCAAAAAGGGACCCCAACATTACCGATCGTTACTTGAAGGTGGGTTATTAGATTTTGATAATTTCTGGTGCGAATATTCCCAGCACAACTGACCATGAAAAGGCCGCTCAAATTTACACCCCACCAAACGTCTATTTCTGCACTAGCTACGGAAAAATTAACAAGCGAAATATGCGTGAGAAAACACACAAAAACGTTAATAAATTTCATTTGTCCAAATATGTGGTTTTTAACAGCTGTGATCTTAGTGTTATGGGGGTTATGCATTAGCGATTTTTTCAGACATTGTTTAGAAATGTCGATGAACTCAAGAAGCAAGTTAAGCAACTGGTTGAAGTCTGGAACAGAACATTGTCGACAATGCTCTCAATGAACGGATAATGCATCTGCATCTTTGTGTTCACACCAGTGGCCAATATTTTAAATTTTTTCTGTCAGCAGTTACACATCTAGACAACTCTCTGCTATAGTACTAAAAATTTGGACATAATTTGCTAAATGTGCGTTATTTTAATCAAATAATCGTATTGCATTGAATAAAATTGTAATGTTTCGCTTATTTTATTTTTCTCACGTAATGCAGAAACAGACGTTTTGGTGAAATGGAAACTTGCATAATTATTTTATGGCCAGTTGTGTTTAGAGTATGTGTACCAAAAATTATTAAAATCCGATGATCCGTCTTTAAGTTAAAATCGATAATGTTAGGATCCCTTTTTGAGATAGTGTACAGTGTGCGGCAGAAAGTAGCCTCCTAAAGTTTTTCGCTGTTTTCTCAGCAATCGTTTGGAATTTAAATGTTTTTAGAATTTTATTTAGTAAAATCTCTTACATCTAACTGCCAAGCAAAAGTTGATTCTGTTAAAAAAACGACTAAGTTATGGACTTTTTACCATGACCGCCTACCGATTTTTCAGTATTCAAAAATGTGCAAGCTACAGCACCAATCCAATAACATCGTTGAAACAACACAGTTAACTAATGATCAGATGCCAGAATTTCACTGTAAATGTGAATGTTTGAAGTGTTCACCACCAGCTCCAAGCTGCAACGCAAGCTTCAGTCGCTTACTTTAATAAGTCTTTCACAGCCTTGTCGATCGGTCCTTGTGGCAGGTTGCTCTAGATAACCTGAAGCGCTTCCTTGACTTCACTTCGGCGGTTGTGTTCGGCTTTGTTTTAAGCTTGCAGTAAGCCTCCAACATTGCACCCCGCACGCGATAGTCCATTGGCCTCCAAATTCGGCGAATTTGGAGGCCACTGGTCTTTTGTGATAAGATCTGGACAGTTGGCCCGTTCCATGCGCTGCGCGCTGTGTGTGCTGGCACGCTGTCCTGCTGGAAGATGAAGCCGGTGGACAGCCGGCGCTTGGTTTAATGAAGAACGATAAAAGTAATGATTTATAAACAAAATAAATGACTGCTTATAAAACGTTATTGTGATGTCATTGGCAATAATGTGGTAACCGGTTTTTAAAAATTAAATAGCATTTTTAACCTGAACATTTTTATTGCTGAAAAATCGGTAGGCGGCCATGTTAAAAAGTGTATAACTTCGTCGTTTTTCAACTAAATCATATTTTACTTGACAATTATATGTAAAAGGTTTTACTAAATATAGCTGTAAAATTTTGCACTAAAAACTTAAACGGTTTCTGAGAAAACAGCGAAACTTTTGGGTGCTACTTCTTTTGCCGCACCCTGTAGATAGCTCTCTCCCATCATGCAGCCAGTGCCACAACCGCTGCTAGCAGGCACAGAAACCTGAAGTAAATTTGCAGCGCACAGGCGAAACTCCGCCCGGACGAATTCTGTGAATGCGGTGTATATTTCGGCGACATAATCTTATACATACCTTTGGAGCATGAAATGAAAATGTCAGACTTTACGGGCATAATAAGAAACTTCGAAAATGCATTTTACCCTAAAGTTGGCTAGTTATAATTTCTGAGACAATCAAATATTGTAATAAAATGTGGTGGATATGTAGCATGAATCTTTATGTGCTTATACAGTGTAAATATGGTAAAAATATTCTACAGTTGCAAAAATATAGCCTGATTTTTCCCAAGAGATTGTTTGTATTGGCGCTCTAAAATCGTCCGGACAACGGAGTGCGTCTTCTACGCCTGACTGGCAACGTCCTCACGAGCAAAACAGAAAAAATGATTAAAAATCGTCTACCACCGGGTAGCCACAGCACCAGGCTGACTGGCTGTCACTATAATGACGATTGCGAGCAAAACTATAAGCCGTTCTGAATGCTGTCTATGCAAGACATATTATTATTGTTGTTGTATGCCTGTGTCTGGCGCCATCGTCTTTAACGAAAAAAAATAAAAGTCGTCTGGCGGCAGAGCCCATACAATGTCATGCAGTGCTGTAATTAACGGTAAAACTGTGAGTACAAAGAGCAGACTACAACAGAAGATTTACACCCATAACGATACAATACAGCTTAATTACATGTGAAAAATAACTTTTGCTTTTGTTAATACTTACTGACTTAAAATACGTTGACAACGTGAATAAAACAAAAGAAGTCACAGTCTTTAGTAATTATTTGCCATTCGTTGCGAAATTTCGTTTTTTACGTTGCGAAAACTTTAAAAGTGCTTCATGTTTGGATTGTTGACGCATGCCGACGTTTTTACTAATAAAGTCCGTTTTCTAGTGAAATACGTTAATAACATAACAAAGCGTTAAGGTATTAAGTATATCAAAATCCTTACAACGTTCACAATGCGGTTTTTTTTCTACAAAATTAACACAGCTCTTGTAATGAGAGCACAACGTTTCGAAACAACTGCGGCAGGTTCGTCGCTCAATGCCGCCCGACACGTTCCAAACGCTTAGTGCTAACGCGTCTGAATTACGGCGACAGCGTATTTGCCAGTCTTTTGGTCTACCTGGCCTGTCGACTCCAGTCGGTGCTAAATAAGGCTGTGCGACTGACGTATCATCTGCATCGATCGGACCACATCACCGACGCGCCTCCATTGGCTGCGCGTGCCGAAGCGAGTCCAGCACAAGAATGCCGTTCTAATGTACAAAGTCTTGCATGGACTCGCGACACCGGCATACCTTGATCCACTCAACTACTTCGCCGACCTACCTGGCCGACGACTGCTCTATTCAGCTACCATCAACCGTCTGGCAGTGCCTCTGGTCAAGTTGACAACTGTCTCCAACCGACTGCCGGTCCACGGACATGGAACGATTTGCCAGACGACGTGGAGTCGAGTCGTTGTCCATCTTCCGCCAGCGTCTCACAGTTCACCTTTTCACCAAATCATTTCCTAGACTGTGCTTTAACTAATCTCTCTAGTGGACCTAACATTAGTTCGCGTTACTTGGGCACTTTATAAATTCCAGATTGGATTAATTTAATGATTGATTGGCTTTGTTTTTATACAATTTGTCTGTATGTTATATGCACTGAAACGACATCGTTTAGTGTCAACGTTATTTCCCATTCTAAAGTTTGTTTTTCTACGGTTTTTTTTCCGTAAAGATCCAGCAACAGAAGTAACTAACATTCACAAATTTAGCTTCGTATGACCATAAAAATTTGCGTTAATGTGAAAGAAATACGTCCGTATTTTTTTATTATTAGCTCCAGTGTTTGTGGTCAAACACTTCAAAGCGGTCGTGAACACAGAGCACTTGTAGTGGCACGCGACAGTGACAGGTGGTAGCTTAGGTATAGGTACAGGTCAGACTCAGATATTATACGGACCTCCAGCTCGACCAGTTAGCGGGTCGCAATAATTTCACAGATGACTGGAGATTGAAGTTATTCCTGCTGCGACAAAAATCAAGGGTCCGGCTCAGGAGCTACAGAATTTGACTTCAAAGCCCGTGCAATGTGCATATATAATGAGATTTATGCATCAGTAAAAGCAGCAGCAGCAGCGTATCAGCGGGCGGGCAAGCGCGTGTTTTCAGACAGTGAATAATTACATACGACGCTACAATGACTATAAAGTAGAGATATATTATACATACTGTAGCAAGTAGCAATGGGAGGACGGCTGGTGGGTTGGAAGTCAGTGATTATGATGGCGTGGTTTAGACTAATACATTATGCGTTGGCGACGCCACCTGCCGCTAAATCGGCATTAGTCAATAATATTCTAACATCAATTCTACATTGCATAGCGTGTGGTGCCTCACGGCAGTGGTATCGAGGCGCCGATTTGTAGTTAAGTTACTGAAAGGGCGATCTCGCTTTCCACTTTCTTCTTTCCATTTATTTTTTTACTTTGTCTCTCTTTCTTTTTACCATTTAAATGCAACTGTTAGGTTTGAAAGATTGCTATAAAAGATTTTATTGCCAAGTAAAAAATACACAATTACACGTGTAATGTGACAAAAACTGCGCAATTTTAATTTCAAGCAATACCAAAAAATCCTTCGGTAGTCGTCCCGACTGACAAACGATTCTCGGCACATTTTGGAATTAAAATGCACTTTTTGTTAAATCTTTGTTTTTTTACTGATTTAATCTACTCTTCACTTTAAACTTTTACAGTTACGACTTGCATTGAAGTTGAAAGCATAGAAATATAAACATAAAAATATGATTAAATTAGATGACAAGATGCAGATAAAATTGACTTATTCTACAGTTGCAAAAAATCTCCAGGAATCAAGCGCCTGTGTGGCAGCTTCTACAAGCTTTTGGTCGACGAAGGCGATCGCTCGGTGTGCATGAAGTTTGTGGCGTCTGTGTAAGTAGTGACTGGCTACGGCTGAAGTGGCGGCGACAGTGAACGCAGCCAATCGGCGAGTGACTGGGTGCTGCTGCTCCGAATGTTCGCTAACGAGCTTTTGACACACACTGAGCTCACGCTACAGCGCGGTGCAGCAGAGCGTCGCGGAGCAATCGTCTGCAAAACTCTGCGTCCGAAGACACTTCTGTCTGCATCATTCGTCGGAGAAACACACTTCTACTGCACGTATCTACTGTATCAAGATGGCGACGTCTGTCGTCTGCTACTCACTGGTGATGCTGACTGTGATGATTACATCATCCAGTGACGTTATCGTTTCCACACGTGGTTCCGGTGGTTCTAATCACAGCAGCAGCAGCAGCAGAAGCAGCAGCCACGACGAGGATGCTGATGACGTCAGACGGTCACGTGACACCCTGCACAACTTGCTCGCTCGCGACAACGGTCAGTATCACTGCGCTGAGTATTTATTTTATTTTATTTATTTATTCATTATTTGCTCTGCTTGACGTCAGATACAGAACAGTAGCATGGCAAGAAGGCTGAGTGAGTGAGTAAGGCTTTACGTCCCGCCCGACAAAATATAGGTCATTTTGGGGACGGTCTTTCCAGGCAATGCACGTACACATAATAGCGCAACAAAAAGTTCAACTTTTATGAAACACAAAACCTAAAATGAACCTAAACCTAAAATTGTAACAGCTGCTAATTCTAAGTGTGCATGTGTTATTAACAGTAACGACAGTTTTAGTAATCATCCCTCTTATCTTTCAGACAGTCATCAATGTCAGAATGCTGTCTATTGGAGGACGAGGGGTTAAAGCAGGCTCAGCCGAACAGCAAGACTTTACAAAAACACTGGCAGCCAACCTTAAACACAAAACAATAAACAGGTGAAAAATAAAATACAGGTTAAAAATCAACACAAAAAAACTAGATCGATTGATCAATTCCTGATTACCCGTAGCAATCGTACTGAGAACGTGTCTTGATGATAAAAAATAGACGTATAATAATTAACAGCAGAAACGATAAAAATACTGAGAGTTAATTAGTCAATCGGAAAATCTAGATTTGAATTTGCAAAAAAATGTTAAAGCAAAGTCAACATATTGTTTGTCAGTGTCGATTGTATATCTATGTGTAAAACGCCGGTGTTAATGTAATTACTAATGGTGGAAGTAAGCATAACTAACGATAGATCGTTTGATAAGATCTTTGTTATGAGCATTCTCCAGATGTTGTGTGGTCAAGCAATAAATCAGTAAAAAGTTTTTTTTCTACTTTTAAGTGCACGCCCTTAAGGTCAGGTTTAGGGTTATGGATAGAGTTAGGGTTAGCGTATTTCAAAGATTTATGCAACGACAATGAACACACAAACTAAGCGTATAATATTGGTGATGAATTCAACACTGCTGCGTGCAAATACAGAACTTGCCGACTGGCGATCCATGATTTCCTACTTGCTACAGGGTTGAGGTCGTCAGTTGCCTGGCTGCCGCCGTGTTTTTGCGGCGGTACGACGAGCACAGGTGGGTGCTCGTAGATACCGACTAAGACCGTCCAAGTCGGCGGCCGGATAAATAGCCGGTCCGGGTAGCACTGGATAATATCCGATTGCCATATCAATATCAATATCCTGTGCTTTTAAAAAATAGGGGTTTATTTTGTAAACAGGAAGTTTGCAATGAAGCGACTGTTCGGATAACATAAGACGCGTCGCTGTGCATCGCTTTCAAATGATGTCAAAACAAGAAGCTCACATATCGCTAGGAAAAGCCGACCGTACCGCCTACGTCCGAAGCCCAGCCTCCGATTCCCAGTCACGGAGAGAATGCGATTTGTCAGAGGCGAGACAGTTCCATGCACACTATGTTAACGAAACGCTGTCTCGACAGCTATACATTAAACTCTATTATAACATACATCGCACGTTGTCATTTCGCCAAACTAGTGCGTTTTTTGCGCCTGTGGAATCGCTTGATGGCACGTACAGTCGCCAGAATTCTAAACAAGTAATTTGAGCAAAACTCATGAGACGCGCGACAGCCTAGCAGTTTCTGTTCGCAGGTTTCTTGGTCTATCTCTACCCATTTCGTCGCAATTCGCTTTTGAAATCTGCATGCGCAGCAGTCACAAAATGCACAAAAAAACACTAAAACCACCTATTTTGGGGGTTCAGGGTCATCGATTTAATACCACTAAGAAGCGCATCACCAGTGCTTGTTACGTTAAGCAGCATGTCTGTGCCTATCTGCAATTGTTTTCACGCTACACCAGCCAATAGTGGTAAAATGACCACTTTTTAGCGGGGTAGCCGTCTTTGACGCAAATCGGTGCAGGCCTCCTTGAACCTAATGGGTTGGGGCTTGGACAGCTAGAATCCATGTTCGATGCTGAAAATTGCATACGCAAGTTGTCTTGGTCTATCTCCAGCCATTTCGTCGCAATTCATTGTTAAAATGTGCGCTGCAGCCAAAAATTGCGAAAGATTCAACAAAACCTCTCTTTTGGGCGTTCAAGGTCGTTTAAGGTCATCGATGTTAACCAAACTAAAAAGCCCGTCTTCACTGCTTGTTATGATATGCAACAAGTCCGTACCTATATGCAATCGTTTTCACATTATAAAACCCAATAGCTGCAAAATAACGTCTTTTTAGAGGGGTACCCCTCTTTGACGCCCTCGTTCGAGGGAAAACCCTTCACCCATGCAGACGAAATTTTGCCACGATAAACAAGATTTCTTGGGGCAGCCAACAGTGCATATCTCGTGATCCTAGCTTGCGTCATTTTGACACAATACCGCAGTGTGATGAACGGAGAGACGAACGGACGTCTCGATGATGGCTAAGACGCGCTTAGCACTACGAGCTGTCGCGCGTAAATACTGCAAGCACCAACAGTACTGCAATCTCACAGAGAATTTGGGTATTTTGTACACATAAGCTTTTGTTTTTTAAACTTGAAAAAATCAATTTAAACATTTTTGAAATGCGAGTAATTATCACTAAAAAAATCTTGATTTTGTTCTTGGTCTTGAAAAAAATTTGGTCTTTGTTTTGGTACTAAAAAGTTTTGGTTCTGGTTTTCACTAAAAAGTCTTTAGAATTTCAAGATTTTTTGATGGCGATTACTATTAAGTATTAAGTACTCAGTACTAAAACCTTTTTATTCTATTTAAATTTAAATGAAGTGGATTAATTAGCCTACAACAAAACGTTTTAGCTTTGAGCATTGCTGTTTTAGCTTGGAAGTTTTATGCAAAAAATCCCATTTTTGTTCAGGGATGCTTATTTGCCTCGTTATTATTATAATTAATACTCGAAGTTTAGCAGCTGTGATAAAGTTTAGCCGCACAAGCCTGATTCGTGGCGTGATTCGTTAATACACGTATCAGTTTACACCGCGATGACCTCGTCCACGCAGTTAGTCAGTGCAATATATTCTTCACACGTCCAGTCCATTGCACTGCCCATGCAGTGTCCGTCTGTCCCATTGTTCCTCCGTCGTTCACAACGTGTCGCTGCCGATGTTTATTGGTCGTCTTTTGACGAGCTTCGCTGCACTCGCCAGCTCTAATGTTAACCTCACCGACAACCGACAGACGGACAGACTGAAAGACAGAGAGAGTATTAGAAGTGCGAAAGTGGGCTGCGTTGAGGCGACACCCCCATGCACTGGCCACACAGCGCAGAGGACCAAGGGATTGGCAGGAAACGAGAGAGCTATCTGAACGACAAATGCACAGATGATGATGACGACTGACTCTGGGTGGGTTTATAATAGAGTACTGACAGCGACTGGCGAGTTGTAAGTGTCCCGCTGAGCAACAATGAAAGACTGAATGAATGAAGGAAGGAAGGAATGAATTGCCCAACTTACTAACGAGCACTTGAGACCACACACAGACAGCTAGCTACCAATTGTAATGTAGGTACATCTCCACTTCATTGTCGTTGTCACTGCACTGACACTCTGTTATACACTGGAGTGACACATTCAAGCCGTCGCTCATGCACCGGTAAATTAACTTGTCTGCATCAGTGTCATGTGAACAACTTAAAACTTCGTCGCGCTTAGGCCGAAAGCACATTATTTTGATTTGTTCTGGACTTGCTATTTGGACAAGTCATAGGCCTACGCTAAGCATCTTGATATGTCAGAATTTGTTTATTTTTTCGATTTTGTTATGAATTGTCGCACTCGTAATATCTAGGCCCTATAAGAGCAAAGGTAAAGTCCGGTACTTGCTATGGTGCTTCTTGCATTAGTACATGCATCAGTACTTCGTGGCCAGAAACGCTTTACAATCTTATGCAATTGGCAGCTAATTGGCAGGAGCTAATGATCCCGCGGCTCGCAAGCGGATCGCGCAACAAAAAGTTCATGCAAGTTGATGTGTAAATTTAATCCGACATTGGATGTGAGAAAATAACAGAAACAGCGCGGCTTGTGGAGTTGTTAAACGAAACAGTTCGTATTCTTCCATAGATAGCTTTCAAGTCGTTACCAGCTATATCTTCTGCGTCGTGACGCGTGACATAATATGTAACATCAGCTGCAGGTGTGTTCGACAACTTTTCTGCGAATTATTCTAGACTATAGCGCACACGTAAGCTTGGGGCCTATATCAGCTTGCGAGTCTGTGACAATGCCACAAGCCGCAGCTCGTGCACTCTTGCGACCGACCACCCGCAAGTGTTGTTGTTTTGACTACCACGACGTGACATGCGTTTCGCTCGCATGCTCGCCCCATAGTTCACCGGTTCCAGGTTGCCAGTGCCAGTTACGCATAAGTCAGTGTGTAGTACGGTAACGTACGTAGCCTATAGAATTATCAATTATGTCCTCGGCGGCAGGGCGGCATGTAAGCTGACACTGATTGTCGGTGTTTAAACTGTAATTACAGAGCCGCGGCGCGCATTGTTGCGACTGAGTTCCATTGGAGTCGACTGGCTCGGTATTACACTGCGACGGTAGGCCTACTGCTCTAGCCTTTAGTGGTTTGACAGTTAGGCCTATAAGAATGAAATCGTCGCCGGCGGCTGACGCCTGGAGGCAGGCAATGCAGTAAGCCGCGGTCACCTGTGAGTAAGCTTACCTTACATGCACGAGTTCGCAGGAACGCTGGCGAGCTATATTTTGTGCAAGACAGCAAAATCGTCAACAGCTCTGAGCAGTATATCACATTTGTCCAACTTTACCATTTTACTCTAAACACTCGCTTAACGTTTGGCCCAGAAAAAAACCCATCGAATTCTTTTTTGTTTGATATTTTAGCCCTCTCTAGCCTCACCGTATTGTGGTGAATATAGATATACATAAAAACCGCATAATTGTAACAAATATTGACAAGCCCTGACGCTCAGCGTAAAATTTTGCCATCACCCTGCTAAGGCTCCGGTTAATTTCCGTCCGTCCCGAGAAAAACTGCTTCCTTAAAATTATTATTAAACCCTCAAATATATTAATGCGGTTTTTAGTTTATTTTTTGACAAAAAATTATTCACATTTAGTTTGCAATGCTGCAGTATCTATTTTGGTTGTTATGGGTACCACTTAGCGTGTCAATTTGTTTTTATAAGTTCTTTTGCGTAGTATTACATGATATAAAATTTAAAAATAAATAAAAAATGAACAACTTTCGTTCCCCGTCTTTATTTTTCTGCCGGCTGTAACGGGAAGCACATTATTTTTAAGCCCAGTGACCCACAGCAATGCTAAGCAAGTTGTTCAGAGCGCGTGTAAAACGCCAGACAAGTTTGGCTTCATTGTCATCAATCCAGTCACATGAGCACCAACATTGAAGCAGTGAAAACGTGGCTTGCGTCTGTTCTGCTTTTGCTTCACGATTAAAACTTTATCGTTTGTATTTATTACACGAACCTTTTCTCTAGCGCAACCGATTTTGTCTACAGCTACATATTTCTCCCTAGCGTGGTCCGTCGTCTGTCTGTCTGTCGTGTGCCATATTCGTGCATCCGCCTCAAACCGTTCGATGCGTTTACATTACCATTTGGCAAGTACACTAATTCCGGTCACACACTGTGTTAGATGGGGGTTCCTCTCTGCCCCCAGGGGAACAGAAGATTTGGGGGTTGAACCTTTATGCCAAAACTTGCAAGGCGTAATTATGATTCACCAGGGGGCAGGGGCGGCGCCAGGGATGGCCCCGACAGGGGGGCAACATTCCCCGACGGGGGGCCCGTGGTTGAGACAAGTACATACCATCTTATATTTACATGG
>Ga0056128_1000516_pt1 | contig 35225 bp, 26 predicted proteins | sample WorMetLIZISLAND2_FD_71113 | JGI IMG/M metagenome (GOLD analysis project Ga0056128, IMG submission 71113) | Marine gutless worms symbiont microbial communities from Max Planck institute for Marine Microbiology, Germany - Olavius geniculatus... ...
AGCAAATATAAATGTACAAAACATTAGTTTATACACTTGTTAACGACAACATTTAAGGACTTGCACATCGAAAACAGCAAAAATTACAAAAGGTGATATTATTCAGCAGCACATTGACACGCAGTCAGTGTGATGCCGGGCAATATCACCTTTTGTAATTTTTGCTGTTTTCGATGTGCAAGTCCTTAAATGTTGCCGTTAACAAGTGTATAAACTAATGTTTTGTACATTTATAACGTAGAATGACATCCACACAGGCAGACGACAGTTATTCATAAGCTTGCATACTGCGCGGATTTATTTATGCTGTTAAGCCAAAATTCTACTTGCTTCGATTTTCTGCGTATTTGTTCTACAAAGCGCAGTTCAATTAGCTCTACAACAAATCCACAGTGACAATGTCGCAGTAGCGGAGTTTGGGTTATGGAAAAGGGAAAGAGGTAGGCCTACAGGCACGTGACGGAAGGACTATTAAGTGAATACAGCTGCCGCCAGCACGTGGCAAGCATGCCGTTTAGCGTGTAGGGAGGCTAGGCTATAGATGGAGCCGCGTGAGAGGACCCGTCATTAGGCGACAAGCTTTGTCATCATATCATCATCATCATCATCAGCAGCAGCAGCAGCAGCAGCACAGTAGCATTACAACGGTTTAGGCCTATTACAACGACATTTCTCCACCTGGCTGAGGTAGGAGCATATATACGTCGTAAGTTTAGATAAAAATAGAGGCTAAATTTTATTGTAATTTTGCATAAACTTGCATTTTGTTACTTTCGCGTGGATAGACGACTTACAGCGCACCAAGCAAGCAATGTAAAAGCAAACAGTTTGTGAAATATACGGTAAACTACAACAAAACAATGGATGAAGAACGTCGTTGACAATACCATTAGAGGCTACTTAACGTTGTTTACTAAATAAAACAATAGCCATCAAAGATAAATGAGTTGGCCTACACTGTCTTGAATTATGGCAAATTCCGCGAATTAAATAAACTTAAATCAGAGATAAAATTAGTAAAAACTCAGAAGTAGCTCAATAGAAACGTAACAAATTTCATTAACTAAAACTCTGAAAAATTACACAAGTGTTTAACGTCGTTTACAACAAAATGTAGGCTTTCAATACATCATGTGCACATTTCTGACACTGTGGCTGACATTTCATTCAGTTGTCCATTTTTTAACTACTTGCAGTAAAATTGCTTAAAGTGTTGGCCCACTATGCCAACACAGGCAATGAGACGCTTTCTTCATTCATTGACAGCAGTGTCGATAATGTTCTGCTCCAGACCAATCCAGGCTTTACCAGTCGCTTCTTGGCTTTGCAAACATTCCTAAACTTCATCTGGTAGACACACTGCTGCACGACCTGCTGTTGGGACCGACAAATTGGAATAGATGAAATTTATTGACGTTTTTTTCACTTATTTTAACACGTATTATGCTTGCTCTGCTTTCACCAGGTAGTGCAAAAGCAGACGTTGGATGAAATAAAAAGTAAAACATTTATTTAGTAGCCAGTTGTGTCTGAAATATTTTTGCCAAATATTATTAAAATCTGCTAATTTTTATTTATGGCACGATCGATAATGTTGGGGATGTTTTTTCACGTTTTCTTTTATATTAACATATTTCGCTTGATCTGCTTTTCTTAAGTAGTGCAAAAGCTTACATTAGGTAAGATGGGAACTGAACAGTTATTTGATGGCAAGTTGTGTCAGGAATATTTGTACCAAAATTATTAAAATCTTATAATTGGTTTTTAAGTTACAGTCGAAAATGTCGGGGATACTTTTTTGAGACACAGTGTACATTGGCATTTACACAAAAAAATTGAGTGTAATTGCGAAACAACGTAACACTAAAAATACTCGAATCCGCACCAAAAATCCTTGAATCTGAAAGGTCGTGTTAATAAAAAACAATCTTGTAATTGTCGACGCATTGTATAACATTCCATTTCTGGATCAGTGGCAGTGTCTGTGGTGTAAGCCTAAGTTACGCGACTTTCTCAGACTACGCAGCGATGACAAAAAAGGCAACCAATATGAAACTTTTTTCCGGTTGCAGTTCGAGTGCAAAACGTAGCTCTTTATGTATTATGCTGCAAATGTGTGGAGTGACTTGTAAGGCAGCCTTTTTCGATCTTAACAGTTTTAAACGTTACGTTTCTGCAAAATTTTTCTAGCTAGTTGCTGGAGTCTATTTTTGGTCGTTATTGGCCAATTATCGCAGCGTGAACAGTAAATGAATTTTAACATGAAATTTTCTACTACATTTTTTGTGGTTTCGGCCTTTTGTCATGTATTTTAATAACAATGATGATAATGATGATGTAGAGAAACAGGTGCGTCAGGATGATGAAAGTTGCGGCTGTCGTCGCTAGCCTGGTGCTAGTGGTCTGTGCTGTTGACGAGACACAGTGGGAACGAGCACCTGCCGCCGTGGACTCCGCCAATACCCACCACAGCGGCACCGGTACGTCACTGCTGACCAAGCTCCGCTCTGCGGTGAAACAGATCGAACTGCTCGCGGACGAGGTTGACGCCACCCTGAGTGTCGCTGACAACAACCACAACTCTGCCGACATGTACAACTGGATGCCGCCGCCGGCCAGTGGCCAGATGTTGAAATGCTGCTGATTCTCTGTATCAGAACTCACCTTTGTGCCATTAGCCAGATGTTGAAACGGGACGACGACGCGAAGAGGAAATACGGACGACGCAGATACGACGCGTACGGAGTCGCAGGAAGATTCGGACGCAGCGCAAACTGATGAGCTTTTTCTTTCACTTTCGCTCGCCGGATTATTTACCGGATGAGGCCTCCCCCGAGAGTGAAAGCGTTGGTTCGGTCTCTGGAGCCAAAAGAACGAATAACGTCCACAGACTGACTCATCCTTCTTCAAAACGTTTGCTGTCTTTATTTGAAACTATTCACAGTTAAATGTAGTCAATTCCAGGCATTGGTGACTGTTTGTGTATAGAAGTGCTGTCTCCGGTTTGTAGCCAGAAGACGTTTTTCAGTTATAACATAGGTATTTTCTATGCTTTCGTGTACGACTTGACTGATCAAAATTTAAAAAAAACTTTCAGTTATTTCAATGTCTAAACAAAATAGTCTGCATGTTATTTTAAAGACATCTATCAAATTTATCTGTCCTGCACGTTTTTCCTATCTTCGTAGTTTAATACATCAGGCGTAAACATGCTAAACACGTAAACAGCTAATTCCTGCTCTACGCGGTTTCTTTTTTACTCAATATGTAACTTATCAACGGCGGCTGATTTTCGTTGTCGTGTTTACAGCGACAAAGCGACAGAACTTAACTAAAATGAATTGAAGTATGTCAATGCAGTTCATAGATGTAAAAAAACATTTTTATGTTTTTATAACAGTTTAAAAACATGTTTTTTATGTTTTTTTATTTAAAAAAATGTTTTGTCTTTTTTTTAATGTCGTGTTTTTGTTCTTATAAAAAACGTACAAAATGACAAATATAATGCATTTCTCATGGGCAAATTGCGTTTAGTCCTGTTTTCGATCTGTACCATAATCACCGTTACATTGTTTTCGATTTGTACCATAATCACGGTTACATAATAACATTCAGTACATTCCGGTCTTCAGTCTTTACAAGTGGTAGGTTTTTGTCTTTAACATGTTATTGTGCTAAATGTAGTTCAATGTTTTTACGTATGCTTTTCACATGTTTTTTATAAAAGTAAAAAAAACAGGTTTTTATGTTGTATTCGCAAATTAATGTTTTTAACATCTATGGTACAGTTCAGTTCATTTCTGTGGCTTTTTACACGCTTTAGAGCGTAGTGCGCACAATGTCAGTTTTATTGCAAATTGTTTGCTAAGTCTTCCAGCGAAAAATGTTCGAAAAGCGAGTGTGGACAAAGCGACGATGTGGACAAGCGTTTGTTGCACTGTTTTGACCCACGGTCCCAGAATCAAAGCGGAAAGAACGCAAAAAAAACACTAAGCTCACCGCCACTGTACAGAACTGTTGTCTGGGAGAGCAGATGCAGAGAAGTAAAACGTTCAAAAGTTTCCTGTGTCGTTTACAATGAACCTTTGCGAATCGCGATAATAACTTTTCAGAAGTCATGCAAATAAGAACCCCAGCTGTCGCTAGGATAGCCGACCGTACTGGTTGTCAGTGACCTTCAAGGTCATCCAAGGGCAATGACTTTCATGTAATCTAAACTAACGTATGACACTTCCTTTTAGTGATTAATAGTAACCTTGGCCCTATTTTTCACCGTTTTTGAGATACGGCGATTCATACCTTGAAACTTTCCATTAAAATTGCGGGCAATCCGCTGCAGATAAAGACATGGTTACTATTGACAGTTTATAAAAATTCGCCAGCACCCTATCTGGTGGTACCATCGCCGACCCCTTACGATTTACCATTTAGCCACAATACATCCGTGACGGACAGACGACGACAGACAGACAGACGAACAGACGACAACCATACCATAAGCTCGACCGTTACTTAAGTACGGTCGGCTAAAAATCTACTGCTTTACTTTTTACGTTTTAGGCCTGTAAGATACGCATAGCTTAGTGTACGAGTATTAACATTTTGAGTAGGGTATACTAAGAGGCATTAATAATTTATCGGTAAACGTAAAACTAACTCACTGAACGCTATGCGATGTTGCTTGACTCGCATCACGAGTCGTTATTATAACAGCATCTCGATTATTTGGCGGCGATCAGTTGACAAGCACAGCACTTTGAACTTTCGTTTAACAGATCAAACAGCGTAAAATGTCTAAAACAACCTGGCGATAAAAATCAAACAAAAATCCAAGTCGTTTGGTTGATCACTGAGGTTTGAAAATAAAACGTATAAAATTTGGATTGTCACACTTTGATTAAAACTAAATATTTTACAAAAACGCGACGTGTGTCCGAAAGAAGCTTTGACAAGCAAAATAAAATACCGTGGCGTTACTGTAGTAAGTTTACTTCAATGGTACCAGAACCATGCACACAAGACGTATAATAATAAGTCGTATATTACAAAAGTATAACAAACTATTTTGCGTTTTTGTCGTAAACTTTACCTACTGCATTGGACTCCACAACACGCAGTTCAAAAATTTTTATTAGTATAGTAAAGTATCGTACAACTCGCAAGAACAAGAACGCGCACTGTGTTGCTTACTGAGCAACAATATTAAAATAGATGAAAAATGTCGGCAAAGTTAACAGTATGACGCACTCGTTTTCTGAACAATCTGGATATACAATGACAGTATAAATGTTCCATATAATGTCAGTAGTATAAAGTATGGTCAATTATACCTGCAACTCGTGTGGCATATGTCGCTAATAGTAGATGATGGTCGGTAAAACCAAGCTAGCAACGGCACTTATGATAAGTCCTTAATTTCATCGAGTAATACTAATTTTTGATTCTCTTTTACCGTCGAACACAAAAGTGAATTTGCATCACAGTGATTATTAAATCTCTGCGTCTTAGAAGCTTTACTACTTGGTATAGGCCCATTACTCTGAGGTCACGTTACGTCACAATGCAGTGTAGCGAAGAATTTTTAAAAAGATGTAACGAAATCTTTAACACGTTGTGAGTTTAGCGCAAATTTACTGCTAAACGTGCCACTAATTTTTTTTAAAAATCGACTAATATTTGATGTAATTATAACAATAAGTGACGGCTTAAGAAGCAGCCGAACAATACCGTATTTGAAGCTCACGCAACATTCGACAGCCAATAGGCCTAATTCATTGCAAACAGTAGGTAGGCTGAATTTAATTTTTCACGAGGCTCGTAGGTAGGCGGGAGGCCTGTTCGGTGGATTCGTCAGCTTTAACCAACAAACGTTGCATAAAACAAACCAAAATATGATCAACAGATAAGACTTTTGAGATGCATAAAATTTGTTTGTGACCGGGGGCTTTGTCCAAGATTTCATACACATGAGTTTACAGCGCTCGCCAAACTCTTAGCTATATTTATGGATGGCCGTTTCGAATTCCTTTTTTGTAAAAATCTAGCCACGGGCCAGACCTGGTCGTATTTTTTCGTGACTGCGATAAGAAGAAAACAGACAACATTCTAAATGTCTGTGAAATAATAATATAATCACAAAATACATCATAATTGAAAACACGGCGTCTGTACAAGTTGAACGCATCAAAAATGCTGCTCCATAAAAGTTAAAGCCTCATTAGTCTGCAGTATCATCGTATTAACACGTGATAATTCGACTGTCGACAAAATCGTCAATGGCGTAAAATTGGATCTTGTTTGCTGTAAACTCCACAATAAATGTAGAAGTACCAACGTCTCAATGTAACAGTCTATAAAACAGCATTCTGAGCATGTTATATATCATTGAGCACAAAAAATAAATTAACTTGATTATTTACAACTCGCCTTTTGTCTTCATCTCATTTCTTTCCGTTACTATTCTGAGTAAGATTTTTTGCCATCCAGTAGAATCTACGTCCATAACTTTTATCGCAGATTTTTCAGCTGCAGTAAAAATGCGCAGTTTACTTCCTGTATATCGGAGCTCTTCGAGAAGCATTTTCTCGAGTCAGTTACAAGACAAACACAGTAGATAAAAACGCCGACAAGAAGAACGAAAAAAAGCGAGCGAAAAAACACTAAAGACTTTACAACGACGACCACGTATATATGAGAAAACGAAGAAATTAAACAATCTCAGTAAATAGTCACTCGACACCCCCATGCACTCACCGGTTGCGCTTGTGAGCCTGTGACTTCAGTCTCAGTCCTGCTGTATGAAAGTAGTCAAACGTTTCATTTCGATACATCTATAATCAACTGTTTGCTAAAGTTATAATGTTTAACGGCCTAAAATTCATGACCGACGTTGTTGTTTTGTTGGCGGGTGCCACAAGAAAAACCCCAGCTAGTACGCTGTTCGTAACATTTTTTCACAAAATAACAGTTGATGTTAACTGTGGTGACTCTTTGTGCCAAAATCTGTCGACAGTGAACCAGGATCGTTGGAGTTATTTAAAAGTGTTACAGGGGTCCGGTATTTTGAGACATTCATACGTACATACATATTACATACATACCTAAAAGTTTTTTAGCGTGGCCTAATGTTAAGAAAAGCTACTAAACCACTGTGGGAAACTGATGTGAAAAAGTAGGAAAAAGAATTTAGTTGAGAGAAAAGAAAACACTTGAACAAATGCGACTTGAAACAGATACAGAAAACAGACAGTGTGTGAGCAGAAGTAACGTCGTGCCGGTGTCCTGTTATAGGATCGCCCCCAGAAAAGTCTCCCCCGGCCAACAATTTACCGGTAAAAATTCGCCCCGCCCGGCGGCCGCCCGGGCGGAACGAAATTTTACCGGTAAATTGTCGGCCGGATGGAGACTTTTTTTTGGGGGGGCGATTTTATAATGGGGAGACTTTCATAGGGCCAGCGATATTTTAACAAGGGGTAAACATATCGATTTCGTAATTATCTCCTCCGGGCGGATTTTTCATGGAGGAGACATTTAAATGTGACACCGGCGACCGGGAAGGCACGATCGCCCATGGTCACCAGTCGCGTTGGTCTCACAGTCAGTGGATCCGACGATGACAAGCGTAGGTGCCGGTGACTGGTGTCGGCGACGCGACGTATGTCGTCAACTAGGTAACGTGGCGCGAGACACCGGAAAATGAAAACGAAACGCTATGAGCACCGTCTGCACCTATTTGCGATTGTGGTACTTTTGAAGGAACAATGTAGAAATAAACGAGAAAATCTAATACAACTACTAGAAAAATATGTCGTCCCAGTGCCGAAATAATGTGTGGCCGTCCGCCTATCTACTCGCATGCAGCAGGTGATCAGGACGCCCGCATAAAAGTATATGTTCACAAAAAAATGCCGCGGGCTGATAACCATGAAAAAGTGATGGCGATGTACTCGAATGTTGCACAGTCGCTTTGACAAGCAAGTGCATTACGTTCACCGAGAGATTAAAGACGGAGTTATGTTCAGCATATTTGGCCGAACAAAAAAAAGACCCCACAAAAGGCCCCACGGACGAAAAAAATGTCGGACTGTAAAGCTATATTTTTGGCCTGTGAAAGAATACTTATAACATGCTGCAACATTAGAAAGTTCACTTGGCACAGCGCGACATTTTCTGGTTTATTAAGGCTTTCGATTATCGAAAAAGCTGCATTTCAAACAGAACAATGGCGGCAAAACTGCGCACAGTTGTGAATTAAAAAGCTGAATTCCTTGTAAAATTTTTGAACGCCAATGTCAGAAAATTTATGCGACAGCCCCCATCCGCATTCTACCGAACAGGGCCCGATAAAGTTTAAATACAGTTTTGCGAGAGAAGCGTTAACGCCGGCGGAGATGACGTCACGAACAGATTGATTCAGACGTTGCTGTAGACGACGCTGACGATGACGATGATGGTCATGCACGTGATGACGGTCGACGCAAGGATCAACCAGCGGTATTCGAACGGTCGCGACACGACGTGGCGCAGGAAGATCGGTCCGGGGTGCACCGAGTTGTCCGAGTTGCGAGGACTTGTTCTAGACGCCGGACCACTCGTCGCCTGCCCAGGGACCGCCGACGTCGCAGCCACCGGCTGTACGCCGCCGCGCGTCGATGACAGTGAAGTCCGCTTGGAACGTACGCTGCCGTCACGAACGTTGCTGCTTGGTCTACTGGTGTAATACAACCTACGCACAGACCACCGTATACATACGATGATGAAAATGTAATCAGTGCAAATGTGTCAATTTTACAGTGTCGTAAAGCGGCGTAATTGAGTATCGTTATGCAATTTTCCGATAGACAGCTAAAAACTTCCGAAAAAACATTATGAATGCTTAAATTTTTAATTTTGTCTCTAAATTCCCGAAAACAAAAAAAAATCAACATTTTTATTTTCGAAAAAAAATTCAACGACAAAAAATTTCCAACGGCCAAAATATTGGAAAAAGCAATTGCCCCCTGTGTCCTACTGCAACGAAATTGAGCGCCGATGCCAACATCGTCGTAGTATATTATCACCAGCCTATTAATATCAACTGCAGCGTCACGTATAACGTCATCGCTACAGCTTTCAAACCTCTATCTTGTGCTTCACACACTACTGAAGCTTCTTACCTCTGAGCTGTATTTAGTAGAATCACGGCTTCTTACCGGCAGCCTGTCGCTTCAAGTCACTTTCAACGCCAGAGTCTGCATCGCTGGATGTCAATTAATCACGTGACTCGTAATGGACTGCGGCAGGATGCACTGTGATTTATAGACTAGGACAAGCCCAGAAATCACAGACAAAGACTTCTAAAAATTACTGCGTGGCGACTTTTTCCTTTCCTTTAATTCAATTTGTTTGTCTCTCTACCTCCTCCCTTGCTTCTTTTTCTTAGCTTTCTACCCCTTCATTTCTTTGTTCAATCTGCTAATCTAGTGTGTGTTTACATCAACTCTGTCTCCTACCCTTAGCGAGATGAAAAATGCAAGTAGCTTGCGGAATACAAGGTGAAGGTTTAGCGTAGTTCAGCCGGTGGTATGTCTGCTGGCTGCACCGCATGTTTAACTGTTCGCTGGTGCGGGGCCGCGGGCAATGGATGGCCGCATAATGCGCCGTGGTATCATTAGCTCGTGCCAATCAGCTGCCACTTCCGAGACTGCAAGCGTTTCTGATCACCAGTTTGACTGATGCAAGCAGCGCTATAGCAAGTACCGGACCTTTGTATTTGCCATAAAGTCTGTCTGGAACTGAGGAAGCGCAGAAATATTCAAGAGTTAACCAAACGCCGAGATGCAACAAAAATATAAGATCTCAGCTGTCGCTAGGGTTAACCGACCGTACGCCTTGTACACACTAACAGCCTGCGTCCATATTACGTTTTGAAATTTGTTGTCTGTGTCCGAATAGTAAACGCAGTAACTTACTTATCTGCATAACTTCTAGTAACTCCCCGTTGCAAATTGCGGCAAAACCGCTGCAGATAGCGACATGGTTACTATTGACAGCTTTTACGAACTTACCTACGCTCTATCCAACACTATCATTGCTGACCCCCTACGACGTACCGTACGTTTAGCTACAGTACGAAACGTTACAAGCGACAGGCAGACAAACAGACGAACAAAATCTACAGTAGCTGACATACAGTCGGCTAAAAAAATTGGCGATCATTCTACTGTTCTGTGGAAAATCGTCAAATCATCATAAGCTTTTAGCCCTGGGCGACAATCACTACCATGAAATCGCAGGGCAGACTGAGAGTGGCAAAGACTGGGGGTGGCCGGCGCAAGACTGGAGCAGGGAGCATACGTCAGAGGTGCACTGGACACGACTGGGAATGGATCAATCACTGTCCGCGGTAGGCCTACATACAGACAGACACCATCAGGCTGCCGACCAGCGCCCGATCGACTAGCAGCAGTAGCCAGGGGTCTATAGAAAGCCAGAAACGCGGTGGGCGAATAGTGCCGTCCCCACTTTTCCAAGAACGGGAAGCGCGTCCCCACTGCTTTTGTTGTTTTGTTTCTATGAACGTATAATTCTACAGGGGTCGTTTATTCTGTTTATAGTATACTAGGGTACGTATTCAACTTTTTAATAGTATATTTTCAAAATTCTTTCACTGGCACATTTTGCAGACATGCAATAATGTGATCAATATATATATCCTACCACACGGTAAATGCGTTTCTACACTACCTTGTAAAATATAAATGTAAGCAAAAACTAACGATATCAACAAAAATTTAGGTAAATAAAAAAAAGTTTCAGACAAACATTGCGATAAATAATTCGTATGACACTAGACTGTGTTTTACCCACACAGTCTAGTGTCATGCAGACCATTCACTGCAATGTTGGTCTGAAGTGTTTTTTTCAATTTTACCAAAATGTTTGTTTGTTATTATTGTTATTTCACATTGATATTTCACAAGGTAGTGTAGAGACGCATTTACAGTGTGGTGGGATCTATAATAATCAGATTGTCGCAAATTGTCTGCATAGTGTGCCTGTGAAAAAATTTTGAAAATCGGTCAATAAGTGGCGAAGATGTGGACAAAAGTAAAATGGCACTTTTTTGGCCCACCATACATGTAGAAGCAAAATATACAAAAAATCAGCAAAATTTTGCCTTAAGTTCCTTGCGTTCCCCAGTTTTTAGTTGGAACTAACCCCCGCCAACAACAGGGTCAAGTCGGTCGTCCTGTACCCGTTGACCGATCAAATCAGATCTGCTTTACTCTGGCCTCAATGACGACCGGCCGCAGAGAACAGTTTAACGACATCGCCGCCATTGTTAGCGCCAAAACTCCACTCGCTTCGACCCGTCGTGTACACAACATGCTGTACAACGAGCAGCATGACCATTTGATAGTCTGCCACAATTCCATGTGGTTCCGTAAAATTTCATTATAAAGTTGTTTTAATCTGATTATTGGCAACACTCAGCTGTTTGTGTTTTATTTAGCATTACATGCTTATGTTTGGAACGTTTTTATTGCATTTTTTAATGACGTTTGACTGATACAAGATGAGATGTCAAGGTCGGCCGTAAAATGGACAGTGTCCTGATAATAGAAATGACAGAACGGTTCATAACACTGTTGGCGATCTGTTCTTGTACCACGAGTGTGAAGAATATCGTTAGCCTACTGTTACTGCCACTGCGGATGCCGTTGCTGTTAAGGCAGCAAAGTTCCCAGAAGTTGAAGGTACACAGGAGTTGTCGCCGACTCGGCAAGACCACTGATCAACATAAGTCTCGTAAGCTGCTGATTCACCTGAGATCAAAAGAAGCTGCCAGTAGTATATTGCGTGCGGCGAAGAAATTACGTCAATCTGACAACCTTGCTGTCTCGTCGTCAGTGTACATCAACCCCGACCGATCCCCTGCTGAATCGAAACTGGCATTTGAAATGCGACAACAGAGGCGGAAAAGATTAGCTAAGGAGGCTTCCAAAAATACGAACTAAAATCGAAGATTTACAACAAATCCACAACACCCTGACACGTCAAGACGTTGTACACTGCAGATTGTTGTACGACTTGCTGTAAATAAATAAGTAAGTAATAACCATTTATAAAACGCCTGTATCACAAAAGAATCAGGGCCCAGATTTTAGTAATTTTCACGATTTAAATTGTCACTAGGGAGTATTCTTACCGGTACCTATTTTACATTTTTCAGCCGGTTGGTTGTTCGTATAGCTTTGTATAGTTATTCTGTATTTATAACACGCATCACATAGGTGGTTAATCCCTGTGACGACCCGCAGCCTTGGACTGTGCGCGTATAATTGGTGATGTGTTGTTTGTCTGCAAATAAATGAAATAAAATTTACAACAAAATCGAAGTAGTGGAGTTTGGGCCACCATAACGACATCGCCATTCTGAAGTACCTACGTTCTTAAACACGCCCGATCCTGCGTCATCATTGGACAAACGCACAGCGCCTCATTCTCAGCAGCCGCTAATCTCTCGTCGTCGCATTATATCGACGATGTCTTCCTTCGTCAATCAATCGCTCCCCCATACCATCAAATCACCTCAGCTCAGCTCTTTGACAACGCCGCAGATGAGCAGCATCGAACGTCGACCAGTTTAATCTGCACCCGGTAACCGACCACCGAACAATCGACGTCTTCAATACGCTTGTTATAAGTCGTCGTCGTTGTTTCTGAGAACGTCGACAATTTCCCGGAATGAGATTTGCCGCAAACAACTATATACGCAGCAAGACAACTATTATACAGCTCACCCCAAACTCAACCCTCCACAGTAATAAACAGTTGTTCATTATTCATTCATTAGGGCTTTGTTTAAAAACAGTCTCTCTGCTTATTCCTGAAATTTTTTATCAGCATTGCTCTGATGACGACTTTAATAAATAACAATTGTTTCAAACATAATGCGTTTTATCTAGCGGTGGTAACGATGGAAAATTAATCTTTTACCTTTTAGTTAGTCATTAGTTTCGATAAAAAACTGAAATTCTAGCGTTGTCAAAGAAATGAAACACGTAGACATATTTTCTCACTATGGCGATCATTGCAGATTAGTGACAATTCGCTTGTCAACGCTGTTTTATTGTCGAATTTGTGTTTTAAATCTCCAGTTTTTAAATGTTGGCGAAGTAGTTTGTTTGAGTCTTTTTTTAGTCTTTGTGTTTGTGTATGTGTTTTGTGTGTTCATGGGCCTCGAGCCTGCCGTTGAAGACAAATAAATAAATAAATAAAATATGCTTTACCATAAAATGTTATCACTTACTACGTTAACAGTTATTTCAAATGCAATAGGACACCTCCTGTAACAAAAATTATTGATATTTGCGCAAATTTTAAAGTTTTAGAAAAACTCATTTTTCTCGTATTCGTTTCGTTTCTGCTTGTGCATAGGTCATTGTAGTGGCTAAACTTTTCTTTTTATTATGAGTTCAGTTTTCTTTTTGTCTGTCTTTATCGTAAGGCGAAATAAAGATTTATAACATGTCCGGTTATTTTAAGACCAGAGTTCATAGCTATAGCGTTCGATGACTATTGGCTATAGCCGCTTAGTCGTTCGTTCTTCCAATACATTTCTGTAAGCTGATTAGACACGCGGCCAAATGCCAATCTTAAATAAAGCCTATCCAGCAACCGACCAAGCAGACATAAGCCGATTAGCCAGCAGCCCGATAGATATATTTTTGTAACTAAAGCGAAAGCGAGAACGAAAATTATTGGTCTTTGTTTTACGAGAACATGAGAACCTGTAGATTAGAGAAAAGCAAAAACTAAAAAAAAAATTTAATTACAGTCATCCAAAAATTAAAACAAACATTATTTTCGACAAAACGAACAAAAAGATTTTTGTAACGTAAGTCAGATAAAAATCTGTAAAACGACAGTTTCGTTGTTAAACGTTGAAACACTCGTGACATATGGGCAGGCATCAGTACGGCTCACCTAGTGAGACTATTTCGTACAGTTGCTGATTTTAGTACTGTGTTGTTTAGTAGCACAACCGCGGCATTCGAGAAACTGAAATTAAACTAAAATTATAAAATAAAAATAAACATTTTGTGTAAAAACTATACAATAAGCTAAAATTAAATCGTCTGAAAAACTGAAACTGTATAAAAACTAAAAATAAAATCGATTTAAGGACTAGAATATCTCTGCAGCCCATCTCGGCTCGGTCAATCGTTTGACGCCGCTGTCACTCACGCCCATCCACCCAAGCGCAATATTGAACTCTACTCGCGCTGCTGATTGAAAACCTAATCTTACGCCAACCGTTTATATGAACGAAAATCTTCCGCTTTCATTATCTACGACAGCTTACTCACAATGAAACAGCATCGTTACACAAGTGGAGGCAGATCGTCAGGTAGACTCCAAGCCACCAAATTTTTTTTACAGCAGTAGCCGTAAAATCGCTATAAGATTTTACGGCTAAACGAAAAACGGCCGGAACAAAAACTTCGTTACAGCCTGCTCGATTTTCGAACGATCGCGGACTCTCTGACATTTTTATGCAGTAAATAATTATTTAAGGGCCTAAGTTGTTTGTATACAGCGCGTTAACTGTAAATAACCTTGAGTTACGCGTTCGTTGTGCACCAGGTACGTGTTTTAGATCTAAAACGAATACACGTATTTAATAGTTTCGTCTGTGACAGCTGATTTGAGACGCACAAACCTCAACGTCAAAAGGAACTTAATTTCGTCGGCAGGTGGCAGCACGTTGACGTTGTCTTGCGGGTACAGCTGCATCGGATTGATGACCGTTTCCGCGCAGAACACTTCGACGCCTAAACGGAAAAACACAGCCCAGCTGATGTTTTTGCAAAAACCCGCTTTCGGTCATCATCACATTATTTTTTTCACAAATTCTTGTGTCTAGATGTCTCATGAAAATTTGGTTAAGTTTTGCTTTTTTATTACTTTTCATAAAACTAAAAACCCTCGTTTAAAGTGTCTGACAGAAAAATGTAAAAAGGTAAGGGTAAAAAAACAAATTAGGACAGAAGTATATTTGCTACATCGCATGAACACCAATCTAGTCCATGCCGCCCAATAACAAAAGATTACTTAATTGGGCTTTGTTTGCGTGGTATAGTGCTGACAAAATTGATTGAAAAAAATGGATGCGGCGTCATGCTTAAAGACGAGATCACAATTATACTGCGTGCACAAATCTACATTTAACATAATTGAGGTAAAATAATTTAATAATGTAATATACGCGTAATTAGGCAACAACGTCGAATTAACAAGCTGCATATGGCCGTGCCTGAGGCTTGCAGGAAGGCGGTGACTTTGGCGAAGGTTTCGCGCATCTTCTCGACTCGCTCTCGCAGACTGCTCGTCAAATCTTTGCACTTGATTAGCTCGGGGGTAAACGTTTCGTACGACAGCGGGCCAACGACCGGCAGATCGACCAGCAGGTCTCCTATTGGCTTGAGATAGACTACTCGCAGAATGCGGAAGAAGTCTACGGGCACGGGTCGATTTGCACCGGGTTGGCTGAAGAAACACGCGCTGCCAGTCTCCGAGTGCGGCCCTATGTATATAATATACACTCATCATCACCGTCATCATTATTTTATTTGTCCAAGAACAAAACATGACATTAAAACAGTGAATTAGACAGGCCGTGTATGCCCCAATAGGCCGGACTATAAGATCAGACTACAAGACTATAAAAAGCACTTTAATAACTGCCACGAAACAAAGCCTAACTCGACAGGACAACTAGCGCTTAATATAACGAAACTCTACATGTAAATTTAAATTCCAGATATAGTCAACATTATAGTTTATATATACTGCATCATAATTGTAACAAACGCTTATAAACGGTTATTCTTTATTTTTTACAATAACCTTTTTTAATGTTTTTTTTATTGTTTATGAGATTGTTAAACTTCAGGTATAAAATGAAAGTGACTTAAAATATTTATAAACAAAAATTGCAGTGTTGCTAATAAAATCGTAATAAATTTTGCATTTAAATTTACTGACATAATACTGTAATGGCAAAATTTGGCAAATGTGAAAAACTGCATCTTGAGACAGTAAATGTTATCAATGATTCAAGTCACGTTTTTATTAACGTTTACAGACGTTTTTTTTATTAAAAACGCTTTTTGACGTTTTAAATTTTGTCGTAACGCACAATACATCTGTGCATTACACACTGCATAGTGCATAGTACTGACGATAGCGACTGTGACAAGACAATGCTATTATCGTGTATCCGCAATGCCGGACAAACAGCTTTGTCACGTAGAGCGACGACGCACGCTGCGAAAAAAGTCGACGAAAAAAGTACAAGTACAAACAAATAAACTGTCGGTGATAGGCCCCACTAACAAAAATGTTAGCTACTAAATACAGTAGTTATAGGAGAGACCGGTCAAACTTAGACTAAATCTGAATACATTCAAATCGATAGTCGTTATATTCATTTTAAAATGATAAATCCTATAGCAATAAACTAGCATACAACAATCAACGATTAACAATTTAACAAGTCAACAGTTGACAATTAACTAGCATGCACACAGATCGTACGGGTCGTACCGTCGTGTTTCTGAACCATGACCGACTGAATGTTGATGACTTGAACGCCTCTTAACTCCCTGAGCCAACTGTTCATTCGATCTATTAGATCTTCGAAACCTTCGTACGTGTTCTCGGTTGGCTGCGGAACGAAATCCATAATGCCTGCAACATAACAGTGACCCACGTCAACTCAGCCTTCCATCCTTCCAGGGCAAGTAAATCAAGTACCGGCCTGTCTGACTAAGGTCAAGGCGGGGCTCGTTCACCTGTGTCGGGTGCCAGGTAACACGGTGTAATTCTGTACGACAGGTAACGATCCACGGCTATGTGATAGGTTCCCATAAAAACTACACACGACTTTTACCTTTAACCTTTATCCAGTAGCAGAAAACAGTGAGCAACGCATTCTGTCTTTTTGTTCGAAAGAACGACACGTCATGGACTCATTGGCGTCGCCAGCTACGAGGCATTGGGGCACTGCCCCTACGATATTTAACTGCTGAATTTTTAGCTCACTGCAAAGCTGCACAAATTCTGGCATTCGACTCCCTCTAGCTGACCAGGTAATAAAAAACTAGTATTCTGTAAGATCAGCAGCTTATTCCGTGACTTTCATAATACACGCAACGCAACGCACACTGTGCAAAGCTCTTGTACACGGTGTTTCATAAAAAATGGCACCCTTATTCTTTCTTTCGTAGTTTATTCAAATGATGACCAATTTACACACAATTTTTAACAGCTACAGCTGAAGAAAGACTAATTTAAAATATTTCAACAAAATGTGGCTGTTAGTTAAATATTCTTTGCTAGCCGTGATGTAATGCTGACGTCACAATGTGCATTGAGTACAAACTTAGTTGTCGCAACCGGTGCTGTCAGTTGCCGAATAGCTGCCCTGCGTTGATGGTGAACTTATCTGGTTCACTAATGACAAGCTGCTGAAGTTTTATCATTGCAGTCACAATAATGCCCACAATGATCATTTTCACACGCTTGTGTTGATAGCTTGACTTTACACCTTCCAGCAAGACAGTGCACTAGCAAACACCGCTTGCAAGATGGCTGAGTTTTTGGATCGAGAGATGCGATTTTATGCCCCTATGTTGCTTAGTGCTGATACAATGAACACTTTTCATTAGTGAACAAGATAAAGTTCACCATCAAAGCAGGGTAGCAACCGATAGCACCAGTTTAGACAACCAAGCTTTCTACTAACGACACAATACGACGTCAGCGTTACGCAACAAGCCAAAATACATGGATAAAAACGGTGTCTATTCGGTTGCATTCTTGCGTTCGCTGCGTCGCATTGGATAAAAACTAGCAAGGCATCAGCATTATCACAGTGGCATATATAGCCAGGATATGTATGTAGAAGACACTGGGGATATGATGCGGGAAAAAAAGTCTCCTCTCACATGGGATGAGACCTATATTTTTTGGACTTTTGTGTAAAAATGAATTGTTGTGGTGCATTTTTGGCACTATTTTGAGCAACCAAGTGGTCTTCTAAGGGGCACGTGCCGCAGTGCTTCTTCCTTATGGCTACGCCGGTGACTGATCATGAACAAACCGACGTGAACTTTGTCGCTGCCATAGATTCTGCCGTTGACCTCGCGATTGTAGAAGACTCTCAGTACGAACGCGTACGGGATGTCGGTGTCGGCACACTCCGCCCAGCGTGTCACGTCGCAGTCGACGACTCCGTGCTGTATCGGCACAGTCAGCGTCTCGACACTCACTATCTGACCTGCAACCCAACAAGCGACGATGTCAGCCCAGTGTCGACAAAATATGCGACCGTCCGCCTAGAAATACGTACTCGCTCCCTGCAGATGAAATCTAACCCTGACTGAAAATCGTCCTAGCCTGGAAAACGTACACATCAATTTTGGCTTTTCATGTTTTTTTTGTTTTGTTAAAAACCCGTACAAGACAAATAGATGGACAGACGGACAGAAGAACAGACGGGCAATACCCGTAATTTAGCTCTTAAAACGGTCGCCTAATAATAGCCCTGTTCTAACAAACAAAAAAACCTATTAAATCTACCCTCAAAGTTGTCTGGATATTGGCTTGATATCATTAAAGTTAGTCAACCTAACACAAACCATTCATTGCATTGGAAACCAAAACTCACCAATGATGTTGCTCCGCCAGCAATACAATTTTTGCTATTTTTATAAACATATAAGAGTCAAAAAACGACAGTAACTTTCCCAGTTGATTCCCAAAATATCATTTTTTTCGCGCGAGAGCTAGCATAGCTATAGCGCGTATTAGCTACGGTAATTCTGTCTGTCCGTCCGTCCGTCTGTCTGTCCGTCCGTCACGACCCGGTACCAATCCAAGACCAGGTAAGATAGAGATTTCGGGTTTTCACCATATGATAGCCTAAAGTCTCTAGTATTTCGTGACAAAATTTCATGCCGCTGGGTAAAGGGGATGCCCTCGAATGAGGGGGCGAAAAAGGGGCACACCCTAAAAAGACGTTATTTTACCGCTATAGACTCGTCTGGCGTGAAAATGGTTGCAGATAGGAACAGATATGCTGCTTATCATAACAAGCACTGGCGACGAGCTTCTTAGAAATGTCAACAATGATGACCTTGAATGACCCTAAACCTCCAAAATAGCGGGTTTTAGTGAATTTTTCGCGATTTCGGGCTGCGACACGCATTTCAAGAGTGAATTGCACCAAAATGGCTAGAGATAGACCAAAACAACCTGCATACAAAATTTTCAGCATTGAGTGTAAATTTTAGCAGTCCAAGTCCGAACCCTCTACGTTCAAGAAGGGTTGCGCAAGCGGGTATCAAAGAGGGGTACCTTTCTAAAAAGTGGTTATTTATCCGTTGTTGATTTGTCTAGCGTGAAAATAGTTGCAGATATGCACAGACATGCTGCTTATCATAACAAGCAATAACGACGAGCTTCTTAGAAATGTCAACATCGATGACCTTAAATGACCTTGAACCCCAAAATATTGGTTTTTAATGATTTTTTGGCGATTTTTTGCTGCAAAAAAGTGAACTGCGACGAAATGGATAACGATGGACCAAGATTACTTGCGAACAAAAACTGCTATAGGCTATCGCGCGTCTCATGAGCATTAGCTCAGATTTCTTGTTGTGTTCGTTACGGCAGCCGCAGACTGACACACCGTTTCAACGCTCGTATGTAAGCTACGTGCTGCTAGTTAACCTGTTGGCCACAATTCACGACACATAAGTGCTGGTGAATAGTTCAAACTGCAGGCAAAAAAACAGAGCAAGTTACGGCGCGAACCAAAGCCGTAGTTCTGCGTTTTGTCTCCAGAGAATACCGTCCAGTTAGCACCTCGTAATGTCAGCGTCGACACATCCTCTGCCACACTCTGTCCGTCACTAGTCGCATCTGCAGACCCTCACGTCTAGCCAGCGCTGGAAAATTTGTCCAACGAAAACTAGGATTTAGAGGGTTTTAAAATTTTTTTAAAACAAAATCTAAATTTTGCATTTGTTGGGTTTTATTTGGTCTGCAATTTATAACACAAATCAAATTTATCTTCATATTATAATCGTGATTGTGTTTAAGTTTTGACGTCACGCCATGAACTTAACAAAAACGATGTGACAGGGAGAATGGTGCAAGAGTTTTTTTCTAGATTTTGTTCTTGTGTCACTGTGTTGCTACTGCGTTCTTTGTACCCTAAACCTAAGAAAGTTTTTTTTAAATCTTAAAACCTGAAAAGCTTTAAAAACCTAAAACCTGGAAACGTTTGCCCAAACTGTAAGTTAGCTTTTTTCAGCTTTGCGTTTGGAGATACGATACTTTCGTACATGCGCCTGAAACCGTTTCAAAAGAACAGCTCTTCAGAGAAATTTTCACCTTAATCCAAAAATGAGTTTCTTTTGTTAACGTTTCGACTCAAGCTTCTATACTCTTGTGATAACCACAAATGTCTACAGATTTTTTGCGCATCCTTTGCACAGGGTGTTTGATAATATAAAAATATGCATGTTATAGCTAGGTTGTGCTGTTGCTTTTGTTGCTAATAATCCTTATAACAATATATTATCAGCTAATATAACAAAATGTTCTTTTACATCAGCTGACGGACTAATAATGCGAGATTTTTAATATTTAGTCTAAACAATATTACGCAACGACGTAAAACTCGTTTTAATTTTCATTAATTAACCGAAAGGTCGAACACAAAATTTGAAAATTATGAGAATAGAATGTCGATGCCTTTGAGCATGGCGCGGTCGATGCTGTCGTTGACGCTGGCTACGAGACTCTGAATGCTCGACTGCTCGGGTGTCGGAACGAAATCAGATACACACAGACACTGTGGTTTGTTCACCGTCTGAGGCGTCAACCATACTCTGCAACCAAATATTATTATGCCGATATTGACGACATTTGTCATATTATATAAAGCAAGTAAAATAACCGACTCAGTGATTAATCAATCAACTGATTAACTGATAAATTCGGTGATGGTTTCAATTAGTTCTTAAACCAATTTCCAGTTTAATTCCTTATTCATCGCGCCAGCCTTTCATGCGATTTTTGTTTCCAATATTGTAATTACTTCACTAAATAATTACTGTCACTGGAACTAAAATTTAGCCGTAGTTCTTTGTGTTTAATTTGATCATAATTCTAACGCTAATTTACAAATAATTTTCAGTGTTCTTTTAGTTTTAAAATACTAACTTTACGTTAAAATAACTTGTTAAATTATTTTAACAAATAATGGTATTTGTTAAAATAAAATTTTAACAAAATTTTCAGCTTCAGTCCAGAGATTGGCATACTCGAATCGCATATTCGAATTCGGTTCGTTTCAATTCGTTCTCTCGGTACACACCTCAAGAACTGAACTGACCTGAGACCGCGTACGTTGAAGGTCTGTACGCGCTCGGCGACTCGTTTAGACAGCGTCATCAGTTCACTACTGCCGCTGCTGAGTGCCTTGACATCGTGCGACATCCACGTGATTGTTTCACACGACCGCACCTGTAGGTCGGTGTTCTTGCGCAGCCAATCGTTCGCACTGTCCAACAGCTTCCTGCATCGCAGCCATTCACTCGTTTCGCTTTCATCATTTTCATTATCATCGTGATTTCAGTAATTACCTCCGCCAAGGAGGTAATGTTTTTGCCAGACTTTGTTTGTCTGTCTGTGAGTCAGCAAGATAACTCAAAAAGTTACGGACGGATCTTTCCGAAATTTTGAGGGCATGTTGGGAATGGCAAAATCTACCAGTGATTCAATTTTGAGGATGATCCGGAAGGAATCCTGGATTCTGGATCACTCTGAAATTTTCGTTACCATTGCTTTCAATGGGGCTTTTGCGGCATAAGGGAACCGCTGGCAAACCGAAGATGGTGCTGCCACCTAGCGAACAACATTGCCTTGGCGGAGGTATGCGGGCTATATGACTGCTTTCTAGTTTACACCGTGTCTCAAAACAACTGCCACTATTAATGAATTCATAATTTACTGAGCCGACGCACGCACCGCACAGTACGAATTCATTGTTGTAAATGGCCAAACTGCGACTTCTGCATTTCACAAGGTTAGCTACAGAACGTGGGCTACAGCGACTGTGCGGCGATTATGCTATTGCTGGCCACCTAGCTCATATGCGCTGGTGACTGTCCATTGTGAATAGCGTACATCAGCGTGCGCAGCTTGTACTGGACGCGATAAAGCACAGATCTTGCAGAAAGACGCGACGTGATTGCGCGGTTTCAGTTGAAACTTTATCAACAGTCAGCCTGATGCCGACATATTATGAGGTCGTCACCCTAAAGCTATGCAGCCATAAACTTGAATTTCTAAGCTAAAAATTAACACACTTCGGTTACTCATACCTTTGGAAACGTTTACACCAATTTTGGTTTCACTACGTTCTTTCGTTTTCGAGTTAAAAGCCCTTACCTAACGAGCACGGACAGAGGAACGGACAAAGAGACGGTATGACGATCAGAAAAGACCTGTATTTGGGCCAATAGTGACAACTGCATAGCGCGTAAAAATTCTGGGCGTATAATCAGGGCTACTGGCGATGATGGTTTCGGTGAATTAAGTGAATAGTCTGTTTGTTCTTCCTCCTAATCTTTTACGACACTATGCGACAGACTCATCGTGTCGCGTCACACTATTGGCCGAATGAGAATTAATAAGCACCGTATCTGGTGACGAACAATGAGTTCCGAGTTGACATTGTCGTCGCGGTCATCTTACAGTGAATGACCAACTCCCCCCCTTTCCCCGGCTTGCTGCTTCACCCGTCCCACAGGCCATCGTTAGCGAGTGCAGAGGCGCTAGCGCCACCACTATCAATATTCACAGATTACGAGGAAAATATTGGAATGCACGCTGAATGCAAGTCACGGACAGCCCTAGCAACGGGCTACGAATATTGAAATGTCTAGCTCTCCTGCATCGATTTTCGCTGCAGTAGATTTCGACGTCGTTGTTTGGCTGTGCACGGGCAATGCATGTGACTACAGTAGCCTATATACGATCAGTCCTATACTTGACGGTATTCTTGTAACTTCGGCGTTAGCGTTTCATTGAAGCGCACGGTTTATTGGAGACCACAGTTTTCGTGGGCCTCAGAATTTTGAGCTAAACCGCGAAATTTGCCCGTTTTGGCGAAATTTTGCAAAATTTAATACTAGCCGGTAGCTATTTTTATTTTTAATTTAAATGCAAATTTGCGATGTTTTCTGACAAAAATGTCAATCTTCTTAAATCGACTGACTACTTTAACTATCAGCAAAACCTTACTGCAACGCAAAACTATACCCATTACTGACGTTTATTAAACGTTTGATATAGGCCTACAGAATGACGGAAGTTGTCGCACTTTAAACAATGCAAAAAGTCTACAATTTACTTATTAAATAAAGCGCCGTGAAGTTAGAAAATTTTGTCGCGGTGAGCCGCGAAATTTGGCAAACTGGCTCATCACGGAATTTGCCGTGTAAAACTTTGGTTCTTGACTATCATCGATACGACAAATTCATGGTCAGTCTGTCGTTACTCACGTGAGTAGCACTATGCAGGCTCGCTTCGTAACAGACTCAGAAACAACATCGAGCATAGATTGACCAACCAACTGACCAGGCAAGCGTCCGGCCGGTCGCCAGTGGCGTTAGTTATTAGCCGAATGAAATTACCGCCTGTCAGCCAGCCAGCAAAGACAGGACGACAAGACAAGCCGCCGGGGGAGAAAAAAAATCGATGTCGTGCCGGTCAATTAGCGGCTTGGACGGACGGAAGATGAAGAAGACATATCGTGACGTCACAGCTTACGTCATCACGGTACGATGACGTCACAGCTTGACGTCAGCGTAGCTTGAGCTTAAACGCAGGAGCATCGTTCTACCCTGCATGTTCGCATCTGAAGGCGAGAAATGAAACGGAATCGCAATTTGTCAGCTGTTCCGTGTGAATCAACAGGACGGACGATAAAACGAAGGACATAATTCATCAAGCCTGTCACTTCCTACATGTACGTGGCTGCTGAGATGGCTTATCAAAACGGACCGGCCCGCCGCCGCTGCACCAAAGCCGTTGCGACGCTCACCGTTTTGTCGGATGCATCGTAACTTACGTGCTAAATATCAGTAAAAAAGCTGTTCATTTGTTTAAAGTTATTATTATCATAGACGAATTCGGTAGCTTGGGCATATAATGCGAATGGATCACTAACTGTAACAGGCGTTGTACTGGGAGGTAGCAAGATACAGAAGAAGACCAGGTTGACCTGGGACTGGAAGAGCACGCGCATTTGTCACGTATTTGTTAGGCGTCAGAGGCGTATTTAGGAAGTCTTGCACCTGCCCCCTTGAAAGTAACAAGAAATTTGAGCTAATGCTCACGAGAAGGGCGAAAGCCTATAACAGTTCCGGTTCAGTAGTTTAGCTGAAAATTAAAGTGTTCACGCTAAGTTATTATACAAATACCAAATTCTCTATCTGGATCGCATAATAATAGTTCTGTGGCGCCACCTTGTGAATGATATAGACTTGTGTCGCAGTCCGAAATCGCCAAAAATCCATAAACCCTCTCTTTTTGCTTTCAAGGTCATTCAAAGTCATTGAATTCGGCGCCAATCGAGAGCAAGTGTACGACTTCCTATTAGTGATTAATAGTAACCTAGGCCCTATCTCGCACTGTTACTGAGATACAGCGACTTATTGGCCAATAATCGCAAACTTTTCCCACCCCCGTTTTCATTTAGCGCCCTTGTTCGGGATGACCCCTTCGAATTTATGGAAAAGCTTTACGGTTCCTGAAACTAGAGTCTTCGGGGCAGCCGACGGTAAAAATTTGGTAATTCTAGCTTGCACCGTTTTTGACTGATCAACCCGTGTGACAGACGGACGGACAGAATTGCAATGGCTAAGACGCGCTGAAAGCAGTAGCTGCTTTCGCGCGTAAAAATTAGTGAAAAAAAAGTTAATCACAAGGAAAAGGGAGTTAGCATTACTAAAGCAAAATATTTTAGCTATGGTTACAGTGACTTTTACATTTATTTCAAAACATTGCTTGCGACAGCAAAAAAATGTCCCGCTAGCCTACACCAAATCTTCATCCGTGCAGACAATGAACGAGCGAGCAGAATGCCGTGGCGAAAGATGCAATTAGCTTGGCGATAGGGCGCGATACAGGGCTGCAGCGGCTGAGGCGACCTTTGCATGTGTACTGCGTGTTAACGTAATGACATTCGCTGGTCATTACGCTTCGACGCTCAACTGGCGTTTTAACAGCAACCGGGTGTTAAGTTCGTTTAGTCGTTAGCTACTGTTATCTTCAGGTTATGTATGCTATTAGTTAAGTCATTATCTCCGCCAATGGAACGAAGTGAATTGAAGGAGATTATGAGATTGGTCGATCTGTCCGTCGTTATGTCCGTGTGTGTGTCTGTCTGTGTGTCTGTGTTCACAAATTGGCGGAGATATGCACTCTATCGAGCGCCTTCTAGTTATTAGGTGCGTTTTATGTCTAGCTTGTCTTGTCTTGTTTTGCATTTTGATGAATAAAAATGGTGATGACTTTAAAATCAAGATAACTTTTTCTTGATCAAAAAATGAAAAAAATGTTTGTTTTCAGTAGTTTAAAATAAACAGAATCGTCAGCGCCGTAACAGCACGTAACAATTTACAAAGTCCTTTAAAAAGTAAGTAATTAAATTTTTATAGCGCCATTACTAAAGTCATTACAAGTAACAGAGTTAGTTCGACAGTTTTTCAGCTATAATTGTGCAGGGCCGATATTATAACTCTGTCGAATGCCAATACACAATGTCGATTGTCCATAAAGCATAATCAATCTTACTGCAGACAAACATAAGCTTGCATTAGATTTTTGTTAGAAAATACAGTTCTCCAAGTACGTGCATTATACAGCATACGGTAAGCCAAAGAAGTAAACCTAACACTTTTGTCTATATCATCTCCAAAAATTGACCAATTTTCAAAATTATTTCACTGCCACATTATAGGATCCGTATTCATTTCTGAAAATATTTTATAAGGTAATGTAGAAACACAGTTAAGATCTAGTAAAATATTTAACAACAGCGTCATTTTCAATTTTATATGTACCAATAAAATAATTCTGAAAATCGGTCAATATTTGGCGAAGAAATAAACACATTTGATGGCAACTCTTTATTCGTAGATACATGCAAAAAACAAAACACGAAGTGAGCGAAACAGACAGATAGACAGACGGACAGACGGACAGACAAACAAAAGATAAACCTGTACATTTTGCCCCATTTGGTATGGTTTCAAAAACAGTGTCAATGTACTGTATTGCATTGTTAAATGTATCGTGCATGTTGAAATAACGAATATCGACAGCGATATGAACAGGCCATAAGACCCAGTAAGGTTTCAACAAAGGCGCGTGTCGATCGATCAATCAAGGCACATTCATACATCGCCACCGAAGCACGCGAGACTCGTAACATTACTTCTAGGCGCCTAACGTCTTGATATTTTAGACATTTTGACAAAATCAACCGCATTTATGCATTCAAGCATTCAAGCTGCACAGCGTACCGCCATTGTAGCAGCACGAACTACCGGTACGACGACGCGACTCGTAATCAGCAGAGCTTTTCAGTCTCAGAACTGACAGCTGATTGGCGCTCCTATACAGCACTACCGCAGTCTATTATTCAAACATCATCGTGACAGCTAACGCGAATATCAAGCCAAAATGTGGGTATGAAATCTCCAATGTTGAACTCTAAGAAACTAACAACTAAAAGCCAAAGCTTATTATTTTTGCGATGCCACATAATTCTCGCATCCGGATAGATTCCAGCTTGGCGCAAAATATGATTAAACTTTTTCGTTTTGAAGCTCACTTTTGTGAAATCCCACCAAAATCATATGCACAAAGTGCTGATCGATCTTGCTCACAAATGTACGAACTAAACGAATGGACCAAAAATAATATGAACCGTTTACACAATCAATCTCACAGCGACTCTCCGATCGACTGGACAACTTGGTGTTAGGATGCTCGCATGTGTGCGATAAGATCAAATACAATTAAATACAATAAAACAAACTAAAACAACTGGTCGTAGTCGACCCCGTTTTTTGTTAATCACGGAGCGAAACGTGGCGACACAAACTTCCAGAAAAGGTGTAACCTATTGTATTGCGATTGCGTAGTGCGATTAAACAAAAAAATGTTTTGCAGTGTTTTATTGTTTCGTTTTGTTTAGCTTTTCGCGTGTTATCGCACACGTGAGAGCGCTGTTAAGGCGCGAACAGAGCGACGTAACTAAACTAAACTGAATTAAGACGGTTTAGTTTTTGACGAACTGACTGACAACCAAGCAGTAATGCACTACAGTAGGCACCCTCTAACGGCGTCGGTAACTATGTAACTACACTCATTTACGCGTCAGCTAATGACCAATGGGCTGCCTCTGCTTGCCCGTTGGTCAGTTCGTTAAAAAATTAACCCTGTCAGTACATGTACTCAGTTCGGTTCAGTTCAGTTACGTCGCTCTGTACGCGTCTTTACACGTACGGCTGTCCGATGTGTCCGTGTACTTTGGCTGCAGCTCTCAACGCGATGACGTCACTGACAGAGTTAGTCGAGCGCATATTACGCGCCATTACAATCGAGCAATGACCACACATCACGTTCGTTTAGTCAGCTGCTGCAGTCGCGCGCACGATGTGTGTCCAAGAGGAGGCCCGGACGTGTACAGCTCCGTGCCGTTGACTTCGCTTGTCCGTCTATCTGTCCGCACGCGCGCCCATGTCACATGTCATGCATGAAGTCCAGTTTCTATCCACGCAACGCAAGCCTTGCGTTGCGGACGTTGTGTTGGGTGGAAACTAGGCTTAAACGCTGAAAGTATTCGACTGGACACATGACGCCTTGATGGGCAGCAGCTATGAAATCGATTTCGAGTCACTCCCAGCACCATCAAGCAGATGAAATATGAACAGTTTCATGTCTGAGTATGTGTGTGTTTTACTATTAGCTTTTCACCATACAACAGCAAATCAAAGCCACCAGAACCACCAAGGTATACGTGATTTACTGGTCACTCGTCGAAAGTTTCATGATTCGTGAGATATGTATGATATGACGTCTCTTGACAGATCGCCACCAAAATAGCAACGAGTCGTGATCAAGCATGCGATCTTCCACGCAGCAGACCGCAATGGACATTTCACTGGCTTTGTCCATCCGTTTGTCCACATCTATCTACGCCTATTACTGCGCCTGTCCTTTTCAACTCAAGAACAGAAGGACACGGAAAGTTCGAAATTTTGTGTACAATTTTTCAACGGCATGCTTAACTAGTGGTGCAGTGTAGACCCAAATGGTCAACGTCCAACGTTGAGGCAACTTTGAAAGCTCAGATAAAAAGTACCGGGGCATACAATGTTAACTTTCTGGTCGCGCACACTGCTACCGTATACACAAGCAGTCACGAACTTTATTTTAAAACGTTTATGCATTTTTGCTAAACAAATCTACATTTTATTTAATGCATCATTTTTTCTATATTAGTCTACTATATTTTACCTTTCGAAAGCTTGCGTGTTTTCGTTTCGTTATCGATTTCGTTCACGTCCAGTTTCCGTCTATGCAAATAAGACGGTCGTCATATGTAACGTAAATCGTGTCGTGCTTTTTAACGCGGTGGCGCCAGCCCGGGATGCGGCGGCGCCGGAATGACATCGGATAGATTAGCATGCGACCAATGTCCACGCACGCCAGAGACGTTTTATACTAAGTGCAGTCCGTCAGCTAACGGCAAGAAGGACAATCAGAGAGAAAGGGAGAAAGGGGAGAGTAATAACGCATCTGGGACGTCTGAGTTGCTACGTAGCAATGAAACCGCCAGCCAGCATCACGCAGGCCATGACAAGCCGCTGAGTTGACGTCCCGGCCTGACTGTGTAATAACTTACTGAGACTGACCGGGCGTCTTAGACGTAAAGACAAACACTTCCAAGGTTTCCAAAAAGCCCGCGCCCAATTCGCAGAAGATTTTGAAACAATCTTAAAACATTATTCCCACTTACAGTCATCTTAAGACAATGCGCTAGTGAACACTTAGGCCTGCAACATGTCTAAAGACGAAATCTTGCAATTTTTGTGTCAGCTAGATCCTGTGTTCGTCTCAGACATATTCTGTGAATTGATTCAAGACATGTCGTAAAATGATCTTAATACATCTTAACTTTGGTTTTAAAACAAACCTTTAGATAAATCTTATGATATTGTCTGTGAATCGGGCCCGTACTTTTCATCCAACGCAACGTACGCAACGCGAAAGTAGACATCGCTTCGCTTCTACCCTTGCGTTTTGGTCGTTGCAATCACTGCGTTCGTTACGTAGTTGTTTGTACACTTTCCTTGCGTTGCCTGCGTGAGTTGCGTCGACAAAATACGCAAAGGCATTCATGCCGTTGCGTCCAATGCATTGGATGCATCTGCGGCAATCGTTCAGCTTCAGTACCGTAACCGCGGATCTTAGACGAAACCTGGAAACGCGAAAGTGAAAACCCTGGAGTTTATATGTTCTAGGCAAACTGTTATAATAGCTTCCGACAGTCAGTACATCTGAACATCTTCCGCGTATTGTTTAGCACACAAGTCTAGCTTTCACAGCCGAGTGCGGCAATTAGTCATGCATGTGGCTGTAAAAATCGGTTTAGTAAAATATACAATAGCCACTGCTTCATGACCGAACACAATGCACAGCTACCGAACATTACCTACACCTTTCTGTTAGCCCATTCGGCAGAAAATCAAATGCACACGACCCATCTCGGCACCACAACAGCGCGCTCAGGAAAGCGACGTTTTATAGCAGCAATGCAGTTCATTAGGTCGGTGTAGATCTACTGTTAGTAGCACAGCGCTGAAAAAGAAAAAGAAGCAAAAGAAGAGGAATAGCATGCCAATACTGTCGAACGCAGACGGACAAAATTCCGCAGTTACTCCGTGTTTATAAATAGACATTAGATGCGCAGGCAGACTGGGGAATCGGTAGCCAGACTGCGGCCTACGTCGTCGCTATATAGCGCATGGTAAATGTATGTTATAGACCGAGACATAAATTCAGTCTATTGTGGTCATCCCGTTGGTCTTCAGCCGTCGCTGACCCGGAATATGTTGTATACCGCCGTAAAAAGCGCTCCCCAGTATCAGTACGAGCTCATAGAGCAAATACTCGTAATGTACGCGCATCGCGATTTAGTGTCGCGACCATGAACGGTTTATCGGGGTGACTGACCACAGAAACGCGTTGTAGTACAGACAACGCCAAAGGCAGGTTATTAGGAAATGGATTATCGCGAGCTGATTATGGGATTAATAAAACGTTGTGAACACATCCAGCAGAGTTCCAGCTGCAACTCTTTTGTGTGCATAGCTAAAAGAACACCTTCGTTGCTTTTGTTTTATGGTTGCTATAAGACATCTGGCTACAAAACTCAGCAGTTTAGCTTTTTTTCTGTCGTAACTTTTTAGTTTCTGTAGCTTCTGTGTGTTCATCTTTTGTGTTACTACACTTAGATTTGTTTTATGCATCAAAATGTTTATTTACTTACTTACTTATTTACTGATTTATTAAATATAATAATGGCAGGCGATTGCGTATTTTTAACCATTTTGTAAAGAGCGTGTTCTATTTATAAACCGTGTTTTTACAGAAATTGCAAATTTTCAGCAAATAGCAGACAAAAGCTGAAGCTGAGCCTGGTCTTGGCCTTGGCAAGTTGGCCTCTCATCTTCATCTTGTTTCCTCGCTAACATCACTGCTCTTAACGTATTACAACAACGCGCATGCAGCTTACGTCGTCGCGATTTAATTTAGTCAATGCAATGCCTGAAGACTGACATTCTGATACATTAGGCCGCGAGATTAGACCCTAGAAAACATTGATTTTTCCCGACCGAAAACATCGCCGCCGGAGCGGGTGATATGACAAGACGATAACAGCAGCTCTCCGGATGTAAACGTCGTCACGGGGCCGTCGTCTGACGATGACGAATTTATCGCATTAGTGTCATCGAACGTGTGTCTGAAGCACGTCGTCAGATCACTGACGTCAGTCGCTGGAGAATACGACGAAGAGATGACGTTCAACTGTCTGACCGTCTGCGATAATTCGTTTACGCTTGCTCGTCATTCCGACTGTCAACAAGAACAACGTAAGACTAGGACTAAACTGTAGCAAGCAAGCAAACAAATAAATAAGTAAGTAAAGAGAAAACTTTCAAAAGGCGTTAATGCGACAGTTCGCCGCGATCTCAACACCTGAACGAAGATGTCTTTAGCAGCCACTTAAAATGTTCAACGCCAATGCCGGCAGTGATGTCGCGAGTCATAAAAGTTGCTAGCAAGAAGTTGCAATTTTCCGACAGAGAAGATTATGGGTGCGCCAAATTTCAATTTTGCCCCTTAATTTTTCTACAATGGTCGATTTGTAACCCTCAAATTTCGTGCTTTTTAGAAAAAATACAGAAAGAAAAAAATTCCGTCTTGCTAAAATTTCGGGGGTGATGGGCCAATGCCTCTGGTCTCGAGCGAACCGGAATGCTGATTCACATTTTTGGGTCTGCAGCCTCCGTAGTTGCTGTAGGTTAGTTTGATGACAAAATGTGATGCCGACTGATTTGGCGACGTCCAGATGTCAAAACGTCGCCGTTGTTGAAGATCGATAAGTCTAGTGCAAGTAGGGTGACCAGGGTAGGGCACATGTCCTGTGCAAATAATTTCAGTGCAATTGTAACGTCACAGGGCTGACATGACGCTGGCGACACCAGAATTACATGCCGCATGCTTTGCTGTTTGTTTCTTGCGCTGCTGACAGCCTCCAGTCCAGTCGACCCTATAGCACAGCGTCCAGTGGTAAGAGAGGCCTGTAATACTGCGGAGACAGGAAACAACTCATATATCACGACTAACTACGTGACAACATGCGGACTCTACGCTCAGCCATGGCCACTCGACTGTCTGAACCGTTCGCCAGTACAGCATTTGCCAAGCTTACATTCCGCTGTTCTGCTCCGACTGCCTGAAACTCCCTGACAAGAACAGTTACTAATAGCCACTCACTAAGAACTTTTAAGTCTAAGCTAGACATTTCTCGTTATACTCTAGCATACAACAGATATTGGCATTACCCTGCCGCCAGCGCCTCTAAAGTCACGATTTAACGGCGTTACAGAAATCTGCCCATTGTTATTATTATTAAACGGAATCGATCTTGCAGCGCAAGCAATTCCGCTTATTTTTATACAATTTTCCGCAGCGTGGTCTGTCAGTCCATCTGTCGTCTGTTACATTTGTTCTTTCTGCTTAAACTGTTTGACGGATTTTTAGATGTTATTCGTTAAGTGGAGTCCAATGACGCACTGTGTTGGATTGCGTTAGATGGGAGTCTCTAACCCAACAAGGAAAAAAAAACATTTGTGACAGACGACAAATAGACAGACGACAGACCAAGCTATAAGTAGCTACGAGCAAAATCGCTTGCGCTAGAGCGATAGAAAGCGATTTCGCTAAACATTTATCGATTTATTAGACATTAGGAACATAAACATATACTATTTGCTGCTGAATCTAGTGCGAATAAAAGCAAATGCATGTGACCAAGTTATTTCTGGATCACGCTGTAGTTCCACACTACAGGCAGCGCACAAACAGTAAAAAACGAGTGCTCATGGAGGCTGGCTCTGATGATGTAGGCCTACACTGCGGTGGTCACAGCATTGAAGTGATAAACGGCGCGGCATGCACGGCTTGTCCCTGGGGTTCCCCAATGTCATTAGACGTCCGACTTCCAGTCCAGCCAGCGGCCAGCCAGCCGTCGCGGCGATGTCTGGAAGGAAAGTAACTTGTTCGGATCAATCCATCCGTTCGTTCGTTGTTCGTTGTGACTGTTTCCTGGCGCCCGCCATGTAGCTACAGCGACTAACACCCAGTGGACTTAGATAATACGACCGAATATCGGCAGAGATCGATAGAAAGCAGTGCTCTCGCGCTGCGGTCGTTCAGATACGAGTTACTATTACCCTGACTGAACACAACATTCAAGCGATACTCTCCGCCCGTTTGTTTCAATGGAACGGTACAGATATATTTTATCTCGCTGCTTTTCAGAAGCAATAACTGATATCGGTATTGTTACTGAGCATAACGCTAATCGTTCCACGACCACAATGCGTGCCTCAATGGCTGTCCTCTTAAAAACAGTTCTGGCTTTCACACATAACTGGTTTTTAACCATTTGCTCTCTGTTTTGTCTATGTACGCTTTCTTGCGTCCGCTTTTTTCTCCGTACAATATAGTGATGTATACTGCCTTAATCGTGCGTAAAATACTAATGATGATAACAATAGTGATGCATTTAAAGCAGCTTCTTTGTGAATAAACGACGACAAAGAGTCATACACAAAGGTATGTCAATATATTTGAGCAAATAACTGCTGAAGCATTGAATAAGCAGCGCGGACGCGTTTTTTTGTTGATTCATCTACGTATCAATCAGCATCGATCAACCTTATGAACCAGACGCAGTCAATCCTTGTCACTGATCTGCTGCGTGGTAAACATGGCAACGCACCCACCAAGCCGTGAAGAGTGGCCACTCGTCTCATGACATTCGCACATTCATCAACTCAGACTTAACTAAACCAGTATACAGCTGACATCGCGATAGAGCTTTGTAACTAGCAATAAACAAAATCTTAGATCGTAAAGAAAAAGGTAAATGAACCCCAAAGTTCTGACAAAAATTTAGACTCCGAGATTCTGCTTCTTCGTTGACGGCATCAGTATTTTTCTCCACGTGTTCATTTTACACTGTGCAACTGCGGTTGTGGGATATTTGATTTGATTGGTTGTAGAGCTGACTTTGTACACTGATAGATCTACTGAAATTGTTGTTAGGCTATTGGTCGTAACCATGGCAACGACGACACAACCGCCGCAGCGCTGGCATCGCGCAGGACAGTAACGCGTGGGAATAAAACGCCAAGCGTCGCCGGTGCGTCGGCGACGGCAGCAGAATATCCCGCGATTACTGACTGACAGGAGTGCAGCACTGGTTGGGCATGGATCAAGTCGTCAGCACTAATCAATTTCCTCCTCTTCCTCTGCCGACATATCTGCATCTCGGATGCAACTAATCCGCGCCGGTCAGCAATCCAAGCTGCAACGCTTTGGCGTGCGCTGCCGATGCTAGAGACCGACCGACCAACCGACCACCCAGCAAGCGCACCTGTGCCGTGTGTCTTAGATATGACCGGCACCGCTGTAGCAATTAGACGACCGCTGCAGTGCAGACAGCTGCGTGCGTCGTTAGACTAACTATACAGGCACTTCCACTACATACAAGCTCCAACTCAGGAATGTTATTTTTGAGCGGAATCGGGTCTTGCAGCGCAACCGATTCCGCCTATTCCTACGCATTTCTCCGTAGTGCGGTCTGTCGTCTGTCGTCTGTCTGCCATACTCGTGCATCTTGCTTGAAGCGTTCGACGAATTTAGATGCCATTTGGCAGGTCCAGTGACACATTGTGTTAGCTGGAGTCCCCCTGACCACCAGGGACCAGTGTTGTTGTCCTTGGCCTTGGTCCTTGGCCTTGGCGTGTCCTCGAGGACAAATTTTGAGTCTTTGGCCTTGGCCTTGAAGGTCAAGGCTTTGGCCTTGGCCTTGGCCTTGAGCAAAAGTCCTTGGCCTTGACCAACCAGGTCCTTGGCCTTGCAAGGCTCGTGTTTCAGGAGACTAATACTGCTAATGAGGCGATTCGACAAGCAGCGTGGACTGTTTAGTCGACTGCTGTGCACGCCTGCATCATCAGCTCCAGTCGAGAGGGTGTTCTCTCAGAGTGGACTACTGATGAAACCGCACAGGGCACGGATGTCCGACACTCTGCTTGAAACTTTAGTGTTTTCCAAGTGCAACAGTGCGGCACTGGGGCGCGTTCCCCGTCGACTTTATTCCAATTAACTGTTAACTGTTACTTTCCAGAGGACCTGAGAACCACACAAACTCTGACAAACCTTTTTCCATAATTTGAATTTGTGTGTACTGGTCGTTTAGCAGTCTGCAGTTTCTGAACTTTGACTGCGTG
>Ga0056128_1000517_pt1 | contig 35200 bp, 23 predicted proteins | sample WorMetLIZISLAND2_FD_71113 | JGI IMG/M metagenome (GOLD analysis project Ga0056128, IMG submission 71113) | Marine gutless worms symbiont microbial communities from Max Planck institute for Marine Microbiology, Germany - Olavius geniculatus... ...
GTGGTTATTATATATCTCACCACACTATAAATGTGTCTCCACACTACCTTGTGAAATATTAATGAAATATGAATGTATAAAGATAATAACAAAGAAACATTTTGGTAAATGAACAAAAACACTTCATACCAACATCGCAGTTAATGGTCTGTATGACACTAAACTGGGTTGCTTTAACACAGTTTAGTGTCATACAGATCATTCACCGCAATGTTGGTTTGACGTGTTTTTTCCATTTATCTAAATGTTTGTTACTGTTGTTAGTTATTCTTACATTTATATTTCACAAGATAGTGTAGAGATACAATTATAGCATGGTGGAATATATAATAAACACATTACTGCAAATTGTCCACAGAGTGTGCCAGTGAAAGAATTTTGAAAATGGTCAATAATTAGCAAAGATATGTGCAAAAGTGTAGTACCACATTTTTTATGGACCATGGTGTATAGCATTCAGTGTTGTGATTGTGATGTAACTGTGGAACAACCTTTCAGTTCATCTGAGGCAAACTAACAATAACTTTGAACAGTTCAAACAGCTGTTTTTGGATGTTTCTTTTCTCTGACTGAATTTGTACAACACATAGTAACTAACTGTTAAATCCGTACCTCTTAAGTTTTTTTACTTTCTTACCCATGACCAAAATTAGTTTTTATGGATCTTTTTTTGTACTGTAAATTCCTGTAATACATCTCAAAGAGTCTGTAGTAGCTTATGCATAATTTTCATTGGTGTCATCCATAAATGATGTTGCGTGTTGAGGGGGGAGGGTGTTCACAATATTGTGATGATGTTTGACGTAGATGGGAGGACGGTAAAAGGTTGGGTGATGTCACGCACGTCACATCTGCAGCAAGGTCTGGCCAGGGAGTCATGGATGATAGCGCTAGTATTCAGGAGATCATTTCTACATATCAGAAATTTGATATACTATGCTTACTGTTGCAAATGTGTCAAATCATACGAAAAATTTGCGTTGTGTTTGAAACTCGTATAGATCTGTACGCTACACTAAAACTGCAACAGGGGATTAGAAGCTTGTGACGTCATATTTTGGGGTCCAGAGCAGTGTGATGAAACATGACGACAGGGGAGGGGGTTATTTTTTCTCTAAAATTGCATGACATCGTTTATGGATGACCACATTGGTTTTTTTGTGTGAGAGTAATTGTGTTAAAAGTTGTTACAGTGATATTTTATATTATTTATTTTTGTTATTATGTGATCTGCTGATTTATTTTAATTGTATGCTCTGTCAGGCAGGATGGTAAATCCTATTCACTCACTCACTTATTTCAATTATTGATTGTTGCATTGTTTCAGTAGAATTTTCCATTTGCCTGTTCTTGTAGTAGAGTAATGGTAGACCATCAGATTTCCATTTTCCATTTGTAGAATATTATTATGGAGTGTAAATACTAGTGAGCAGTTATTGTTTGTATAAAAAGTCTGATTACCTCTTTTCATTAAGCTGTGGTTATTTTTGCTAATGTTTTGTTATTTAAGGTTTCTTGTCACTTAGATCGTTTTATTCTATTCCCTGTTATAGTTGCAGAATATATTTGTATATTAATAAAAGAAATTTCTTGTTCTCAATGCTGCATGTATATCGGTGTACTGTTGATATTTATTGTTATGTACTTCTGTTGTTGATGTTTATTACATAGAAAATGTAGAAAAAGAGATGTGACTTGTTACATGTCAGTTTTTCTGATGCTGTTTATTGTTGTTGCTGTTGTTGTTGATGATAATTATGTGGTAGCTGAACTTCTATGCTTTTTTACATTTATGCATGGATATCGCATGAAACAAATGTAGTCATGAAATTACAGATGGTGTTTTTTTATGCTACATAAGCTATTGTTTACTGCACCTACAGGGTGGGCAATAAAATGTAGCATTTTACGTTTGTCCATATATTCGCCAATTATTGATTGATTTTCACTGTTCTTTCACTGGCACACTCTGCAGACAATTTGTTCTAACGTGATTATTACATATCCCACCAAACCTTAAATGCGTCTCTACACTACCTTGTGAAATATCAATAAAATATGCATACATAACAATAATAACAAACAAACATTTTTGGAAAAATTGGAAAAAAACACTTCAGACCAACATTGCACTGAATAGTCTGTATGACACTAGGGTGTGTGGGTCTAACACAGTCTAGTGTCATATAGATCATTTATCGCAATGTTAGTTTGAAGTGTTTTTTCATTTACCTCAATTTTCATTAGTTTTTGCTTACATTTATATTTCACAAAGTAGTGTAGAAACGCATTTATTGTGTGGTGGGATATATCATAATCACATTATTGCAAATTGTCTGCAGAGTGTACCAGTGAAAGAATTCTGAAAATTGGTCAATAGTCGGCAAAGAATTGACGAAAGTGAAGTGCCAAGTTTTTTATGGCCCAATTTTTATGTTTTATGTTCAGTGTGATTATGTGATGGACAGGGTGTATAAGATGTTTTTTTTTCTGTGCCATAATGTTGTGTACGATGTTCATTGGACACTAAACCAACAAAAAAACTGAAATACCTTTAAAAACCTAAAATACCATACAAACCTAAAAATTTTCTTTTTTTTCCAGCCCTAGTTTTATTAGCATGAGTTCAAAGTTATTGCTGATGAAGCAACATTTTCTAGCTAATTTCCATTTCGTAATAAAAGCTACGTAAAACATAGCATGCTATAATGATCTGCTAAGTATCTTAATAAAACAATTAAAAATTGGTCGACATTTGCTGTAACTTGAATGTTTACATACTAAGACGATAATGATGCACCATAAAACGTGTGGAAAGGTATTACAGGCTGAAAAAATAGATGAACTTGAATGACGTGCTATGATTACTAATACAAGAAAAGCCCAGCTAATGCATAGGCGACGCGCGACAGCGATGCATGTGTGAAGGCCCGGTGACAACGAAATCTAATTTATGAAAAAGCTTTACTGATCCTGAAACTATAGTCTTCTAAACAGCCGACGGTGAAAATTTGGCGATCCTAGCTTGCACCGTTTTTGACTGATCCACTCGTGTGACAAATACACAGACGGACAGACAGACAGAATTGCGATGTCTAAGACGCGCTACAGCAGTAACTGCTGTCGCGCGTAAAAACTGAAAAGAGAAAACATTGTACAGAATTTGCGGGTTTGTAGTTCTAGGCTTTTTTCTCAAAACTACTTCCGCTTTCAGTATTTGTTTACGGTTGTTTACGTGTTTCCGTTTTTCTTTCTTTAAAGAAAAATGATGGAATGTAGTTTTCATTTGGTGATTTTGTTCACAGTAGTATTATTTGCTTTTGCGTCCGCTGCGAACAAGCGGACATTGGTGTTGTTGGACAACTGGACGATTCGAGAAACGCATTCCATCTTCTTCAAAACTCTACGTGGTAAACGCGATGTCAATCAGACATGTGCGGACTGCGGACGCGTCAGTCCGCGGATCCAAATCCGCATGATTTTTTGCGGACGCGGACGGACGCGGATCTTGTTTCGTGACGAAATTTGTGGACGCGGGCTGACGCGGATCCTGTTTTATGACGAGTGTATTTTTTCCTAATAAAATTTAAAAACAGAAGTGGTGTATGTTGAGACGTGCATAGCACGCCGTAAAGCACGGTAGCGCTGCGCCGGTACCGGTAAATTATAATCTGCTATACACCTAGGCGCGTAATGGCCTACCTTAACGTATTAATGACTAGAGGCAGGCCTATTCAGTGTGGACGCGGACGGATGCGGATCCAATATTTCTCTCTTGTTGCGGACACGGACTGACTACGGATCCTTGGTCATAATCTGCGGACTGACGCTTACTCAAAAATTTTCAGGATCCACACATATCTGATGTCAATGTCGTGCTTTTTTGTGAGCTTTGTTACTTTGCCATATTATCGGCCTGTGGCCTCCATTTTCGGCTAAGAACGCTAAAGTCCAACTAAACAATCAAAATGGCGGAAAACCGGTAAACCTAACAGCCAGTTACGTTTGGACTTGCTTATTTAATTGTGCCGCACACGCTAATGACGTAATTACGTAACATTTTACGTCATTGTGTAGCCATTACGGCATTTATTTTTGGTACCAAACTGCTTTAATTTACTAAACTATCTGTACGTATTGTACTGTAAATAGTCGCCACTTGCCATGTTTTCGCTCAGCGAAATCACTTCACTTTTTGACTTAAGTAGGTACTTAGACCGAAGTTTGCACAGTTGCAAGCTGTCAAAAAGTGAAGTCGCCCAGTGTTTCGAAATGTTTCTAGGCCTGCTCGTTCCGCTCGCATACAGCGAGTTGGCAATGTCATATTGGTTGTCCATTGTGCCTTCCCATAGATGTGATGTATGCGCTGCAGCGCTGATGGTGCGGCCTCCACGTTTATATGACGTCACAGCTCTGCTGCGGCTTAAGAGGTGTGGCTGCAACATTTTAGAAAAAGTGAAATTTTCTCAAACAGACAACCTCCCAGCAATATCTGACCTAGCCTATAGTACGGCCCCGTACAACATGGGTCTGAATACAAAATTTTGCAGCCGTACGTCGTGCCATTTAGAAGTTATTGGCAGTCGCAGTTCTCAGTTATTATATAGATTGCCACTTGGGGTGGAATAATTTAGCTTCATGCATTAGTTATTTTGAGCCACTATGTGAAATTGGTTTTCACTTTATGTTTGTGTGCTGATTTCAAATACGTTAGAGTTATCATGCAGATTTGTGTCATGTTAGAAGAGCTAATCATCAAGCAGTACATATGGTTTGTTGTTATTTGTGGGAGTAAACTGTTGCCATGCTTTAGTAATAATGCACAGTTGCAAGCTGTATTGTTCTGTGTCATGCAGATCGTGGATTTGATCTCACATACAAAACAGCCGATGACTCTGCACTGGCGCTTGTGAAATATGGCGAATTCCTCTATGACAACTTGATTATCTTTTCACCATCAGTTGAAGGTTTGGATGTTATCTTTATCTGTGTTGTAAATTTGTGTGTGTGTGTGTTTTTATTTTTTGGCTTGTAGTTTAAAACTCGTTTATTATCTCATATCACAGGCATTTTTGTGTGATTTTTAATTACCGGTACTTGCAGTTGGCAGTCAGTGCAATATGCTGCCCTCATCGGTTTTTCAGTATCAAATTATAATTACCATTTGCAATGCAGTTGTTAACGGTTAACCAGCTAACCAGTTCTGAAGGCAAAACCGGGCCTGAAATTGCAGGTCTGGTTAACTGTTAACCACCCATTATCAGGGCTCTCAGTTGTCCTGAAATTCCTGAAATGTCACAGATGTTCTGAAATTGTCCTGAAATCTGCAGTTGTCTTGAAATTTTATTCATTTGGTCAGAATGTTCTGATATGGACTTTTGTTATGCTGTCGTTATGACATTGCATTCATTTTATACTTTACTTAGTTGCTGACGTTGAGTGTCAAGTAATGTTTTCTCTTGTGACATTTTATTGTTTTATGTGTAACAGTGGCTTAGTAACTTTTTTAGGACTGCAGTACTGATCTGCTTCACTGAATAACATTTATAAGGACAGAAAACGTGCATTTTTTGTGCCTTGAGCCTCGTGAAACAGACAAAAATGTCCTGACGTTGGCAGTCTTAACAACCTTAATTTGCAATTGCATCTTACATCATTAATTTGATAATGAACAAGACATGTTGAAGCATTGTCAGTGATGTTAATGATTAACATCGTCTATTCCTCTGCAAATGTGATGATGTTGCTGAAGGAGGGTTATCACTTGAAGCTTTGGCACTATTGGTTGTGGTTGTAGTTGGGGAATGTCTAACATAGAGTATCTCCAAAAAGTATTCAGTTAAGCAAACAGTGGAAGTAGATGCAGGACGATAGATACTGCAGGATCAATCTGTACTGACGGAGTTGTGTTGTGTAAACTGTGTATGTAATAGAGTTTGGTGGATCGGTTGATGTGCCTGCAATTACGAGCTTCATTGATGGAGGAGGAAATGTCCTTGTTGCTGCGAGCTCCAACATTGGTGAAGGGATACGAGATTTAGCCAGTGAATGTGGTGTGGAGTTTGACGAGACAAAAACTTCAGTTATTGATCACCTCAACTATGATGTGTCGGACCCTGGCAGGGTGAGAACAAGTATCTCATGTTTATTACCTCTGTATGATGGGTTTTATGTTTAGTAGGTGTGCAAATTTCAATGATCACTTCATTGACTGATCTTTTGTTTCATTACATTGGCTGTAAAATATTGCTGGGTAATGTTTTCAGTAATGCAGTGCAGTTAGAACAGATAAAAATGCATGTCAGTGATATATCATGTATTTTGTTGTTGTCGCAATTGTTTTGATGTGCACGTCTTTTTACTGACGTTTCTAGTTTGCATGTTGCATTATTTACGTAGCACACGCTCATTGTGGCCGATCCACAGAATCTGATTGCAGCTCCGACGATGGTTGGCAGCATGAAGGTCAATCCGATACTGTTCCGAGGAATTGGGTTAGTAGCAGTTTCGATGGCTAGCACCCGGTATTATGAACATTGGTTGATGAATCAAATAGTATGAACAAAGTCTGCATGTACCAGTTAAACAAAAACTCAGAATTGTTGTCATTGTGGTCATCGTAGTATCAGCAGTGTTGTGTTGGCTGTTGTGGCACACGGAACAAATTACTTGGTGTCAGGTGCACAAGTTAGCAAGAACTGACTAATTTTTAGCTTTCATACCATTCGATGGTCGAATTATCAGATTAATCAAAAGTTGTACTTGTATTTCATCTCTAGTCTTTACATGTGATGAGCACAGTACAGTAATAGCTGTCATTAGGAAGCAACTGCAGTTACTCACCAGTTACATAAAGGTGCTGTGCCGGAATTTGTCATAAGTAAACCTGTAGTCTACGTCAATGGATTGTTAGCTAACACACTGGTTCACCAGTGGATAAGACACCATCATTAAGTTATTAACTTTCTTGATGGAATTAAACTGACAGGTGAAAGCATATTGTGACATGTTTGTAGTGATTGGCAATGCTTTGTAAAACATTTTTCTGGAAGTAATGTATGTATTGGTTATGTAGACAAGAGCATAGATGAACAATGACGTAACAAACGATGCTATTTTGAGTAGGCCTAATGTTACGTGATATGTTTGTTAATTGCTGGATAACATTGTGTGTTGTACTCAGAATGACGGCTGATGCAGACAATCCACTGGTACTTGATGTTCTGCATGCGTCGTGGACTGCATACTCGTTTGACCCAGACAGCAAGATCACCGAATACCCTCATGCCGTCGGCCAGAATACTCTGCTTATCTCCGGCCAGCAGGCGAGAAACAATGCTCGCGTTCTCTTCTTTGGATCTCTGGATTTCTTCAGTGATGAATTCTTCACGTCTCCAGTCCAGAATGCAAATGGAGGACAAAAGTAAGTGCACATGACTTGCTGAAGTTTTGTGCGAGTCAGTTATCTGCACTCTATATGGAATAGGGTTCATTGCATTTATTAGTGGCTTATTCTTTTGGTGTTTGTTGCTGATCTATACCTTTTGCTACTTTTCACTGTGCTTATATTCTTTATTGTGTGCTTGTGTATTTTGTATTTTATTTTTTTCACTGTCATGTGAACAGTTGTTTGCCATCCACATTTTATGAGCAAGTGAGTAAACTGTGTTTATTTTTGTCATAGGTTACTGCTAGTTAGTTAGTTAGTTGCATTATTTGGATATGGTGTTCTTCATGTGATACTCTGAAACTGTACTGATAATAGCAATAGCGGTGACGATCAAGCTTATGCAGTGCTGCTATCTCTAAAAGACTTCATACATGCTGGTGGACAGCCATGCTATGGTGTTGGCTCAAGAGATGTATTGGACGGTGTACAAGTAGTCTATACATGTGGCTAATAGGTTCACACAGGCAGGCAATCAGGATCTAGCAGTGTCGTTGACTCAGTGGGTGTTCAAGGAAAAGGGTGTACTTAGAGTGGGTCAAGTGAAGCACCACCGTGTGGGTGAATCCACGGCACCAGCTGCTTACACCATCATGGATGATGTGGTATGTGTAAGACCCAACATAATTCAGGATTACACAAACGTGACACGATCCGTATAATTGACAGGTTTTTGTGTAATTAGAAATGTCCATAAAATCTCAAGCGGTTTTTTAACGCATTAACGCATTGCACTAATTTTTTTAATGTATAATTAACGCGTTATTAATGCACCCAGGCCAGTCGACAGGGAAAGTAGGGGGGTAAGTTACCCTGGGCCTCTCAACATTTTTGGGGCCTAACCTGTAAAATGTAACAATAACTGACATCATCGTTAATATAGAAATTTATTAGCCTGTTATCTAAATAATGTTTATTCACAGTAGCGATGGAGTAACAACTACAGTTTAGTTACTTGAATTCATTCGATTGTCAAATAACCACGGTTTAATGGAATATTGGAACTTTTGCTTCACAGAATTTAGTAAATTAAATAAATTTACGTAATTTACATATGTGCAGTGCATTAATTTTTCTACTGCATGCTATTTTTTTAGAAAGTGCATTAATTTATTAACATGTTAATTAACGCGTTAATTTGACAGCTCTAATTTTTCATGTTTTAAGTAATTTTTCTCGACGGTTAGTGCACGATTTTCGGTAATTTGTGCCAAATATAACCTTCTTCGGCTGGTTGACTTCTTGCTTATTTTGCTAAACTGCAGCTAAAACTGCTTTACAATATGCATATAACATTAAACTACTATCGGTATTTCACTTTAGGTATGTGTAGGCTGTAGCAAAAAATACAACATTTTCTGGCCATTTTAACCTTCAATGAAATTTTTGTGTATTTTTTTGTTTTTCTTAAAATGCCTTTGTAATGTGAATTTTTCTTCAGTGAATGAGGTTAAGTCCTAGGTATGTGATCTGAACCTACACTGTATCTGTACAGTAAACATGATCGGCTGCTGCTGCTTACTGTTATAACTAAACAATGAACACTCAACTTTTTTTATTGCTCTATCACTTTTCTTTCAACAGCAGGAAGGACATTGTTTTGTTGTTAGTAATTGCAGCATGTTCAACAATATCCATAAGTTTCTGTTGACTGTGATTGTCATAATTACATTACAGATCTTGACCATTTGGTATTTTTAGTAAGTTGTTTGTCATGATCATCAAGATATATTGTTCACTATGATACTGCAGTTAGTGTTACTAATTATGTGCTGCTAACGATTTATAGATGATACTTGAAACATTAAACGAAACATTGTGAGAATCGGTCTGGAAAAAGTACTTCTGAGGCCTTAATACGTTATTGAATTTATTCTTCCCAAAACTGGCAACCCTGAACTGTTTCAAGCTACGTGAGCATATATTGAAAGTTATTCACCATTTAGGTCAGTGGGTGTTAAACATATGGCTGTTGTGTTTTCATTCTAGGAGTACTCTGTGGAGATTGAGAAGTTTGACGATGGGAAATGGGTTGCTTTCGAGGCAGATGATGTTCAGCTGGAATTTGTGAGAATTGATCCGTTCGTGCGCACTACTCTGAAGAGAAAAGGTATACCTGTCACTGTGTCTATTTGATTTCTTTCTCATTTTTCTCAGCCAAGTCTGTTATGGCAGATTGAGCTTATTGACTGATTGGACAAGATGAGTACAGTCATTGTGAAGTTGTAATTTTGCTCGAGGTATTATAAGTCACCAAACCTGTCTGTCTGTTCCTTCAGATATCTGTGGTCTCTGGTTAACATGAAAATGCACAATGGTTGTTTACTTGTTTGTCGTTGATTTTGCGTGATGGTATGGTGTAAAGCTGTCATAGCAGTAGAGCACAAGCTTTCTGAGCCGCATGCCACATATGTGTAACATAGCCTTAAAGTCTCCTACCATGGGCCAGACTAATTGCAAAATGCTATCGTCACTAATTACGAAAAGAAACAGACATATGTCATTTTATATATTTTACCAATGGTGCGTTTTGTGTTTCTATCAGAAATTGGAGGCATGCACCGCGTAAAATAAGTCCTAAAAAGCAAGTAAAGCACTCAGTGGATAATGTGTAAGGCATATAATTTGGTGTATGCTAATTTTTTTACTGAAATGTCATGAGCCAACCAGTCATGGCCCATTGATGTGGCACTGGTGTAAGTTATCAATGGTTGCTGTAGGTGGAGTGTTCAGTGCTAGGTTCAAGCTGCCCGATGTGTATGGAGTCTACCAGTTTCGAGTTGACTACAATCGCATGGGTTTCACACATCTGTTCAGCACTACTCAGGCAAGACATTCCTCTTTGAGTAGACGCATTGGTTGCAACAGAAACTAATGCACATTTAAGTTTTATAAAAACTACAACCTTTATTTATTGATTTCTCATTTTTTTCACAAATTGTTTACTGCACGATGACATCTGGTGGCAGACAAAAATCTTGCCAGAGAAGGCAGCAGCAGTTGCTGAAATGTCGACAGAGTCAGTAAATTAAGATTGTACAAAATGAATTTCTATTTCCTGTCAGGCAGGTGAGCTAGCTCGGCATTTGTCATTCCATTACAGAGCCAGACATTTTCTTACTTATTCCAAGTTGAACAGTAACACTACCAGTTTTCCTTTGATTTTAATTTAACTTACAGTTAATGTCATGTCTTTTGAGTTGTCTTTTTTGATTCTCGCTTGTGCATTTATGTCTTCGTTGTTCAGATGGATGTGTTGAATTTAGGGGAAAGATAAAAGGCATGTAGAGCACGTTTGTACAATTGAAAACGTTCAACAGAAAAGTGTGACCTTTTTTACTTGACAGATTATAATGATAATAGTATGGCAATTTATAACACACGCAATGTCAGCTAGCTGAATCATTGACTAAATTCGTTGTTGTCGAAACAGCATGTCATTATTCTCTCATTTGCAGTTAAAAGAGTATGTTGTGCTGTAACATCAGGTGTCAGTTCGTCCACTGGAGCATACCCAGTATGAACGGTTCATCGTATCGGCCTATCCGTACTACGCCGGAGCATTTTCGATGATGTTCGGAGTCGTCATCTTTAGCTTCGTTTTCCTCCATTTCCGAGATGATCCGAAAGACAAAGTAGAATAGCGACATTCTAGCACAGTTATTGGTGCATTTGTGAGGGCCTGGCCTTGCCCCCTGGCTCTTTGTTTAGAAGTGAAAAAAATTGCCGATGACAAGAGAAAAATAATCACGATGGAAGTGGAGTATGGAACTTAAAACATATGGGCTTAACATAAACATATGTACCCCCACCATTTCTCTTTCATAAATACGCCACCGAGACTGAGTGCATTTTTGCTCTATGCCATTTTATAGCAGTTGGCTTGTATATTGAGGTTTGTCATTGATGACTGTAGAATTCATTCTGGAAGCATTTGCTGATGTAGTTATATAGTTAATGATTTTTAGTTTTCAGAAGTATGTTTTATACTCATCAATGCATGAAACTTTCATCAACCATTGTTACATTTCATCCATATACAACATTAGTTTAAGAAACATTGCATCATACTTTTGTTCATATGTAAGATATGTTTCCCATTGATCTAGTTGCAACATTTGGTATTTGCTGCAGAGAATTTGGACACGCTTAAAATATGTCGCAGAACTTCTTGAACTGTGAATTTTAAAAAATTTGTTAACTACCCACAACGAAGGCACCTGAAAATAGTAAAAATGTTATTATTGTAGATCAGCAGGTACTAAACCAGTAAGAACGAATACAAATTCATTGTTCAGTGCAAGAGTTAAGTTGGTGCCTTCCTTTTTCATTGCAGTCTGAACTTTGAATTGTTAACAAATTTTACATCATACTTGTAACACTTATGTAACCGTTTATTTCCCTTCTCTGTCTCTAAGCTGTAGAGCACATAATTTCCTCATATGTAAGATCTGATGGACTCCTAATTATTTCAGTTGCTGCCTTCCATATGCAACAGAGGACTACCAGCAAAGCGGGAAAATTTTTTCAAAAAATCTTAGGTTTTTAAGGTTTTCCAAAAACCTCGAAAGACTTTTTTAGGTTTTTTTGTTTGTTGTAAAATTTATTACATATATTTTATTTCATATTTAATCGCAATTTTTGATTTTATGATGTCATCATGTTTACTCGAGGGGCTATAAAATGTTTTTAACCTCTTACCACCACGTAACATGAAGTCAGCACAAGAAACAATGCAAACAGACGTACTACGAAAGATAGACGTCAACTGAAGATTATAGACTGGTTGAGATTAGCGCACCGGAAAAAACGTCCAGTTTAGATGACGTCGCCAGTAGTCATTGCCATCCCGAAATTGGATTCTCAATCCCGGAACCCAGGATCCCGTTTCAGGATTAGGCTTACAGATTGCTCGTTATTTTGGTATCCCCAATTGACATATTTTATGCACACGGCCCCTACGAAAGGTATATCCGAACTGCAGAGAGTGGCAGTGACTGCCAAAATACAAATTTCCGGCGATAGCACGAAGTAGTGCTGAAACGCTCATAAAATATCTTATTCACCAGACGGCTAAAATTCTTATTTCTGTTATTTCATACGCAGAAAAGTACAATTTTGGCTAATTTTTGTAATTCGGGATTGGCGAAAACGGTATCGATATCGAAATTGAAATCCTATATCGAGTCATCACTAGTCTGCAGAACGCCGCGCAGTCATTACTCTATGTTTTTGTATCTATGGTTAATGTAAACAGTAAACAAACAACATTTATTAGTTTTGAAAGTAAAACAAGAGCTAAAAGCGCCTATATTCGTGAATTGACAATGGAAAATGATGACGACGCTAGGAAAAGTTTGTTGCCTGGTAACAGAAGATCTCAAGCTGATACTTCCACTCGCACCTATTATGATATGCAACAGCCAAGTTCGACAACGGTAAGCGACTTTTGATTTGGATTTGGATATTTAGTCTTCAGGGCCCCCAAACTGGGGCATCGCACCAACGTGCTGTGGTATGTGAACAACTTGCCCAAGGTTGTTACTTGAGAGTGAAGTGATTATGGATCGAACCCCCGACCTCGCGGTCATTGGGTCCGATACGCTAACCACTAGACTACCAAGCCACACCATTTCCATGAAATAAAACCTAGGGTAACTGGAACTTTCGTACCCGAGAACTTTCGTTCCCAGGAACGAAAGTTCCATAGGTGTAACTGGGGCTAGGTCTTTTGAGGGGAAAAACCAAAAAAACACAAAAAACAGACTAGTAGCACCATCTGGTGAATGAAAGACGTACTGGTAAAAGTTTACATTAGCTCCGCCACCCCAAATTGCTTCAGAAGTGACTGAAGTAGGCAGAATTAGTGTTGTTATGCATGTTTCAGACTAATTTAATTATGGGAAACTGCAAATAATTGATATTATTCAGCAGTACATTGACACGCAGTCAGTGTGATGCGGGCAATATCGCCTTTTGTAATTTTTGCTGTTTTCGATGTGTAAGTCCTTAAATGTTGCCGTTAGCAAGTGTATAAACTAATGTTTTGTACATTTATATATGTACACAGCTGTTTAAGGAGGCGTAGTTATTCTAAACAATTACCGATTTTAGTATCGGCACCCAAAGGCTGTACTTCTATTTCAGTGTCTCTCATTTCATTTATAATATTCCAGTTCTTTCTAGTTTATGAGCTGGATTAAACTGGCGGGCGGGCTGTTAGTTTTAAGTGCAAATTTTTTTTGTATTGTGTTGTGAGCATTTTTTCTGTTGTTTAATAATGACATCCAAGGGCTGTGGTGGTATTTTCCCATGTACCAATGCTGACACTAACCCCAGGTGTCGGATGATTCCCCCAAGTTTGTGAAATTTTAATTGTTATGATTGCATCTTTATTTTGTGCAGCATGCATATAAGCATGCATACCTTATCACACTCTTGTAGCTGAAATGTTATCTTTGCATACTTTACCATGTTCTTGGTTTCATAGCCTGCTAACTGTCTATCATTGTAATGTGTATGTTCGTATCCTTATTGTTAACTGTTATCGGAGTAGTATGCATGTGTATCATCAATTTCATAATGCAGAAAACAGTTTTTTAATAATTGGTATATTGTAGCTGTACTACTTGAAGTATTGCATGTTGCAAAATGTATTACTGTTTTTTTTCAGAAAATTCTTCAGCTGGCTTTTATTGTTATTGTCATTTTCATGGTTGTGGTATGTATTCTGTTAGCAGTTTTTTTTCTCATTTATAATCACCTTAATAATTATAAATGTTTAGCTGGGTTACTTGTAGAACAAAAATTTGTGCAGCTTCTGGACAGCATGCCTACCATCATGAACATGTACTAGAAATAGAATGGTTATGTGTAATAAATATATAAAATAAAACATGTGTGCATTTGCCTGCCAGTCTTAGCTGTAAGTTTATTAATGTTCTATTTGGATTTTGAGAATGCGAGACAATTTCATGTCTACCATGTTTGCTGTTAAATTGCCCCATCTCATGTTAGTCTTTTTTTCTGTATGTTGTTTGCTATAGTAGGCACAGAGAAAAAGGACTTTAAGAAATTTTGGGTGATTCTTACAGAGTAGAAACTGGCACAAACTGTGATTATTCTTCATTACTTTAATTTAAGTACTGTACTAAATTTGGATAATTGTGTATATGTTGCAGTTATCGTTGATCTTCAGTATATATAGAAGTGCTGTGCTATCGAATGGAATTTACATTCTGTTGGGACTTGGTCTTGTTGGCTTTCTTGCAGTTGAAGTCATTATGGTAAGTTGTGTCCTCTTTGGCTTGTTAACTTTGTTGCCAGGTTTTTTTGTGAGCAGAAATATATTATATGTTGCTGTTTTGTATGTTTTTAATGTTTTTGTTATCACTCTCGTTTTTTTACTGGCCTGCATTTTGACTTGCATTTATCTTAGTGGCTGGTTCTCCAAAATCCACAGTGGCTCAGTGATGCAAGCCTAAAATAAAGGATTGACTAGCGTTCAGTGTAGCTTTTGAGGCAGCATTCCATTAACATAATGTGCTTTTAATTGTCTCGCCTCTGACAAATCGCTTTCTCTTCATGACTGGAAATCGGAGGCTGGGCTTCAGACATGTGCTGCGGTCGGCTTTTTCTATTGATAGCTTGGCTTCTTGTTTTAGTCTTTTCGTGTAATTTCTGTATAATTTGCATTTTTCCTTATAAATGCTAGTGTAGTTTGCATTTTTTTCTTAATAGGTTAGGCCTTAAATATAACCCAATGCAGTTAGACACTACTGTTTTGAAATTTTGTTGATGTTTCTGACATGTTGCAGATTCTGTTTATTCGAAATGGTGATCTTGCTGTCGAGAAAACATGGTTTCTGTATGCAGCTGGTGGCTGCATTGTTATTGAGTGTATTTTCACCAATATCCTGCTGTTTCGATGATGCTGTGCACTATTTCTGTTCATTCTAGAGTTTCTCTCAGTTGTAGATATTTTGTTAGCCCAGTGCTAAGTCTAATTTGCTTCATTTTGTTACATTTTTGTGTGATTTGATAGTGCCAATTTTGCATAATGCTATTTTTGTGAGCTGTGTTCCCTGCATTAGGAACTGAAACTGTCACAAAAAGAAAGCTCATTTTTCACCTAGTGTTGTTTGCGAGGCTTAATTTTGAGAGGATAATTCTATCGTATTTCAGAACAGTCTGAGTGAAGCAGTTGTATTTGTATAATTCACTTACTAATTGAGTGATTGTTGTACGATTGTATATTATGATTATGGAGCATAGGATACCACAAGATAACTGTATATTGCAAAGTAATCCCCATACACGTTAGCCTCATAAGCAGGGTTGGAAAAAACCTACATTTTTTAAAGAAAATTTTTAGGTTTTAGGTTTTTAAGGTTTTTTGGTTTAGTGTCCAATGAACACTGTATGGGTACACAGAATCATGACACAGGAAAACATTTTATACATTCAGTCCATCATATAATCACATTTGTTTCTATAAATTATACCAAGATGTAGTCATCAAAAGTCATGATTAAATATGAAAATATAGATGATATATTTCACAACAAACATAAAATCCAAAAAATTATACTTTTGTGGTTGTTTAGGTTATTTTTAAAAACCTGAATTCCAGCCATGCTCACGAGTCCCATCCCAGTCATGCTTAGCCTAGTTCACCAAGGTTTGCTTGCCCCAATGCACTCTGTTATGCTTGTGCTATGGCCACAGATTCCGTGCTGTGGGTGGTGGTACAGTGAGCACCAGTGAAAGCTGGGAGCTGGGGTGAGGTGTTAACAGGTACACCTTGGGATGCACTGACTCCATGCCATTCTGTGGTCTCGCGGTGTAAGCACGTCTGGCTGAGTGGTAAGGAAATGGAGTCAGTGCTGCCCAGTGGGTCCTTTGGCTATCGAATGACTTTACTTTATTGTGCTGTGATAATAGTTGTACAAGATTGTACTGAATGACCTTGGTGATGTTGATCCCATGAATCAGAAAATAGCCAACTACTTGACCTGCCTCAGTGGCACAGACAAGCAGCCCAGCCCCCCATTCCCCATCTCAAATTTTTGTTAAAAATGGATATTAGGGAGTTGCGAAAATACTTCATATTGTTGCTGCCAGATGTCCTATTTTTAGGCTAAAATCCACCAAATTTTATTTTGTCAGGGGCTGTGCCCTAGACCTCACTGGGGTAGCTCACAACACTCCGCCAGTCCCTCCAGTAGTTGAAATTTACTGCTTTTACTTCTAAGGGAAAAAGATGGGAGGGGAAGAGGGAAAAAGGGAAAGGGAGTATAGGGGAAGAAAAGCAAGGCCCTCTATTTCACATTTCTGGCTGCGTCGTGCACTGAACTGCATGCAGAAATTGTTTGTATGTTCCAATATGCACACATTTGTTGATGCATTGTGTTCAATAAAGTGAGAATGTTTTTATGACTGCTCGGTATCTGTTTTTGTCTGTATACTTTAATGTTATAAGATGCTGAGGATCATTAGAGGTTAAGTTTAACGTTATGCGCTATATAAGTTCACATTTTACTTACTTACTTACTTACTTACTCACTTGAAACTGTATCAACAACCTGTAGTAGGCATGCTGCATTTTTCTGTCATGGTGTCGCCTAAGCCACTATTGTCTACATTTTTAATTGTGATATTTTCAATGGGGATTGCGATTCCTGAATCCTTGGATCCCGTTTTATTGACGGTGTCCCAATCCTGTGATTTTGGGATTACAAAAATTAGTTACAAGTAATTTGAGCAAAGCTCGCATGATGCGTGATAGCAGTGGTCCTGCCAGTTTGGCAATCAGTGTAGGCCTACTGCAATAAAATATTAGTCCATCTTGAAAGAGTACTTAAATTTGAGGCCTCCATACAGAAGACTCCTCGAATTTAAGAGATCGAAACTTAGATTTTTAAAAATGTACATTCTGCAAACAGCAGCTAACTGTAATAATCAGAGTTTCATGACTTTCCTTTTTAGAATTCCATGTTTCTTTTACAGAAGTAAACGAAGCAATCACAAAAAAAAACAAGAAGCCCAGCTGTCGCTAGGATACCGTAGCTAACTGTACTGGACTACTGGTTGTCAGTGACAACCTGCACAGTACAGACGGCTACGGTATCTTCCTAGCGACCTTGTCAGTGACTTTCAAGGTCATCCAATGCCGATAATTTTCATTTCAAGTAATATGCGACGTTCTATAAATGATGAATAGCAATCTAAGCCCTATCTTGCACCGTTTAGCCACAGTACATCTGGACGTGACGGACAGACGAACGACAACCATGACAACAGCTCGTCCATTACTAAAGTACAGTCGTCTGATAAATATATGCAGTTTAGAGGAAATTCTATATGCGCAAATGTCCATGACAACTTTAAAAATAAAACTATTAGCACAGAGAGCCCATAAATCAATCACAGTCACGTAAATCATTTCGTTTTTCTTCGCGCAACGTCAAGTCAGGAGTCATAAATCGAAGTTACGTTACGTTTTCGCAAGCGAAAACGTTGCTACTGCGCATGTGCGTCATTGCCGACTACAACAATTTTTTTGATGTTTATTGTCAAAGTTTGCGTATAATAGTGAATAATTTTGTGCTATTGAATTCTTTTAAATTGCTTTGTAACTTTTTATTTAAGGTCTTTGTAACTGGTAAATTTTGGTGAGTATTTTTAAAACTGAGTATTTTTAAAACTTAAAGAAATCTGCGATCCGTGTGTGGTCCGTAGTTCTTGCAGATATCGATGAGTTGAATCGGACAAACGGCTTGTCATAGGTTTTCAACTTGATGATGGTTCATAGATATGTTTAAATTACTGTATAATCGGTGTACGCTAATATATGTCACGCATAAGCGGCAGACATGTTCGAAATGATGCTTTAATAACTATGCGGATTCTGTGACTGGCACTGATTACTCGCCCAGCAACGTGCAGAATGCAACATACCAGTGATATGTATACATCGCAAGTCGACTTTGGTGTGAAAAGTCACAATTTGTGTTTATGATGTACTAGTGCAAATCCTAACCTTAACCGTATTAACTGAAATAAAATTTGTTTGGTTTAGATCCGCTAACGGACCGGGCCATGCTAAACTATGCATGTGAGGCTGGCGAGGCTCGCAAGGCGGGCAACAGTTATACAGGTACTTTGTGGTAGCGCCAGCAGCTGATATGTAGACAGCTGTTATGTCGTGGTAGTCTTCTGCAGTCAGACAGCAAGCGTTGTTGAAGGCCATCCTAGTAGAAGATCACGAGTAAGATAAGTTCGAAATGAAAGTTGGTTATTGCAAGTAACAGTCACAGGGACTAACAGGGTGTCTCACAAACGTGGACTAAGAAGATGCCCAGAATTGATGTTGACTGCCCTCACCTGTTAAAAATTACTTAATTGCTCTTGTCGTCTTTGCCATGCCACTGCACCCACCATAACAGCTGTATAGACGTCGCTGGCCTTTGCTTGCCTCGCCAGCCTCGCATGCATAGTTTAGCATTGCCGCGCTGTTCCAAAGGGCCACAATTCCGAGGGGCCACCATAAACATGATGAAACCTTTAACGCTAAACTAATTCTAACATTGACTCTAACCCTATCCCTAACCATGGTGGCCCTTCAGAATGGTTGGATTTCTGAATGTGAAGTATGAGAATTCATAGAAATGTATATCACTAGTACCAATATGCAAGTTTCTCCAGTACGTCAAATCATGATATTGTAATAAATATTTATCAAGTGCTTGTGTGCTATGTAGGAGTTAAGAAATGGTCATGGAGATGCCAAGTCCTCAGTGTGTCGGGCAGGAGTTTGTCAGGCAGTATTACACTCTGCTGCATCAGGCACCAGAACATATGCACAGGTATTTCTTGGGAGTCGATTTTGTCATACAGTTGCATGTAGAGTTGCTGTGTTCTGATGTGCAATCAGATGATGATTATGCAACTGGCCTTCGAAAGGCTGGCATTCCGCATGAAGTTAGTTACTAGTTACAGGTTTTCAGATGAAAAGTTGATGGGGTTCTCTTCATCAAAGTAATGTTGCTGTGCACCGGCAACACTTTCAAAAAAGTGGGGATGACAGCAGCGGTGTAAGACATATGATGACTTTGCATCTACTGCTGCAAACCTTACCTCAAACTGAACTCTTACATCCACTCCCATATTAGCTGCTACGTAAGAAAATGAAATATGTTATTTGTGTGTTTATCTCAGTATTTTGTTAAATTTGTTAAATATTAACTTAGTTTGCTGTTTGTGTTTGTATGCTTTAATGTTACGAGTTGCTGAGTATCTTGAAATTGTTAGAATTTGAGGGCAGTATTGTTTGTTTCAATATTGTAGATTTTACAGCCACGATTCAAGCTTCGTGCATGGTGGTATTGAAAAACCGGGAGAAGAACTGCCTCCTGTAATGGGACAAGCGGTAAACTTTTATCATGCATATTCATTTTTCAGCGATGCACTTTGATTTTGTTGTTGTTGGTTAGACACTCGACTGTTTCCAGTTACCAGTGTTAACAAGTGCTATTTCAGGATTTTATAATAGTAAATGCGTGTTTGTTGTCTGATAATACAAGGCTATTCATAAGAAGATCATGTCACTTAATTTTCGAGATTGCCATGCCAAGATTCGTCAGGTGGATAGTCAGTCTACCATCGACAAAGCAGTTGTGGTTCAGGTAAGATCAGCCAGTTCTGTTTGTCATATATTTAAGTGCTTAACTGCTTATTCTTGTTGTTATCACTGTGGTAACATGTAGTCTTTGATTATGTTTGAAGAACTGCAACGGGTAACAATGCTTATTAGTCAAAAAGCCGTGTTGATACGATGCTACCGTAGCCTGAGTCGGAGCAGGACATTTTGGCATCATCGTTTGGGCGCGATTGTTTCGGCACTCACCCTTTGGGTGCTGGGATGTTTAGGCATTGCGGACATTTGGGCACCGCCATTTAGGCGCCGCTGTTTCGGCCCTGTGTCACGTCATTGCTGCTAACGTATAATGAACTAGTTTGTTAGTTTATTACGTGTGTGTTGTGCCTGTATGGAAATGGGAAATGTTTTGTATACGAACGGTTGTTTTGTGTAAAATACTGCAAGTGCATAAACAGCTATGCAAGTATGTGATTGCAAAATAGCAGATTTATAACTAGCAATCAGCATGCAGCACATTCACACCAATTAACAACTTAACGTCAAACGTGTGTGTAGAGAGGAGGCTGTAAAGTTTAAACACGAAGGCAGCAATGCGGGCTGTCATAAATCGGCTTGTTGTCTGCCATAGCAACGTAGGCCTACTGTGCTGTGCAGTTTTTGAAGTGGGCCTGTACTGTACCTACGCTTAGGGCGTGATATTTAGGGACCAATCCTAAGGCATTCTGTTAACATTTTTGCAGCGGTTGCATGCCATTAGCTGGCATTGGTCAGTAGTTAGGTCTATGCAATGCCATGCTGAGACTTCCTGATTTAATCCGTCCCTGCTGAGTCTGTGCCTCGGTAGTCAGCCTGCTCTAATTGGTGCGACTGGTCGCGCTTTAAGGCGACTCCTTGTTTCCAGGGATGTGTGACATAGGCCTCATCGTGGACATGGTGTGAGGCATGGGGAAACATTCATTGGCGTTGTGGGTTAAAGTAGTAGGCGGGGCAAGAAATTACAATTTTCAAACAGACACTGCAAATTTCTGACAGAATTCTCACAGACAGTTGCAAATTTATGACAGATGAGGTTATCGGTAATTGGGTTCTCAACATTTCATTTTGCCCCTTAATTTCCCCAAAATGGGGATCTAGCCACCAAATTTTACATTTTTGGACCATCATTTTTTGACAAGGGGAAGATTTTCCAACAGCCAAAAATTTAAGGGGCAGTTGCCTGCCCTGCCCCCATCCTCGGCCATGACGCCGCTGGGAACATTGATTGATGGAGCATGACATTGCAGGTTGCTGGTGAGCTGTCGAATGCTGGCCAGCCGATGCGTCGCTTCATGCAGACTTTCATCCTAGCGCCTCAGTCACCCAAGAAGTATTACGTACACAATGACATCTTCCGCTACCAGGATGAGGTCTTTCATGACATTGCTACGGACAGTGAGCCTGATGCTCCTGGTGAGTCTTAAATTAAAAACTGATTGATCGATTTATGGTTTAAAAGTTTAATATTTTAATTGACAAACATTTTAGACTTCTTAGCTAAAATGACTCATGATGAACGTTTGAAATATAATTTTATCTCACATATGACATGTCATTAAGATCTGTACTTGCATAGTGTTAGTTCAACAGTCTGCAGTTTCTCAGCTTTGACAACTGTGTACATTTTGTGCAGACTACTGCATCATCGTCAGTTATTCGCACTTGCTTTGCCAAAGATAAGAACAACCAGCAGTTGAATTCTGCACTTTTCATGGTCTTTCTTGACTAGAAAGATTAATAGATTAATTTTGATTAATTTTTGGTCATTAATTGATTGAAAAAATTTATCAGTAGTACTATACTTTTTTCTATTAGCACAACTGTATGTGCTTCTTTTCTCTGAAGTGATGTGTGAATGGTAATTATCGCTAGATCCTAGGACTAATTGTCAATTTTTGTTCACTATATTGTTGATGAATTGTGTGCCTGAACATCTGCTGCTTTCATCAACAATATCTTTGATGTTCTTTGATTCGTGTCACTCATTTGTTTTCGGTTTGGTCTTCTCATTGTGTATATGGTACTGTAATAAAAAGCAGGATATAATTAGTTAGTGAAAGTATTAGGTTTTGAATACAGGTAGTTGTTGTTTATTAATAAAAAATGGTTGGTTGCATTATGTCTATGAGTGATCTAGTTCATGAAGTTGCACTATATTGACGTTGATGCTGAGATTGTGTGGAATCAATCGTACTGCAGAGCTGGAGACGGCTGATGAGTATGAGGCTGATTCTACTGGCAAGCAGGCATCAGATGTGAACTGTGACAAGCAACTGGACATCGTCGAGCAAGTCAGGTACCGCAGCAACTTTGATAAGTTGGTTGCGATTTTCTAATGTCCCTGAATTACTTGTTGCTTTTTGTTTGAGGTGCACGTTAGTTTCACATGTGGATTTTTTCTTTAACAAAATTGGTACATGTAGAGTGTTTAGTTGTGGTTAATTTCACCAGTAAAATTAAAATCTTTTATGCAAATTCACTGCCAATAGCTTTAACATTGAAGTGTTCACAGTGGAGATGCCAACAAGTATTGGTTTTTTTGTTGAATGTAGATTTTCTCTGTATAGAAGAAAAGAAGCATGTTTAATTTTTTGGATTAACTGATTTATGTATATTTTAGTAAATTGCAATATTTTTAACATTTTGATGTCTGTGAAATTAGCTGGATTAACTTCCAGTTGCAAAGAATGTTATTCTAGGTTGTAACTGTCATCGATATTGCTGATGTGCTATACTGTTGTTCAGTAAGAACAATTTTGCACTTGTGTCTAAATCATTTGTGTTTTTTGAAGATTGCAAGAGTTCACCCAGCAAAAAAGGCTGCTCTTTTAGTTCCAATAGTACGGTTTTTGCACTTTACTAACATGTGGATCATTAAACAAAAATAGAAAGTAGCCTGTGCTACACAGAATAAGGCATTAATACTTACAGATAGACTGATAGGTGAGGTGATTAAAATGTTCGATTCACGATTTAGTGGTCATGGATTCAACTTTTTGCCATTCCACTATCTTGGTCAAGTTTTTCGCATGCCTCTGTAACCAAACTGTGTAATTTAGTGCCAGCATCACCGTTTGCGGCTAGTGGCAATATATATGGTATTGCCTATCAGTGACTGCCAACATAACTGAGTTGTGTTTGCTGCTCACTGTTGCACCAACTTGGGTTGCAGAGCTGTGAGAGGTTGATGGCACATGTGTATCTTCCGAATACCAATAGCGCCTTGCTATCATTGGATTAAATGGCACTGTATAAATCTTGTATTATTATTATTATTATTTCACTCCCGGTAGTAGGCCTAAAGGTTCCTGGGGGTTTAAAACAAAAGTTAAAAACAAAGCTGGAATGGCTATTGGTCCGGTGGATCCATGGAAAACGAGTCGTGCAAAAGCACCAAATTAAAACATTGGATCGTCACGGAAATACACTGGAATACAAACTGGGTCTCACATTCGTCGCTAGAAGGGTTACTAATTCTCTGACCCAGATTGCTGATTAACTCCAGTGCTGAAGCATTGAAAGGCCCCAGTTTTTCCACTGCAGCCTTTCTGTCAGCTGCCTGGTCAGCCATCAGTTCTGCGCATGTGGCAGCAATATCTGCAGCCAACATACTGGTCACTGTGACATCCCATGTAAGAGCTTTTCCACCTTGCCATAGGATTAGAGTCATTATTATTATTATTATTGTGGGAAAGTTTACCATGTTGTTTTGCTGTGGCTTGGGGTGTATCAGCAACGGCAGTGCATACCCAGCAGCAAGCGTCGAGCAGGCGGAAGTGAAGCCGGCTGCAGTGAGAGAGCCAGAGATGACAATGGCTGGGGTTGGTGAGTCGGTGAAGAGTAGTGCAGCAGAGGTCGAAATGTCATCGCCTTCGCCATCTGTCAGTGAAGGTAAAGGGTCCAACGCAGTGACCGCTGTTCATTTAGTTGAAACCTACCATTTGTCGTACATTAATGTATGGTGGTGAGAATGTAGTCTTCTGTGAAAATACACAAAGAATAACATGGAATAACTGTTTCAGACACATCTTTAAATGCTGCTGGCATTAGAGCATTAAACCATTGCAGTATTTTTGCTACATTATGCCAATGACATATCAGATGGACCAAATTGGAATACTTTGCTTGGAAAAGATGTGCAGTGCATCTGAGACCGTGTTTCTTGTCATGCCTAGTGCTTGATCGTTTTGCTGCTTTTGTTGAAAGTAAATATGGAAAAACAAATGTCTGTGTCGCAGTCCACATTTAGAGATTAAAAATCTCCGTCTTGAACTTATTTGCTGACACATTCAGTTTCAGCTTCTCATGTTGTATCTTTATGATTTTATCGCTGCATTTTTTGCATGTTTGTCATGCTGCCTTTGGCATAATAAATGATTTGATTGATTGAAGGTCTGAATCAGTCGGAAAGCAGCTCCACTACTGTGCAGCAGCAGCATGCTGGCACTGTTACTCCAGCTGCTTTTACACATTCTGCACCTTCACCCTCACCATCGACTACTGCTGACATGAAAGGTGTGGTGGCTGTTTGTCTGCCTGTCTGTTTATAGCTTCATGTGTTGTCTTTTAGTAACTACAGGGTGCGGCAAAAAAAGTAGCCCCCTAGAGTTTTTTTCGCTGTTTTCCCAGCAACCATTTTGGTTTTAATGTGAAAGTTTACAGTTTTATTTAATGAAACCTTATACATCTAACTAAAATTTGATTCTGTTGAAAAACGACAAAGTTACAGACTTTTTAACATGACCGCCTACCGATTTTTTAGCATTAAAAAATGTTCAAGCTAAAAATCCTATTTAATTTTTAAAAATCGGTTACCACATTACTGCCAATGATGTCACAGTGATGTTTTGATAAACAGTAATTTATTTTGTTTATAAATTATCTCTAAATTATCGTTGTTTTAAAGCAATCGCCGGCTGCTCACCTGGTTCATTTTCCAGCAGGATGGTGTGCCAGCACACGCAGGGTGCAGCGCATGGAACGGGCTGCGGACCAACTGTCCAGAATTCATCACAAAGGACCTGTGGTCTCCAAATTTATCGAATATAAACCCAATGGACCATCGCATGTGGTGTGCAATGTTGGAGGATTACTGCAAGCTTAAAACAAAGCCGAAAACAATCACCGAAGTCAAGGAAGCGCTTCAGGTTATCTGGGAGCAACCTGCCACAAGGACTGATCGACAAGGCTGTGAAAGACTTATCAAAGTAAGCGACTGAAGGCTTGTGTTAGAGCTTGGAGCTGGCAGTGGACACTTCGAACATTCACATTGACAATGAAATTCTGGCATTTGATCATTAATTAACTGTGTTGTTTCAACGATGTTATTGCATTGGTATAGTAGCTTGAACATTTTTAATGCTGGAAAATTGGTAGGTGGTCATGTTAAAAAGTCTGTAACTTCATCGTTTTTCAGCAGAATCAACTTTTGCTTGGCAGTTAGATGTAGATGGTTTAATTAAATGAAGCTGTAAAATTTCACATTAAAATTTCAAACGGTTGCTGAGAAAAACAGCGAAAAACTTTAGGGGGCTACTTTTTTTCACACCCTGTATGTCAGTAAACAGTTCATTAAACTCATGTCATGTGCATGTGCTTTCGATAAACATTTTAAAACCACGAAAAAACTGCAAGAGAAGAAAAAATTACAAAGCTCGAATGCAACAAAGAACTGATGTAATATGTAACATTAGCTAAATGTAGTTGTACAGAGCTCGGCAAATAGACTTGCTTGTGTTATAAAGTTGTACCTAACAAATAGCAGTGTAAACTTGCATCCTCATGTTTGTAATTTTTATGCACGACGGCAGATACTGCTATGGCACATCTTAGCCATCACAATTCTGTCTGTTCGTCCATCTGTCTATCTGTCATGTGCGTGGATCCGTCAAAAAAGTTGCAAGCTAGGATCACCAAATTTTCACTCTTGGCTGCCTGGAAGACTCTAGTTTCAGGATCTGTAAAGCCTTTCCATAAAACCAGTGAGGGTGGTAAATGAGAAGGGGGTAGGTAGGGAAAAATCGTGAATTTAGCCAATAAGTCACCGTATCGCAGAACGGTGCAAGATAGGGCCTAGGTTACTATTAATCACTAATAGGAAGTCGTGCACTGGCTCTCGATTGGCATCAAAAGCAATGACTTTGGATGACTTTGAACACCAAGATTGTTTTTTATGGATTTTTGGCAATTTTGGGCTGCGACACGCATTTCAGGACCGAATTGCACCGAAATCACTAGAGATAGACCACGAAGACCTGCATATGAAATTGTCAGCATTAAACGTAGTTTTTAACGGTCCAAGTCTCGACCCCCTAGGTTCAGGGAGGCCTGCGCACGAGGGCATCAAATAGGGATACCCATTTATAAAGTCGTTATTTTGCCACTGTTGCTTGAGCAAGACCGGTTACACTCTCTAGCGAGTGAATGAAACGCTATATGTGCTAGCCTTCATAATCATTGTGTCGAATGTCAATTGCTGGGATCGTTGGGCTTAGATTTTGTTCGCAGTGGGGCTTCATACATGCACCGCTGTCGTGCATTTCCTTTGCGTTAGCTAGGCTTTCTTGTATTCATCTGGGATGCTTTTCATTGAGCATGTGAATGTAGAATGATTAATGTCTGTAACAATGGTGTTGTTACTTTATTTATTGAGGTGATTTCTGTTATCTGCTGTCTGTTACTGAATGCAGCACTGGAGCCACCGAAGCAGGTACCACCCACATGGGCAGCATTGGCTGGCAAGAACACGGCTTCCGCAGTGGTACAGGGATCTGTGGCAAGCCAGCCTAAACCTCAGGCAACTGTGAAACCAGAAATCAAGCCCGAGACAACTCCCGTGACTGCACCACTGCCGCAGAGGTGAACAGTCAATACTGATGGTGATAGTTTTATTTCATTAGGCCACATATGTGGATAGAATAAAAGAATGATAACAGTCAGAGAACTACCATAGAACTGAACATAGGCTGCAATAAAGAAAATTAATACAGAAAATAGATGTTTAAACTGAAGCAATTAACAGAAGCTTTCTTGTCTGCTCTTTATCTGTTGTTCTGAACTGTGTTCCTTACCAAGTTGTTACTGCGTTCCTTACCAAAAAATTTCTGTTATGTAGATATGTGGCTTAATTTCATTCTTTACTACTTGCAGTATGTTTTCTCTTGCCTTCTGCCTTATAAAAGGGATGTCAGATGATCGAGAAAGTTGGCCAGTTTTCTCTGCAAATAAAATCGGCAAATCTGTTGGATGCTATGCAAAAATTGGCCGATTTTGTCATCTAAGATAGAACGTGTTCTATTCTTTCCAACTTTTTGTGCATCGATTAACAAATTTTTGTTTATGTTGCCATGGTGATTGTTTACAACTGGAGACAAATATTTACTTTACTTTTTTAGTGTTTTTTAGTTTATAATATTTATTTTTCGTTTATTAGATGCAGACAAAAATCGAGATCTGCTGTTGTTTATTCGTGAAGCTAGCTGATATTGTATGAAATTGGCCTTATGTCATCGTTTGACAATTTTATTGGCTGATTTTCTCGGGCACCTAAACCATGACCACAGAAGTTGACCTATAAAATCGATCATATGTTATCTGCTTAAAGGGGAAGTCTCATCAAAAATGACCTATAGTTTTTATTGGCCAGATCGAATTAGCATATTTATAGAAAACTATTTTTAGAAAACTTTTAGTAATTTATCTCATTGAAAAATTCTCATTAAGAAGTGAAGTTTGAAGCTAAAAATGATTTATTTAGAAGTTGATGATTAGTCGGCTCTAATGAGACTATGAATATGCTAATTCAATCTGGCCAATAAAAACTACTGGTGGGTCATTTTCCGTGAGACTTTCCCTTTAAGATAGCATCTGATACCAGTAATAGTGATGAAGTTGTTGGTCATGCGTGCAGAGCCCCTCGCAGTGAACAGCGCCTGTCGGTCGATCGTGACAGTGGTGGTGTCGCTGTTACAGCAACTGCAGCAGGTGACACTGAAGACTTAATCAGAAGGCCACGCTATGCCGACAATGTCCAGATATTTGTCGGCAATCTCCCGCATGTTTTTACCGACCGCGACCTGCGAGACTACTTTGAAAGTTAGCATCTACATACCTACCAAAATCAGGAGTAGTTGCATTGATGAGATTAATTGTTTGGGAGTGTTATAGTATAGTAAATTTATGGGAATCATTTGAGCAGAACTTCAAGAATATGATTAAGTGCTGGTGTTCTATTTAAGTTTCAATTGTGAAGTTTGAAAAACTTGTTTTAAAAGTGTTAATCTGAAAAATCGGTAGGCTGTCATGTTAAAAAGTCTATAACTTTGTCGATTTTAGTTGGCAGTTAAATGTAGAAGACTTCAGTAAATAAATCTGTAAAATTACAAATTAAAATTTTTAAACGGTTGCTGAGAAAAAAAAAACAAAAAAAAACTTTAGGTGGCTACTTTATTTTGCTGCACCTACTCTCCTGCGTATAAAAAATTGAATGCAGTATAGAGCTAAGTACTGCTTTGGTGACAGGCAGCCGCAGTGATTTCTGTACCACTGTTTAATCAGTGAACAGCGTTATAACTTGCAGCTATAGTCATTGCTTGCTATTTGATGTTGAATGTTTACTTGTGTTTCAGAGTTTGGTGCTGTTATCGATGTTCGTGTGAACAGGCGAGGTCCTAGTCGCGATCTTCCGGTAATTTTTTTTTACTTCCTACACTTGCAGCTGCACACAAAATGTAATTCTTTGCTGAAGGTGAACTTTCTAACAGAAGGTTCATAACTTACTGATCTGCTGGTGTGGTAACGTATATTTCTTTAATCAGTGCATAATCTTTGAGGTCTCTTGGGGGTGAGTGAGTAAGTAGGGTTTAACATCCCACCCAACACAGTATAGGTCATTTCAAGGACGGCCTTTTCAGGCAATGCACATACACATAATAATGGAACAGAAGGTTTAAGCTTTACACAAACACCTGATATGAAACACAAAACACAAAAAAAACGACCTAAGCCTAAAATTGTAAGAACTCTCTATTTTGCACATACATATGTCCCTTGGCCAATCGCCACAAAACTTTACCACGTGATTGGAAGTGGGTGTAGTTTTATAATCCAGATCCCAAAATACAGGTCCCTCTCTCTCTCTCTCTGAAAATTTGGGGTAGAAATAATTTCTGCTTGCATTCAGACAACTTCAGATTTTGATGATGAATATTTCTGGAAGGGAGCAATATATTGACAGTCTGAAAACAATGTGGCATACTACAGTCTGTCCCACTTACATTGACTTTATTTGGTGAACTTTGCTTCACAAATAACAGAAACAGTACAGCCAGAGATTAGATAGTCAAAATCACATATGTGCCCCGGCTTTACGCTCTGCAGTGCTCTATTTAGCTAAATTGCCATTCTTAACAATAAGCTGTTAATTGAATTGGATGCTGTTATTCCTGCACTGGATATGTACTGTTATTGTTTAAAACTGCTTTTATAACACATCAAAGATTTCTGCATGCAAGTCTGGCTGTTTATAATGTGTTTGCATTGACGGGATATTGCATGGATGTGAAACTAGCAGGTTTTTGATTTTTGTGTAGAATTTTGGCTTTGTGGTGTTTGAAAATCCTGAAATCGTACAGAAAGTATTGGAACAAAAGGTAAGTTTCAAAAAACAGTGTGGAGTGTAGGTTTTATTGCATTCTGTAATGCTGTACAGCTAACTAAATTAAATATCAGGTGATGGTTGTTTGGAAAAACCTTCAAACGTCAGAGAATTTGATAGCTAGCAGTGAATTGACCAAAAGTGAAGCAGTTGTCAAAGGCTATGTCTTGCTGGGAAAAACAGTTCACCATGTTCACTAAATGTATGGCTCAACAGTTAGTATATGTAGAGTTTAGATGGTGCATTTTCAGATTGCATTGCATTTAGTATTTTATTATTGCCGTTACATTTTGTTATTTTACTACTACCGTGTATGAAACCATGAAAGGTAGTAATATAACTTTGTGAAGGTGCAGTCTTGTCTATAACTAGTACGTCTGCCACTCTGCCAGGTGTGAGTTTTTACAAGATGAGTATTTTGTAATACAAGTTATGAGTCAAGTGTGAAATGACTGCGTTTGCCATGCATGTTGCAGCCGCTGTACATAATGGATGGCAAGTACCGACTGAACGTTGAAGAGAAGAGGCAGCAGGGTGTAGGGCCAGTCCGAGGCAGTCCTCGCGGCAGCTACCGAGGCTATCCCAGCGGTCGCGGTAGCACTGGGCGTGGTGGCTGGCGCGGCAGGGGGCGAGGGGTAAGGAGTTACAGGCCGGGTAGATCTAGCGACGACGAAAATTCCGGTGATGAACCGCTGTCACACTAGTAGCAATATTATATAATACACATGCAGAACGTTTGTTGTCTACTACGTTGATGATGCAGTCGGCTGGCTTTAACTAGTTACGTACGGTATGCAATTATTTGTTTTCTGTTCGGCTTCACTTGAAGTACCCGGAAATTGTTCGACGACAGCTGACTACTGTTGCTGTTGTTGAGCGTCTTAAACTGCATTTAATTTAACAAAGACTTGTGGCATTATGATATGGCTAATGTCCAGCTCCAACTGTTGAAAAAACCACCTGGTTAAGCATAACAGTTAATAACAGGGTAGAAAACTGTAGAATGTTGTCTGGTAAGGCTTGGTCATTAATAGTTATTCTGTGTTATCACTGGAGTGTGGCACGCGGAGCTATCTAGAACTGAAGGTCTGCCGAGTGTGTTACAACAATTGACCGTGTACCGTATGTGAAAATGGTGCATTTTGACTGAGAGCATTCATGCTCTGTGTATGCTTGTATACAAACTAGTCTCATGACATTTGTGATCATAATGTGGTTTATTCCACGTGATCTGTAAAGTTTAGTTACCCGGCTTAGGTCTGCCTTACTGCATTTTGTGTTTATAGATACCTTTTCCAAAGATAATCGCTGCATTTTTGCATCGCTTACAGCACAAAAATCTTTAGCGTTTGCCTGTCTTTCGGTTCAACTCTAGTGCAATGATTTGTTCTCTGTTTAGGTAAGCATTCGTAATTTAGGCGGGTCCACCGTGAATTGTGCCTGTTTCAAATGCATACGTTAGTCGCAGTTCTTCGGTAGATTAGCTTACTTGACAGTATCCCAACTTAGCGCTGTAATTATCTAAGTGTTTTGCACGGTTTTTTAAAACCACAGATTTTTTTTGTTATTTCGAATGTGATGTCACATATTCGCCAGATATTTTTCTTCGTCACGATGGTAGTAGGAGTTTGCAGTGCGAGTTGTGTTTGTTCATTCTTGCAGTTTAGGTTACGTTAAGCTGTGGTCGCGGAATTTTTGAGACACGCGAGCGTTGAATGCTTTGCATTTTGTGATTAGTGCTGCATTACTGCAGCATTATAGGCGTTCACTGAACTTTTTGTCGATGGAGGTGAAGGTGCAATGAACGTGCCAAATACACACTACTGGTATGCTGCAAAGTTTCACTTTTACTGACGTTTATGTTGCTCATTGATCATTTGTGGTGTTTTTTGCTGCACACAAACTTTCAGTGTGAGTCGTTATGTTGTATCTGCTGTAGCTAGGGTTCTTAATGTCCATCCATTGCAAATCTGTGAAGAAAGCAAGAAAGCTTTTGAGTTGTTTTTCTCTCTGTCAAGCAGCAGCAGCAGCAGACATCGGTTGTTACATCATAAAAGTTGGGTCCTGAATAAATCTCGGGTCTTAGATAGAGGCCGGGGGTCAAGGCAACTTGTATTAATAGAAGCCGATGGCTTCTATTCGAAGCTTTACGGCAAAGTATTTTGCTGCTGCATTCTCTACAGATTTTGGAACGTCATGTAAGAATCGAGAGAAAAGTCTGGGGCATGTTCTGAAGTTTGCAGTTCTGTAAGGATAATACACGCCACCAACCCTTCTTATGGAAGAAGGCACTGAACGATGACAACGATGGATAATTTTATGTTTGAAAACTATATATTAGCATAACAGTCCCGCTTCACGTGGATTGATATATGTATGCCTTAGAATTTTGGAGTACTGATCTATGCACGTGTTTCTGTAATGAGCCAGCCATGTCAGATTACGGTGTTATGCTGTTGATCAGCATGAAATGAAGCACTGTGTTAAGTTGTATTCATCAATATTACTGTCATTTGTGTGATATTGTGAACCTTTTGAAGCAAGGATGACTGTCGTCGTGTGGTATTTTGTGGGCATACAGCTTCAGCATGTCAAGTGAATGAATGTATGGTGTGTTTCACGTGCTACAGACTAATTTGTACATTTTCTATTGTGCCCTGCAGACGACGATAACTTTCGTATAGTCAGGGGCGTATTAAGACTTGCATGGGCCTGGGGCTAAGAGTTTCAAATGGGCCTATCCCCAATTAAATAGTATAAGGTGAGGTATGGTGAGAGAACTCTCCCTATACTTTTCTCATATTCTGGTGCATTTTTGGATCTTTCTATGTGCTAAATTACTTCTGTGCTATGATGTGTTAATCGTTCTGTTCAGTAAAAATAGAATTTTTCTAATGAATATGCGGTAGATGAAGAACTTATTGGTTAAAATTAATAAAAAAATTATTTTTCTGGTGGGCCTATCTGAGCTGCAGCCCCATCCGCCCACGGCATGGTTAATGCGCCCCTGTATCTGGTAGCAACGTCCTCATTACTTTCTTACGTGTCATTACTCAGTGGAGACTGATTTTCTGTTCAGTAGTATTAGCTTGGTGAATGAATGAGTGTCTGCTGTCTGCATATAAGAAGAGCCACCCACTTAATTACCACTGTGCTCGTTTTGTCGTCCAGCAGTGTTTTGCATAGGTTTATGTTGCCCTTTTTGTTTGTACGTGTACTAGTGGATTTTGTTAACGTTTGTGCTAATTTTTTGGTTGTATAATAATTTGTTTTGATATCACACCGTGTTTCTTGTATTTATACTTTGTAGTCTAAAATACTGCATTTTGGAGGTAACAGTGCAATATTTGTGACATTTGCATAAGCATTAAGTTCACATGACATTGCTTATGCGTGGAACCGACCTACACAGGTCAGTTATATTTAGCATTTGAAATGTCTTATGAATACATCTTCATCTTTGCTTCCTTAACTGTTAATAAGTCTCGTTGAATGTGCGTAATTTTCACGAAGTCTATATTTTGATCCCAGTGTATGGGGTTGAGCAGGTAGCGGGATAGAAAACGTTGGGAAAATATTGAAGCCTATGAAGTAAAAAAGATACTTTGGTCGATGAAGATGTCTGCTGTTTTTCAGTAAATCGGATAAATTTCTTAAGCGCTGACTGGAGGATAACAGGGAAGATTATTAGAACGCCAAATATGTTAATTACATATGCACGCGTGTAATGGAGTTCTTACAATTTTAGATTTAGCTTGTTTTTTGTGTTTTGTGTTTCTGTAAAGGTTAAACTTACTGTTCCGTTATTATGTGTTTGTGTGCATTCCGCCTGGAAAGGCCGTCCCCGAAATGACCTATGATGTGTCGGGGGGACGTGAAACCCTACTCACTCACTCACTCACTAGTAAAATGATTTCTGCTCTTTTGGAAGTGTGACGTGGTCGCCCTTACACAGTAATGTAAACTGGTAAGTTTTTTATATTTAATTGTGTTAGATGGGGTAGTTTCTTCGGTGCCAATTTTCCGTTCTTGGTCAAACGTCACAGAAGAGTGCAATCTTTATTGTCAATGATTTGAAATTTTGCTCGCAACTAAGATTTTTGGTTTGAATTTTGCTCATTGCAACAGTCGTCTGGGTTTGTCCCCAGTGCCATAGGGGCTTAGTACGTGTCAACGAAGTTTGTGACCTAAAGTGCGTGTTTTCTTTTGACTCCTGGAGTGTCTGGGAATGCTGGATATCGACGGTGATAGGAAGGTGTGGTGTGTCGGTGGGCGGAGCTAAGTAACTGAGACAGACATGTGGTCGCGTGGCGACAGGCTAGACTAGCGCCAGGAACAGTGCTTTCAGCTGATGTAAATACCAACCGTTGCCGTCTGTCTGTCACACTGTCAGCTTGTGACACCCAGCAGCCAGCCATATACGCTGTGTCATATTCAAGCATGACGGTCATTATGTTGACAGTAACGTTGCCCGTTGTCAAGCAACCCGTCAAACACCAATGACAACAAACGGAACGTAGGCCTATAGTCTCTACAGCAGCTAGGCTGTCGCAACCCGTATAGTATGGCTTAGAATTATTATTGTTCGTTGATTCAATACTATGATACAGTCTGGTCTTTCACAGCCATCAACTACGAATGGGTTTTATTAGACAGATAATAATTGCTCAACTGTGCTAACAAAATAGCCCACTGACGATGAAATCATTTATGGGTCTACATTTATGCGTCTACGACATGTCACTGTCTGATTCCGTTAGTCATGTTTTTCCGTCGCTTTGTTGCCAAACGGTAGGATTAGGCCTATGTTTTTATTCGCATGCAAGTGGCGTATTCAGAAATGCAAAAGGGCAGGAGGGTGGAAAATTTCAGTATAAATATTCTTTTTAATTTTTCGAGATCTGACCTTTTTCCTTTTCCTTACGATTGACTTTTCTCTTATTATTATTTTTCATTTTCAAAACGGGTAGCAACTAGTTACCTCCACTGAACACGTTTTGCTATTTGCCCATGACAGGCTGACGCCGCCCATCGCATGGAGACCGAGTCCAGACTATACAGATACGGTGGCTGACAATAAGGGTCACCGAGGCCCCATAGCAGTCGCTAGCCAATTTTAGGCTGCATGCGTCAGTGCTTCTTTCCTGTCAAAATACTGACGGTGCGAGATGGTGTATGGTGCATGTCTAAGTAAGTAGGCCTACCCGTCGCAATTAGTATAAGGAAATCGCAAAGCGCCGTAGTCGCAAGTAAACTAAACATTTTAATGTGGTAGCCGTTGTTTAACGAAAGCCCGTAAGTCACCAGGGAAAGCCGACCGTACTGCCTGCGCCCACAGGCCAGCAAATATAAATGTAGGTTTTTTTATTTAAGCAACTTCCAATAAAATATGTAAACTTTC
>Ga0056128_1000521_pt1 | contig 35076 bp, 18 predicted proteins | sample WorMetLIZISLAND2_FD_71113 | JGI IMG/M metagenome (GOLD analysis project Ga0056128, IMG submission 71113) | Marine gutless worms symbiont microbial communities from Max Planck institute for Marine Microbiology, Germany - Olavius geniculatus... ...
GCTATAGGGCATAGTGTAATGTTTATTAGGCCTATTTGAGACTGTGGTAACTATTTACAGTATGTGTATCTGTTATCAGTATGCATTACTGTTTTTTTTTCTTTTTTTGTTTGTTCCTTTATTTGTGATGCTATCGAATTTTTCGATGAATAAAGTTGATTATTAATCGTTTGACTGACTGATCGATCAATGGATCGATGAATCAAGTGATTGATTGTTCAGGCGGCAGTGAAGTATAACCGGGTTCTGATTCAGGCCGATCAGCCCCAAGACGCGTTCACACTTGACGCTCGCGTCCAACTCACACAGTCATGTACTACCAACGAACTACGCATCTGCGTCAGGTCAGGCCTAGGCTCCACTTGCTTCAGTTTGTTGTGGACTCATTGTAACACAAGCTACACAACAAGCTGCAACTCCACTACAGGGTGGGCCAAACAATTGGCACAATTTTTATATGCCGTAACTTCATTAAATATTAACCGATTTTCAAAATTCTTTCACTGTCAGAATCAGAAGAAAATTTGCAAGAATACTGCCATATTCCACCACACCTCAAGTGTGTTGCCACACTATTCTGCGTCTTGTAAAAGGACCGCAACACGGCGTTTGGTTGATCGCGCCATTGCTCAGTGGCGTCGCCACGGTCGCCGGCTTGAGTGCATCGTCCAGCAGCAAGGCGGACACATTGAACGTTTGATGTAAAAACTGCATGATGTGACAATTACTTTCGACAATAACTGAGTCATAAAGTTGTTTTTTGTTGTAAATTTCTTAAAATGTGTTGTTACAGAAGTCTTGTTTTCAATTGTCGTTTTTACAGCATTGACATTACAAGGTAATGCAGCGACACACTTGAAGTGTCGTGGGATATTTAGTGATAATGTTCTTAACAAATTTTCTTCTAATTTTAAAGTAAAAGAATTTAAAAATTTGATCGATATTTGACGACATTAAAGCGTGGGCTTATAAAATATTCTACAAATTTCTGGCCCACTTTGTAATTGCTGACGATCATAAAAAATCGAAAGTCTGCAACGAATCCACAACAGTGTTATTGCCTGCAGCTTTTAAGTAAGTAAGTAAGTAAGTAAATGATTTATAAAGCGCCAAAATCTCAGAAAGAATCAGGGCGTGCTACTTGTAGTCTACGAAGTCTACAACAAACTAATGAATAAAGTATGAATATAAAGAAAGAAACAAGGAAATATTTATACCACGGTTAGATAGCGAAAATGTAACTGTGGACAGATTATAATGAAATTTTGTACTGTTGATCAGGGCTCAAAAAGTAAGAACGATTTCGTTAACGCGTCCAGATGACTTCGTTCTCTCCCTAATTATTATTTATCCCGATTATGCCGTTATTCGTTATAGCAGCACTTTAATTAACGGCCGGCGGTTTTGTGGGAAGCCTGAATTCGCAGCGTAAAACTAGAACGCAGTCCGAGACCGCAGACCTCCGCCAACGCCATGCTGTTCGCCAGGTGGCGTCACCATATTCGGTTTGGCAGCGGTTTCCCTTATGCCCCATTGAAAGCAATGTTAACGAAAATTTCAAAGTGATCCTTTCGGATCACCCCCAAAATTGAATCACTGGTAGTTTTTGCCATTCCCGACATTCTCAGAAAATTTCAGAAAGATCCGTATATAACTTTTTGAGTTATCTTGCTGACACACAGACAAACAAACAACCAAAGTCTGGCAAAAACATTACCTCCTTGGCGGAGGTAATAAAGCAGACAGCTCGCTGGAGGTTAGCGCACTTCAAGCGCTTCTTTTAACTGCAATGCTCTGTAGATACAACGGGAACGACGCTGCGTCTAACATGGCGGTAGTCGCCATCAACATGGTCTCCGGCTGGCTGCCAGACAAGGATTCCATTCACAGGGTAATCGTATCTTACTTTTTATCTTATACAAACATTTTACGCGGCAGCAGGTACTTCTATAGCGCGACGTAGCCATCGCAATTCTGTCTGTCCGTCACACGGGTGGATCAGTCAAAAACGGTGCAAGCTAGGATCACCAGATCGTTAACGTCGGCTGCCTAGAAAACTCTATAGTTGGTAGAAAGTTTGGAATGGGGGGGGGCAGAAGGATACGGACACCTGTGCAGACAGCGTCGGCTGGCTGTCGACGATGAAGCCAAGGTTACGCGCCGTCTCCGAGACTTTGATACGTGCCGACGTCACCGGAACCTCCGAAACGTTGACTTTCAGATGAACGCCATTTATGTATCTTAGATCGATGATGGTTCTCATGTAGTCAGTTGTTTTTGGTTTTCGTGACACATTAGCTAAAATGATCCATTGCTTCAGAACGCAGTTTTATTACATCCACAAAATTTTCATCATCATGCACAAGTAAATAAATGTTTTTTTTTATTTTTATCAGTAATACGTTTGAACAGTAATAGCAGTTAAATTTTTGCATGTAATATTTTAAATTATTGTCGTGTTTACATTAACCGTTCAACGATTATTACAGAAAGACAACAGTGGAAACAAGGAATTTGAGCAAAGCTCACCTGTCGCGCGACAACATCGGTGCTGCCACCTGGGAAATCAGCGTACAACGTGGCAATAAAATAATGCGTTATGGAAAAGTGCCCAAATTTGAGCCCCCCTTACAGAAGACTACTTAAACCTAGGAGGTCGAAAGTCAAAGTTAAAATTTCGAGCCCTGATTAATCTCCTCTGTCGGAAATTTGCAGCTCTTTTTGCTAGGGTGGGGGGGGGGTCCGCGGACTTCGCAAAAATGTCTGAATACGGAAAATTCCTGCAACGAAAGACGTTTGAGCAGTTGTATACGACGTAGGTTGTACTCACGCATTGTCAGTCGTTTAGCCTACGTTACGGATTCATAGTGAGTGGCGACTTTTCTTTTCAGATAAGTAAGTAAGTAAGTCAATATTCTATTGCATGAACATTACCATGAGTGAATAAAAATTGCTAGCATTTTGGCGACCGTACATACGCTGCACATTGCAGACAAAGAAGACGGCCAGTAAATGATGCTGCAATGTGTCTCACGCATGGTGTCCTAACGGGTGTCTTGTCTGTCTGACCTGAGAACAAAAGTTAGAAGAACGGTTGTGCATTAACTTTGCTTGATAACACAGTACAAGTGGTGAGAAGTGAGAACTATCTGTACTGTAGCTAGCTAACGAACTTAGTCAGGCTGTCCACAATTCTAACCCACCGATCCGCTGTTTTACTGGTGTTCCGCAGGCTACAGTTTCTAGTGAATGAATGAAGTTCGTTTCTACGTAGCTTTCTGTGATCTTATTATCTCCGCCAAGGTGAACGTAAAACTTAACGAATACTGGCGGAGATAATGTACCGGTAGACCTAATCGCTTTTCTGTCTGTCTGTCTGTCTGTCTGTCTGTCTGACTGTGTACATCAGCGACTCAGCAATACATGACGTCATTGCTATTGTAGGGTCGCAGCTAAAATCGCAAATTTTCCTAAAACACTCTCATTTTGCGCTCTCGCTCAGGATGATCGCTTTCGAATTTATAGAAAAGCTTCACGGGTCTTAAAACTATGGTTGTTTGCAGTTAAAGAATATCGCGCGTCTTGGGATCAAAAGGTACGACATTGATAAAGACGTCATTCAGCTGTACTTTGATGAGGTAGGTTTACCTGCAGTATGCTGTTGCTTCGGTTTCGTACATGTAAAATGCAAAAAAAAACTGTTGCAAATTTTGACTGCATGTGTTCTCTTTTACACGCAACAACGTCTAGAACTTTTGCGTAAACGTTTCAGGTTTTTTAAAACATTTGTATGCCCCAGCGGCATTTTGTGGTCCAGTGACATTACTGCAGGTTTACGGGGACAAGGATGATGAACGCCTTAAATTTTTGCGTCCAAAAACGTCACAGAAGGCCAAAATTAAGGTCAGCACACGGGGTTGAATGTTCAAAAGTGTACCTTTTATAGCTTGTTTTTAGCTTTCCGTACCTTTTTGTGACAGTTACATAGCTTGTTAAAACGATGGTTTTCATGCAGTGACATTATTGAGCCTACATTGGATTTGCTGCGGATGACTTATTGCAAAATTGACAAAACTCGGATTATAATGGAGGAACGTATGCTTGTACAGTATCCTGTTGTGGTCTATAGTTGGACGCGTTCGAGCGCTGTTGGTCGGTTATACTCAAACGTAGTGTCATTGTCAGCAACACGCAACCTGCCATCGTCCGTGTCTATGACTACTATCAGCCAGGTTCATTCATTCAGTGGCTTCTGTCCCCCCAAATCTGGAATCAATATCGGGCACAACTTCCTTCTTATTTTGGACTCAAGTACCTCCTTGACCTTTCGGGTTTTTTCCTCTTAAGGGGGAAGTTTTGTTGAGGGAGTAGACTGTAGATTAAAAATGAGAGAAAGTGAAAAATAGGGAAGAAATTTTGTTGAGGGTGTAGATTGCCCAGTGAAAATGGGAGAAGTTTTGATCTACAGCCTTAACAAAACTCCCCCGGCCCTCCCCTTTATTTTTCACTGGGTGCAAGCTGCGCCTACCAGGTACAGGCATAAATACCACTGCATTCGATAACTTGTTTTATTTGTCAGGTAAGATCGCTCTAGCTCAAGCGATTGCGATTATAACGATACATTTCTCCATGGCGTGGTCTGTCTGCCATCCGTCACGTTCGCGCACATTGTTTAAGCCATTTGATGGATTTGGAAGCCATTTGGCAGGTCCACACTTGTGGCGTCCAATGACACTGTCTGTCACTGTCTGTGTAAGACGAGGGTATCTGGCCCACCAGGAAAGGGAACATTGGGGGAGGGGGTCGAACTCTTTGCCAAAACATGCAATTGCAAATTGCATGCTGTCATATGGGAAATAGAAACGAGGAGCCATTCCGGTTTGTATCGTATTACTTTGTGCTGATTATAATGTGTTACACGAAGCACATCGGGGTCAACTCAGCCTGGCCGCCCTTTCGTGCGTAAGCGCGCAGTGAGTACGGATCGACGGATAGCCAAAACCCGTATTGCGGCCTATTAGGACACCGCGCACAGTAACTAATAGGCATAGAGCCCTAGACCGAATGGTTGGTGATTGTTTTTACAGAGAAGTTCGCTACGACCGAGTACAGTACCACGTGCGGCGGTGGAAGCGGAAGCGGAAGTGACGTAATAACAGAACCGGAAGTAGCGCGTTTGATGGCAGCGACGGGTGCCAGCGGCATGACAAGAGAGCGACCGCGACGACGTCAGGTATACGTTTTTTTACCATTTTACCATTTAGCGTACATGTTAATTTTTTAAACAATCGAAATTGTGTACAATGTAGCTTGAATCTTTTGCAGTGAACGGCGCCAATATTTCGTCATTTTTTTCTTTCTTTACTTACTCATTCATTGTCTTGAAATATTTCAGCAACAATCCGATGCAGCCGTGAAACAGTAGGACGCATTTGGATAGGTTAAATGATGACGAGTTCACTATCACGATTAACAGCCTGGCCTCATCTCTGTTATACTGCGTTTACACGATCAAGCAAACATTGAACAAACGTCGTGCAAATGTATTCAAAATGCACGTGCTAATTGCTTGACGTCTGCTCGACGTTTGCTCGATGTTTGCTCGATGATTGCTCGATGATTGCTCGACTTTTGCTCGACGTCTGCTCAGTGTTTGCTAGAGATTCATCCAGCTAGCTCGACGAGCTATTTTAATTAGCATGCTAATTAGAATGGCGGGCGGGTTGTAATTGAAAAGCCCATATAACACGTGATCAATTGTGGGCTAAGCCTAGGCCTACATTTCAGCCAGGAGATGTTTGCTCGATTGTGTAAACGGGGTATTAACCTGGCCAATGTTCGCGAGCATGGAGAAGGTCAAAGGTCAGGGTTTGGATTAGGGTCAACAGCGTCGTCGGTTCAAAAAAGTACGCAAAGAAGGAAGTTGCCAATTTATGTCCGAGAGACACTGCAAATTTTACACAGAACTCTGACAGACAACAGCAAATCTCCAGCAGGGTAGATTATCAGTGCTCGAAATTCTAATGTTGACCATAAATTTTTTTAAACCGTCTTTCAGTCGCAAATCTTGCAATTTTGGACAAAAATTTTCTGACAAGAAGAACACTTCAATATTTAGGGGCCCCACCCTAGCTTTTCCGGCCACGACGCCATTGGTCAGGGTAAAGGTAGCCTACTGCAGCTCTGAGCGGACGGTCGTATATTATGTTGGTGCTGAGTTGACATAATTATATGTCTGTAGTTCATTAAACTTTGCCACCGTATAATGAATCCACATATAACTGTGTATATACGACAGAACCGTTGTCCGGTCTGCTCACTGGCTGCTGGTGCCTCTATACAGCAAACCGTCTGCCAGGCTCGCTACGGTCAGTCTCCGGCTTGACAATCATGTTCTACAAGCAAATAGGCTACTTGTTTTATAACCTACGGTCTGCCGCCTATCTCTCACTGCAGTGTCTGGAGTCACTGGCTTCTATCCCTCCAAATATGGAATCGAAATCGGGCGCAACTTCCCGCCCAGTTTTGGGCTCAGGTCCCCTCCATTTTTTCACTCAAATTTTTCCCTTTATTCTGGGTTTTTCCCCCTTTAGGGAGAAAGTTTTGTTAATGGTGTAGATTGAAAAATAGAGTGAAATAAAAAAATAGGGGGACGTTTTGTTAAGGGTGTAGTTTGCCAAGTGAAAATAAGGGGGGAGTTTTGATCTACAACCTTATCAAAACTTCCCCTATTTTTCGTTAAGCGCAGAAGGGCGACTGAAAGCGCGAAACTGGAAAATGCTACACTATCAAAATGTACAGGGTGGAAAATACGTATAGAAGGGAGTGATTACATTCGGTTTTTATGAACCTGCCGGGTCATTCAGTATTTTTGCAGTTAGGAGATAGACGTAAAACAATTTAGGAAAAATTGTTTATTAAAATGTTTTAAAGGTGGTACTGATTATAAAACTTTTAAAGTGGTCAATCTTCAAAGATTACTATTAATTACCTCCGCCAAGGAGGTAATGTTTTTGCCAGTTTTTGTTTGTTTGTTTGTTTGTCTGTCTGTGAGTCCACGCGATAACTCGAAAAGTTATGGACGGATCTTTCTGAAATTTGGAGGGTATGTCAGGCGTCGCATAACCTACCAGTGGTTCAATTTTGGGCGTGATCCGGCAGGAATCATGGATTCTGGATCACTTTGAAATTTTCGTTACCATTGCGTTAAAGGGGGCATAAGCGAACCGCTGGCAAAGCGAAGATGGTGACGCCACTTGGCGAATAGCTTTGCCTTGGCGGAGGTACCTTCGCTCTCCGAGTGCTTTCTTTAGTTAATGTATTAATTTTGATTGATTTTTGTAGTCAATCAACAACTGCCAAATTCAACTACTGCATGGTAGTCGTAAGTCCAAAATTGTAATAAAGTTGTAGTCAATAAAAGCAATTGAATTATTTTTAATGATTAATCAGTTAACTAATCACTAACTTTAGGCCGGTTTTCTGGATATTAACTGGCCGGCCAAGTTAGCGTTAACTGACAGATTTTCAAATAACCGCGGTTTAATGGAATATTGGAACTCGTGCTTCACAGAATTTAGTGAATCTACGTATGCGCGTTAATTTTTCAACGCACGTTGATTTATTGACGCGATAACGCGTTAACTTAAGTTAACGCGTTAATTGGACAGCTCTAGTTTTTTTTCTTTTAAAAATAAACTTAACTGAATCATGCATGTGCATGTATCTATGAAATAGCATATCATATGTCGGTGCGAGACAACTCCATGATGCGCCTAGTGTCAACCGTACGACGCCATGAGTCATCACCAGCACCAGGCGATGAGTCAGCGATGACGTCACGTGACGTCAAATACGTCATCAAAAGGCGCTGCGATTGCCCGCCACTCACAACAGGTGCCCAGACATCTTCTTTTAGCAGGGGCGTATTTAGGAGAAGGAGCCTCCACTGTCTTGACATGTGATATTGGAAAATTGTGCCGAGTTGTCTCCAAAAAGTGTAGTTTTGTCTGTGCAGTGCACTATAAGTGCAAATAATGCTGAAACCAGTGTTGGGAAAAACTCAGATTGAAAATGAATTAAATCAAACTCTCAAACTCGATCAGACCAAATGGGTTTAAACTCAAACTCAACTCAACTACTTTGTAGTGAGTTAAATCAAACTCACCAAGAAAATGAATAAACTCATAAACTCATTTTGTTTTTTTTGGTTACCAATCAATCAGTCGATAGACTAGTCATTAAGACTGTCCTAAATTGCGTTAAAAACAGTCAATTAGCAAACACTCACTGTTAGGTGTTCCACAAAATCATTTTTTACTTAGTTAATTAATCATATAGTCACTCAACCAAATTCACTCAAAAATCTTAAACTTAAAGAATACAAATTTGTTTTTTCTTATCATTCAGTCAGACAGTTAATTAATCGAAACATACTTCTATACCTTATGTCAAGCACAATTGATCAATCAATCAATCAGTCACTCAGTAAAGCTAAGAAAAATTCTGTCCAAAATTGCTAAACACTTGTCAACCAGCAAATCAAAATTCACTGTTAACTGCAATAAATTCTAATAACCAGTCACTCAATCAGTCAAGCACGTTCACTCAAAGGATTGTTCAGCCGATATTCTTGTAATCACTGTTTGTTGGCAATACTTCATGTTCGCTTTTAACAGCAGCAACTTCTTAAAGTTTTCGTCTGAAAGTTTGTTGCGTCTTGGTGTCATCTACGCTGAACAGCTTTTCCACTGCAGCTGATGATGGCAACTGCCAACTTTTTTATTTTGAGTTGAGTTTAGAAACCTAATAAACTCACAACTCACACAAATACTGAATTAAATCAAACTCATAACTCACATTCTTTGAGATGAGTTAACTCAAACTCACAACTCACAACAATTGAGTTAAATCGTGAGTTTAAACTCATTTGAGTTAACTCATGCCCAACACTCGCCGGAACCATGGGCGTTCATTGTCGGAGGAGGCAGTGGTTGCAGCACAAACACTTATGAAAATTAATTGCACTTATTATTAATTATGAAATGTACGCTTAGTTCCGCCTTCCGCATTTTTCTACATACATCACTGTAAGATGTAGATTAGAAATGAGAGGAAGTAAAAAATAGGAAAGAAGTTTTGTTAAGGGTGTAGATTCCCCAGTGAAAAATAGGGGGAAGTTTTGATCTACGGCCTTAACAAAACTCCCCTGGCTCTCCCCCTATTTTTCACTGGGTGCAAGCTGCGCCTACCACTGCATTCATCTACCTATTTCATTTATCAGGCGGGATCGCTCTAGCACAAGCGATTTCCCCTATAACTATACATTTCTCCGTAGCGTGCATGGTCTGTCTGTCTGCGTGTATACTGTTTATAAAATAGCACAATAATTGTGTCGTTTTCCCATTTTGTAACAAAAAAAAATGTGATCTTATTTTGCTCCTTTCCTGAATTTTAGCCCGTCGGAAAATTTGTTTGTCAAAAAAATTGTTTCCAAAAATACAAAATTCTGGGCTGCAATTTTAACCTTCATTTTGCAGGAACTTAGAGGCACACAATTTCACTTCAGACGAAGAAGGCGGTCGTGCTTCTGGTCTGTCGGTTAGTAGCAAAAAAGCGATGATGAGATTTTGATGACATTTTTTAACAATATGGTCGTTATCGGTGGCGATCCAGGGATTTTTTCTAGGTTGTCTTTGCTCATTCTGAATCACTGGCGTATCGAGGATCTGGCTGTTGGGGGCACTTGAAGGATGGGGTATGAGGAGGGATTCCTTTCCCCACTAGGACTACGCCAGTGTTCTGAATTAAATTCGAAACGGTAATCTCAGTGTTTATGAACTTCATAATGGCCGCTGCAGGTTCTGACGTGCTGGTGCTGACATCTAGTGAGCTGGCGGTGAATCGTCGACGTATTCGCCTCAAGCTGAAATCTCCCGCCATTTCCGTTCTGCCGTATGACGTCAGCAACGACGTCATCAATTGCCCGGCACCCGCCTGAGTTAACCACCCCCGCCGTAGCTGCTAGCCAGCCGGAATCGACAGGACAACTGCTAAAACTGAAACGAACGATGATAAATATTCAAACGAAAGCAACATAATTTAACTATGTAATGACTAAAATAAGAACCAATGAAATTTTTAAAAAAGAATTAAAATTACACTGCTCGGGCGTAAGGAGCGTAGGCCCCTATCAGAAATTTTGGGGAGGTATGAAATTAGTTTATTAACCATTCTGGCGTCATTACTTCTTTAAGTTTATTTGGCCTGTTGGGGGGGTAGTGTAGACATAGGCTTACCAATATATCTCCCGTCGCTGTAGGGAACATTTTGTTGGATATCGAGGGTTGGAGGCAGGACATGAGAACATTTTAGAACAACCTGACTTAACATCTTTTAGTTTAATCTTGTGTAGTTTAACTGTTATTGTTTACTTCTTTTTGTGCTATAGTTATCATTTAACCGTAGATCAAGCTACAGCCTGCGTGCTGCTACACATCAGTTTTAGCAGCTTCTAAAACTTTTTGTTGTCACATTCAGCAATCACTAATTCGTAGGCCTATGCCTAGAGGCGTCATCGCTGAAAGCGTCAAGTCACGCATGCTACTATTGCAGCAGACGTTACCGTGATGTGGTTTCTCCGTCGGTTACCGTCTGTTACATTCATGCGCCTTCGACGAAAATGGTCCGCCATTTTGCACAGACTGTCTTTAACATTGGGTGAGGTCAAGTTTTGCTGAGACTTTAGTCTAAGACTAAAGTCTTGACTAGACTTTGGTCTAAGACCAAAGTCAAGACCAAAATCAAAATTAAATCAGCTGGCAATTTTAATGTCAAAACAATACAATTAAGGCTTAGTTTGACCAAACGGACGTCCCAGTTCGTTATTTGAGCGAAATGTTTACTTTTTGACCAGTAAAATAACGTGCGAAGTCCGGTAACTAATAGGCATTTTGTTACTATCTACCGGCCCGGCCAAAGTCAAGACTAAAGTCAAGCCCAGCTCGTAGTTAAGCCCAAAGTCAAGACTTTAGTTTTAGACTAAAGTCTTAGCGAAACTTGACCTCACCCAATTGTTTTACACCGAAGCCCGTTTTTGTGGCAATTTGAGGATGCTGTTTGCCTGTAATAGTCGAGTTACTGTATTCTTTGTAAGCTTCGACGTAGGCTAATAAGATTGAATATATGTGCAACCGGTAAATTTTCTATATAGTCACACTGCGTTTTTAGCCGACCGTACTTAAGTCACGGTCGAGCTTTTCGTACGGTTGTCGTCCGTCCGCAGGCTTGCCGTGGATATGAAATTTCCCATCCATATCCATATCCATATTCACAGATTTTCCGTGGATATCCATGGATATATCCATATCCACAGACGTCTATCCCGCGTACATATAGCCCGCATTTTTTTGCCAAACACAACAATGCAAAAGTGTCCACTTTCTCCCTCCCCAAAAAACCATGATGCAGACATGTCTCTCCTGAATTGTTGAAAAAGTAATAGAAGTAAAAATAAACATGCATTTGCATTAAAATATGATCTTAGTTAAGTATGTCCCAACTTTCATGAAAATCTACATAATTTCATTGAGGCTGTTTTTGACCAATCGTTAGGTCGGGCCTTGGGTACGATAGATCGCCTGTCTGTCGTCTCTCTGTCCTTCACGCATGTATTGTGGCTAAACGGTAGGCCCCATATACGTTCAAGGAAGTCGATAACGGTACAGATGGATAGGGCGATGGCAAATTCTTATAGGCTGTCAAAAGTAATTATGTCTCTATATGCAGCGGTTTGGCCGCAATGTTGAATGCAATTTTGCCTGCAGCCGTCACGCACGTGCGCCGAAATACCGCGTCGTATTTTAGTATTTATTCTAGAATTCGATATAGCAACGTCACCATAGTGTGTATGGGACTGCAGTCACTCTTGAAAATAGCTTTCGCGACCCGAAGTCAAACGGTGGCCTTAGGTTATAGGCGGTACGGTCGGCGCACCCCAGCAACTGCTGTGATTCTGGTTTTCTTAGACGCACGTTGCATTTATGTACGCCTACAGGTGCAGGGCGGAGTGGACGCTTTTGACCGACATTGGTTTGTGGATAGACCTTCTGTTGCCCAACCAACAGTATTAAAGCACCGCAGATTAAGATCTGTTGCTGCTATAATGCTAATAAATTAATTTAGGCTAACTAAATAATGACATGCTGATGACAGTGACTAGCCTATTTATTTGACTGAGTATCATAAATAAACGAGAAAATGAAAAGTAAGAACAACAGACGGGAACTTTATAGAGAGACAAAGCATATAAGTAATCAATTTAATTAGCAGATGCGCCAGCAAAATATCCAATTATCCACGGATAGATCCACAGGATGGCTAAAGTCTAATATCCACACATGGATATATCCATGGATATATCCATGGATATATCCCAATTATCCATGGATATCCATATATCCACGGCAAGTTTGTCCGCCCGTCTTTATTGTTGTCGTCGTTTTCGTTTGTCACGGATGTATTGTGGCTAAGCGGTGCGAGATAGGGCTTAGGTTGCAGTTGATCACTAATAAGATGTCGCATAGGCTATTGGCGTTTAATTGACATGTAAATCGTTGACCTTGGGTGACCGTGAAGCGGCATAACGCAGTATGGTATGCCAATCAGGTGGTATTGTGCCTAAACGGTAAGTCCTATGGCCCTGGGATCGGCGATGGTGGCATCAGACAGGGCGACTTTCTGTATGCTAGGCTGGCAATAGTAACGAAGTCTTTATCTGCAGTGGTTTGGACGCAATTTTTAATGGAAGGTTTCAAGGTATAATTGGTCGTATCTCGGAAACTGTGAGAGATAGGGCCAAAGTCAGTGTCGTAACAATAAGTTGTGCAAGTTGTGCAGTGCACAAGGCCCCCGGCGTTCAAGGGCTCCCAATTGCCTGGGCCGTAATTAGTGATTGCAATCCCGGGATTAAATTTTCAATTCCGGGATCCGGGATTAGGCTCACAGATTGGTCGTCGTATTGGTATCCCCAATGGACTTATTTCATGCATATGATGTAGAATCCAAACTGCAGGAAGTGATAATGACTGTCAGAATACGAATTACAGTGCACAGCAAAGAGTGCAACTCTAGCGCACATAAATATTTTATTCACCAGACTGCTAAAATTCTTATTTCTATCATTTAACACACGAAAAAAGTACGATAATTAATTTTGTAATCCCGTAATCCCGGGATTCGGGATTGGCGAAAACGGTCGGGATCCCGGGATTGCAATCGCTAGCCGTAATTGCGCCTCTGTAAATGCTGCCTACCATGCGCATCGCAAATTAATAATTACAACTAGGCTTTTGTTAGCCTATCAAGTCAGCGATAGCGACAGCTAAGACTGCGGTTAAAAAGTTGCAGCTGAAAGTAAAACGATACATCGATTCGAAAAAAACGGTTTTCATATCGAACCTAAAATACTTGTTTGGCACAACCCTAAACCAAGTTTTGGTTTTAATATTCTATGGTTGCCGTCAAATGTAAACATAAATTGTCCAATTTGTGAAAAATAAGGCCAGTGCAGAAAGAATGCATTGAGCAAGCTGTTGTTGTTTTCGAACCTTATAGAGCTGGCTTGTTGTTTGTTTAACTTTTGACGTTTCTGCAATGGCTGACCAGCCTTCCAAGAGACTGCGCACGAATGGCAAAACAGCCGGGTCTCGCAGCTCTGCGGCAAAGAATAGTGACTCTGCCACAAGCTCGTCGTTTTGTGAGAACTCTGCACATTGTCGGGATGATAACAGCATGTCTAGAAATGAGGTGAAGAGTAAGCAGGCAACACTGGATCGATACTGGTCGAAAAAACCTGAGAGTAAAATAGAAACCACCAGTATGCCAAAGACGGATGAGAATGCGGTAGTGCAGGTAGGGTCAGAGACGTTGGAATACGAGTCAAGCCTTGCTCAGAATGTGGAGGTTGATTGGAGCCAAGCTTCTAGTGATGATGTGTTATTAGACACGGTGCCAGAAACACCACCAGATGTATTAGCTGCAGATACTAATGCAGTACCGCTAGTGAATGATGAGTCATATTCAGCTGCTGCATCTGAAAGCAGTGCTACTGATAACTTGTCCACTGCAGTGTCCGATGATTCTTCACCCAAACATTTAGAGCTTGGTACTAGCTTTGATGAATTGATAGCCGCCTGCGAAAATTGTCGTGATTTGCCCCCATTGTGTCCTTCTGCCAGTCACACTGTTCTGTTTGTACCAGATACAGCAGATGAACAGTGCATTCGTATTCCGAAGCCAAGTCCTTCCGATGTTAATCTGGAGGAAGCCCGATGGGACAACCACCATGTGCGGCTGCCATATTCACCACAGAATAAACTTCTCGTAAACAGTATTGTAGTAAGTCGATGGGAAAAGATTGTGTCCAGTCTCAGTGCAGCAGAATGGAACAGCTCGCATGACATTGAAAAAGCCATCCTCAGCTATAATAAGTACAAGTGGGATTTCATGGAACTGCATCGTTATTTTGAAGGATTGACGGAAGAGGAGCACGATCTTTTCTTCAGTCAGACATTGCCAAAGATGGCAGAGTTGGCCATGAGTTTGCCATCTGTCTGTACACAGGCAATTCCTTTGCTGAGAAAACAGAATGCAGGAAGCATAAGCATGTCACAGCAGCAGGCAGCATGCTTGCTTGCAAATGCCTTTTTCTGCACATTTCCATCTCGGAACACGAACTTTGGATCGGATGATAGCATACCACGTTTGCCACCTATTAACTTCAACAGTTTGTATCGTCGAGCATCTCCCCGTAGCTGTCATGCTCGCCATGCCAAGCTGAATTGCCTGCTGCATTACTTCAGTCGGGTTACTACCAGTATGCCTCGAGGAACTATGACTTTCAGGCGTCAGGTATATTGCTCGTAGCATGTGTTTTTTCTAGGCAGTTGCATCCAGTTTCGAACATTTGAGAGTAAATTCATTTTTATTTAGTTGGTTCAGTGGTTATAAAAGTTTACATAGTGTTTTTAATGCTGTTTAGCTGAGAATCAGGCAGTAACATGAATGGATGAGTGCTACAAGATATAGGGAAATGTGCTTGGTTACCTTTACACTTGTGCCAGTTTAATATTATTAGTGTTATTATTTTTAGTACTGTATAGTCAGTTATCACTATGCCTCATATTTTTGTTTGTTGTAATCTCCTGCTTATGGGCATTAGACAACATTTAAAAAGGTCTGGTCATTGGTAAAACAGTACTTGAATCCGGGAACCGGGATGCATAGTTGAAGCACTGCTTACACTGATATTAGGTACAGTTACAGCAAAACCAAATGTACGTAGAATTTATTGTAATGCAGCCAGTAAAATGATGTGCTTTTGACCTGATCAGTAGAACGTGTTATGATAGGTGCTTGAAAGTAGTCCTGACTGGGCCAACTCCACTGCACAGCTACAGAAGTTACTGGTCACAGCAAACGGAACGATCGAAGACAACGGTACTGGCATGCTGCAGGTTGACTTTGCCAACAAGTTTGTCGGCGGTGGGGTGCTGGAAGACGGCTGCGTTCAGGAGGAGATCAGATTTGTCATCGCTCCGGAGCTGATTGTTTCTCGATTGATCACTGAGGAGTTGGACCCCAATGAGAGTCTACTCATCACGGGCTGCGAACGCTTCAGTAACTACAGTGGCTATGGCAGGTCAACCCATTGGCTGTCGGACCACCGCGACAGCAACACACGCGACAGCTGGGGTCGCCTTGGTACAGAAATTGTGGCGATCGATGCCAAAGTGTGTCGTAACCTCTCATCGCAGCTGCTCGACCATGCCTTACTGCGTGAACTCAATAAAGCATACTGTGGTTTCTGCTGTGAAAGTGATGCACGTTGTCCTGTTGCCACTGGGAACTGGGGTTGTGGAGCTTTTGGTGGCGATCTTCGACTCAAAGCACTTTTGCAGCTGATGGCGGCAGCCGAAGCTAACAGACCTATCTGCTATTTTACATTTGGCGATGACACCCTGTGTCGCGAAATGTTCCAGGTCTGGGAATCGGCGTCGTCTGCCCGCTGCACCATCGGTAAATTGTGGACATACATTCTCGAAGCCGCGGAACAATTGCACACAAAGAAAGGTGGCGACTCGAGTTACATCTATCATTACATTATCGACAGATGCAGATTGAGCCTGGACAACGACGGCTGAAAAATGAAAACTAATGAAGTTTTTGCTATGTTTCTTGTACAATTACAGACAATTTTTGTGGTTATCAAAGAGGTCAAACTCGGATGCACCATATTTTTGCCCTGGTTCTGGCATTTCTGTCACTGTCCAGCTCCTGCAGCTTTTTGGCCAGATATGGCAAATTTCATCACCACTGCACTATGTGTATAGTATTTTTGGCTAAAATAATCAAACTGGCCTAACTTGTCATTATTGGCGTGATTTGATGTTTTTATTACACTCTCATTAGGAGATGACCAAATATGCTCTTCGAATTACAGTTTTTGAAACCACCAGCTTTTAAATGCACTTTTCAGAATCTTTCACTGGTCCTGGCCCTTTGAGAGGATATACCAGAACTTTTTGGATGCTTATCCATGATGTTTTTCTCAGGCATCCTATCTGCCTTGTTATGTGTTCATTTCTTTAGCATCTCTCAGTATAGTATGTTGTATATGAAGCAGTACAGGCTAAGGAACTGTTTTTTTGTTTGTGAAACTGAATTGTTGCATTCTATTTATTTGGATTAATTGTGTGCATAGTTGAAGGTTTATGTACACCAAAACTAACATACATTTTATCCATTTTCCTAAAAGTGCATAATTTTATTATAATTTTTACACTGTAATATCGGTGCCCAGCGTTTTGTCAACACAGAGAAATTTACATTTAAAATTGACAATCTATGAAAATCCCGTAGAAAGCACGTGGCCATGATAGCTAGGCAGGCGCACAACCTATGGCATCATCAGCCTACTGAGCCTGGCCAATAGATGTCATGAATATTAATGGCCTAGTCTAGGTTGATGATGTCACCAGCTAGATCATTAATATTCATGATGTCTGTGGGCTAAGCTGATGATGCCACCAATTGTGCACGGTGGTTGGATTTTTTTTAGCAAAACTCATAATGCTGCATTTTGTTTGGAGTTGCACATTAATTTCATATATTATTTCTGAAGCTCAAATCACCATCTTATATAGGCCTAAGTGAGGTTAAATGTCTAATTTAAATCTACATAAATTGCACGAGTGAGTTTGACTGTGGCCATGGACCTTTAAGGTTGTAGTGAAATGTGATTTGTGATGTTTGTATATTCAACTGTATAAACTGTATATTCACTGAATAAATTGCAATTAGCCATCAATTATTTCCAAGTTCAAAGTATGGCTGCAGAAACTAATGATCAATTAATCAATTCATTTTAAAAAATAGATTGAAATATTTTTAATCAACTAAAAATAGTTGAAAATTTTAGACTTACTTAAAAGCCAAAATGAGTGTCGATGATCAGCTACTTTGATTTCACATAGGACACATCATAAGACATTTCTTGTACAGTGTTAGTTTGATAGCTTTGACCACAGTTTGTGTAGGCTACTACATGATCACTTTCTCAATTTTCTTTCTTTAATTTGCCAAAAACAAGTACTTGAATTCTACAGTTTCACAGTCTTCCTTGAGTGCAAAATCAATTGACTGAAAAAAAATTTTAACCAGTTGCAGCCCTAGTTCAAAACATTATTCCTTATGATTAGATAACTCGACTAATAGCTGGAAACTTCCTTTGAACTAAACCCACTATAATGGTAGCATAATAATTTTAACAAGTTACACCTGGATGACTGTAATGCTGGCCATTTATAACTGAATTCACTGACATAATGCACTACTGAAAATGAAACTTATTTAGGTTACTGTATGCATTCTAAACAGAATAAACTTAAAACCAGTCAGTATAAAACACTGCTGAGGCTTATAATACAACACACATACACAGGGACATGCAGACAAATGGAAATAATCTGAGCAGATGCAAATGAAGAAACAATTAAAATGTGCAATTATGCAATGTTGATAAAATTAATTTACAATTTAATTCCTTAATTCAATTAAAACTGGTTTACTGCATCGGAAATTACTTTGCTCAGGATACATGTAAATCACCACAAATTCGAAGAGTTAAAATGAAACATGTTCAAGTCATTACACCATCAAATTCTGAGTACGCTGCTGTTCAAAGAGAAAATTGAAATAATAATCATGCAATAATAATCCAGGCATTGCAAAAATCCCGAAAATTTGCCCTACTTGCTCTGTCACTCACTCACCCCATGTTGCTTGCAGTTACACATCAGTAGGGACCAACCGAATTCACGGGGAAAAATGCATGATTTCACGGCAGAATTTTTAAAATGTGTCAAATTTCATGGAAAATTCATGGAAAGAGTTTTGGGAATTCACGGGAAAATCACGGGCCCCACAAACGTTATTTCGAGGTGCTGCGCTAATGCAAACGAAGAAATTTCTGAACAACGAATATTTACTACACTAAGTCAAGACTCAAGAGAGTCAAGAGTCACTGTTCAACTCAGGCAATCCCAGTTTTTGAGTTCTTAGCGACGATCACTTGATTTGCTAAGTTGCTTGTTGACAGTCTCGGGCGCTGACAGTGGTGTATGACAGTGGTGTATTGGCTGACGCTTCTTTCAGCATCAACACTGTTAGTAGGGATAGACAAGTACCGCAGCGCTACCATAGCACAGTGAATACTGTACATGTCAACTATACTTAGTGCTGAAGTGCGACACGTATAGCAAACAGCAACATCCGTACAAAAGCTGCTGATAAAACTCTGGAATTGTCATAAATTAAACTAAAAGCGCTAAAATTCACGAAAAAACACGGATTTCACAGAAATCGGCATTTTTCACGGAAGAAGGCCAATTTCACGGAAAATGTCACGGCCGTGAAATCGTGAATTAAGTTAGTCCCTACCCATCAGTATAATGATGAAATATACAATGTTAGTATAATAATCCTAAACCTTATGCTAGTAAATAGTGGTCTTGTCCCAAACATGGAGTTAATTTAGTCCAAGAAGATTTTATGCCAGAGAGTTGTCAAATACTTTGGCATTTCCAGAATTTCAGACAAGCGGTCATCAATCGTGAATAACGACAGATGTTACTGTCGGATAGTCTAAATAACTTGAAAAATCACAGCAATGCTACTGATCAGTGTTCGGAGACAAAATCCTGTTTCCAGAGAAATTCTTTGCCATAGTGTCCACCGAGGTCACAGTCAGCAGAGCATGTGTATACAGCCAATGTTGCCCAGTCTATGCTGTCACCAGTGCTGTCCAGTTTCAGGTAGTTCAGTAACTGTGGCATAACCTGCAGTAAATAAACACACAGTTTATCTAGCTTCTGCCCATTTTATCCATTCTTGTACATGTACAAATTCACATTTTCCGGAGAAAGAAATTATCATTTTTCAGATGCAAGTTGCTGTATCTATTTTGCAATGTTTCACTGAGGTAATGTATAATTTAACAACTAAAACTGTTACAACATTTTAAAAGCATAGCTGCATGATTTGTCAGTAAATTTTGCAACCTTTTACTCATTCTGGCTAAAATTTACCATAAAAAGCTCAAGAAAAATACTGGAACATGTTTGCCGAAGAAATCGCAAGGGTATGTTATAAAACCACTACAGAAAAAAAGAGTCTATAATCATAATCTAGGCAATGCTTAATGTTCATGCATTATGCATTTTATGGCTTGTTATTTGAGCACTACTCTAATAACAATGCTATTCGGGAAAAAAGTATATTCAATGAAACCAAATGATAAAACATAATAATGAAACAAAAAAAGAGTACTGTGCTTGCCAATATCATCTGAATACAACGTTCCTTTTAGCATATACTTCGGTTTAGTAGAACGTTAACCAAATTATGATCCCATAGTGACAATAGGACGATGAACAGATATGGATTAACTAAATATAATCTCCTTTTACACAACTTGCCTGAAACTCAAAGTGTCTTGGTGCACCACAATTCTCACAACAAGGTATAGTTGAGGAATCCTGCATGATGTTATGGTCGGTGACCCACAATGGCTTGCCACCACAATCATACCGCAAAACCTGCACCCAAACAACTTAAAGTGCATGCATGTAAATTAGCATTTTTTCCATAAAACTTTTTTTTGAACAATAAAAAACTACTGCAAACATACCACAGCCTCCGCAGGTAGTTTGTACACAACCAAAGACAACAGACAAGATGGCACAAATGAATATGATACAATCAAAAATTCCAACAGTAATTATACTAGCTAGCACAATTGTATAAATATAATTATGTGACAAGTCAATTAATGAACATCCAAACCAAACATATCATATAAAATGTACAGTCCCCCATTATTACACAGGGACCATGAGTGTACTACAACACTAACACAGAAATCAAAGACAACACCTAATGCTACATCACATTATGACAATTATCGACCAATATTGAGCAATCGATGCCTCATCCTGACAGAGCACATAATCTAGGAAAATAATATTGTGGTACTGTAAGTTCACTTCTGGTATTTGGGCTAAAAAGCTGAGAGACAGGAAGTTACAAATTTCCTACAGACATCTTCAAATTTATGATACTAGAGAAGATATGGATGCTCAAAATTTCAGTTTTGCCCCAACAGACCCAAAGGGGACATTTTTCACATCAACTTTTGTATTTAAAAGTGTGCAAAAAAATTGAAAATTTTTAAACAGTCTACAATTTATAAAGACACTTGCATCCCCTGCTCCCACCACAATGCCACTATTTGACATGACCCTTAAAATTGAAGCTATTTTTTGTACATTTAGATTACCAGTATCAATAAATTTGATAGTATACCTGGGAAGAATTAGAAGCCATTGCCTCTTTGAACAGATTGAAATGCCTGTCAGGCTTGGCACTTGCTGCTGCTGCTTCTTCCAGAGCACTGGCAGACAAATTCCCAACATCCGTTTCCTCAGCTAACGAATGACTAATGTTTCCGTTGCTGTATAGTCTGTGATTAACAGCAGTGTTGTTGTCCTCATGTGATGCGTACTGCTGGATGTCGTCAGAGATATCCAACACAAACTCATCAAACAGTATGCCTGGCACAGTTATTTCATCCGATTCTGCAACACACACCACTAGTCAAATGTTTACCATAGTTGCCAAGAATACTTATAGCTGCAGCAAACCCCAAAAGTAACATCTAGGAAATCAAGCAAAAATTGGAATACTGGTTAACTTCATGAAAGTACTCAAAAAACGGAAAGTAGCCACGGTTTGTGAAGCTTAATGTAGCTGCAATAAGATGCCACAAGATGATATAAAATGTTATTCAAAGAATAAAAATTTTATGTTTGAATATACATCCCTAAAACGTTAACTACGGACGTTGTCATCTAATCATTTAATCATTATGTACTGACGACCATTACTCATAATCATATGTTACAAAATAACACATATAATTTCTTCTGAGCTTGAACCTACATATTTCAGCAATTTCTGCACAAGGTGAAGGAGTTAAATGTTATTTGTTATAAACATAAATAAATAACTATAAAACAGTACAACAAGCTATGTGTTGTTACGGTTTCACACTGGCCAAGATCAGTCAGTTTTACTGCTTGATTGTTTGACTTATTATATTATATTCTATGGTCTGTGTCACTGCTGTTTTACTGAAATACCGTTTATGAATAAATGTGACAGACGCACATTAGCAGAGGGAAACTAGCATTAAAATGGCCAAAAGAAATTATTTAGAAAAGAAAATATATAATGGGCCTAATTTCAAGGCAACTATATAAAATCAAAAGACATCTAAGTAAAAATGACCGCTTAAGATTAGTGCCGCCCCCATGCATGTTAGACTATCAGGATGCAGAGTGTAGGAGGCAGTGAGAATTAAATTGACTGATAATTGCTTGGCAAACCTATACAGGGTACTACAGGGCTTCACGGAGAGACATTTGCACTTAATTAGCTAGTCGCCGGCGGTTCTCTAGAGTCTAGATGTCCTCCGCATCCACATCCGTCTTTTACCGGTTGCCACATCCACAGATCCACACATCCGCCTTTTACCATCGTCCTATACAGTCAAGTTACGAATAAGGTTTACCTTGCGAAGTCCGACCACAGGCTGATCGATGCCCCACCTTCCAGTGTCTCGTCTGGTGTTCCCTGCTGCAGTAGGCCGTCTGCTGACATTTGCCGCAGAGCTTGGGTCCCGCGCAACCGCAGACGACACACAGCCGCGTGAAACTGTCTGCCCTCGGGTACTCGGCCGCCATGTCGAAATACTCCTCGTCGGGAGGCGTTTCGGCATAAAAGTCGTTCTTAAACGGCAACTGGGAGCGCAGAACAACAAAACTGTCCGAGACGTTCGGACGGCAGCAGGCGGGGTCGCGGCACAGGAAGACGAATATCATGCGATGAACGGTTTCTTTCGGCGCGTACTTCTGCAGTAGAAACGAGCACGGCTTGCCGCACCGACCGCACTTCAGCTCGCCCGGAGACGGTAGGGGCTTCAGGGACAACCACGCGGGCCTCCCGCCGACTTTGTCCGGGAAATAGTGGCTCAGTAACTGCCACGGCTTCGCAGTATCCACCTCGAACACGTTGTAAACATCCACCACGCCCACCAAATTCTCCATTTCCTCGGCATAGAATATTTATCTACGCGGAACGTTGCGCTGCCTAAATACCGGGGATCAGGTTAAGTCACGTAATGTAGCAGACTAATGAGTGACTTGACGTGCGTGCGTGAATTTTTTATTTTTGGCTGATCGTTAAAATCGAGTCTTTGGTACGATGTATCGTTTGTCGTCTGTCGTTGTCTAGCTGTCTGTAGCCGTCTGTCTCTTTCTGTAACGCATGTATTGTGGCTAAACGGTAGGTTTTACCAGAAAACTTATTACACGATTTATTAGCCCGGTGTGACGGCCCATCGCGCGCAAAATTTCAGCAATCTAGTGCAGGGAAAACCTTTTCAAATATGGGATTAAACAAAGGTGGAGTAGGAAAAAATGCGAAACCGATAATAATTAAGTGGTCGTATATCAGAAATGATGAGAGACTGCGTTTGCTACTGATCACTAATAGGAAGCTGCATAAACTTTTTCAAAATCAGAAAAAAATTATTGACCTTCGATGGTCTTGAAGTGTCCACTAAGATGACGACGTAATTTTTACTCTTCTCGCGCTGCGTTTTCAGGTGAGCGCATGAAGAACGAACGAGAAGCGCACTGAAAAATGGTTTGTGCGCCGTTTTTCGTCGTCATTCGTTACTCGTTCGTCGAGCGCGCTGCACCAACTTTTTTGATTTGTGACCATTCGCTTAGTGCGTCCAGCTCCACGCAACAAGTTCAAAATTGTGCGCGAAACTCAACGCATAAATGTACACGTCAGAAGGACGCCGGACATGCGCGGGGAGCGATGGACCAACGCCCGATACACGCGATACACGCAGAGCACTCGCTCGATATTTGTTGTATGTTCGTCGGCTGAGATGTAGCGAATACCTATGGAGACGTAGAACTTCCCCCCTACTTGTGGTGCACGTCAACTTTAAGTGTTTTTTAAACAGCGGTTCCATATAGCCAGGTTTTACAACAGTCACAGCTACAAACGGTTCTACTCCGTTGTCTTCATGGCACTGGAGATGCTGACTGCAAGTTTATCTGGGCAGACATCGGCGGTATGGGATCAACATGAAACGCTCAGATTTAGGCCTACAGTGCTTCTGTGCTAAGGAATAATAATCTAGGCTTTCCCGATGCTGATCCTTTTCCCAAACTTTCCAAAGACAACCAGGATGTGCCCTAATTCTCCTGATTTTAGCATACGCAATATGCACACGCTGAGTATGCGCTAGCAGTGTAGGCCTACGCTGTACATTCGTTGCGAACTCACTAGCTTCTCCAAAATATGGACAAAAGTTGGACGCACAACGACGCATAACTAATAGGGTGTTTACACGATCCAGCTAACGTCCAGCAAACGTCCAGCATTAGCACGTGTATTTGGCTTAACGTAGCGAGAAGGAGTAAATGAGATCAGTGTCATATTGACGACCGACCGACGACCGACCTCCGTTCCTGGAAGAGCCTTCCTGAAAGAACTTCAAACGGTCATATCTCCATAACGCTGCTAGATAGATGCATGGTCACTATGGACCACCCATAGGAAGTCGACTACCGCGAGTCAAATGGTCACGTGACAGATGACGTCACGTGACCCCCAAAGATGAACGTCGTGACTCCGTTATTTTCGAGGCGCCATATTATGATAACGGTGCCAGACAGACAGGGAGACAATTTTCAATAACGACTTCGATGCCAGTCACTATTAGTATAATATTAGTCCGGTCGTAAATTGACGCCGGGTCTCTAATACAAGTTGAAAGGAACACAAAAAGCACTTACAAGAATACAGGGGAAAATAATGCACGTCAGGAGTACATAAGATTGGTCACAATCTATGTTTCTATGCAGCGGTTTGGCCGCAGTTTTGAATGCAAAGTTGCTGCTTGCATGCAGCTATCACCCATGTGCGCCAAATTAATACTGTATCGTATCTCAGCGTTGATTGTAGCGTTCGATATAGCAGCGTCACCACAGCGTGTATGTGACTGCAGTCACTCTGGAAAATCGCTTTTTTTGCGACCAAAAGTCGGACGCTAGCTAGCTTCGAATAGGCCCTAACGAAAGCTGCATGAGCTTTTGTTATTAAGGGTCCGGCCTCTCATTTAGCCGGGCTATCTGCGTGCGGTTTGGCTTAGTTCAGTTGATAACGTCGTTGGTCGCATCAACGAAGTTAATGAACATCGGCCGCGGTTAGTACTTAGATGGGTGACCGTCACGGGTAAACCATCTCGGGGCAAACCCTTCGCACTCGCATCGTCCAGGACTCCCGGTGACCTGACCTGGCTTGAGTTGAGGACTTTTTGATTTCGAAATGACCTGTCCCTTTACTGCTCTGGCGACGCCGCCGATTATTTTCTGCGGCCGGAAGTCGAACGCTGGCCTTCTGACGTATACTGCATGTACGGTCGGCTCACCCTAGCGACAGCTAAACTTTTTGTTTTAACAAACTACCTACGGTATCGAAACCTATAATCATCATGACAGAGTTAGAGTTGAGCTATAGTCGTATAGAGCTAACTATAGATACTGAACCAGGGTTGCGAGCGAGGTAACTGGCCATAAATTCTGCACTCAGTAGACGAAATAACCCACAACGGGATGTAACGTTTTTGTGCTATTATGCCAATCTTGTCATTAGCAATTATACAAAATACAACAATAACCATTAACCATGTAAGTGAGTAAGTAAATGCATGGATACATTGTAAGCTACGTGTAACAGTATGGTAGGCTAAATATCATGCAAAACTTAAACAACATAGCATTATTTTTGCTGTGTGATGCATTAAATGCTTCGACTTTTAAAGTCACATAGTAGTCTATTATGTAAAATATGCAGCTTGGATAAAACAGTTTATAGCACAAACACAAAAACAACTGCTTAAAGCTATTAAAAGTTAATTAGCACAGTTATAAATAATAGCACCGGAATGTGACCGGATTGGACAGAAAAACCACGACAATCGCAAAATCAATAAACCAATAAATTAAAAATATAACGTTTCGGGCAACATAAATGCCGTATAAAAACACAACAATTGTGCTTAGCAAAAGCAACCGTGAAAGCAAAATAACTAAAACGTCACGGATTAAATGCAGCGTTGAGAACAATACATTAATGTTTATAAGTTTATCATAAAACAGTCGACAAGAGTGCAGCACTAGGCTTAAATATAAGTTAAAATATAATACGAGTACAGCAAAATATAAATATAATAAGAGAACAGTAAATACATTATAAACACACAGTATGCTGTTGCTCATGGAATGACAGCACTGTCAAGTAAGGGCCTACGTAGGCCTGTGAAATAAATACATAATCAAATGTCGCTATGTAGGCCTAACTTGGGTTTATACAGTGTCAGAACGTTCTGCCGTGTCAACAATTTTACCATCAAAAACGTCCATATCCATCAGAGCTATATGAAACAACTTTCCCACCAAGTCGCACCAACCCTTTCCCTCACCTTCCTTATACCTTCTCTCCCGTTCCATTCCTGTTCCCATTCTTTCCAATTCCCCTTAAACCAGCTAGAGTCTGGGGAGCGCTGTAAGCACTAAGCTTCCTCGGCGGTGTTTGGCTGCTGAAAACACATTTTTAGGCGTTTTGCTTTCAAAACGCATGTTATGACAACATTTTTGATCGTTTATGTTCAACAGGCCTACAAATGACTGCGTTTTGTTGGTATGTCAAATGAAAGCATTCTCGCCCAGTAGGCCTATAAGTTCCCCAGCTTTCTTCGGGAAGCATCTTGTTCTCACCCGTCAATAAAGTGGACGCCCCTGTGTAGCGTCACAAAGCACTGTTATTAGCCTACGAGGACGTCTTATAGCCGTAGGTCGCATTACTGGTCCTTCCCGTCTGTCCGTCTGTCTGTTTGTTTGTCTGCCGCGTACGGGCTGCTACTATTAAAGTGGAGAACGAAATGCACACAAAACCAAAATTAAAACTCAATTATAACGTAGACGGCCGCATATTATGTTCGTGCTTTACTGGTTGCGTTTAAACACAAATGCCCACAAAATACATCATACGTATAAATACATACACAAACCATAACTTTGAAAGATATTCAGCATACAAAAACTAAGCAACACATTCAAAGCACAGATTAGAATATACATGTAGCCTATAGTTCAGCAGTGTAAATAGACAAATACAAGTATTACAATGTGTATAGGGACCTATATATAACGTAGAGTAAAGTAGAGTCTAAACGTATAGCACATTAAACAATAGCCTAAATACTGCATGTTTCACAAGAATGCATTATAATTTTTTTCAATCTATTCATACCACAGATGTGCGGACTGCGGACGCTGTTGCGTCAGCGGACAAGACGCGCGTCGGCGAGCACGTCGGCGGACGCTTTCTGAGAAAAAACAAATTTCATTACCGCAACGTTTCTACTTTCCGGTTCCAGCAACAACACTACTACAAAATTCTAGTTGCATTTGCAGTTTTTTGGCACATTTTGCATAGTAAACGATGAAATAATAGGGCCTACTTCGAAAAAATCGATAGACATGCATGCGCATAATAAAATATTGAACTCGATGTTAGTACACCTTGTTTAAATTGTTTTCAGTAGGTAGATAAAATTATGTGTGTCCCAATCTTTTCGCTGAAAATCATGTCGGAGAAAAACATTAAAGTAGAAAAAAGGGTCAGAACTTTTTCGATAGCTTGTTACACCATCGTCATACCAAAAAAACGGTGTTTTCTGGAGCTAAGAATTGGTGAAATTTATTTTCGGTTGCCCGCTAGAAAAGCTTACGACGCTCGATCCCCCATGCTTCCAAGTTGGCTGAAAGGAAAAATCATTCTCTCCCCATTCCTCACACCACTCATTCTAAGTGTCTACGTCGTCTCAATCTTCGGGCCCTCCAAGTGCGACTGCTGCACGTTTCACGGCAGTACCGTCCGCAGAAAATCTCAGCTCCGGCCCGCCAGCGTTGAGTATCGATGCGGCTATTGATCAGTGGTATGAGATCGTCGCTTACCAGTCGTAGTGTGTGATACATTGCCCCGACGACTGTTGTCTCCCTTTTCGACCTGATTCCGTCGCACCTGCCACAAGTAAGTAAAGCGAATTGAGTAAGTAAACAAGAGCACACGACGTCGACGGAAGGTCCGCCAGAGTCTACAGGCGCGTACATACAGAGCGACGTAACTGAACTGAACTGAACTGACTAACGGGTGAACAGTTTAGTTCAGTTCATTATACCCTGTTTACACGATCGAGCAAACATCCAGCAAACATCGAGCAAACGTCGAGCAAATGTATTTAAAATACACGTGCTAATTGCTCGACGTCTGCTCGATGTTTGCTAGCATTCATCCAACTAGCTCAACGAGCTATGGTAATTAGCATGCTAATTAGAAGGGCGGGCGGGTTGTAATTGGAAGGCCTATATAACACATGATCAGCTGTGGGCTAAGCCTAGGCCTGCATTTGAGCCACGGGGCGGGGTTCCATCAAGCCTGTTTGATGTTTGTTCGATGTTTGCTTAATCGTGTAAACGGGGTATTAATGTCACTCGGTATACGGCCTACGCACCTTAAGCCTATTTCTTGTTATGAGTTATTAGACATGTAGGCCTACTCCATTTAATTAGTGTTGAAGTATACTGATCGAGAACTTACTACGCTCTGTCTCAAAAAGTGCCGCTTTTATTTTTTGAATAACTCTGTCGCGAAACATTGGCCGATTTTAACAGTGCTTGGCACGCAACATCGCAAAAAAATGACGTAAATGACTATAGTTTTGCCAGTCTCACCCTAATGCTGGTGCTACACTACCTTGTGAAATGCCGAAGTCGTAGTTTGGCCGATTTCATGCAACATTTTTGTTCTTTTATGTAAACATAAATAAATCAATCAATCAGTCAAAAATTGCATAGCGCTTTCTGCACAGTCCTAACGTAAAAATCACTAAACCCTACAATCTAAAGATAAACCTTAAAAACTGTACAAATGAATGTGTAAATCACCAAACAGTCAAATAAATCAATTAACCAATTATCCGATAAATCAAAAAATAACACATGCTTACCGGCGTTCCAGATATTGTGGATGTACATCACCGTCGTTCATCATCATCGTCAAACACATTAGCTTGTTTCTGGTAAACTGGAACACTCCCGTCACAGTGTCCCATTTGTGTTGTCCCTCCCGGTCAAATCTTTCCTCCATGCACTGAGCTAAGTCCAGCGCATTCAGATATGGACGAATCACTTCAAAAAACTAAGCAAAAAACACACAGAAACGGTATAGAGCCGATAATCAATTTACTGGGCTATAATCAGAAATCAAAATAAAGTACGAAAGTATGCCAAAAAGGCGCGCATTTCAGTGGAACCGAATGGCCGTGACATGTAGGCTAGTTCGTTCCATAAGTTATAGTGCTCAGGTCTGGAACTCGTAATTTTGTAAAAAAAAGTCATAAACATGACACCTCAAAACACTGTTGTTTCGTGTTTATAACAGTTATTAAATTTTCGTGATAGGCCTAGTACTAAGCCTTATGTAATCAAATTACCAAATCAATTAGGCCTATTTTGTCAACAACTTTTTCTCACTGACTCCTTAATGTTTATTTGAAAAAAAAACTAGCAAAAACGTTGAAAAAATCTTTAAAGAACAACAAAAACAAGTTTTATGAAAAAAGTTTTTAAAAGTTTATGCACATTTATGGAACTAAAGATTATGAGTCTGACAATGTCTGACCTGCATGCGTTGTGAAGTCGTATTTCTTCTGTGTCTTGTACCGTGATGATGTCTGAGCATGTATACCGCCACAATGTCGCTCATATCACTTCCTTCTATTCGCTCCTAATTACAGTGTAAACATCAGAATTACGCTATTGATATTACTGCAGTACTGCTGTGCAGACATCTTATAGGTCTTGCCTGTCTGCTTGTTTGTCTGTCTGCCCCTACGTCGCTCACACACGGATTTTCAACTCGAAAACCAAAAATGTCGTACGCAAATTTTCCAGACGTCGAGAGTATCCAATTTGCGAGGTCAGTAATACCCAGTTTACACGACCAAACAAACATCGAGCAAACATCAAGCAAACGTCGATCAAAAACGAAGCATACATAAAGCATAGCTTACATCAAGCAAACATCAGGCAATCATCGAGCAAACATCGAACAAACATCGAACAGACGTCAAGCAATTAGCACATGTATTTTAAATACATTTGCTCGATGTTTGCTTGATGTTTGCTTGATCGTGTAAACGGGGTATAAAGATTAAAATCGCCGGTGTCACAAACGTTGCAGATCAAACACCAGACGGTTTAGGCACTGGCTGCGAACAAGGTCCAACCATTGTTAGATCCAATGATGTAAACAATACTTTATTTGTGTCCTCGAAACGCCTATAGACCAAGAGGTTACTACTGCGGTCTCTGATCACAGTCCATTGCGTTATATATTTTATTGGATATCATTGGATCACACCGAATTTACTGCCAAGGCCTGAGTTATGCACCGAAACACGTTCTGGGGCTTTCTAGATGTGCCTAAATACATGTAAAGGCCTACGTTTTTTCGCGATCGTAGCTCGACTATAGCGGAATATGTAGCATTCTCCAAAAGACCCACCCACGAGAGACTCTGTATGTGACGAGGCTTCTTGACGCCAGAAAAGAAAACAATGAAAAAAAAATAAAAATTTGTGGAAAAAGAAAGGAAAATTGCTTGATCGTGTAAACAGGGTATTACGTTGCGCCGATATAGACAGATAAACGGCCGCACGATGAGTCAGCACTGGGCCGACATCTTTTTCTTCTTTTCTGCTAATCATTAATATAACTTTAGGTTACGGAAGAGAGAAAAAATTTCGCACTGACAATGTTCGTTATGCTTGCGTCGACGCAGTCCTGAATCGTGCTGAGAATGTTTCGCGCCTTCCGTTCCACACAGTTGCTGCTGCTGGCGTCGAGTGAATTACTCATCGAATCTTGCGTGCCGCTGACATCGGACGACGGCACGGCTGCTGCACACGCTGCAACTTCAACCACACAGCAAACACACAAACAAATTTATGTGTAGGCTGTACGTAGATAGCCAATTATTATTTGTTATCATAGGTATAATAGACCTTGATAAATTGTAAACCTTTCAAAAATTCATTTCTTGCAAGCGATGCGTTTTTAAAGTTCTACAAAGCGAACCATGTCTGTATGTCCATTTGAGTGTCGGCCTGCGAATCACGCAGTGGTTTTCTCGTTCATAGCTTAAAAATAAGAACAATAAAAGTAATAATGTTATACCAAAAAATAATAAAAGTAGGACTGAATACTGGTAAAATAATAGCAATTTCTGTATTTAAATTCACTTACTTCTGTATGATGATATGATGACAAAATAATTTCACGAATATGAAAAAAAAACATTTTATTCATCGTTTTCTTTTACGAACGTTTTAACAAAACCAGCTTTTAACAAAAACCGGTTTTAACGTTTTAGTTCTAGTCACAGTTTTCGTGCACGTTTTAAAAAATTCTTAACGTTTATTACACCAAAATACCTTATAAATATGTAATTCGATAACGGTTCTCGATAATTGAATAACTCACCGACTACGCTACATAATGATACGCTGATGAAAAACAAACGCATTTTCGCTTAGCCTGTTAGCGATATACTCTGTAACGAAAAACTTGACCTATTGCAAAAAACGTTGATTGCAGACGAGATTATCATACCTGGAAAAGATTAAGAACACCTTATATAACCTAAAGTATGATGAGAATGAATGTTTAGTAAATTATCCTACTTTCGTCGTTCCAGGTGATTAGTTCCAAAATACCGCAGAGCGTGTCAACTAATCATGCATGCATATCGACGCTTTTGATATGCTGTTTTCGCTGAGCGAAAACGAAAACGATTATTCATACTCGATACTGTGGGCCTAACTCATATTCGAAGGATTTTGAGACAGAGAACATTATACATAAAAACTAGAACGACTGCTACAAGCCAAAAGTGTTTTCTCGAGCGCCCAAAACGTTTATATAAACTTGTAAATGATTAGGCCTATTTGTAAGCTTACCTGCAGTTTCGAATCACGTAATCAGAAAAAAGAACTTTTTGGTCAGTTCATAAGCTTATACATGCAGCAGGGTTTCGCTAGGCAGTGGCGTCTGTTTGTAGCCTACCTTACCATGACGACTACTATTGGTCAGGTGAGGTCAGATCGATTATTGATTGTAGGCTATAGTAAATAGCCCCCTTTGCAATGACGTCAGCGCTTTTCCCGCAGAGTTCTAGCTGACGAGTTGTAAAACATAAGGCTTTCGTGATTTACTCAGCTACAGAATATTTCACTTTCCGACTTCTTATTCAACAGAGCAATCTAATGTTTCTTTTGCGGCGTTTATCTGTAATGAAAAAAGGAACTGTTTCAACTGTAATCAATAATTTCATTTTTGAATTGTTCTTTTTGGCACAGAATATTTGACCGGCAGCCAATCAAATATCCTATAGGCTATACGACCGGTCAAATTCTGTCGCCGGTCAAACGCGCCCGGTCATGATTGGTTGACCGGTCATGACCGGTCAAGTATCCAGCCTTGTGAGGGCCGGATATTTGACTAGTCACCGCCATGAACAGACTTAGCCGTTAGATATGAACACCATGGTGCTCATAATTATGTACCGGCCAATACCGTGTCCGAAGATCGTGTTTCTGCGGCAATACCGGGTGCTCGCCGTACTGCCACAGGGACGGCGGCAGCCGAGCAACTGACGACCTCAACCGTAGCAACACGGATCTGCCAGTCGGCCAACCAACACCTCAAGCCTAGCAAGTAGACCATCACAGATAGCCGGTCGGCAAGTTTACAGCAGTTCTAACCTGCAGGAACCTCGAATTTGCTATCAATATTATTCTACGCTAATTGTTAGTGTCCAATATTGTCACATGAATCTTTTAAAAACGCTAACCTTAACTTAAACCCTAAACCTAACCTTAACCGTATCCCTAACCTTAACTTTAACTTTAACCATTATTCTAAGTCCTAAATCCTACACCAGAATATTCTGCCGGTCAAATAGTCAGTGCGTATTTTTGTTCACATAGGGGGCCTATAAGCCTAAACAAAAAGCCGGTAAATAAACAGCAGTATCTTACATATAACCGTAGCTTTCTCGTTCGTTTTACTAGTGTTAATATAACAAATTAATTTCAGTTGTATCGCTAATGCGATCAACGATTGTCTTGTAACAATTCTTCAATCCACCCGCAGTCCTGTTTTGTCTCCATTAGTAAAATGGGTCTATCCGCCAAAAAATTCGACGTCGTGAGGACGTCGTGAAGACGTGATGCACTGGTCCCGATGACGTCTGGCACCGACGTCGTAACGACGTAGAACCGTGAACTCCAGAAGATGTCTTGGGGATGTCGGCCGAAGACGTCTATTGCCGACGTCTGTGGGACGTCCACTGGGGGACGTCGCGACCGACGAGTTTTTGTAGCTCCCCAGCACCCCGCCTACACTTTTAAATTGTGTTTCGTATTAATGAGGCCTAGGCTGATTTGGTACTAAAATAAGCCTACTGTCTGAAATTGGGGTATTAACATCGATGACCTTAAACGACCTTAAACGCGACTGACAAACTTTCAAGGAGTATCAGCATTAATGACCTTAAAACATTGAAATCCAAAGAGGCGAGTTTTAGTGATTTTTGTTCGCGATTCTAGGCTTCGAAGCATATTTTTACAACGAATTGCAGCGAAATTATTAGTTATTATAGTAGAGTACATATACACAAAGTGTACATGGCCGAATCGTCAGACGTCGATTCGAGGTTCGTTTTGTTTCAATGACTCTTCAACTTTTGGTTTTTGGCATGCCCCATCGATTGTCCATCTGTTCTGCATCTCTTACTTTTACTTTGTATATGCCTAGGCTACTAGCCACGGCGCGCTGCTGCTACTGCTGCAGCTGTATAACGGGGTGTCAGGAAACGCGGCATGAACCCTACACGACAATGCGTCTGTGCGTGAACTTTACGCGGCTAGCAGAACAATAGACCGCCCCGACTGACTTAGATCTATATGCATGCACGCCCGTGTGCGCTGAAACAATGGTCCCACCACAATGGCTGGGCCTGGGTGGGGTGGGATGGATGATATGGAATGGGAGGGTGACGGGCAGCTAGGCTACTGGTGGTGCAACGATGGGGTGGTCGGGTCGATCGATATAAATAGAGAACGATGCCAGGCGAGGCGCCAGTCTGAAGCGGAGGACCACACACTTCTGCACGAGCCTCCTCTCACTGTAAGTACATACGTCGCATTGTAAAGTATAATAGTAATGGAATTTAATATTCTAAACCACACTATTACGGGCAGCTAGGCTACTGGTGGTACTATTTCACAATTTTAGGCTGCAGCCGTGCGTCATAAAACAAACGACGGTGTAGTCGGCGCCATCCGAGCGTAGTTTAAGTACAATACCGCACTGTCTGGGGTGGTAAAAGCTCGTACTGCGTACTCGTTTATCCACTCTAGCAGTGCGGTGTCTAGTACATACTACAACTAAATCACAGTCTCGTCTTATGCAACAAAATGCGGCGAATAAACAAAAAAATGAATCATATCAAAGTAATATCATCTTTAAAATACTAAAACGAATACGGTTCTATACTTGTTGTTTGTTTTTTGTTGCTATTTTCTGATACATCGCGAGTCGAAAATATTTTCTACATCCCCCTTTTGGCGTTATCTGTAAGCTTTAATAATTCTAAAATATAAAAGTTTGAAAGAAATATTTTGCACACACTGTGCGTTCAAATCTGCGCCAGACTATAAAATTTTAGTCAATTTATTATTATTATCTCTTTCTGAAAGTTGTGCCATGCTATTAAGCGACGATAAGCGTGATCGCTCGGAAAATTTCAGGTCCACATAATTACAACGCATTCAAACTTTTACTACTGACAGTAAGCAGAGGGTTAAAACATACAAATCACTGGAGTATTGCTCAACTTATCAATTGATTGAGTAATTAATTGCTATCGTGTGCAGCAGGACAGTCAGAATGATGCTGCGCGTGTTTCTCGTGGCCAGTCTGTTGGCCGTGGCGTTGGCCGTCGTCGACGACGCTCAGCTCAAGGAAGTGCACATGGTCGCCGACCACTACGGCTGCTGTTCGATGGAGGACCGCCGCGAGATCCAGTATCTCTGGGAAACCATCTGGTCCTCGTCCTTCACGCACCGCAAGATCGCCATCGCCAGGGCAATCTTCGACGAGTCAGTGCATCACTTAGCTGCTTTGCTTTGCTTCTCACAGTCCAGACATAACCCCCTCGGACACAACCCCGTAATACGAACCCCCTCCT
>Ga0056128_1000523_pt1 | contig 35067 bp, 14 predicted proteins | sample WorMetLIZISLAND2_FD_71113 | JGI IMG/M metagenome (GOLD analysis project Ga0056128, IMG submission 71113) | Marine gutless worms symbiont microbial communities from Max Planck institute for Marine Microbiology, Germany - Olavius geniculatus... ...
CGCCATAAAACTAAACGTGTGTAAAGATACAGAGGCGCTGGCTACGTTACAGTTAACCACTGTTTTCAAAAGCAACAGTAAACAGATGTGTCTTGAGTCGACGACGGAATGCAGGCAAACGAGTCATTGATCAATAACCAACTGTCTAAAACCACGCGTATCCAAAACGTACAAGTGCATGTTCCGTTTAGTTGCGTAAACGTTTATTTCGACATAATACTAAAAATAGTGCACGCCGTACCGTTTTCTGCTCGAGGACGACTGGTGAGGGTCGCTCGCATCGACGTCGGAGTCTTGGGGACTGACGTCGTTTACGGACGAGCTACCTACAAAAACCAGTTTTAGTTCAGCACATTGGCAACCGATAAATGCGCGTACAGAGCGACGTAACTAAACTGAACTGACACGGTGGTTTAGTTTTCGACGAACTGACCAATGGGGAAGCAATACGAGCCCATTGGTCACTGGTTGACGCGTACATAAGCGTACAGTCACGTGAATCACCTACGCCGTTAGACGGTGCCTACTGTAATGCACTACTGCTTGCCCATTGATCAGTTCGTCAGAAACTAAACCACGTCAGTTTAGTTTAGTTCAGTTACGTCAGTCTGAGCGCGCGGGTTTAGCGTAGTGGATAACGCGCTGTACTAGTTTCCGCCTGGAACCTACACCAGACTCTATACGCAATTAATTGTCGAATTGCGTGTGAATTACGGTCAAATACTCGTACACTGGTCGGCATGTTTTCTTCTCAAAGTTGCTGAGAATATTCACCATTAACGCTAAAATGTCAGACTATCTGTGGTAATCTGTTTGCCGTGACATCTAACGGCGAACGGAATTCGTGGTTCTATCCAAAAAGCAATAAAAAGGTCGTATCTGTTGCAATTTGATAAATTCATTTACTACATTTTATTACAACTGTGTAATGTCTGAGCAATTTTAAACAATGTCATTAATTTTGCGAACATACGTAGCGCTTTGAAATTTTTCTGCTTCCAGCTGCAAAGGGCGAACAAGTAAGGACTAAAACGAACATTTTCTTGTTTTTTTTGGTTTTATATCATAACAAGTAATTTGATATTACACAGCCACTCATAAAAACAAGTATGGACACGTTAAATAGTACACTTACAAATTTAAGCAAAAATATTGCAACATAACAAACTGGATGCAAACTAAACAGGTTTTTAGTGAAACTTTGAAAGACTAAAATTTCCCAAGTATTTTTAAAAATAAAATAAAAATTTTAAAAAAGTAAAATTAGTAGGGACAGACGGACGGCCACCGGAAACACGAATTTTATAGGCCTAACTATAGCGATTCAGACAATCACTTGCTAACCGGCGTGCTCTTCAATCAGTTCTAGCGTGAATGTGTTCGTACAATCTCTACATGCATAGACGAAGGCAGCTCGATAATCCAAAGGTTCAATAGTCCGAAAGTTTTAAAAGTTCTTTCCTATACACTTCTACCGACGTTGACTCAATCTCCACATTTTCTCTCAACCAGAGCAAGGATTAGGGATAGGGTTAGGGCTAGGGTTAGTGAAAATGCATATTGCCGTACATCATCGAACTATCGACACATCATCGCATACAGACATGTCTACGTGTAGGCCTACATGCTGTAACGTTCAGCGTGGTCGTCGTCTGTCGCAATCGACTGTTGTCAATACGCCTCGAGCAACAGTCTTTAGCCGGTGGCCACGCCAGCGTAAATGTCTCTGCATGCGTCTGTGTCTGCGTGTGGGCTTGGCTTCTATCCCTATAGGCTACCTGGTTGGTGCAGCTTGCGCCTAATAAAAAATAGGGGGAGAGAAGTTTTGTTATGGAAGTATGCAAAATTGCTATCGGCAGAAGCGCTGCTTTTAGCTCAAAATGCGCTATAAACCGTTTGGCGGCCGCGCTCTGCCCGGACCCGCTCCGTTTACAGCCCTCTTGCAGACCCCCTGATTAACTGACTCCCGGAAAAGAGAAGGGAGGGGGAAACGGAAAACGGAAATAGGAAAAAGGCAAAATAGTGAATAAATAAGAGGAATAGAAGATAAAAAGGAGACTGGAAAAAATAAAACAGAAAAGAATAGAAATAATAAGTAGAAGAAAGACTTGAGCCAGATCTCGATTCTAGATTTGGGGATAGAAGACCCTGTGTGTGGGAGAGACTCGGCTGGCAACGCGACGAGGAACAAACGATGCAGACGTCTGCTGTGCCTAACGACAGAATGCAGTGAGAGTGACAATGCCTGGAACTATTCTCCATACTTGACTCTTGCGACGAAATGGACGTCCGGACTGTGGAAAATTTACGTCAAAGATTCGGGCGCGTACAGAGCGATGTATAACTAAACTGAACGGAATCGAACTGACATGGTTTAGTTTATGAGAAAATGGCAAAGTGGCAAGCAGTAATCCATCACAGTAGGCACCGTCTAACCGCGCCGGCGGTTACGTGACTACGCTTACGTATTATACTCGTCAACCAATAACCAATAGGCTAGCACCGCTTGCCCGGTGGTCAGTTCGTCAAAAAACAAAACCTTGTCAGTACAGTTCAGTTCAGTTACGTGCCTTTAAAAATATTGCTCTTGGTGGAACGTACCTCAAAGCGACGGAGCGTCACCTGCCATATGGGATCGAACACTGTTACCTGCCACCCGACGCAGGTGAATGAGCCTCGCCTTAACCCCAGTCAATCAGGCCGGTACTCGATTTACTTACCCCTGAAGGAGAGAAGGCTGAGTTAACCCGGATGGTTTGTTTAGATTTCTTATTTGTTGCATTTGTTGACATAATCAATCGGTCCCTACATCGTCACACAATCGGAGCGGAGCGGATAGAGGGTGATGCGCAGTGCTTAGCATCTTTCAATACTACTAACTAAGCCAGCTGCCGCAGCAACCGCAGCAGCAGCAGCAGTAGCATTGCGGCGGCTGTTGCTGCTGTTGATAATGATGACAATTTTGTCATTGGCAGTGATGGGCAACAGTTAACTAATAAGTCACTAACTAATAGTTCACTAACTAATAGTTTAACTATTTTTGGTCAGGCAATTAGTTTAACTAATGGACAAAAGTAGTTAAAGTGCATTTTAACTAAAAAACTGTATGCTAATCAAAAAGTTTTAAACAAGTTTAACTTTAAAATATTTGTCTGTAGATTTTCTTCGCATTAAAATTAAATGCAAACAACGTTGCAAAGTTAGCCTATATTTAATTCTAGACATTCGTTCTTTTAACCCAACTGTAAAAGTGTTATGCTAATGTCAATAAATGTAAAAATTGACAATATTTTGACCATTAGTTGGCCATTTTAGTTGAAAGTTCGTACAAAAGAGATTATGAAAAATGGGCATAAATGTCAACATCGTGCAAAGAATTATGGAGAGGAAACTAAACTTTTTTGCTCATATATGCCGGATGTCAGATGAAAGGCTGATCAAACAGGTTGTTTTCGGCATAATGGATGGCAAGAACAAGAGAGAAAGACCAAAAATGATGGACCTAGTAAACTGGTGCAACAATGATATCTGCACCCTCTACAGATTGGCGATGGACAGCACGAAATAGACATATTTCGTGAAATATGTCATGGACACCAACGGGCACTGAGCCCATAAAGCAAGAGAGAAAGAGAGAGACAAATTTGTAATTTTTTTTTATCAAAACATTAATAAATTGCACAATTTCGTTTCCTTTTCGTCCAAAACGAATTTATTGTGTTGCTAGTAAATGAAAAACCTGTTGGCAACTGTAAAAAGTTTTCAAAGCGTTTAACTACTTTTTTCAGCTTAGTTAAACTTTTTAAGATAACTAGAAAAATAGTTTAACTAGACGTTTAAGTAAATTGGTTATTCACTCGGAAAAAAACGTTATAGTTTAACTAAAAATGAAAAGTTTGTGCCCATCCCTGGTCACTGGTGTCTAATTCTGTCTCTCGCAGAGCCCACGGTCTATAAACTGTAGCTCTCAGCCAGAAGAAGATCTCCTAGATTCTAATTACGCCAATTATTGACGCCAAACCACCGCGAGTCGAAAAGTTGGATGCGACGCAATGCAACGCAAAGCACAGTGTCGGAGAATAATTATTGAAGCCAAGAAGCGATCGTAAAACGGCGGAAAATCATCATTATCACAGCGACTCGCAAAATGTTAGTTGAAATGTCGTTTTTTCAGTCGATTCAATACGTTTCTTTAGTGCTATTTTATAGACAGCACAACCGCATGAAAAGAACATTAATATTGCTGTTTTAGAAAACAGTCATTTAAACAAAAAAAATTGACTTATCTTGTTTTATACAAAAATATGATTATATTAGTTTAAATTTTAAAAAAACGACTTTTTAATATTCGGCGATTTTACAATACGCATTTAATCCTCGGCATTTTGCTCATTGCTTCTTGATCTTGTTCGGTTCTATAGCAGGTTAATTTCGCCTTGAGGATGACGATGATGAATAATAATAACGCTTAATAGAATACAATAAAAATGTCAAAATTGCGACTAAAACAAACTACAAAGAAATGTTTTGCTCACTTGTTTTGTCTTCGGTAACGTTGGCGTCTAAAACGCGCACTTCGGTTTCGGCGTCCAGATCTATAAAAAACGGAAAAAAAATTTATCACGTACGCTAGACACAGAGTTTATGGGTAGTTTATATTGCTAAAACTATTCCTATATTACCACCACTACTACTACTTTTAGTGTTTCTTTATTTGTCATTTTTGCAGCTACTCAAAATAAGTTTGCTCGCCAAATGCAGAGTATACTTTTGACACTCCAAAAACCATTCGTCAGTTATCAGCAGTCAGGTTGCGATAGCATAATGATTAAATATCTACCGGTAACTACACTTAAAAACTTTGCGTTCTAAATATCGATATCAATTTCAAGTATCGATATTTTAATGTATGTTAATGATACTTTTTCACATTTTTGAGGGGTGATGAAATATTTAATGATTAGTTAATTGCAAACGTGCAACAATGAGAACATTTTGAAAATAACTCGATATTTGATAAACTATGGCAACTTTCTAAGTCACCGTATTACGCGGTATATAAAGTAATTAGACAGTTTTTTCGTTATTATAGAGACTAAATCTGACCTGCTTTGGTGATCCAGTCGAGATAACCCTTTAGGTCTTCCTCCATCTGTTGCTTTTCTCGCAACTTTTTGAAATCTCCTCGAGCTTTCGCCTTCTCCCTTTCTTTCGAGAACTCGCTTCACAAAAAAACATAATTTGTAACAAATTTACAAACTTTTAATACCACGTTTCCCAGAGCCAAACATGAGTAAAAAAGAGCTAAATAACAATTTAAAAACTTTTTCTCAATAATTAAAGTAATTTCGCTCTAGCCTGCAGTACTTTTACCCAATTACCTAGAAGTGGGAATGGCGGTTCTGATTAAAATGAAAGCTGGTTAGGCAAATCTGACTGCGAAGATGCGACATTTAATAAGCCTAAATAACAACCAAAAAACATACGAAACCGGTGACGACATTTTTCTCGCATGTAAAAAAATAACAAAAATCAGTAAAATGCTCCATTCAACTTTAAACGTAACAAGAAAAAGTGGACATTAAATAGGCCTATACAAGACGACGAGATATTGTTGTCAAAGTGCTTTAAAATGTTTGTTAAAGTATGTAAAGTATCACCGTTGAATACGTTTAGCATGTTCAGCCGAACAAAGTTCGCAAAACGGCGGCTTCACAAGCTAAAAAAATGTACGACAGCAGATCGAGTTTTCTGGTTTTTGAGGTCTTCTTTATGGCGCGTTTGCAACATTTAATAGTTCATTTGCTGCAGCACGACATTCTCTAGCCTATGTCTTAAAGTCTTCCGAATTTATAAAGCGGTATATCTCAAATCAAGCGAACGTGCAGCTGTATTAAAACGCTGAATGCATGGCAAGTCTTTGTACGCTAATGTCAGAAATTTTTTGTAGAGCCGCATATTTTTCCCGAAAACATAACTCGTGCATGAGCCGTTGAGTGTAAGTGCGACACACCAAGCGACACACATTTCTCTACGATAGCTAGGCCTAAGAAGCGCTTACTCCCGCTTAGTACTACCTACTGAGGCCCGGAAAATGTCTAGCAGCAGCTTAAACTGTTTAAAGTTAATATCAGTTTGTCTCAGATGAGCTGGTAGGTTGTTCCGCAGCCTTGGACCTGCAGCAGCAAAACATCTGTCTCCTTAGCTACTGCAGCTGCTATACCGTGTTTATGATGTGCGCGCTTGCCATTACGAGAAGCGGAATTTTCAACAAGAAAGCCCAGCTGTCACTAGGGAAAACGCGCTTACAGCCTATACAGTTCCTGTTGCAGTACTGACCTTCAAGACCATCCAAACTCTATGATTTTCATCTCATCTGAAAGGGCTTATGCGATTTACTACTAGTGATCACTAGCATCTTTGGCCCTATCTTGCACCGTTTAACCACAATACATCCGGAACAGACGGACGACGGACAACAATTGCGACAACAAAACCAAACTCAACTTAAAGTGCGTTTATTTCAGATAAACCCATGTAAAATCGAAAAAAACCATCTTGGTGACAGACATAACACAACTTTCAACAGTTTGTGAAATAAAAACGCAAAATCATGATACAGCAAAAATGCAGATCAAACAAACAAAAAAATCACTTCGGATTTAACGAGCAGTAGGCCCTAGGTTTAAGTCGTCGAGCAAACAGTACGGCGTTGCTACAGCTACGTGAACATTATTCACGTCATCGTTCTAACGCTGTAACATCGCGCAAATAATAACAAAAAAATAATAATAATAGTCACCGCCGTAAACTTTCAACAATTTAACATCATGTTAAGCCTATTTTAGGAAATGTGAAGTTGGAAATATCAGTAAAAACTAATCAGAAAGAACGAGAATTCGCTTAACCGAACGAAGCTACTGCGTAAGTTGTTTCAGCATCTCTTGTCACTAACTAGCTAGCATCGGTGTGACTGTGATATCGACTCAATTTACGCTGTTATTATTTTAAACTTTATCTTATTTTAGTTTACTTTATTGACATTATTTGCGATTTTGTTAACTATCAACTCAGAGAAATGTAGCTTTCGGCCATTGCTTTTCACGGCGTTTAGCAGCGGCGTCGTCGCACGTGGGTTAAAAACGTATTGGAAGGTGCAAAAAGTTGCAATTTTCGGACGACAGTGGTGGCTGACTTGATTGTACGATATGCGTACACTAGTGCTCCCGCTATGGACTATTTTTCTAGTCCACTAGTCGTCGACTATTTGGTCGACTAATGGATCTAGTTATTGTGACGGATAAAATTACCTAAAGTTTGCCGCCAACGTGCAAAAAAATATAATTTGCAATTTCGAACCAAGTCATCTTCTTATCCAAAATCTTTACAACACGTAATTAAGTAAGTAATTAAGTAAAACGGTAATTTCTGTAGCGCATTAAGCCTACGTTAAAATTGACCTCTAATGCGCACTGGTATTGTTTCAACTTTTACCTTTTAAGATTAGCAACTTTTCTATACAGAATAAACAAAACAGAATGATAAAAATTAATTCATTTTTATATTAACACGTCCACTCGGCGTTACTGCTCGAAGTCGAAATATCCATGTATTCAGTGAATAGTCATGTTATGTTTATTTGTAAACAGTGACAGTGCTGTTGCTACTATTGACTATTTCACTAGTCGATCGACTAATTTTCAAACTTCGACAAATAGACTATTAATTGACTAATCTGAATAAGTTGACTAATTTGTTAGTCAATTAGGCCTACAGTCCACTAGTCGACGGCAGCACTTAGTGCAACAAATAAATGTAAACTGGTGGCTACTAGTTTTGGTGATAGACTTGATGCGACGTGCGGATACTTATTATGCCGCGACTACACGCACCGATTTCCTCGTCCGAGGTGTTGCCCGAGTTTCTCGGACGACGCGTCGGACGACGCGTCCGATTTTTCGTTCGAGGTTCTGATAGGAGTCTTTTGGCAGGCGGGCAAAAAAACGTCGTCCGAGAAAATCGAAAAGAATGAGCACGCACATTTCGTTTTTAAACCTCGGAAGGCTCGGCGACGTCGGACAACACCTCAGACGAGAAAATCGGTACGTGTAAAAACGGCATTAGCCGTATGGTTTTGCAGGTCTGACTGTGAGTGGACATGGATGATGATTTGTTGGAGAGATGTGGCGCCGGTGACGTGGATGGGGTAAAGCGTTTGATTGCGCAAGGCGTGGACGTCAACGCAGTAAATCGCTATGACCGGCAGACCGCTTTGCACTTGACGTGTGAAAGTGGACACACCGATTTAGTAAAACACCTGGTGGAGAATGGTGCTGATGTGAATGCAGTAGACTGCTTCAACCATGCCGCGCTGTGGTTCGCGTGCGACAGAAGACATGTTGAACTGGCACGCTACCTGCTGGACCACGGCGCGTCCATCAACGTCGGAGCGAATCCTCTCATTGCTGTTGTCCGCGCTGCTGTTCGGCGTGGTAGTGCTTGCTGGAAGCAGATGACTGCAGAACCATTTAGTTTGAATTATATGCAATCAATGATCAGACTGCTTCTGAGGAGAGGATCGGATGTAAATGCAATCGACGACGAAGGCAATACAGCTCTGTACTGCGCTTGCCAACAGGTAGGTGTAAAGAGATTCGAAGTTGTTCAGGTCCTGTTAGAAGCCGGGGCCGATGTCAATCTGCAGACGTCCAACAAGCTGTATCCGTTGATGGCCTCTTGTGAGGCTAACAATGCTGAGCTGGTCGATCTACTTGTCAAAGCGGGAGCAGATGTCAATGTGAGGAATAAGAAAGAAGAAACGTGCCTTCATGTGATGGTTCTAAAAAAGGCGGATGCTTCTGCTGTGAACATCACGAGGTCACTGCTAGCAGCCGGTATTGACGTTGATGCATGTTCTCTGCAGAGCCAAACGGCGCTTTATCGAGCCGTCAAAGCTGGACACGAAGATCTCGTCCGATTGCTTGTTAAATTTGGTGCGAATGCGAATGGCAACAGCAGCAAGAACAGACCAGTGCATGCTGCGTGCAGAAAACCGGTACGTCTATCGGTAGTCGAGTATCTGCTGACTTACGGTGCCGATCCTAACTCGCAAAATGATGATCTGATCGGTCGCTCATTGCCATTGCACATTGCAGCTAGTGATGGCGAATGCGAACTGACGAAAGTCCTTCTAAAGCATGGCGCAAATGTCGATGCCACCGACGACGATGGCAATACAGCGCTGTACCATGCGATCCAACGTTATTGTATCCAACGTTATTGTCTTAGAGCAACTTCACCGTGGCCGTGCTACTGGTGCTCGGAGGAAGTCGTGTTCTCGAGCAGTGGTAACTCGGTTATTGACATTTTACTGCAGAACGGAGCGGACGTTGATGTGGCAAACCGTGCCGGTGAAGCGCCGCTGTACAGAGCTGCTTCAAGCGGCGTGCTACTCGACCTTGCCAGCAAAATGCGGCGCGCGTATGGAGAAAACCCCGACGACGTTTCACGGGATATAAGTCCGCCAGTCGCAGCGTGTTTTCAGCAGGACGTGGCGCTCGTAGACAGGCCTGATTCGGACATCGCGTCGACGAGTGGTGAACTTGAGTCAAAAAGCGAATCGCTGTTGTCGGTTGCTGATGATGTCGTTGCGTTACCAGGCGATGGTAAAACATGCAGCAGCAGCATCAGCACCAGCAACGTAGGGGTCCTAGATGATGTTGTTGCTTTATTAGGCGGTGGTAGAACCGTTCAGACCGTTCTAATGCTGGCTGTCAAGAATTTAATCAACAGTACATCTAGTCACGACTCTTCGGCTACGGTGCAGGCAATACGTTTACTGTTCGGTGATCACGGCGCTGATGTGAACATGCAGATGCCAGCCGGCGATACCGTTCTGTCTTCGGTAGTGACTGTTATATCGCGCGTCAGAAATACCACGGCTCGGCACTTAGTCGTCGAACTGGTAGAACTTCTGCAGTTCATGATCAACCATGGCGCCGTACTGCAGCAGGACGACTTCGGTCCCCAACCAGTGAACACATTTCAAAGATTGGCCACGTTTGACGGCAGCCATGATTTAATTCTGAATTTGTTTCGAGCTGGAGCCGGATTTCAGCTGGTAGCACGTTGCTGCGATGCCGTATCAGCAACTCCTTGGAAAGTGAAGTCCATTCGTCTGTGTCAGGCTGCCATCCTAGCCGGATACAGACCATCTGCTGCTGAAGAAACGCGCTGCTTACAGTGGTCACATGATAAAACGACACGGCATTTAGTACAGGAGCTATTGGCTTGGACAAACAAAGACAAACAAGAACCACCACGTCTAATGCGGCAGTGTCGCGTCGCCCGCCATCCGACGACAGTTGTCAGTCGAATATCACTTCCAGACCATAGTTCCTGCCATCGAGAAACTTAAACTGCCGGACGACTTGAAACAATATCTGTTGTTCAAGGGGCCACAATGTGAGATTGATCTCAGCGCGAATAGCTCCGTAGACCAGCGTAAAGACTAAAGGAAAAGGCAGGCCTATAAGCTAGTGCTGCCATTGACTGCATAGACGTAAAATGTTCCAGAAGAAATAGTTAAAACAGTTAAAAACGCAAAAAAAACGTCACAAGATGAAAAAACGTTTTAAAACGTTTACTTAAAAACTTTATCCCTAATTTGTTAAACCTCTTGCCTCAAATGTAAACTGTGAGAAATATACGTTTAATGCTGAAAATTTCGTACACATGTAGTCTTAGTCGATCTACAGCCATTTTGGCGCAATTTGCCGTTGAAATATGCGCTGCAGTTTAAAATCGCAAAAAAACAAAACTCTTTATTTTTGCGTTTTAGGTCGTTTAAAGTCATCAATGTTGTTACCCCCAGAAAGCTCATCAGCAGTGTTTGTTATGACAAGCAGCAAGTCTGTGCGTATCTGCAACCGTTTTCACGCTAGACGAGTAGCGGTAAAATAGCGGTAAAATAACGAATTCTTAGAGGGGAAACCCCTTTTAACGCTCTCATTCGAAAGGAATCCCCTCGCCCACCAGAACGAAATTTTGTTGCAAAAAACTTAATTATTGGCAGCCACAGTAAAGATTTCGTAATCCTCGCTTGCACCGTTTTAATAGGGCAGCAGAGCGTGACAGACGGACATACACACACACACGCAGAGAGGGAGAGGGAGAGAGAGAGAGAACGACTTGACTTACCCGCTGAGCACACCAAGTACGAGGTTCATGACGAAAAATGAGCCGATGATAATGAGACTGACAAAGTAGATCCACGGCCAAGCGATGCCCATTGCATCATTGATCTGACCACACACAGACAGACAGATCAACCGTCACTTAAGGCGCGTACAGAGCGACGTAACTGAACCAAAGTGACATGGTTTAGTTATTGACGAACTGACCAATGGGCAAGCAGTAATGCACTGCAGTAAGTACCGTCTAAGGGCGTCAGTGGCTTACGTGACTACGTGCCTACTTCAACCAATAACCAATGGGCTTGCCCTGCTTGCCCATTGGTCAGTTCGTGAAAAACTAAACCGTGTCAGTTCATTTCAGTTTAGTTACGTCGCTCTGTACGCACCTTTAGTGCAGCGTAAAACATGCACGTCGCACAGCCACCACGGCGTGCAGAAATGAGAGGCTTCATTGGGTTTAAGTCCTCTGTAAACATACATAGATATTTTAGTGCGAATTTAAAAAAAATAAATTATAACTCAATGGAGTGTGTTGATTATATGAAGATTGGAAAATAACCAAAATTACCGAAATTGCATTACGCGGCTAAAATTTGCGGCAAATAAAAAGAAAAGGTTATCATTATTGGATCGCTATGAAAATTTAATCATCCTGAGATAGCCTTTGATTAAACACTGCGCTGTGGTTTGGCAAAAATAGGTAATTTTGAAACTTTCTACTGAGCTAAAAATAATTGCCTACAGTGAGATACACTTTTAAACATAAGCTATTGTCTGATTTTTTCTTGGCGCCCTAGTCGATCACTGTGACGACTGTATAGCCTCTTGTAGAATGTCCGTCAGCAGCGTAGCCAGAAATGTGAATTAGGGGCCTCCTCCCTTCTTCTCGCCTTTCCTTTCTTTTTTTTGTTTTCTCCCTTCCCCTTCTTTTCCCCTTTTTAACTTTCACTTTTTTTCCTTTCCTTAGAAGTGGGACCCTTAAAATCCAGCTAGGGGGATCTGGATCTGGAGGATTGCTGTAAGCTGTCCCAGCGGGGTCTGGAGGTTAAACTCACATTTGATGCATCAAAGCTTTAAATATGAGATCTGGTTGCAATAATTTAAATCATCTTTTGAAGGAATCAGCTGACCAAATTAGCAAATTTAGCGCAGTTTGAACGTGTGTTTATGTTTCTCAGAGAAATCAGGGGACCTGGGCCTTCTTGCCTACGCCACTGATGTCCGAAATGTCCGATTGTGCCGTGGCAATGAATTAACCTAAAAATTGATCATTTTTTCGATGCTTACGTCGTACATGACAAGGGTCCAGCCTTCCATCGTGATGCACTGGAACACGGTCAGCATCGCCAGGCCGAAGTTGTCGAAGTTGGTGATGCCTCGGTTAGGTCCTACCCAGTACGTGTCACAGATCCACCCTTGCTCCGACGAACATTCGTAGCCTTTGCCGCACGGCCGCGGAGGGTCCAATACGATCACGTCTGTATAGAAACCGCTCAGCGTGTCGTTAGTATGCACAAGTCAACAACAGAGCGCGTACAGAGCGACGTAAATAAACTGAACTGACATGGTTTAGTTTTTGACGAACTGACCGATGGGTAAACAGCGAGCGCTCACTGGTCATTGGTTAACGCGTACGTGAGCGTAGTCAGTTAGACAGTGCCTACTGTAACGCATCACTGCTTACCTATTGGTCAGTTCGTCAAAAATAAACCATGCCAGTTCAGTTGAGTTAAGTTTAGTTATGTCGCTTTGTACCCGCTTTTACGAACCAAAACCGAACAAATATTGCATTTTTTTCAAAATTAAACCACAGTCGTCCAAAAATTGAAACCGTCAAACACATTACTACTTGCGACCGCCAAAAATAAAACAGCGATCAAAAATTTCAACTGATTCAAGTATTTAAAAATAAAGCTATCTAAATACGTGATAATGGATATAATATGTAATGCTTTCCATTTTCGTTTTGATGGTTTTGCATGCTTCCAACGTACGACAATACGCAAGTGATGGGCAAAATATTACTAGAAACATAACATTATGTGCAGTTTTTCCCCATCGATCGACAGCATACAGAAATTAATGACTGTCCGGAGCATAAGAGAAAAAATTATTAGAACTGGCATTATTGTTAATTACACATGCACGCGTATATCGGCGAGTTCTTACAATTTGAGGTTTAGGTCGTTTTTGTGTGTTTTGCGTTTCTGCAAAGATTGAACTATTATTATTGTAAAGGTTAAACTTTGTGTTCCATTATTATGTATTCGCGTGCATTGCCTAGAAAGACCGTCCCCAGAATGACCTATACTGTGTCGAGTGAGACGTCAAACCTATACTCACTCAGTCATTCCGAATCGAAAAATGCTAAAATAACTTAAATCTATATCTAATACAGTTATCGACAGAAAAACAACCGGCACCGAACATGGAAACTAAAGGCGAGAGAGAGAAAAAAAGATATACTGACGTGTGAGGTTGTCGAAGCATGTCTTATGGAGGTTTCCTGAGAAGAGCTCAAGGCCGACGATTGCGTAAATGATGACGACGAAGATAACTAAGAGCGCGATATGAAGCAAAGGCACCATGGCTTTGAGAATGGAATTGAGCACCACCTGCAAGCCTATACAAACAAAACAATCATTGTCACTATTACTATTACTATATTATTGCTATTTTCATTATTGATTTCTACGCAGGCAGATCGTTAGGGGGGTGGCACCTTGGCACTGTGCCAAGGGCCCCCCGCCCCAAAGGGGCCCCGCGCTACGGCGGTGATCGCCGCAACGAACGACGGATCGATCGATCAGTCTAGCCAATTTTCATCGCCTTAAGATAAATTATTGTCACAACTTAAACTAAATTAAAGGGTCTAAAAGAATTTCATTTTCGGGCGGGGAGCTAAAATCTAGGGCTGCGAAATTGTAGGCCTAAAATCACACAAAATACAGGCCTATCTTACAAACTTAGGTTTATCCTAAAGTTCGTGGTGTAGTGTGGTCACAAGGCGCGATGTGGTATTAAGGTCCCGGCGGGTAAGTTAGTGCCAAGGGCTCCGCGCTGGCAAAAGACGGCTCTGCTCCTTCGAAGGTCCGAATCTCTAGCCATTTCAAAGTTTGTTTTTTAGTATTATAGTAAATTAAAAATATACTAAATAGCAAAGATCAGAGACCTAAGTTGTGATTCTATTTCTACTTTCGGCAACATCACACATAGGCCTACACTGTGTCTAAAATACGTGCCACTTTTATTTCTTAACTCCGTGAAACATTGGCCGACTTTGATAATTTTTGGCACGCAACATTAAAAACACACTCGACGTGATTGACTGTTGTTTTGGCCACTTCACGTTGATACTGTTGCTATACTCTGCCTTGTAAAATTTAGAAGATTGTTATTCGAACGTTTAGAACAATAAATTCATAGGGGACCTACTGGGTAGAGGTACACCATCTATGTGTGATACTGCCGAAAGTAAAAATAGAATCATTACGTATTTTTGAGACACGGTGTATAATCACAATAAATCTCTTACACAGACCTACTCGTATTATGTAGCAAAGAAAAAATTATAATGAATGTGACTGTCGCTAAATGAAAGTTTACTTTAAAAACTGAGAAAATATTCTATTTTTTTGCTTTAAAACGAAAATCCTGGTAGCCATTTCAGTCACTGAGATTGCCGGCCGACTGCACTGCTATTGGCTTACGAGTCGTCTAGTCTAAGTCAGCAAAGTACTGGTAAAAACTAATGTACAGTGGCAAGCGTCGAACTCGGTGCATCAATGGAGATCGACATCGTTGACTCGGTAGAGCTAGTGTGCCTTTTTGCACCACGCAGCCCAATCTCGTTTGCCCGCTCTTTTGTCTTTTCCACATTTTGTCAATTAGTCAATTAGACTGTAGGCATCAGCTCAAATTTTGCGGTCTCTCTGCAGAATCCTGCTAAGTGCCGTTAACAAACGCAGCCACTCTAATCCCATCGAAAACGTCGCGTGCTATACTAACAATCATTCATAGTATGTTCAAAAAACATCTTAAACCTGTTTTTCCGACAAAAAAAATAAACGGCATTGTAAACAACTATAGCTCCGTCTGCGCTTTTGTGTTTTAGCATTTATGCCTCATGCCCCGCGCCGTCTCATATTGACGATTGACATTATTCCACTTTCGCATTCAACTTCATTTGTTTTGTTATAATTATAATTATTACTTATATTAACGTTAATAATTATGACAATGACGATGACGATGCTGCCGACGACGATTTGAAAATATTGAAGTTACACGTTGTAACAGTTAAATTAGATTGGCTAAGATAATGACTCGCGTACGTTTACGCGTGTATTGTTTTCTACCTCTGTGATAAAAGAAACTAAAGATAAACCCCAAACTCCACGCACTTATTTCGATTTTTTTTTGTAAATTTGTTGTACAACTAACTGTGTAACAAATCTGCAATAAAAATGCATCTACTCAGCAACAAATAGTACAGCAAGTCTAAAAAATTGAAAGCCTATATTGACATACCACATGTTTGATGCATGAGTTGCTGTCTGACAGGTCGAGAAAAAATCGAGGTAGCAAAGTTCTGTTTCTAGCTTAAATACACGTATGCGGGAAACGTTTAAAACTTTAAACTGAACATTGAGCTGGTAGCGGTGCGAATAAAGGCGCATACAAAGCGACGTAACTGAACTGAACTAACATGATTTAATTTTTTGACGAACTGACTAATGGACAAGCAGTAATGCAGTAAGCACGATCTAGCAGTGTCGGTGGCCGACGTGACTACGCTCACCAATGTCCAATAGGCTAGCCCTGTTTGCTCATTGGCCAGTTCGTCAAAAACTAAACCGCACCAGTTCAGATCAGTTAAGTCCAGTTACGTCGCTCTGTACGCGACTTAAAAGAAGAATGATAACGAGTAATGAACGCGCTTTCAGCAAATGGCATAACGCCACACACGTAGGCGTATGCTGCATCGGGTCTACTCACTGGGAACGCCGGAGACCAGCTTCAAAGGCCTCAGAACACGAAACGCCCGCAAAGCCTTGACGTCGAAAGCCTTGAGCTCAAGCGACGCCAGAAACGTACTGATTAACCTGCAACGTCGTAGTACACAGAGCGCGACGTCTCGGGTACCGGTAATAACTTTCAACAACCGCTGCAGAAATGATTCGTTTGTCGTTCTGTCGTCCCGGGCGATAATAACGTAAAACTTCACGCAGTATTTTGAGTATACTTCCGTTGCGGATCAAAATTGAGAACCCTAAGGTCAACTCAGCCTTCTATCCCTACGGGGTATATAAATCAGGTACTGGCCTGTTTGGGTGGGTTAAGACGGGGCGCGTTCACCTGTGTCGGGTGGCAGCTAACACTGCGTGATTTCATACGACAGGTGACGCTCCGTAACTCTGTGACGGGTTTCCTATTAAAAGTTGTACACCACCTTTACTTTTGCCTTCACGGTGAACGCCGCAAAAAGTCAGCCATGTCACTTCACCCCAGTGCCTTGTAGAAAACCGGCTCGGCTATGCCTCAGCAATAACTGGTTGGATAAACGATTTGTTAAAATGTGTAAATTCGGATTTGCTGCCTGACTTTTATAGTAGGCCTAAGTCCATGCTTTACACTAAGATCCGACCCAGCCATACAGCATCGACGTAACAAAGGTTAAATGGTTAAAGGATGTAAAACCCCTCGCCGAGCTACTGAGCGTCACCTACCATTATGAAATCACGCAAACCCACAACATCATTAGCCTAAACATGGTCCGATCCCGTCTTTGTCGCTGCGCAGTATACTTTCGTCGCTAAACTGTAGCGCGTTTATTAAACGCGGACGGTTAGTTTTTTATCAGAATACATCAGAGCAAATACATGCCGCCTGAAGACATAATTACGTCCACGCGGCTTCCTCATTACTTGCATTGGCTCCGTAGTAAATTTTGTCTCGTCGCGTAATTATGCGCCGCAGAAGAAAAAAATCGCACAGTGCATTAGAGACCAGATTCGATCAACGGGACCAAATTAAAAGGGAAACGAGCCAAGCTGACTAGATCTATGGATAAAATTAACGCGTGCCTAACATCGATGCGCGTCAAAAGTTTTACATTTACACCGCCAATTGTACCCAAGAGCGATTTCAACAAATTTTATTTTATTTTATTTTATTTTGCCAATAACATGCTGGTACTGTATTTTTATTCCAAAAAAAACTACGTTGGCATTATAACGTATTATGTTAAACAGTTTTAACAGAAAACATTTTATAAAGTAGGCTTATTTGCAATAAATTTGACTTTAATTTTCTTTTTTTGGTTTAGTCTGTGCGTCAATAATGTGATGTAAAATATTGTTTTATTTACCTACTACACACAAACTAAACTACATGCTAAATCTCAATTATTTACAATTTTCTTTAAAGGAATGCTAATTAAATTAGTTTCCCTCCATATTTAAAACAACTAAAGCTGCAGTCCGAAGATTATTTTAAACCGTGCAATTAATTATGGTAATCGCGTCATTCTATTCGCAGTTTTAACGTTATCAAACGACATAACGCCGTCTTGCTGCTAAACATTTGTGCAAATGACGTAGGCGATAAAACAGAAGATCGATTTCGAGAGTTTGTTTTGATAAGATAGTTTCGCTAGTTTTGATGTCATTTGGTGGTACTTTTGACAACGTGTAGACGTCAGCGAGATGCCGTTAGAAAGAGACAAGCAAGTTGCTGCAGAGTAATTTGTCACTGCGCCACAGAGGTGTTGTGGGTTAAATCTAAAAACTTTGTGGGGGCAGAAATTTGCAATTTTCCATGGACAGCCGAAGGTACATATTATAAGACGCGAATAAAGGCGCCACCTGTGTGTGATCGCTCAAATGCCGCAGCTAGTGATAAAACTGACGACACACTACGTAAGAAGAAACGGATGCTAGGCCTGTAGTCGATTATTACTCAACCTGAAATAGCCTAATCGAGGCTAGGGTAGCAGCTATTAACGGAATTTGCACTAAGAGAACCAAACACGAGTACACAACACTTCTGGCAAAAATAGACTTGGAATTTAAAGCAGACGGGATACAACGATGGATATTAATAAAACGTCGTTCAGTTATCCTTCCAAGTACATATAGCACACGTTCCACAAGTGGCTTCGCAGCAAATATATAATATATTTTAATAAAAAAATGTTTGCGTTGGGTGCCGACATTATATACCGCCGTACTTTCGTTTACCGTGGTTCTCAGGCGTTGCTAGTGACTTTAACGTGATTATCTTGAAGTGACCTTGCTATTTGACCTTTTGAAATAAAAATCGACACACCGGTTTCTCCTTCTCAAAGAAACAGTTGCACATATTTTAGTTTTTCGCGACTTCTTGTTTTCCAGTGATTACCTAGTAACACTTTTATCTGTACTTTCGAACGCGTTCTATGCGAGATAACTATATGATAAATCAGCATCGTTTTCAGACTTTATTACGGAATTACTATAACCGTAGCAGCTAATACATTATGCAGTGCAAACTGGGCGTAATTTTTTGCAAAATGCGGACTGCAGATTATAAAATGTAAAAACGTTCTAAAAATTTGTTTAGAAACGTTTTTAAAAAGTTAAAAACGTTAAAAAAATTTAGCCTCAATTTATTTAACTTTTTCTTTAATTCTATAATGCTGTAAGTGCAGCATAGCTAAAACTATAAAGACAGAATTTTATTCAATTTTAATTTAACTGTCATAATACCAAGAATCATTAAACTAACTAAACTTACTACGTAAACTATCACGTAAACTCTCATTTCTGTGGTTTTAAAAATGTCAAAGATGTTTTTGGAAGTTAGTAAAAAAAATTCAATAAACGTTTTTAAAAAATTTTAAAACATTAAAAAATTTAAAAAGTTAAAAACGTACAAAAACGCGGCAAAAATAAAAATGTAAACACGTTTATGACATCTATGGATCAGAGAAATACGCAAGGCTCACTCACCCTACGATAACGATAACGAAGTCTAGCGCGTTCCAGCCATTGCGAAGATAGGCTCCAGGGTGAAAGACGAAACCGTACGCGACGATCTTCACGCTTGCCTCCAGCGTGAATATAACGACGAACAGGTATTCTAGCAGCTCCTGTGATCGCACGTACAGAAAACAACTTAAACTTTGTGTAAAATACACCGAATTTTGTGTTTGTTATGTATAGTCTGATTATCTGAGCTAAACTTTTAGCAAAACATAATAAGCATATCATAATACTGTGCATCCTCAATTCTTTCTTACTTATTTTTTTCTTCGCAACCGAGGTGTATAATTTTTTTGTAGATAAGTCAGCGATGATGCTGGTAGAAATTAATAAAACTTTATTTCACAAAAATCGACAAATGTCTACAAGATCGCCACCCGGAAAGTTAAAAACTGCATACATCAGAATCTAATTATAACAGAATCGCACACGTCACAAAGCCTATAGGCCTACGGAAAATGAAACACTTTGGAACACTTTTTATTCTGCATGTAACCATAGCCATTGATACTGTAGAATTATTGGGTTATAACATTTGTTTACTTTTTGTAGATCGTATTCTGCACTGCATGTGCATTGCGTACGGTGATTACACAATATTATCATTTTTTTCACTTAACTTGTTCTCGGGGTATGCGAAACATCGAACGACGTATGCCAGTTTTTAACGCACTACAGCTATGCTGTACGGCGTCTTTGTCATCGTTTTTGTCTGTCGTCTGTCCGTCTGTCTCTCACGGATGCATTGTGGCTAAACGGTGCGAGATAGGGCCTATGTTGCTGTTGATCACTAATAGGAAATCGCATACGTCCTTTCAGATGAGATGAAAATCATCAACCTCTGATCGCTGTGAAGGTCACTACTGCAACAGAAACTGTATAGATTTTAGCGTGTTTTCCCTAGCGACAGCTGGGCTTTTTGTTTGTGTATGAAATAAATTTCTCCTCCGGTTTTTTAACGAATGTCTTGTCATTGATGCTGCGTCGCCAGGGTAGTTGGAGTATTAAAACATTATTAACCAGTTGCTGCCGGTGTGAGCTGATAGCATCGCAATCAATACGTAATTTGCTACTGACAGCTAGACTCTAGGCTCACGTGTATACAGTGTACGTGCGTCATTAATGAGCAAACAAGTCTATCGCTACAGATTCACAGACACGTATTTGTGTAGTTAACGACGCGCATTGCGTCCGCACATCTCTCGAGATCTCGTCAGATTTACACGCCGTCGCGTCGCGGTGGTGCTTTCTTCAATTTTTCTGCATGCTTTTAAAAATTTTGCGTTGTACAGCACTAACAGTTCAGATGAGATAGTTTTCGGCTATCCTTACGTCTTACATGACTTTGAGTCTATCCTAGTTTGCTGTAAAAAGATATGATGTAGACGATAAGAACAAAATGACTGGAATTATAGAATAAACGTAATAATTTTTTAATAATTTTTAAAACATACTTGTCAACAAAATTTCAATATTTTAATTACCGATCCCGAAAAATATTAGACCGTTATTTTAATTCTACTACAACCGCAGTTTCGCGAGTAATAGTAATATAGTCACTTGTAAGGTGCTCAATGTCAGCGAGCTGAATCTGAGGCGCCGAATCAAGTAGACTACCACTGACATCGTTTTGGTCATTTCCCCGTCGCCGATTTTCGCGAAACTTGGTTCGGCACGTCAGTTTTTAACATACTGAATTGTATTAAAGCCAAATTTATTTTTTTTTGTCCGCCAGAGGTTTTTTTCAACAGAATCGAATCGGTTTTGGTGTTGGGCATCCATTCCATTCTGTCTATCATCCCCACTGACGTTTCTTCTCGTTCGTCCTTAGGCTAATATACTCGACCCATTCGTCTTTCTCCTCATTTTCCGTCTGCGCCTAATTTTCCGGTCGTCGGCGATATATCTTCGAGGAGGACTTCAAGCTTCGACGTGCACGAAATTCTAAAAACAATTTGCCGCAATTTGGCGCGCCGTTGCTATGGGAACGCATCCGGCTCGCTCGTGCCGACGTTAATTATCCAACGACACAGTATGACGAAACATCTGCATTACAGGTAGATAGACCCGGCGTCACGTGACCAACAGGTGAAGCATACCTCATCTATCCGCCACTCCCCGCTCGTATTACTTACTGCACGTCAGTCACGCGAAATCTGAATCGATTTTAAAAACTCGCTTCTTCGCGACATTACAGCCGCCCGAAGACGCTCTTCTTTCCCGGTAATAAGAAATGCAATATTGCGGGAAACAGCAAAAAACAAACCAGACCGCGAGTCAAAAAAATGAAGATATCAAATTTTTGTCACTACTTACTTTGTCAGTTATTTGGCGCGTTATGAACGTAATTAGTAGCAAATTTGCAACAAAATCTATCAAGTGTCAAACGTGTTCTCATATGCACTATTTTGTAAAATATTGTGTGAAAAAAACTACCTGACTTTTTATTTTACGGTAGTTGTGTTGCTGAAAAATTAACCCACCAAAACCTTAACGTATGGGGGAAACAACTTTAATTTTGCATACTGCTGCATCGAATTTTATTAACTCACGGTAGATTAATTTGTTTTCAGTATAGTTTTAAACTTTATGAAATCAAATTTCTTGCCAACTCAAAACAAATTCATGAGCAGCTACTGAAATGGTTGCCATTAAAAACAACAGTTTTCATTAATACTTTCGTATTTGATTTGAACAGCAGTCGATCACAGCGACTGACCCAGTTGCAGGTAAACAAAAAAACCCGGACTCGACAAATTCTTAGCAGCTTAGCAACTGTGTAAAAAACGAGCGCTGTGATGGCTATTTTGATACAAACTTGGACTGTTTAGCACTAACACACTGTCAGATAAATTCAGTGTTTGTGAAAACATATACTGTAGTAAATGTATAGATAAATTACCGGGTATTTTATTTTTAGTTCTTTAATAAGTAATTTAATTATTTAGTTGGTTTTTCAAAAGTAATTCTAGTTTTCAATGAAATAACACTAAACACTTCATGAAAACATAATCTCAGAAACATTTTCGCACTCAGATTTTGTTATTGTGCGATATTTTAACGACTATTTTATTAAACATTTTCCAGTAAAAACACTGTGAAAACCGGCATTACTGTCAGTAGGTCTATTATGTTTCGTGTGAAAGTACGAACTGTTCAGCTATATATGAACAGTATGAACTGCGATTAGTTAAGTTTTTCCTTTACTTTGTATTCGTTTGCTACCTCTCATGGTGAACAAAGATGTATATATAGTGCAGATAATAGCTTATAGAGACGAGTATGATATTGATATCTCCCAGTTCAAAATAAAAAAAAACGAAAAATAAAAGCCGAAAATCGAGAGAAGAGATCGGGTTCTTGGGGACCGCTCGAAAGCTTTCCACGATACTTTCTGCACAAAATGGTGGTAGGTATATAAAACAAGCACTGGCGACAGAGTGAGAACGCGGAACTGATATGGGCTAATTGCATCAGGCGCCGACTTATAATAGCCTGAGCTAATTGCCCGCTACGACACGACGTGTCGACATTGTAACGAAAAGAACAGATAGGTAACGTGGTATTTTATCTACATACAGGTAACGACGTCGCAGTGCAGTTGACATCCGCCCGCACGGACATTTTCCCGTATGAACTACAACCTGCTGCCGCCTGGGCGGATAAACGCCCGTACAACAATTAGCGGCAATTAGCGTCAAGGCGGGCATTAGCCCGTGCACTGCCGACTTCAGAGTCAAGGCCTACGCACGGTCTAGCCGCTATAGACTTTGACTATCGAGTTTATGAATTTTTGCGTATTTCACGTACATTCTATATAAATAAGTTCTGTAGCATGGAAATGACAAGATTGAGTTAAGTTCACAATACAGAACGCAAGCGACGCGTTGATGTGTCTATACGGGCTATTGTCCTAGTTTGCGTCCTCCCGACGGTAGTTGATACGGCCAGTTGCCCGTGCGAGCGGACGCCCGTGCGGGCAAATGTCCGTTCCCCGAGAATAAAGTTGCATCGCTGCAGTGACTGAGACAGCTGAGATGCCGAGCTATAGATTCCTGGCGAGTATACGAGATGGGACAGTTTGGTGGTAGGCATATAGACGTCGTGCATAGCCTCGAGCTGAGGTCGGACAGCTCATTACCAGGCTTTGAAGTAGTCGACGACTGCTGATTATTGACTCCAGTGTTTGCTGCCGTGTCGCGAATACCGTTACTATTAGTCCTATGTCGTCGCATCAGAGCCAGGAAAACAACCGAATAAACCTTCCAAGCGGCGTCGATGTAGACCGAAACAGGTTCGTCGCGTATTGTCTCGGGGATCCAGCCAACGTTAAGGCCTACACTGGTTACTTTTTCGGTCAACCATTAAGCTTAGCTGTCCGCCTGTCCGTCTGTTACGGATGTATTGCGGCTAAGCGGTACGAGATAAGGCCTATGTTGCTATTGATCACTAATAGGAAGTCGCATAAGCCCTTAAACATGACATGAAAATCATTTGCTGGCCTCACCTGCGCACAGTCGGTCTTCCCCAGCGCACATGGGTTTCTTGTTTTCTCTCCGGGTAAGCTTCTGCGCAAGCTTAACATATTCGGTCTAGACCCAATCCCTGGCCTTAACCCTAACCCTAATATTAACCTTAACGCCAAATCTAACACTAAACGATACTGTAAGCCAAATGCTTATCGCCGTCTAATTAACAGTTAAAATAGCAGCCATAATGCGTAGACAATCGGCTTGCAGATTCACTGTTTGCACTTGCAAGCCTGCACATAATCACTTGCTTAAACCTACGTAACTCTACGTACGGATGGGACATATCCACATTCTAAGATTTAGGGCTATGGCTGGGTCCAATTATACTCCGGGCATTATTCTAGACTAATCCAAACTATACCGGTATAAAGGCGCTTGCGAATTCGCGATCAAATATTTATAAAATAAAACAAGCTGACACAGCTGCAAAAACAACGTATTTTGTTTTACTGCAGCACGTATAAACCCCTGCGATAAAATACCACTTCTCTGCATCATTTAGCGCCACGTTTTTACCCATCATAAACAGTATTTGCTATTGTTTTGTAATCGGACATGTGCGAGCACTCTAAAGACGCATGCAAAGCGACGTAACTGAACAGAACTTAACTCAATGAACTGACACGGTTTAGTTTATAAAGAACTGACCAATGGGCAAGCAGACCGAGCCAATTGGTCATTGGTTAACGCGTACGTGAGCCTCCGACGCCGTTGGACGGTGCCTACTGTAATGCATTACTGCCTGCCCATTGGTCTGTTCAGTTTAGTGAAGTCGCTCTGTTCGCGCCGTACCAAAACATCGATACGCTAGAAACGGACGAGGATGTCAGAACGTCCGGTGGCGACATTGCAGCAGTGAGATGAAGATGAACGCGCAGCTGCTGAAGCCGCTAATGCCGCGCGTCACTCAACAGGCATCCGTACGTACGGGCACCGACCTCACCAGTAAGTAAATCAATAGATGACGAATATACGAGCGGTGACTGACTGTGAGTGAGTGCTTGGCGAGGGTACTTAGACGATCCGTGCACCTTCCTTGATGCAGCAGTCGGACGATTTGTGCACTGTTTTGATGTAATGCCGCCTTGTGCGAAATAGGTATACGGTAAGTATAGAATATATTGTAAGCCTGCGTATATGATTTGCTTCTCGTCATATACGTCACCAGTAAGTCTGCAGGCCTAGTTAGTTTACTTTGCACGTTTAGTCATCTGTCAACCGCAAGAATTGAGCAGTGAAACAGCACCACCCGCGGCATTCACTCTGCTGACCTCCTAGCGCCCAGTGCACGGATCGTCTTAACACCGCCATCAAAGAGACTGCACGAATCGTCCCATAATCGTGCATGGTCGTTCGAATGTGTTGCAGACACACGGTCAATAGCAAACAAGGCGTATAAAACTTGAAAGAGCAAGTAGGGCCTACAAACGATGCCGGAAAAGTCAAGCACATAAAGTCATCGACTCTCAAAAGTGATAAATCTGCGTCAAACTGATGTAATTTTTAAAAAGTAAATACATGTTATAATATATTGAGGCACACATCACAGGCTAAGCAGGGTCTATGTGCCCTTTAAACTGGCCCATGCTTTTAGACTCTTTTATATCGGTGTTCACGCCCGGTTCGATAAACGTGATTGATGATAAAATGTACTGTTGACCACACAGCGAAACTTGGGACTGCAAACTTGCAAACATGTAGCATTTTTCTGAGGGTTCACATGCACTGCGACAAAACAAAATAAATTGTTTTGCAGTTGTTTTTTTGTTGTTTTTTTTAATATTTTATTTTATCTTTTCGCACATAAACAAGCGTCCTTCTACTTCTTTTTTACTAGCACAGCAAACGCGTTCGAGGTTTTCGCAGCTATCGCGCTATATAAATTTTTCACTACACTTACTTACTTTTGCCGACTAAACCGTATTTACCATGCAGTTTCTGCTGAGAATAATCTAGAGGCGTGACAACTAACGATGCACTTGGGAACGGAAGTGGTTAGGCTCAGTGTTGCTCTGGGTAGTTTACAGACGATTAGACGACGCTCAAACGCAGAACCGATTCCTTGACGTATAGAGACAACGGCCAGAATTAATCCACATAGGTAGGCTTACGGTTAAAAGCAGTTTATTTATCACCGGCTATTTTACCACGTAGGTCTACTATCCCTGCTGTATTCCTGTATTATTTAACTCACTTTGTGAATCATCAGCGCGTACTACACCAAGCGCAGTACTGGCAGGTACCAGTATACAAAAAACCAGGTCGATCAAAAGAGAACTGGAAAAAAAGCTTGCTTGCTTGGTGCTGTCCGTCGCGAGCGACGATGACGCTGTGCTAGCTGGTCAATGACGAGCGATGGCACCGGAGATGACTCCTCAATCCAAAATCGGATGCACAGACTCTGCCACAGATGTGGCAGCGACGGCCGGTTGCAGGAACGCTTGTGACCGTGTGTCGACGAGCTCGACGAGCATCTACCTCCTGGTCATAGTTGATGTCGAAGGCCGTCAAGCCCTCATCACACGCATCCCACCACTCTTCTTTATCGGCCGACAGTGTCTCCAGCTGAGCAGGAGAAATTGAGCACTTCCTCAATGTTGCCTTCAGTTGATCATAGAAGCGCTTCTTCTGACCTCCAGCAGCTCGCTGTCCCTGCTGCAACTCTGAGTATAGAATACGGCGCGGGAGTCGGTTGGACTGCATCCGGATGACATGGCCGACCCATCTCAGCTGGCGCTGCATGATTAAATGTTCCATGCAGTGGACACTGGCCCTTTGTCGTATCTCAACATGTGGAACTTTGTTCCACCAGTGAAGACCAAGGATTTTCTGCACAGACTTGATGTGGTAGTCTTCCAGAGCTCTGAGGTGGCGTCGATACAATGTCCAAGTTTCACAGCCAAAAAGAAAAAAAAGAAACACACATGGCGTTGTAGACTGCCACTTTGGTCGAAATGCTCAGGTTGTGGTTAAAGAATACACGGTGGGAGAGCCGGCCAAAGGCAGTGGATGCGAGTTGGATCCGCCGATTGACCTCATGCGTTATATCACAGTCACTTATTAGGATACTGCCAAGGTAGGTAAACTGCTGAACGTTGGCAAGTGGTGCGCTACTGACAGTAAACATGGGCTGGGCAGTGCTAAGTTGTTTAACCTGAAAAAGTATTTCGGTCTTCTTTACATTAACAACAAGCTCAGCACGTTGGTATGCCTTACAGATACGATCGAGGTTTCGTTGTAACCCTGCAGCTGTGTGACTTGGCAAAGCAGCGTCATCAGCATACTGAAGCTCGAACACATACTCCTTCACGGTCTTGGACTTCGCTTGTAATCGGAGGAGGTTGAAGCAATTGCCATCGAGGCGGTAGCTCAAGCCAATACCATCTTCAGTCAGGATACCGCTTCCAATAGCCAGTGTGACTGCCACCAGGAAAAAAAAATAAAAATCACCGGCGCCAGGACAGAGCCTTGCTTGACCCCAACATTGACCATAAATGGGTCTGACTCGTGACCACCTACCACCACTTTGGCGGTCATACCATCGTGAAACTCCCGTAAGACGGCCAGGAACTGTGCAGGGCAGCCAAACTTGCTGAGTAGGCCTATGCCCCACAGCAGCGTTCTATTTACAGTATCGAAAACTTTGGTGAGATCGATAAATGCGAAAAAGAGGTTCTGGTATTGTTCGCGACACTTCTCTTGGAGTAAGCGGGCGACAAATATCATGTCTATCGTGCTCCTTTGCCGGCGAAAAACCGGCGTCTGACAGGTATATAAGTGAGTGTACTCCACTGCGCGGTGTCACGGCATCATCGCAGGTAAATAGATCTCATCTCTACGTGCGGAATCAATAAGAAGCAGCAGCAGCTGCAGCAACAGCACGGCAGCTGATGCCACATCTGAGTCTCAGCCGTCATCTAGAGATGTGCACATAATCGGTATTGATATTTTAAAAAACATTGTCGTACACTGACACTAACAAGGCCGCTAAATGTCAAGAGCTAAAACCAACTACCGGAAGACTAATAGGCCTATGTCGACAATCAGTAGCTACACAACAGAAAACACTAGTCATTGGTTTGACGCGTACGTGAGCGTAGTCACGTAGGCCACCGACGCCGTCTGTAAATGTCTACTGTAATGCATGACGATACAAACAATAGAGATACTGTATCGTATCATCGTCACTACTGTCAGTATATATCGTCATTCAAGTATGTCAGACTTTCTGCTGTTTACTTTTCTGCAAAAGTCGAGTAACAATCCAGTATAATAGGTTTGTTATGCAAACAAAATCAGAAAAATGTACATAGCCCTAACGCCGGTCTATCGGTCTTATGAAATATCAATTCCAAATTATACAAATTTCATAGCAGTAATTTTTACCCGTGTCAATTTACTCGCATAGGTTTATAGACAAATTACAACGTATACCGCACACTGCGTGGTTCCGTGCATCTTTAGCTGAAACCAGCTTCTCGTGTGCTCAGTCGCAGAAGAAACATTTGAGCAGACATCGGAAGCCTGTCTGCGTGGATAAAGAGCTTTACCGGAAAGGCGCCGAATGAGAAGGAGCGGGTTTGGGATGTGATAAGTGGGGGATGGTGAACGAACGGAAGTAAGTCGTCTCCAGGTGACTATTAATTGTACGTTAACTGCTGCTGCTGCTGGCGAGATTTCATTTATCAATTGGGCGACTGCGGTAGAGGCTCTAATTCGGTAGCCGTATTTCTTCTCAATACACTGCTGTGTGGGTCAAGCGGCAGCCAGTACTCCACTACTACGGCTTGTTAACGACTTGTTGGAGGACAGCAAATAGTAGGGCAACAAAATCAGTGCCTTCCATCCCCCAAATCTGCAATCAAAATCGGGCGCTAGTTTCTCTCCATTTTTGGACTTAAATTCATGTCCCCTTTTGGGTTTTTTCTCTCCCTGCCGCCCCTACATCCATCCCTTCCTCATTTTCTTCGTACTTTTTCCTTATGCTTTTTCTTCATATTTTTTCAAGTTTTCTCTCCTTCTTTTCGTTGCCCAGTAAAAATAGGAAGAAGTTTTGTTAAGGGTATAAAATGCTTAGTAAAAATTGGGAGGATTTTTGCTAAGGGTGTAGACTGCTCATAGTGAAAAATAAGGGGGAAAGGTGTGGATGACCCGATAAAAATAGAAGGGAAAAGTTCTGATCTACGCCCTTAACAAAACTTCTCCCTATTTTTCACTGGGCATAATATGCGCCCACCGAGTAACGGAATAAAAGCCCCTGAAGAAGATGTACAACAACATTTCGGTGTCAAGCTTTTGATTATTTATGGAGTCGCCAATTGTTGTGAATTTGTGTATTAATTAAGTCTCGCTGTGTATTTGATTAACTTTAACTCTGCAGTGCATCAATGGTCTTTTATCATGTAATGGGGCACTAAAATATTTCAGCAAGCATGATGATGATGACGATATGACGATTTTGTTTTGCCGCATGCTGTTTCTCCCTGTAACAAATCGAAGCAGATGGAGATTGGGCTTAAGCCAGTATCCGTAATTCATCTCAGTGCACTACTATGTAGAGGTGGGTCAAACGGCAGCTGCTGAGGACAAATTGCTCAGCAACAAACAGATCGTAGTATTATCGCTACAGGCGCCAATTCCACTACTGCGATTTATTTGCTGTAGATTTGTTGTGCATCAACTTACACAACTTGATGCACGACTCGCCGCGTGTCATAACTGACATTTTGTTGTAGACTTTTTGATAGCTTTTCGGTTTGTTGTGAACAGCGGTTTCTATCCACCAAATTTAGAGTCAAAATCAGGCGCAAGTTCCCCACAGTTTTAAGCTTAAGGTCCCCCAATTTTGAGCTCAAGCCTCCCCCTTTTTCGGGCTCCCTGTTCGGGTGTAAATTGCCCAGTAAAATAGAAAGAATTTTGTTATATTTATCCAGTAAAAAATGAAAAGAGAAATTTTGATCTACACCGTTAACCAAATTTTCCCTCTTTTTTTCACTGGGCGCAAGCTGCGCCCACCAAGCATAGTGATAGAAGCCGATGATTATGGATCTTATACAGCTTGTACTGTACCCAACTTGCTATGCAACAAATGAACAGCGAATCGAAATGCCGGAGTGGAGTTTAGCCGACATTATTTTGATTATTTTATTGCTGATTTGTTGCACAATTTGTTATACAAATGGTGTAAGCCTAAAATAAATAGAGGACAAATAAGTGGAGTTTGAGCTATGTGCACTTAAAGTGGAATAGTGGGTTTTACAGCGGCAATCAGGATTCATGAAGTCAGATTAGTAAATATCGCTGAACAAGAAAAGCTATCTCTGCCGAGTACAGCAGTTTAAAAATAACATATACGCCAATCATTCATAAACAGCAAAGTATTGACTGCAGTCTATTAAACGTTAGTTTGTTGCAGTACAAAACTTATAGAAATATATGACGAACAGTTACATGAAAGAAACAATCTTTGCTATTGACGTCCAGAAACAATAATCGTTGTGTGAGAAACAGCGTAGCAACGCAGGATCAACGTCATCGAGCTTTAATCGCGAATTAATCAAATCTCGTTAAATCAGATTTACACCCCTGTAAGAATATCTTTCTTTCTCTTTCCGTTTACCTGTGCATCTGGTAACAAAAGAAAATCGTCCAATAAAGTTGAGTGAAAACGCAAAACATATAAGGTGGTGCCATGCATGCACGATAAAACTAAAATCGTGCGAAAGTCAAAATATGAGATCTAGTATTATTTCGTTTAATTTCATTAATTTGATTATAGGCAAAACTATACGAACACATGGTTGAAAACCATGTAAAAATAGACAGATTTACTCTCTGAAGTGATCGTTTAAAAACGTTAAAAGTATACTATACTAAAATTAGTTTTGTTGGCTTTTGTCGCGACTGTTCGTTGCACAATTTATTCTCCACCGCTCACGCGCGCTAACATCGGCTTATAACTGATGTGGGTTAATGTTCAGTCCTGACATCAATCATAAATGTCATCCCGTCATTCTTTCTCTACACGACTTACCTGTTCTCGACATGCGGTGCTATCAATTATCCCAAATACCACACTCTTCAATGGCCGTTCATCTCCTATTCGATAGCTATATGTTTCACAAAACTCGAAGAATATCGGAGTTCGAGCTTGATAACGCCGTGTTGAGTCTCTTAAGAGTCTCTTGAGTCAACTTAACTGAACTGAACTATAAACTGAAATGGCTTAGTTTTTAACGAACTGACCAATAAGCAAGCAATGCTAGGCCACTAGTCATTGGTTAACGCATACGTAAGCATAGTCACGTAGACCACCGACGACGTTAAACAGTGACTACTGTAATGCGTTACTGCTTGCCCATTGGCCAGTTCGTCAAAAACTGAACCGTGTCAGTTTAGTTCAGTTTAGTTACGTCACTCTGTATGTGCAATTAATTTAATTTAAACTGTTCGTGTGGCGAAATAATCAGCATCGTACTCACGAGGATCGTGTTGAGGTCGTTTGAGTCGCCGTCGGGATACGGTTTGTAGACGGCAAGAGCAACGCAGTTGGCAAAGATCGTCACCAGTATCAAATACTCGAACGGTCTATTAGCGTCTGCGTTAAAGAATACAACGTCTTGCACAACACTCGACAAAGTTTAACGTACTGAATAGAGTTTCGGAAACAACTACATATTCGCAATCCAGGACCTTAGATTGTTTTTTACAAACAACTTTTACGGGTTTTAACAATGTAAACGAGAATATCTAATACTGCTCAATTAAAGAACGAAAATTTTACATTATCCGTGAAAACGAAAGTAAAATAAAATGTTAAAAACGTCATAATAAAATAAAAATAATTTATACCACTGCTATACGGAGAATCGCGTTTCTTCATGCATTAATATGGAAATCTTGTTCCTATAAAAGCATAAAAAATACTTACCGCCGTCGCGTCACATGGGTGACTGAACTGAGAAGCAGAAAGCGACAATATGTGTGAAACGAGGCAAGACAGAAACTGATCAGTAATCACCAACAGGAAGTTGTTTACGTATACGCATGTTTGATTACTATTCAACGAAATCATTAAGTATACCATTAAACAATTATCACGCATGTATTGCATAAAACATGCATTTTTTAGAGCCCACCATAAAAGTTTGAATACAGTTACATTCACAATATTGGGGCAAATATGTAGCCCACGGAAGCTTTTACGTAAGCCCTTATTCCCAGACGATTGCATCAAAACGGCTGCAGTATCACGAAATTTTCTTGCGACGGCAGGCACAGCTTGGTTCCTGTGAAGCGTCAGGTGACAATGCTTCGAGTGACACTAACCAAAATACGCGCAGGATTAAGCCCAAATTCCATTACACCGACTTTGCGACAAAGTCGTGGACTTGTCGCGCACACAAATCATGAAAGTCCGCGACACAAATCACGTCGCCGACTTTCATGATTTGTGTCTGCGACTTTGTCGCGAACTTGTCCTGGACTTTGTCCCGGACTTTGTCGCAAACATCTCGACATGTCGAAATGGTTTGTGTCCGCGACTTTCATGATTTGTGTCCACGACTTTCTCCGCGGGCAAGTTTCGGTGAAAGTCAGCGTAATGGAATTTGGGCTATAAGGCGCGTACGGAGTGACGTAACTGAACTGAAATAACTTGGCTTAGTTTTTGACAAACTGACCAAAGGGAAAGTAGTACTGCATTACAGTATGTACCGTCTAACGGCGTCGGTGGCCTACGTGACTATACGCTTACGCATACGCGTCAACCTTATGACCAATGGGCTCTCTCTGCTTGTCTATTGGTCAGTTCGTTAAAAACTAAACCACGTCAGTTCAGTTCAGTTCAGTTACGTCGCTCTGTACGCGCTTTTACATACTGTTGCTGAGCATGCGTGCAGACTGTTCGCTTAGTAAGTTCACGACGTGCGCTATCACGCAACTGCAGGAGTCACGAGAAGAAGGTTTTTGATGAACTACTAAGCTTTAGCATTACTGACAATGTCGGCATTATGTCAGCAGATCTCGAGCACTTTGCAGCACGAAAAAGGTTATTTTTTGCCGCTATCCGTCAACTTGTTTGTCTGCCAAACTTGACAGAAAGTTACGAACGGATTTCGATAAACTGCACGGGATAGGTGGAACTTGACACAATCGGTTATAATTTTGACGACAAACCTGATCAGAATCCGGATACAAGCTTTCTGGATTTGGATTACGATATTGCCGGCGAAAATTTCAACTGGTTGCTTTTTAGTACGATGATTGTTTTACTGTGTGCGGAACAGCATGGTAGAAGTTGCAGAATAAAGCATCATCTTCGTGATTTAATCTCACCATCTTGAGAAAGCTTGACGGATCCTGAAACTAGAGTCCTTCACAGAGCGACAGTAAAGATTTCGTGATCCCAGATTTCACCGTTTTGATACAATCGCAGAGTATATGACGGATACACAGACAAACTCCTCTACGATTGCTGAAACAAAGATTCTCCATAGCAAACTATGCTGACGCCCTATAAAATCTCAAGAAAATAAAGCATATGTCGTGCAGTCATTGCTTGGTAATTTACTGTCAACGTTTAAAACGTTCGACAAAAGGACGGACGGTCATGTCGGCACTGAGCGCCGACGCATTTTCTTGTTCATATCACTTAAGGGAAGGCAAACTGACGCGTTGTCGGTGACAGCATCCGAACTGGTTTTAAACGTGTCTTGAGGGCTGGCCGCGAGCGGGTAAGCGTTTACGTGTTTAATTCTGTCGTTTGGTGCGTAATTGCCATGACGGATGGCGTTTTAAGCACTGCAGCTGATGTCGGCACGGCGCGCAGTTTTACAGCTCCTTTCGTCGTCGTAGTCGTCCGCAAAATGTCCATGCAGATATTTCGCCGTCGGCTCGATTACGATCGGAGGAGAAGCGACAGACGATGACGAGAGTGCGGTGTAGGGTATACCTACCTACCACATCGAACCTGTTCCATTAAGCACGCGCTTCCTACATCTGTCAAACGGGCGCAGCGATCAGGAAAAACGATGCGGTGCTATCACTTACATCCGCGGGAAACAGGAGCTACATAGTTATTGGATGGAAGAACAGTGTGATACGATAAAATGGACACAAGTTTGACGTGGACTATTCTTTTTACTTCGTCTACAATCTTGTCGAACTGAGGGCTTAGAATACTTGCCGGGACACTGCACTGTAGACACTACACTGTGTTTCAAAAAACATCTCCGACATTTTTGACTGTAACCTGAAAACCAATTAACAGGTTTTGATAATTTCTGGCACAAATATTTCTGACACAACTTGACAACAAACGACTGTTCAGTTTCCTACCTAACCCAATGTATGCTTCTGCACTACATACGGAAAGCAGATGAAGCGAAATATGTGTTGAAATAAAGAGAAAACCTGAAAAAACATCCCCGACATTATCGATCGTAACTTGAAGAAATATTAGCAGATTTTAACAATTTTCTGCAGAAATATTTCTGACACAACTGGCTATTAAATACGTGTTTTAATTTCTACCTCACTCAACGTTTGCTTTTGCACTATCTAGGGAAAGCAGACCAAGCATAATTCGTGATGAAATGAATGAAAAAACGTCAATAAATTCTATCTATCCTAATCTTTCGGCCCTAACAGCCAGTCTATTACAAGGTTTGACTGTGATGCAGCAGTGTGTCTACCAAATGAAGTTTAGGAATGTTTGTGAAGTCAAGAAGCGACTGGTACAGCCTGGATTGGTCTGGAGCAGAACTTTATCGATACTGCTGTCAATGGATGGAGAAAGCGTCTCCTTGCCTGTGTTCGCATAATGGGCCAACACTTCAAGCAATTTTACTGCAGGCAGTTGAAAAATAAACAATTGAATAAAATGCTAGACAAAGTGTCAAAAATGTGAACAAAATGTGTTTTACGCATTATTCTAATTAAGCAGTAATATCGCAATGGATAAAAAAGTGATATTTCGCTGGTTGTGATTTTTTCAAGTAGTGCAAAAACAAACGTTGTGTGACGTAAGAAACTGAATGGACATTTGATGGCAAGTTGTGTCAGGAATATTTGTACCGAAAATTATCAAAATCTGATAATTGACTTTCAAGTTACAATCGAAAATGTCGGGGATGTTTTTTGAGACGCAGTGTAAAAGGCTAGAAAAGAAAGCCGGGACGGTCAAGGAAAAACTGGATACTCACTCACTCACTCACTGGACCGCTTGACCGGCGACGGGTCGTTGCGCCCTCCAGATTTCACGATCACCGGCCATATCCCAGGCGGCAGCTGCAGTAAGCCCGACGTCGATCTCCA
>Ga0056128_1000525_pt1 | contig 35033 bp, 26 predicted proteins | sample WorMetLIZISLAND2_FD_71113 | JGI IMG/M metagenome (GOLD analysis project Ga0056128, IMG submission 71113) | Marine gutless worms symbiont microbial communities from Max Planck institute for Marine Microbiology, Germany - Olavius geniculatus... ...
GCGACGAAATGGATGGAGATAGACTACGATTACCTGTGAACAGGAACTGCTATAGGCTTTCGCGCGTCTCATGAGCTTTGCTCAAATTACTTGTTTTGATGATGTCACTGTGACGTCATTTATAGACGTTCAATTTGGTGGCATTGCTGTTAAAGTTGTCCCGTAACGAACACTATGCTATTATTCTCTTTTTTTGTAAGATAAAGAACTTAATGCAAATAAGATTTACTCCAGTATATGGTGACAGGTGTTTTACAAAGCCAACAATACACGTCAGGTGTAAGAAAATGCTAGGTGGGCAGAAATTTGCATCAGACACTGAGCTGCAATCAGTCATTCGTCTTGGCTTGGATAGCAGCTAGCATCGTTCTTTGCATCTTGCATTCAGAAGCTTGTTGACAAGTGAGACAAAATGGTTGAACGAACTCAGACGATATGTTGAAAAATAAAACAGTGGTGTTTAACATTTAAAGAAGTGACATTAACTTAATTAATTTATTCATTGTTCTCGTTCCAATGCCATTTATCACTTGCGGGTTATGACCGATTACTGGTGGGGGAAAATAATACGCAGATAGGCTGCAATCTATTAACAGATGACGTCACAATAATGACGACATCATCCAAAAAAAATTTTAATGTTTGTTGAGAATAAATGCTGAGAATAAAATTTTTACAAAACATATGTTTAGGATTTTTTGTATATTCAGAAAACTAACAGAATGATGCTGTTTTGTAACTTATTTATGGAACAACCCTCGTAATATAATATAATAATTGTTTTTGTTGTTTTGTGTGTTTTTTTAGCACAAACCCGATGCTGTAAGTACACTTAGTACAGTCTGTACTTTTACGTCTTCAATCTGTGTTGAATATTCCTTGTTATCGTTTAATATATAAATTAATGCTATTTAATATTTATGTCATAGTTTCATATGTAAATTAGCGTATCTATAGGCTTTAACTGACCGTTTTTCATTTGCAATAAAAATCTATTTGTAATGCAAATTTCGAGAGGGTTTTTTAATTTTCAGAATTGCATATATTTATAATTCAGTTTGTAGCATGGATAAGTTTCAGCTGCAGTTTTAACAGCTTGTTTTGCGAATTGTTAAGATTTTACTTGTTGAAGCCACTTATTATCGGTCATATTTGGCACAGTTAGTTGTTTTATTTACCTATGAAATGCTTTTCATTAATTATTGATAATTAACGGTGTTTGTTTACAGGGCTGAGTTTGAAGATCAGGTCTGTTAGCAAAGCTTTTTATTGGTTTATGTTTTTATAATTTTTATGTCTAACAAGGTTTTGTTGTTTAATAGCAAGCTATATTTAGTTAAAAATTAATGTTATTTATGATTTTCGCTTAGTAAAAAGTCTTGAGTTATACTTGAAATGTGACGTTTGAAAACTGCTTTTCAGCTTCACCAAAGAATAATCGATAATGTGCTGATAAGATAATATCAGCATATAATAGCATACATCTGTCACTGACACGCTGATGTCCTTGGTGTGATAGTTGTAGTAGTAGTTGTTGATGTAGTTGTAGTATTGTGAAGTAGTCTTATTTTATACTGGCAGCATCTAGGATTATGTTTTTGGGCATTTAATTTAGGCCATAGATGGCTGCCTGTGGTGATAGTGCTCTGGCCTATGCTAGTAGTACTGGCAGAGCATGTAGAGGTGTGTAGTAGTATCCCGTGGCATGTTGTAGTATCCTGTGATGTAGTGATACTGTGGTTATCCTGTGATGTGTACTCTGTAGTAGTATCCTCGGTTGTGCAGTAGTGTTTCGTGATGTTGTAGTACCCCTTGGTGTGTAGTAGTATCCTGTGGTTGTGTGTAGCAACTGACAATGCCGGTGGGTGCTGAGGCAGCTGGTTATGGAGGCAGTGCTCTGGCTTATGCTAGTGGCACTGGTAGGGCGGGCATGATGGGATATGATGTCGGTGATGCTGATCTCTTTGAAGCTTCTACCAGCCGTCAGCAACTGCTGGAGACCTCGCGTGCATCCAGGGTGAGTTATGTTGTTGCTGTTATAATAGTAGTTGTAGTACTAATAGTGCTTGTCCTAAGTGTTTTACTGCATGCATTAATGATAGTTCAAATAGATAGCATTGATCAATGTAAAAACCTGTCAATGTCAGTCTTCAGGAGCAGCATCCAAAGTTGTTTCTCTGTCAGCTATTCTTAGTAGTTGTTGTAGTAGTTATTGTAGTACTGGTAGCAGTTGTTGTTGTTGTTGTGTTAGGATGATGCGGGTAGTGGCACTGGTGGTGAGGTAAGAATCGTGGCTGCACTGGGGGCTCCTCGTAGTCCCAGCAGTGGCACTGCCTCACCCACTATGACTGCTGCACTGGCACCCCCATTGACTGCCAGCCCAGACCAACTTGGACCAGCCGGCGTGAACAATGCTGCAGCACTACAGGCTGACAACAACCTCAATGTGACCAGCTACGAGCAGACTACGCAGCACTATGAACAGACCACCACGACTGGGTAACTACCACCACAGCAACTACTACTACTACTACTGGTTATTTTTTGCAATGTTTTGGTTTTTTTCAACTTTGTAGATCTGGGTTTTTTTCTGGTGGAATCTGGCTTATTTTTTTGGCATTATTTCGGTTTTGTGCTGGGACTTGGGGGATTTGTTCTAGGAATTTTCAGTATTTGAGAAGTAAAAGGCTACAGAGGAGCAATGTTAAATCTAAATCTAAATCTACTCAATCCATTTAGCCACTTAAAACATTAGCTGCTTCTGCACCACTATCAGATCTAGCAATTTCGTGTTCTGCATTTTCTTGTCTTGCATTTTCATGTTCTGCAATTTCATGTCCTGCATTTTCATGTCTTGTTATTGGGCAGCTGATGTGTTGTAGTTATGCTGGGGCTGATGACTTGGGCTATGACAGTGGAGGGGGTCTTCGCCATCGTCGTGGAGGTCGTGATGATGACTTTGATGATTACGACGACTCCATTCAGCCTCGCACGGCCTCACGTCTAGCCAGTAGGCCCTCCGGAGCAGGCCCAGAGTCCCCGCGATCAACATCACCGGGGGCCATCGTAGCCCTGAATGAGACGGCCCCTCGTGGACCCTCACGTATTGGAGCCACCCTCTACCAGGCTCCTTCACCCCATGCTGGCTTCACAGCTACACAGAACGTTGTCAGCACCTCAGCCATTAGACCTGTAGACACAGACCAGGTACGTGTAGTTGTTGTTGTTGTAGTTATAGTAGTAGTAGTAGTACGTTTTCTCACTTCACGCTGGCTTCACTGCTACAGTGAGATGTAAGGAGGTGTGTGGTCGCTACCTTTACAACAGAAAATATTTTATGCGGCAGATGATGATGATCAGCAGTAATAGTAGTAGTAGTAGTAATTTTTGTTAGTAGTTGCAGTTGTTACGCAGGTGAAGTTTGAGTCACAGGAGGTGGGTTGTTGTCTACAGCATGAAGTCTTCGACCCTGCTGCTCCCTATGACTAGTAGCAGTAGTAATAGTTGTTGTTGTATTTGTAGTTGTAGTTGTTGCAGTTGTTGTTGTTAGGCCGACCAGAACGGTAGTTCCCGGAAGGCCTTATGTTTTACTGCTGTTTCTTTCTTATTTTTTTTCAACGCGAGATCTCCGAGGTTCGTGGGCCGATCTCCGTGAAATTTTGCCACATAGTCAGAAGCATGTTCAGTTTACAAATGCCTGTCCGAAAATTTGGAGGCCTGTCCCCAAAAAAATTTGGGGGCGAAAAACACGCTGAATTTGGCCCGATTTCGGACATTTTCCCAATTTGAGCACGAATATCTCTGGAACGGATAGAGATATTTAAAATCTGAAAATCTGACGCACTACAGCGTTCCATCCCGCGTTCAATAAAAAAAGTTTGGTGAACTTTGGTCCACTAATTAGGGAGATTTAGAAGTGCAATTATACCCACAAAATCGACTTTTTGGAAAGGCCATATTTTGGCCTCTAAGGGGTGCTGCGCCCCGAAATTTTTACACGTGCCACAGAATGGCCAAGTTTTGCTGCCCATACCCCACAGGGGATAAAGGTTCCCCCAACAATTTTTTTCAATGGAGGGTCAAATATTGGCTTAAAATTTAGCGTATGAGCCACTAGAACTTTGGCACTAAGGAGATTACCCTAATGAAACTTTGCCACGTGATGTGCTGCTGGATGGGGTGTTAACCCGTGTACAAAATTTGGGGGGCACCGCCCCCTTAAAATTTGGGAAGGCAAAAGACGTCCAAAATTTGGCACGATTTAGGACGACTTTCAATTTTGACTGCAAATATCTCTGGAACGGATTAAGGTATCGACAAGCAGTCAACGGAGATATCAACCACCATTTCTTCCACATTGATTAAAAAAATCTGGTGAACTATGGTCTATTAACCACAAAGTTGTGTTTGCTCATTTCGACCTACCCAACATCAACAGTTCGCGCGTTGTCGAACAACTTTAGAATTTGATCGCATATGTCTCGAGAATTGATAGAAATGTCGATAAACGGAAAACGGTGTTTACAACTACGATCAATTCCACGTCGAACGCAGAAAAATTGGTGAATCTGGGTTCACAAGCAACAAAGTTCTGTTGTCTTATTTCGAACCACTTGAGTTTAACATTGTGCTTGCTATACATGTATATAATAATGCAGTTGCGTTTGGGCCACGTGACTTTGCTGCAAACGAGTTTCAACCTTTTAACTGTCCTCCAATCGGACTTACGGCGCCGGGCGACCTCACGTTGGGCTCTGCCCCATATTTCTAGTTGTATTTGTTGTAGTAGTAGTTGTTGTTGTTTTGCAGGTGATATTTGAGACACCAGGAGGTGTGTCGTCATTGCCTCTACAGCAGGAAATCATCTACCCAGCGTATGATGATTATGAAGATTACCGCACTGGTGGCACGGCTTCACGTCAGCGGCCCAGCGCCAGTGATGCTGGGTTTTACCGTGGGGAAATCCAGCTGGATTCCATGTCACGTGGTCATTCCCGTGGAGGCTCGGGATACCCCGGAGAGCAGGAAACTCGCTTCATGTAGTGATGAAATGGTCAACTCGCTTCAGGCGGCATTTCTGTCTGAAAGAATAGCTCTTTAGGTAGCTTGTTATCACTGCTGTTAGCCATTGGATTTGTAGTAAGGTATAAGAATTTGTTACATTACAGCCTTCATTGATTGACATTTTGGCAAAACAAAGCTTTAACCAGGGTTCCCACATTTCTTGGAAAGTACTGGATTTGTCTCTTGATGTTCCAGACTTTGGAAAGTCTTGGAAAGTGAAAATCATGAATAGTTGATGAATTAACTGGGGGTTTTGAAATAAACAATGTGTGGCTTTAACATTGGATGATTGGACTTATTTACTGAAATACAACGATTAGATAAATTTCACACTATTTGGCATTTTATACGCCTTATAAAGTATTGATGTGCATTGGATTACACTCTGTATATACAGTAAGTAACTGTTGTTTGACTTTGAATTTAAATGTTGGCAGGCTCCAAGAAGATCTTGGAAAAACATTTTGACAGTCATGGAAAGTCCTGGGATTTTTTTCATTAAAAGTATGGGAACCGTGGTCAGAAATAAGTATCATGTTTTAATTTGATGAACTGTTTGTGTAATAGCTTACATATTAGTTATGCATAGTTTACTTTGGTTGCATGCTTAAAGCAGCTTGCAAATTTGTGTATTTTAACAGGTTATTTGTTGTGCATTTTTTTGGTTTAATATTTAGGCTTCTATGTTTTACATATGTTGTACATTCATTATCATAAATTAGCTAGTTTACAAATATTCATTTTTGTGTAAAGCGATTTTTTCTGCGCTGTTGACGTAATTTTACTTTTTTATGAATGTTTATTTTCTGCATTGCGTGCATTCCCTATTAATGTGATCTTGATGGTGTTATAATTTGTAAAATATTTTTTGCTAGAGACAGTTCAGTGTTTGAATACTGGAGTTAGATAAGGTATTTTTGTGAATTTTTTGACTTTTTGCCTTTAACTGCATTTGCCCGATAAACTATTTGGGTTTTTGGGTACATGCCCGGGTGTCTGAATCGTGAAAAAGGCACAACCGTAGTTGACAGCTGTGCGTCTACTTTAAACAAGGTCATATTTAAACCCGATTAGGCCCTGTCTGGTAAAAGTACTAGAGCCCTCACATAAATTTTTTGTTCAGGAAATAAGTTTGTCGCAAAGTTCAGATTTCGCAATGTTTGGCTAAACAGGACCATGCTAAAAGGGGTCCCAGGCCAGAGGATGTTGTACTGCTGTCTAACATTCTTCAGTCTATGCAGGCCCTTATTTGTTTCAGCTGATCATGCCTAAATACACCTCTGACCTTAGCTAGTGTTGCATGCACTGCATACCATATATGCTCATGTATAAGTTGAGCAGTTTTGGACCGACTTTTGCCCTGAAAGTTGGGGGTCGACTTATACGTGAATTGACTTATATACAAGTATATACAGTACTCTGCGTTGCCACTGTGGTTGATCAGTGTATTGGCTGGCAGTACTAATATTGTTGTCTTCCAGGCAGTTATAGCTGTGTTTGCATTTACTTAACATTGCAGCGTGCCTTCACTCGACATATCAACTAGCAGCTGAATTTATTACAGCTTATCGCAATCAGTGGGCAAGGTCAAGTTTCACTTAGACTTTAGTCTTAGGCTAAAGTATTAGACCCACTTTGTTTGCCAGTACGAAAAATTTGGTTTCGACTTTAGTCTTGGACTGAACTTTGGTCTTAGACTTAAGTTTCGGCATAAGTTGACCTCGCCCAGTGTTGCTGTTGGCATTGACACTGCTGTAAAGTACACTGCTCTTAGTGGCAGTTAGCTGTAGAGTTTCTGATTTCATTTTGCTTTTAGTTGTTCTGTTCTGCACATACTAATGTACTATTTGTTGATGAAGTCCGTGTAGGGGCTTACCTGTGACTGGTTGCAGGGAGTGGTGTACTGGTAAATTTTTGTTTTGTTTCCTCACTTTCTCTTTTTTTAGAAGTAAGCCCCCTTTAATCCAACTAGGGAGCGATGTAATCTCCTCCGGTGGGGTCCTGGCCACAAACGTATTTTGGAGCACTTTTGCACCCAGAAATCGAATCTGGTGACGTCAAGTTTTGTATTGTTTTTTTTTGTTTTTAGATGTCCTGAAGGAAAAGCATAAATATTTAAAGGAATGGCATTTCCCCTGACTACACCACTGGTGCAGAAGGCCCTGCCTTACATTAGATGCTATATTGGTCTTCTCAAAGATTGTATCATGCTGATGCTGGTGTCCTGTTGACGGTTTACACCGCGTTCAGATTAGCGTAATGTAGCCGGAATGTGCCTATCAGCCCTTTGTCAACAGTAGAAATAGACTGCCCGTTTAATAGCTTAATTAATCATTTCTGACATATCCAGATCATGGTCAAAAGTCAGGATAAAAATCCAGACTTTGATTTTGACCTAGATCTGTCATAAGTGATTGATTGGATGGGCAATCTGTTCTTACCGTCACCATTTCAGGGTGCAGTATTCTATGTGACCTTTGAACTATTGAGCTGGAAATTGGTACACGGTTACTCCTTTCCCGGGCTGTGTTCACGCCAATCTTGGTGTTTCAGCGTCATTTGCTTTTTAAGTTAGTAAAGACAGTTCAGTTTTTATGCAGTGACAGTTGTTGGAGATTTCACAAATTGATTGTTCCTCGACTTCTTTATTGCACCAATTACTGTTTTGTTTTGACAATCTTATTTCAAATGCTGACACTTTTCTACGTTTGATAGTAGGTGTTGTAATATAAGAATAGGTTTTAATCATCAGTCTTGTAAAATTTAGTTTGATGTTGTGTTTTTATAGTAACTCAGAAATTCATTGTATTTTTATTATCAGAGAGCAATCATGTGTTAAATTTGCACTTGCTAGTTTACCATTATATTGCTGATATTGATTGTATATGTTGGACTTACTCTGTACTGAGTAGAGTAGACGTTTCTTTTGCTTTTTAATGTTTTTGTTCTGTTTTGAATTGTACCACTTTTATAATAAGTATACATATATTATATTATGATTATTCATTATGCACTGATGTCCTAGGTTTGTAATTCACATCTCTGGACGCACTCAAATTACATATATTTCGCACAGTACAATTTTCTACCACTAATCCCCTGAGTGGCATCGTGGCAGGAGGGGTGCAATTGGGGGAGAAATTGCCCTTTCCTATACATTTTGGGCTGTCAGAAAATTGTTAGAAAATTTTCTTGTCCGAAAAAGTTTCGTCTGTTTGGAGGTGAAGACCCCCATTTATAGAGAACGTTGAAATTTTGATTACCATTTTTTGAGTACGTGTTGGAAATTTGTGGTTGTCTGTCGGAATTGTGTCAGAAATTTGCACTGTGTGTAGGAAAATTGCAACTTCCCGTCCCGTATACTAAGTCAGACAAACAGCTCAACTCTTTGTAATGATAATATACATGTACACTGTGTTTAGCGCGACAAAGCAAGTCATCTCTTCCGGGTCTGTACAGAGTTTGCACAACAGTTAAAAAGCCTGAAAAGTTAAAATTTGAAATTTGACGTTAGTACAGTTTTTTAAAATCTAAAATCCTACGTTTTTCAGACCACGTTTCAGGTCCCGTTCCCTACATAATGGGACAAACTGACAATGTTTTTCTATATTCGGAATTTGGAAAAAGTGTAAAGTCCTAATGGCTGTTCAAATTGTTCAGTGCCATCCAGGGTCGAATGGTCACGGGACCGATGACGTCACGTGACCCCAAAAGGTCAAGGTCGCGACCCCATTATTTTTGAGCGCCATATCTTTATTACGGTGCCCGATAAACGGAGAGACAATTTCCAGTAACGACCTCGACGCCAGTCACTCACACATAGGCCTATTAGTAGCCTATAATATTAGACCGGTCTCAAATAGTTGAAAGGAACGAAAAAGCACTTAGAGGAATACAGGAAAAAATAATGCGCGCAAGGAGTACATTAGATTGGTCACAATCTAATATTATTTCTTGTTAATATATTAGATTGCAGAAAAACACATCACATAATTTTTTCCAAATTTTCCTCATAACAAATACGGTTGGCAGCGCGTCCGTCGGATTTTTCGAACTTCACTGGAACTCAAGCTAATCGGTTTTTACTTGTTTTCTTGTTCTCCCGTTAATGTTATGTTTTGACTACATGCAGCAGTGACTAAACTGAGAGAGATCCTTCAGCCGTCTTAGTTGCTTACTTTTATAGCATTGCTGCAACACGCTGCTCTCCAGTACCGTACATAGGCCAGATGCATCTCACTAGCAGCAGCAGTAGCAACAACTGACGGCGTACCGGTAGGCCTCTCAGCTATGTGTCGACGACATTCGTAATGACGACGTCGTCAGCGGCAACTTTCTAGTCAAATTAAAATCATAGCAAAATGCCTCTAAAACCAGCACTTCTTGAGAAAGCTTACAGAGAATTATTCGCAGTTGCATTTCAAGTTCGTCATTTCTATGCACATACATGATCATAATGTCGAGATTTGCCGATAAAAATTTCACTGCCGTATCTCACAATTTCACAACTACAGGCCCAGCCCAAGTATTTTGACTGCCACTACTCCCCAATCCCCATGTCATTCATTACCGGAATCGTCTCTGTCGTTCGAAACTTCGGGTTTACCGTTGGAATTTTGATGATAAGCCAACTTTTAGCGATGTAATTTTCTATAGATATAATTACTCCAGTCTGGGTGGTCTTACTGCTATTTCTCGCCATTGGTCGAATTCAGAGTTACTGTGTAAACGTATGGGAGCTGTCTGACCACCCCCCCAAAAAAATACAGGTTTGCGTTAAAAAGCAGCAGAGTAGAATGCTACTCAAGACACAATGCAGAGTTTCTGTCCAACAGCAGCGTTTCACGCTAGGTAAAGCTGCACGAGTGTTTAGAAAACACATTTCTATGGAGTGGAACCTAGTGTCAGACACTGCCACCCAATAATCATTTTTTTTCATTTGTTGCCACATTTCTTATTTACAGAACGGCTAACACGTTAAACTGCCATACCAAAATAAACAGACAACCGCATATATCTGTGATAGCTATAAAACTGATGGGTTGCTTCATAGAACAGTATTAATTTTGTCTATAAAATAAGCAAATGGACAGTTTGGCATCCCAAATCTAGAAGATGCACATGTTGCAAAATAAAATTACACACATTTTGTAAACTGGTGTGCATAAATAAGCACCACATTATCAGTGTGCGAGACAACAGTATCTGAAGAGATCGTAAGCTGCTAAATGCGCTATCTTGAATGATATGTTATCTATCAGTAGATTAAATACAAAATAATGTACAAATACAACATGCAGATAATATTATTAAAACATGCCACTAACTTGCTAACAAAAATTCCAGTTAATTCACGGATATCAACAAGCAACAACATAAATCAAAGGAACAACAAAACATGATTCATCTGGATAATTCAGTAGCAACAAAAATCTGCCTAGATAATGAATGGTATACATATACAGATCTGTACAAATATATTACCTGAAACGAGAATCAAATTTACAACATGGCTAGCGAGTGATTATCAAGTTATGAGTAGAGCTGTCAAATTAATGTGTTAATTTAACGCGTTAATGAATTAACGCGTGTCAAAAAAATTAATGCACATACGTAAATTTACTAAATTCTGTTATGCAGTAGTTCCAATATTCCACTAAAATGCGGTTATTTGACGACTGAATAATATTCAAATAATCAGAAATTGTTTCGTTATCGTTTCATCACTACTGGCATGGTCCTGCACATAGGCACGACTTTGTGGGCTTCAATCCTGTCATCCTCTTGAGGGATTTTCGATGTAGTCCACCTAAAATATCAGCGATATTAATGATGCATTATTAACGTGTGCCATGCGCCGAAAAAATTAATGCAACGTGTTAAAAAAACTTAACGCTTTGACAGCTCTAGTTATGAGCAATTATAAAATCAGCATATTAGTAGAGTGCATTATCGAACCATTTGTTCTAGCTTAGCCAGCTAATATTACTACCTGACAACAATTACAATTTCCTAGCAGTCAACGTATAATTAAATCCCCAGCCAGGTCCTATTCAAGATTTGGATGTGCCAATCTGAAAGATAATATTTCTTTGATAAAATGATGCAAATTAACTGTCCTGTGCAGTGCAGTAATTAATAGCTACTTACAACTACATAGAATGTGTTCCAGACAAAAACGTCTTATTTTTATTAGTCCAAAGTTTGTTTTCTATATACAATAATACTAACACACAGTGAGACTATTGTACAAAATGAATTAAAGCCATTCCATTTAAAATTATTTTTGAATTTTAAATATTAAATATTTTTATCAAAGTTTTTAAAAAAATTCATTACACCAGACTGAAATTTTGCCAGTTTGTATAAACGTACTCTACTCATCAGAATACATGACATCTGCAGCTGATCCACAAATGTTCACACATAAGAAGCTACATATATTTATTACGATGCAGCCATCCTAATAGGCCACATTACAGGTTCTGCTCATCTGACCGACTGTCCATCTGTCCCATATGGATTCCTAACACAAAAAGTGCACAGAAACCAAAGTCAACATCAGCATTTCCCAGGGTCTGCAAGAGAAGAGTAACTGACGTGCCAGTTTTAAGTTCAAAAGATCTGGAGTTAGAGTTGTGAAGCTCTGGGCAAACAGCCACATAATTACGCCGGCAGTAGGCTGAAATATTTTCAAAGTTGTACACGACACTGAGATGCTGGTGTATAAGACATGAGAATTACATCGGTCAAGGCACAGTTCATCACACTACCACACATGCAGTCAGTAACGTAGTGGCATTTGCCCCCACCCTCCTCCCTCCGTCCAACAAAATCTAGCCTGTCAGAAATGTTTCTTCTCGTTTGGAAGTTTTCATCCAAAAGCACACACATTTTGGGTTGGAAATCTTCCATTTTGTGTACATTTAAGAGCATAATTGAAGCTCTGAACACCCGTAATCAGCTCTGTTGGAAGTTTGCAGCTGTCAACCGAAAAATGCAACCTCCTGCCTCTGCCCCGTACTTTTTTAACCCACAATGCAATGGCTGCATTCATGCAGACAGCACGACCAGTTAGAACGTCTTGCTAAACAATGACGTATACAGTTCTGGTTCAGTCATCATGCACTGGTACTTCTCTACGATCTCGTTCACTTTCAGCTTCCGGCGCACGTGCGGCGGCTGATAACTGCACAACACAGCGATAACACCATACCATAACTAAATAGTATAATATTTTCTGACAAAAGCAGAGTTAAACTAAAATTTGCTCCGATTCTACCAAACCAATACTGATGTTTCTAATACAGGTCAGCATCATTACCATCATTTTCATTTACTAAAAGTTGACAAATGTGACTCACGCAACTGAAAAAGTGTATAAGTACACCAGAAGTAAACCAAAATAATGATGCAGAGTGCAGACTAGAAAAATAACTATATGACAAACAGCACATAAATCTAACAGCATAGACAAGAACTGTAGCCAACAGATGTCACTATAGCATATATGATAAAATCCTGATCATTTCATAAGAGGCTTCAGTAATCATTGACGTGTAATTAGGTCCAGTTTCTAAGACTGTAAGTAATTTCAGTTGAATGAGGGCCATGGTACATGGTATGTGTTAGTATCATTTAAAATGTCATCTAAATACAAATGCTTGTTAAGTGGCAATCAAGTCATTATCGAATATGCTGAGAACATACAGCTCGCTGTCGAGTTGTCGTCGTTTGAAGATGTTGACCGCGGTTTGTCGGACAAGATGACCGAGCGACCGCCGACTGACAACCATACCATCCACAAGCGGCACTGCATCACCAATCCTGACGCACACAAGCTAAGCAGTCTTCACATCGAAGGACAACTAGTTCACAACCTGGACACAATACTCAGTACAACAATGAACTGAAACAGATTTGTGCAACATGCCTGACTGTAGCCTTACTGCCTCTCTAGTAAGTTATGCTGAATTGCTTAATTCATTCTTCACTACAAAATGGTCAGTGCATGCGACCGAAGTGCTGCTTACAGCTCACATAACACTCAGCAGACATTCAGCTGTTAAGTAAAAAATGTGAAGAAAACCGCAATATCAACATACTAGAAATACCTGGACTGATGTGACTGAAGTTTAATGCGGCAAAGTCCGTTCTGCAGTGGATGAATGAAGATGACACAGATTGGAGGTGCAATCAATGATCGCTGTCCAACGCCTGACGTCGCCGTTGGTGCGGACGACGACGGGAGTCTGTTTTCAGCAGCATGCTTCGTCAGATCGGCTTCACAATACCACAAACAAGCACAACACATACAGTTAGCTGCCCGACAGCTGTCCAGGATGTTGACATTACACAAATGTAAGAAACTAATTAACCAAATCCATTTTCAGTTACAAATAGAACATGAAAAATGCCATTCGACTTATATAGAAAAGAGATAGGACGTATCACGACAGTATGTGCGAAGAAAGTCAGAAACATAATTTTGACCGATAATATTACCGCATATTTTTACACAGTTCTGAACATGCATCTAGATGAAACACTCTTGCAATCACAAATAGCACCTTCATCGCCAACGATATTTTAGCACCTCTATATCAATCAACTGTGATAATGGTGCATATACCACTGTGTGAAAAAGATAAATCAAACTCACCAACTGGGAATGTGAGGTAGTCCTCGAAGCTCTCGAGCCAAGCCACAGCAACTTGCACATCCGTCCCAAGCAGCAAAGATGACGATCGACCAGAACGACGAACACGCGACGACGCAGCATCAGCGGCAGCCAATGTCGACAATTCGGTCGTCGTCTGAGACAAGTTGTCCAGATCCAACGACGCACTCTTGTGTCGAGAAGTGATGTGGGTTACTGCGTCAGGAGGCAATGATGAACCTAGACTGGCATCCGTCGACACCATGTGAGGCAATGCCTTGTCGACTATGCAACACCACAAACAAACAATTTAATACAACGACAAACTAAGATAAATTAGCGAAACGTGCACAGCATTACAGCGGCCATCCACATAAGTTATGCTAAACTGCTTTATTACTTTTCGCTACATACTGCAATCTAGCAATCAATCACTCGATCACTCAATCCATGAACCAATTAAGCACCAACAATTGATAATGTTCACTTCGATAAAGGCAGAACGACACCGACCCAGATTATGTAAACAATGCTCCTTCTACACATAGAAATAGTAGAAGTATAAGCCGCTCGCATTCTCTCAAGACAACATTTAAATGCAGCTTTTCCCAACACAGAGCGACCACAACTTGCACACAACGTGTTGTCATGGAAACATTAATATTTACGACACTTCAAATCGTTACCGGCAGCAAGGGCATGTGACGTTGGCGATGGTACAACAAACGCAAGTTCAGTGCTAACATCAGCCCAGTATAACACCTGCTGCTGGCCATCGTATAATGCACCACCTGTGTCTCCCAGATACACCTTCTCTGTAATGTGTCAAATACAACAGCACTTGTACATCCTCATATGTATAGGTGAGTACGGCTGCATGCAGTATTGTGATGACTTTTTTTATTAATCCATCAACTCTTAGACACACCTCCTTCTTCATGATACATATTAAATGCACCAGCTGACAAAACTGTGTGCAACAATGATCAACCTTTTACACTACCTATAGTCTGTACATAACAGGCTAGGCATTAAACCAAAAGTGTCAAGACACTGGGAAAACTGTATAATTTTAATATTAACATCTCAAGAAATCATTGAAATACTGCCCAAAGTACCTGGTGAATATATCTCACAATCAGCTTATATGACTAAATGTGAATGAGAACAGAGAATAGCGATGGCTGTATATATCAGCTAGACCTTCACTGGTGTCAAGCTGAGTTTTCCAGCTGGTAGCAATGGACCCAGTCCAGCCCGAATGCTCCAGCACGTCCACAGGCCAGCCGAGCGAACGGACAAACTCCAGGAACTGCGGCTGAACATTCTGCTTCTGGCACTGGGGACAACATGCATACATGCAACCAGTATTAACAACAACATGCATAAAATGTCTGACACACCAGCAGAATCAGAGGTGAAAGCACTCGCTGGTGAAACTTGGTGGGAATTTAAGCAGCAGCAAAATGAAACGTTTTCAGATGACTTTTGAATGACATGACTGAAGATGAAGTACAGATATGTGAAACATGGCATTCCAGAGTTGCGAAGCAGCTATAAATGAAAGCAGGACGACCCACAGATGCATAAACTATGCAGCATGGTGCAAATGTAAGTCACAGTAGAAACACTAACAGCAACAACAGTACAACATTTTGCTTACAAACCAGCCTATAGCCAGCTTCTAAGAATGTGATCTGCGCCAAACAGCTTGACATTCTAAACTAAAAACTGGCACACTGGTTAATCCTGCCCTGAGAAACACTGACACAAATTTTTGTTTTTCAACACCATTTAGTTCTTGAGTTACTAGGCACATAGAACCAGGGATGTGCATGAGACCTTCTGAGCCAAGACCGAAACGTTCAAAATTTTGTCCAAGACAAGACCGAGACGAGACGTTGCAGCTTCCGAGACGCTGGCCGAGACCTTGAAGCTTCCGAGACTCTCGAAAGTCTCGGGAGTTTCAACATCTCGCCAAGAAGTTTTCCATCACATATGACGATAAAAAAATTAGGTAAGTTTCCAAAAGCTGAAATGACACTGAACCACGTTTAACATCAATAGTAACAGAGCTATCTGAAAGACCATAATATACCACTTTAAATTAGTACTGAGCAGTGACTTTAACAATTTTATACCGACGTTTAATGCATACTTCAGACAATTTTGATAAACCGTATCACAAAAAACTCACAACATTAGCGAGCATATCGGCGAGCTTTGACTGTCCTCGTCTGACATAGTACAAACTGACAGTGTCAGCAGTGCGAACAGGTAAAGCATCCAACTGACGCAAGTCACGACACAGCTCTTCCGTGTCTTCTACTCTGAACCTCGACAACCTCGACAATGACTGAGGCATGCCAGTCACGCTGCCAGCCTACAACATGCAACCATGTAGTTGTAACAGCAATGGCCGCAGTCAAACTAAACTGACTGTGTCCACTAATCAGAGTGGTCATCAAAAATGTAAACTAAAGCCCAAATTCCATTACGCTGACTTTGCAACAAGTAGGCCACTGCCACAGCAACTACAGACAAGACAGGCCTGCGACTGTAAAACAGCCTTCCAGTTTATTTGAGACAAACTGACATTAACTACAACCGCAGCTTATATGGCTGCTAAAAGCATTTTACTCAGGTGTTGAGATCGTGACACACTGTGACTAATTGTAAAAACTGCATCATTCAGGGTTTCTTACATACTTACTTACTGACTACTAACAGTCAATTAGAAATGCTCATCATTCTACACAAAAGCATTCAACTAAGCAAAAAAATGAAATAAGGACTAAATGAATCGACCTTCAATCGTTCCAGGTTGAGAAAGCCGTAATGAGCCAGCAATAGACGAGCACTCTTGAAGTCACTGCAAACACTGTTAACAGCAACAAAAACAACGATGTCAATAAATGAATAAATGACCACCATAACATTAAACATACATGCACAATGCGTGTATGTTAAACAATTGTTTGGAGTTGAAAAAATGAGTGCTAAGAAAACTTATACACTGTAGTCAGTGATTTACCAAACATATTCCACACTGGCCCTCAGCCAGGCCATGTAGATGACACTGTCATTCGTTTGGTCACTGCTTGGTCATGGCAACAAAGTGAAACCTATAAGCACAATGCATTTGGTACAATTTTTGGGTTTTAGACTCCAAAATAAATGACTTTCAAACGAAGTTTCATCCCACTTGAAATAACCAATGCTTGCTGGTGAATAATGATAGCTATTAACATAAGTTGGTGCTGATTTTGGTTTGCTTAGACCTCAGCCAACTGGTTAATAGAAATACGAATATTAGTTTTGATAAATGCTGCATATTATGCACGTATAAGTTATTTTGAAATACTTAGCACAAGCAATTGACCAAAAAATCTAAATCTACAACATACCTAGGCTCTTTACAAGATGCAGGATGCTGGGCATTCTTTGCTCGGTTCTCACACGAAGCTTGCTCAAACTCGACTTGACTACTGACAAAGCTGGACAACCGATTCAACTCTGTCTGATAATCAGTCATTGTAGAGCTGAGATCCGGTACACTTCTATCACTAGACATTGCACATATCACACACATCACATTATACATTTTTTTTCATCATATCAATGACATCTCAGATGAATCAACATTATCTCCCAACCATTTAAACCGCTGCTAAAAACACTAACGTTAGGATGTTGCTGGCTAACTGTTAAATCGAGTCTGTTATGTTTTCTTACTTTCACTATGACAAATTGCAGAAGGCAGTATACTCACGCTAGGACTGGGGCAATCTGGTTCACAGCATCGGGAAAATACTGTGGAGTAACTGGAGTGACAGGTGTGCGCTCTGTTGTCAATGACGATGCAGCAACTGTCTCCTTCTCAGCACTGGCAATGCTCTGGGTCTGTTCACAACAAATATCAGTTCAGATGCTGCACATCACTAACCGATAATATTACTATTATTATCGTACACAAAACAGATGAATAAACAAACACAGTACAAACAACGCTGCAACAAGTACTAACTTAACCTACACAGATGCAGAATAATCAGTTTTCTATCAGATATTAAAATCTGGCAACATAAACAGCCTGAGACGTCAAAATAAAACATTCATGCAACCGATTAACAGAAAGAGACACATTTCAACAAACTGGAGATAACAAAAACATGAAATCTGATGCAGAATACATGTAACACTGTAACAGCATATGTATTAAAAACATCAAAGCATCCAAAGTCAACGATAAGACCCCGACCTTATGAGAATGACTCTGGTGGCGTAACTGCATTGTCCACGCATGCCGTCCAAATGCGCCACGTACAATGGCCATCACAACCGGCAAACCTCCATCATCTACCATAGTAACAACTCATCTATAAAATCAGTAATTTTAAAAAAAATCCTGATAAGGTGGAAACAGTTCAAAGTAAAAGTTGTCAGCATAAGCAGTGTTACAAAATGCAATTACTTCTAAAACTAGAAAATATGTTGCCCACCTCCTGGTGACTTACTGAGCAGCAGTCTCTTTAGACTTGTGTAACCATAACTGAAACCTGACCTTTTACAGCCTATATGGTAGTGTTTTGTGGGATTCATATAATCAACATGTTGACTCTGTGTGCACTACTTGGCGCAAGGGTATAAAGAGGGCCTAGTGTTTGCCTGCCACCAACCATCGTGCACTGATGATGTCTGTATCAGACAGTTCGTAGACTGTATCTGTGTCAGTTAAGTGCTTGTTTTTTTTCATTTTTCTTACTTTTTCATTCGTTTCTGTACTCAGTGTACGATTTTGATAATAAATATATATTAAGATGACTATACATTATACAAACATTTGATGCCAGCAACTAAGACAAAGCAAAGGCAACACTATAACACACAGACAGTGCAAAATAGCAAGTTGCTAACCAGTGCCTGGTATTACGGGTTTCTCCAACAAGCCAATAATTGTTGTTCCATCAATGACATAGTACTGGAACTGTAGTTCATCTTCCACTGGACCATTCGCTGGACTGTAGCACAGTCTCATCACTGACTCCTCATCCAGCAGTGTGCACAGTGACTCTGGGCCACAAGGTGGTGGAAAACAACCCTGACACATGAAACATCTTTATTATCTGCACTGCAGCCAGAAGATGAATTGAAAGACATTGTAAAATGCTAAAACTAAAAAAAAAACAAGTAATTTGAGCATAGCTCACTTGACGTGTGATAGCAGCAGACCTGCCATTTTGGCAATCAGTGTAGGCCTACAGCAATAAGATATTAATGCATCTTGAATGAGTACTTAAATCTGAGGCCTCCATATGGAAGACCCCTTGAATTTAAGAAATCAAAACTTAGATTCTTAAAAATGTATATTCTATGCTAAAACTTTCATACGCAGGTTGTCTTGGTCTATCTCCAGCCATTTCGTCGCAATTCAGTGTTGAAATGTGCGCTGCATCCAAAAATTGCGAAAAATTCACTAAAAACCCTTTTTTGGGGGTTCAAGGTTGTTCAAAATCACTGATGTTGATGAATCTAAAAAGCCTGTCACCAGTGCTTGTTATGATAGGCAGCATGTCTGTACTTATCTGCAAGTGTTTTCACACTATAAAAGCCAATATTGGCAAAATAACGTCTTTTCGGGGGTTACCCCTCTTTGACGCCCTCATTCAAGAGGAACCCTGCATCCAGGGGCACAAAATTTTGTCACAAAAAACTAGAGACCTTGGGGCAGCCCACAGTGAAGATTTCGTGATCCTAGCTTGCACCGTTTTGATACAGATCACAAGTGTGACAGACAGACGAACAGACAGACAGACGCCAAGACGATGGCTAAGACGCATGAAGCATTCTGCTATCGCGCATAAAAAAGTACACTACAGTTAAATAAAATGTGGAGTGAAATGGTAAAAGTGCAAGTACAGTACATACGACATAGTCGAGAACTGCAGTGAGCAGAGCTTCAGCAGCATCGCGGACTCTCATTGAGACCAGCTTCAGCTCCTTGTCACCTTTCAGCCGCAGACTTTCAGTCGGCTTTGACTATGAATCAATTCAACAGCGACACAAACTTCAGTTAACGACACAGTGCTGTTGCATTACAGCTACAACTACAACGACTACTATGCTACTATTACTGCTACTAATATTTCTGACTTCTATTAAATTGAATTACTTTTCTGAAGCTAATCAACATTTTTTGGGCTCCTTGACAGAAAGCCCTTGATAACTGCTATAACAATTTTTTGCATTGCAAATGCTCTTCAGGTCATCCAACCAATGTACACTACATAAGTGTGAATAACTTGCTATATTTTTTTTGCAAATTTGCCATATATGGCAAAAATATCTTAAGTAAGTCAATTTGAGCCAGACTGCCAGCCACACTTTGTTACACGCAAGCCAAATTTCACCAGCTAGCCAACCTGATAGGTCAGCTGACCGTGACGCCAGCCATCAGCTTGGGGCCGCTCTGAGAGTATAAAGAAAGAGAAAATATACATGTGCAAATGAAGACCTGTGATCGGCTGCCAGAGACACCAAGTTCTACGACTTGAAGAACGGTCTGTAGACATTCAGCATCATGCAACAGATAGTCATGTTCTATCAGCCACACTGTCAGACACTGGAATGCTGCCACGATCACAGAATGTAGGTCCTAGCATACAAACACAAAGACAGATGTCACACATGGTTCTTGCCCATACGTCAAAATCGAATTCAAGGACTTTTCAAGAACTTTTAAAAACCATACGAAGGATATATAAGAAGAACTAAATTAAATCAAATCGGTACTTTTATAAGCACATATAAGCAGTTCAGTTTACACTCGACAATTTACACTGATTCTAAAATGTTCGGTCATGGCATTTTAGAAAATCAAATTCAAGCACTTTCAAGGACCTTCAGGCAGATTCAAGGACCATGTCTGTTTTCAAGGACTTTCCAGGCCTTGAAAATCTGGAAAAAAATTCAAGGACTTTCAAGGACCCGCAAGAGCCCTCATCACAGCTAACAACAATGGCAAAATTTATAATATAATCAATTGACACTGCTGTAGATAACGTCTAGACTCAAAAAAAAAACTCCGAAAGAAACTATGTCATGTAATAAAGATATTACCATCAGTGAAATACTAACAATCACAAAATGCAAAAGCTGCAGTTACATGCTGTATGTCTAAAAAAACTTGAAATGCCTACTGCATGTTTCAAATGTATGAATCATGTTAACTGTAAAACTGGAAAAAGAGATTTAAAAAATTATTCTTTTTTTTATATTTTGCATCCATCAAGCAGATACGTCTGTGTTCACTGAATCCATAGTCTATACACATTTCAGTTTTTTCTCTTCTGGCCTACTAAAAGTTTTACTTATATTCACCTGATCTTCAACCACTGTTAAAGACGATAGCAAGATATTTTTATGCTAACGTTAATCACAAGACTTTGTTACAACTGACAAACAACACGATATGGACCTTGGAGTGTGATGGGGCAGGCCGATTGCACTGGGAGACGACAAAATCACAGATGAGTCTGATGGCACGTTTACACTCAGCTTGGCTTGGCTCGGCAAGCTGGACTCGCGCAAGAGCTGACAGAACTTCGAGTGTTGCCAGCGCACAGCTCAAGTCATTCTTCCACGACTCCATTATGCGTTTGCATATCAGCTTCACTGCTTCATTGAACAGATCGACACTACTCGCACCAGTGCTCTCTGCACACAGCACGCAGATAAACTCATTAATCACCGTAACAAAAGTTCTTACCTATTTGCACACTTGATACGTCATAAGTAGTATCAAAAGTAGTGTCAAAATAGGTATATGATGCATGAAAAAGAGTCACTAAGCGCCGAAAGTGGTGGTGTCTCACATAAACAAAAAAAATTTATCTCCTCTGAAGTGAGTTGACATATTGGTGCTATACAAACTCGCTTATTATATTATTATCACTAATTTCATTAGCAATTGAAATTATTCGGTTCTGCCAACAGACTGTCCCAAAGCTGGGAACCAGCAATCACAAAACTTCTGACACTGATTCACGCATTTGAGGCTTTGACATTCCTTGACATCATCAGCAAAAGTGCTATCATCACTGGCAAAAGACATCTGCTGCTGTGTAACGTCCCAGCAAGACTGCATGATATCAAAAGATATCTTCTAAACACAAGCCAATCCACAGCACATCACTGGACCACTGCAAGTATGCAAGGCAGTTGTCAAAACCATAGGCAGCATAGTATATATTAACAGCAAGGGTCAGATCGATCAAGTAATCAATTGATGATCAAACTGAATGATACAGACATTACCACGTGACCATCCAAACAGGCTGCAATAACGGTACCAGTCTTACCCTCTGCCTGATTGTACAGACTCCTAACTCAGATACAAAAAATGTCCCAAAAAAACGAAATCAGTGTCAAAGTTTCCCGGGCTGAAATAAATGCTATACCAATCTTCAGTCTAAAAGGTCAAAGGTCAGGGTTATGATTGCTCAGCTCCAAATGGATGGCTGCAAAAATATGCCGGCACTGGGATGATGTTTTCTAAGCTACTAACGTAATGATACAACACAATGTATGTAAGGTGTAATCAAACCATGTGACTCATCCGGCGACAAGCTGGCCGAGGACTGGTCACGTGTTGCATTCTGCCACAATGCTTGGTCCAGTACACACAGCACCAGACCTCCTGCAATCAGCCAATGCGACACATGCCATAACATGCTGGCTACTCAAAGTGTTTCATTAACGACTTAACTGCACCGATAAACCTCTTAGTTATTTATTTGCTTAGTGTTTTGAAGAAAAGCAGCAAAATAAACACAAAATGAACAGAGCAGAGCTGCTGCAGAAATTAACAAATAATCACATGATTTATCATTAAACACTTTTAATCATTCAATTTTCAATAAATGTTATATCTCTAAGACAGCAATATAAAATAGATAGAAAGATGGATATGATAATAAGCACATGAAAATACAAAAATCTCTTTCTCCAAAGACTATAATCATTTTAGTCTATCTACAACACTAGATAAAACAAACACTTATTGATTGCATCTCACTGGATTAATGACAGCTGTTAGCTAAATGACCTTTAAAGATGCTAAACGAAACATACATTTTTGTGGACATATGTCACCATCAGTTTTTAATCGAATCTAACGATTAACCACTCACTAATTTGTGTAATGTTAACTGTTTAATCGCTGCTAGCACTAAAAATAATCTATCAAAAAAATATCAACAGTTAGATCAGCAAGCAGATGTCACACTGCAGTAGAGCACACAACTTCAGACAAGGGAACATGTAGCAATGCACTTTGGTGTCAACAACAACATGGGTTTAACAGCATTAAATGTCCTACATGTAACTAGAAGTCTGAGAGAGAGAGATAAAGCAGTTACCAAGCAGCATCTGTGTGTTCGTGGCATCTGTCTCGGCTCGTAGAAACCGAAGTAACAACTCAGTCATACGTGGCTGCAGCAAGATGAAAGTTACAGACTGCTGCGACTGTGACTCATCCAAAATTGCTGCCAGCACAAACGACAGATTACTAGCAATTTTAACATTGAATAAAAAGCAAGTTTTATCGCAAATGAATGTTATTCACAATTTTTTCAATAATGCACCGATTACAAAATGAGCATACCATGAAAAAGCACTTGCAAATGTAATCAGAAAACAAAGCCACATGTATGCTAACAAACCACAAAAAGAAAGAAATAAATACAGCGTTCACTGTATGCAATATTAATTATACATTTATTTATGGATTACTAACAAAAATGAATGCTAAAGAAATCCTGAGACAAAAACACAGCTCACACTCTGTAATATCAACTACATCAATGGATTACTAAAATAATTTTTATGCAGCAGAACTGACGGGCTGCATTACCAGTGTTGCCCAACGCCCATCCATCCATCTCAAACGGACTCCCAACTCAATATGAAAAAGCACAGAAATGCTAAAATTGATGTAGTAAAGATCAGAGTTAGAACAGACCTAGATGGATGGCGGCATGGCACGTCAGAACTAGGCTGGAATATTATCTCATTTGAGCCTACCTTGGATTGGTGTGTGTTGAAACTGCAGCGGGAGACAGAGCATAGAGAGCAGGAGATGGATCGATGAGCGCCTTAGCTCAGTGTCCTCATCACTGCCCCCCTCGGTCTTGTATCTGCAGCGCAACAGTGCAACCAAACGTCAAGAAACATTCAATCTACCACTTTCAGCATCACTACTTGCTCATAATACATCACACTATATAGAGGTAAATGCATTTTAATAACAGACTAACAAAATAAACAGAAGGCAACCTTCGCACATTCCCAGAAACAGCATGATTCACCAACCATGAAAACAATCGTTAATAAGAATGCATAAACTTCAACATAAACACAAACAGTCGGCCATGTGTTTAGGTACAGAGGAATGCTGCATGACAAATTAGAGTAAAGGATGTTCAGGGAGAACACAGAAGGAAAAGACGCAAAAAAAGACGAGCACAGATGTCGAATGACATGACAAAAATGGAATCTACACTGACCTGAAAAAAGCTGAAAATAAAAGTGTTTCTTAAACATTAAAAAGCAACTGACATAAACCTGCTGAATGAACAGATCATTAAAAGAAGAAACTTGACACAAGACATAATACTGTCGAGAGATGATAATATCAAACATACAAAGATCGCACTACATACTTGAATTTCAGCTGCAACTCTTCAAGAGCTGTCAGCAGTCGTGGCAGAATAACGTGAATGCCAGTCAAGTCGACACGCAGCAAATCAGTCGAGTTAATGATCACACTCGCTAGCACTGCAGGAATGCCTTGCCCATTCTGCCAGTCAAAATACAGATGATATCTGTGAAAGAATGTCTGAACGAGTTAAAAATTATATAACATTCCAGTTAAACTATCCCAACAATGTAGAAAAACAGCATGGTGCATATCAAGCAAAGCTTAGTATTAACGTTTTTGACATGTTACCACAAAATACAAAAAACTCAAAACAAGAACATGAAAAAACTGTCCATGTCATCCAAATTTTGCACTTGCAGTCCATCTTATTTTTTGACTCTGCAGCTGCACTGAGTGATGAACTTGCAATAAAACTCTTTTAAGCATGCATCGGTAACTTATGACAAGACTATTCGCCCATCCCATCTCTCAGTTCAGTTCAGTAAGAAACATTTGCACTGCGCAATTATGTAGGCTGTCTCCATGGATGAATAAGTGCACCAGCTAACAAAAATAACTACACTGACAATATAAATCACCATCATCAACGTTAAACTAAACCACAGCACTAAACCACTGATATTCAAATGGCTAAAATGGCAAAACTGCAGCCATATAATGGTAAGTAAGAAAGCAAGTGAAGTTTCAATGTATACAGAGCCTACTCAAAAAGAAATCTTTGACATGCTCAATATTAATAAGTTGTCTGAATTAATCAAGATAACGACCGTGTCATGCAGTGCGTAGTAAAGCGAGATGTAGAATCGAGACATGTAGATTGGCAGAACTTGTTCGCCAGTTTTGTGAGATGTGAATATCCTGCAGAGTGCTCCACAGGCCTGCGCTCGACCCGCCTCATAGCTGTCACTCACACCTCCTCCTGACACTGCGGCGGCAGCATCTGTCAACGAATGCTGCACGTGTGACTGAAGGCGCAATGGTTCAGCGTCGACGATGTGCAGCGATGCGGTGTGACCACGCCGTGAAGGCGCTGCTCAACACATCGAGCCACGCAAGCAGCATGCCGCAACATGCACACCATGCACACACTCACTGCAAGCTGAAGTCAGCATGGTGATTCTCATTCTGATCTCTTACCTAGCTTTTGTTATGCAAATATTTTCAGCTTTGGTTTTGTTTTGGCTTCTGTTATTTCTCGTTCATGTTTTGGACTCGTCTTCAAGTTCTAGTTTAGTTTCAGTTAGAAAGTAATTTCTACTTCAATTTTTGTAGTGCTTAGCCAACTGTACTTAACTAGCAATCGAGCTATTGCTACAGTTTTCATCTGTTGTCTGTAACGGATGTATTGTGGCTAAACATTAGGTCGTAGGGGAAAACGTTTTACACGAATAATTACCTATGTGCCATAAACTTAGGCATGCAAAATTTCAGCGATGTAGTGCAAGGGAACATTTTCAAATTCGGGGGTTAAATAGATGGGGAGAGGGGAGGTAAAAAATTCAGTGGAAAACTGGTCATATCTCAGAAATCGTGAGAGATAGGGCAAAGGTTACTATTAACCATTAATAAGAAGTGGCATACACCCTTTCAGATTACATGAGAATCACTGACCTTGGATGACCTTCAAGGGTCAAAACGCACTATGGTATGCCAATTGTGCAGTATTGTGGCTAAGCTGTAAGTCGTAGAGGGTCGGCGATGGTACCATTAGATAGAGCACCGCTGACTTCCTATAGGCTGTCAACAGTAAACATGTCTCCATCTGCAGCGGTTTGACCACAATGAGTGCACCCCACATAATTTTATCATCTTGGTGTGAGCCAAAAATAATCAAATTTGGTGGAGATTTGACGAAGTTCTGACAAAAAAGTTGGGTTATTTTTTGGCACACCCTGCAGTGTGTCATGTTCACAGGTGAAAGTGACAACAGTGAAATTACAAGCAAGTTAGTAGTATAACAGTTAGTTAACATCTTAGCGCAATATGCAAACTTAGTTATTACACAACTTATACCACAATGCTCAATTGACATGCCAGAGAAATAACACTGATTGTATGAGGGTTGTTCGATAAATAAGTTAAAAAACATCAGTGTTAGTTTTCCAAATCCAAAAAATCCTAAATATACGTTTTATAGGGAACTGTATTCTAAATATGTGTAGAAATTTTTTGGATGATGACGTCATTATTGTGATGTCATCTGTTCGCAGAACACAGTCTGCACTTGTATTATTTTTCCCACCAGTAATCTATATAACTCGCAAGTGACAAACAGTATAGGAATGAAAAAAATGAATAAACTTAACAAGTTAACGCCATCACTTTAAATGCTAAAGATAAATGTTTCATTTTCAACATATCCACCGAGTTCACTCAAACATTTGTCCTATCTGTCAGCAAACTTCTGAATGCCCAATGCAAAGAACGATGCTGGCTGCTGTCCATGACACTGAAGAACGACTGATTGCACCTGGGTATACGACACAAATTTTGGCCCACCTAGCAATTTCGTACACCAAATGTAAACTGTTCGCTTCTAAAGCACTTGTCACCATTTACCATATGCATCTCAGAGTGAATTTGATTTGCATTAATTTTTTTGCCCACAAAAAATAGTATAACGGCATGCTGCTTGTCACGGGAGGATTTCAATGGCAACGTCGCCGCATTTAATGTTTATAAATGATGTCACAGTGACATCATCGTCATAAAACTCACAGCTGCTACTCAGAATTAAATTCCGTACAAAACGTATATTTCAAATTTTTAGTATTTGGAAAACTAACGGAATGACGTTGTTCTGTAACTTATTCATCAAACGACCCTCGCATTAAGAAAAAAAATAGAGTAATGGTGATGCCAGTTTGAAATCTTGAAAAAATAATAAGTCATTTCTTCTACTCAAAACAAATTCTGCTCTAAAAGTTGCAAAGAGAATATCAGTGATATTACATCAATGTAGTAGATAATAAATATAACGTAACTGATAATGCTCATTACAGCAATGAATGATCTTTATGAACTGCATTCAGCAACTCTGTTTAACAGTCTCAATTATGTTGCTAATTTAATTCCTCAACCACTAAACATTAAAACACCTAACTAAGCTGAAGAGAGCTATCAAAAGTTGAAAATCACTAAAAAAAATAAAAATAAAAATTTTAAACAACTGTAAGTACAACACAATTAAACGACAACATCAAATACAACATGTGAGAACAGAGAGATCACACATGTACTACTTCTGAAAATTTTTACATGTATCACTCATTACAAACTCAACATAAATCCACACATGGTCTTCTTATTTCCATGCTACATTTAATTTAAGTATTTGTAATTATTGCTTAATATACAGGATGCAGCCAAAAAAAGTAGCTCCCAAAGTTTTTTGCTGTTTTCTCAGCAACCGTTTGCCATTTTTAATTCTCGCGCACTACGTTCCCAACGTAGTGAAGCGAAGAGAAGTATATGAGATCAGTGTAATATTGAAGACCAACCGACCGACTGATCACTGTTCCTGGAAGAGCCTTCGTGGAAGAACTTTAAACGGTCATATCTCCATAACGGTGCTAGACAGATGCATAGTCACTATGGACCACCCATAGGAAGTCAACCCCAGGAGTCGAATGGTCATGTGACCGATGACTTCACATGACCCCAAAAGGTCAATGTCACGACCCCATTATGTTTGAGGTGCCACATCTCCACAATGGTGCATGTAGTGAGGTATAGCAACACAAATGGCAACAAGCGTCATTGACCATCCATTATTGAAAAATTTTTCTTCTCATTTCCTAAAATCAGGCAATATTTTATGAACTTTGGGGAAACAATTTCCAATAACAACCTCGACGCCAGTCACTATTAGTATAATATTAAACGGGTCTCAATTAGACGCTGGGTCTCTAATGCCAACCGAAAGGAACAAAAAAGCTCTTTTTGACTTTTTAACATGACCGCCTATCCATTTTTAGCATTTAAAAATGTTCAAGCTACAAACCCAATTCAATAACATCACTGAAACAACACAGTTAACTAATGATCAAATGCCAGAATTTTATTGTCAATGTGAATGTTCAAAATGTCCACCGCCAGCTCCAGGCTGCAACAAAAGTTTTCAGTTGCTTAATTTGAGCAGTCTTTCACAACCTTGTCAATCGGCCCTTGTGGCAAGTTGCCTCAGATAACCTGAAGCGCTTCCTTGACTTGGGCGATTGTTTTCGGCTTTGTTTTAAGCTTGCGGTAAGCCTCCAACATTACGTTCCACACCTGATAGTCCATTGGGGTTATATTCAGCGAATTTGGCGGCTACTGATCCTTTTTGGTAAAATCTGTACACTTGGCCTGCAGCCAGTTCTGTGCGTTGCGCGCTGTGTGTGCTGATGCACCGTCTTGCTGGAAGATGAATCCAGTGGGCAGCCAGCGATTGCTTTAAAAAAACAATAATTTAGTGATAATTTATAAACAAAATAAATTACTGTTTATCATAACGTCACTGTGACTTCATCGGCAGTAATGCGGTAAACAGTTTTTAAATATTAAATAGCATTTTTAGCTTGAACATTTTTTAATGCTAAAAAATCAGTAGTCAGTCATGTTAAAAAGTCTATAAATTCGTCGTTTTTTAACAAAAGCAAATTTCCTTTGGCAGTTAGATGTAGAAAGTTTCAGTAACTAAACCTGTAAAATTTTAAATTAAAAATCCAAACAATTGCTGAGAAAACAACGAGAAACTTCAGGGAGTTACTTTTTTGTCGCACCCTGTATATTCTCCATCCATTCTTTACACACTACCACTGTTCGCCACCCTATATGAGTCACTATAATGTAAAGTAAAAAATTTGAGTTAAAAAGTTAATGTAATAGCATGGCAGTGAAACAGTGATCACAGCAAAGCAATATATAACAAAGTAATGAATTACAACATTTTCATATTTTACTCTGTAAATTCACTTGCAAAATATGGCAATGTGATGATGGTATTGAAAAGCAACTGTAAATATTCCCACTAGTAAAAGATTAAGTTGTAACAGAGTTTAAATTCATTCAAATTCCATTAGATTTAATCTCTTAATTTGCGTGCAGTGGTAAATAAGTAAGACCACTTGTCTAAGTAATGCTGTGCAGCAGTGTTAATATATGTTAGAGGATGAATGTCAGTTATGCACAGTGAACAGTAGCAAAGCAGTGACTCGACAGAAAGCAACAATACATGACCATGCACAGCATACACTCATACGACACATCTGTGGTGTATAAACTGGGCAGTGCAAAAAAGTGAAACAGGGCCTACATGCTTCATGTAGTATATCAAACAGTTAGAAAACTCAATCAGCACCACTGAAGTCTTTTTTTTAGCACATACTGGCGCTTTACAAGTCAGATTATTATTATTGCAGTGAGAAGTGGCCATGTTGAACACTTTATAACCAAGTGTTCATCATGAGCACTCTTCACTGCAACAATCAAGGCTAATTGTTCTCTGATTGCTTGATCTACTTAAAGCATGTACGTTCTACTGTTTGTGTGCTATCCTCTACATGTCTGGAGTTAATTGAGTTTGATCAGCACCCTAGAAGAAATCTATGATTCCAGACACTCAACCAGATGGCTTCCAGAAATCTTATCGCATATGTGTAAAACTGAAAAAAGAATATTCTAAAAATTCAATAAAACATGTCACAGAATAATCTCAAGACATTGTAGCTTTTATCTTACGATGATCTTAAAACATCAACAAATGCTCTGAATGTCAAGATGCTCTCTGTGAATGGAGCCCAAGTCTTTCTCTTAGTTGTGTCAGCTTGCATAAACAAATTAAGCATAAATACTGGCACACAGTGTGATCAGAGTTAAAAGTAAATCTCATCCCAAAATTAAAATCATCTGAAGTTCTGCCATGCTAGTATGAGAATAAAATATAGCAGTAGTTTGAGCGCATCGTGAAAAAATAATGTAAACACAACACAGTTCATCGAGGCATCAGAAGAGGAGTGCTCTAGCATCACAATGGAATGACACCCTATAAGCAAAGAGATACTAGTCTGTGACGAATACTTGTTCAGTAAACATGCATGGAAAACAGATCTAACCTTTGCTGTCAGATCCATGGACGTGGACGCCAACGAGTGAAGCTTCCAGCAACCAACTGCCCAGCAGATGAAGCAGGCTGTTGACAGTCGGTCGGCATGGCGACAGTGACGTCACTGCCGCATCAACATTAGACGTAAACGAGTTGGCCGACGTCACCGAGCCAGCATCGCTGCTGATGCTGGGACGCGATGCAACATCTTTAGCTGACAACACACCAGTTCACTGCTGCAACATGAAACTTGCCGACAAACATCCAATCTAAAACCTAATCTAATCTAATTCAAAATAAACTAATACAGTGCCATTATCACAGTAGTTACATAGGGGTCAAGACTGATCCAACAGACATGGTCTGCTGTAAAAAGCTGTTATATATTGTTAGATGCCTTAGACCCCAGTAACGACTTCTGTGCTCTGATAGTACTGAACCATCCTAACCTGTGCGGGCTAAAACAAACAATTCAGTTTTAAGGAGAGATTTAAACAAACCTAAACTATCAGTTGTAGCCTTCAAAATCAAGAACTGCACAGCTGACCAATAGCACAAACTGAGGTCACATAAAAGCAATTAAATGGCCACTTATTGAATTACAATGCACCTTCTGGGTAAACTCCATAATTCAAAAAATTCACCTCCGAATGTAACTTCGAATTAATTCTGCCCACCTGCTCACCAGTTTTGGCCCAGTCTGCATGAAGCGAGGGGATTTCTAAACCAAGACCACAAGTCACCCAGACCACACACTACTGCGCATGTTTGTTGCAGACCTTTCGGTGGGTGTGGCATGAGAAACATTGGCCGAGAGCGTCTCGCTGATAGGGGAGTCACAGTAGCAGGTGCTTGCTCTGGCTGACGAGCTGTATATATGTCTGCATCACCGGACTCCTTGTGAATAACACCTGATACACAGAGCACAATACTCAACTGTTCTCTTACACTAAATACAGTAAAATACTGTAATATGCCTATTCATCACTACGTGTGCCATTTTACCAATCAGACATATAAGCAGTTGAACATTTCACACTAAATACCACAATTCACAAAATTTCCAGAAATTTATCGTTAAAAACATCAATGATAGTTGGAAAGCAACAATTCAAGCACATAAAGATGACTGAAATACCTGTTGATAAAAGCACAGCATTACCATCCAGATGTATGGCTACACCCATCTCATAAAAAAATCGCGATCTAAAGCTGCATGAATTTAGCAATTCACTTTACCAAGAAAAGCATCGACGATGGTAGCAACGCAGCGCATGGCCCGGTAGAAGATGACTGGCAGCTGGTGCAGGCACTCCACCTGGTGAGTGGCTGGCACATCGGTGCTGTTCAGAGTGGCCTGGAGGAACTGCTGAGTGTTCATAATGACGTGAGGCCGACTCAGGTCCACGGGGTTACTGAGCACGTGCAGGAAGCGGAACCAGCACTGGACGATGCGGTTGGGGTCCATCGCATCCATCACGGCAACCACATCATCATCAACTGATCCACATCACCATAATCACCAATATCATAACTCTATGCTGAACCATGGTCTGAGTCTCTGAGAGGGAGATAAGTGACTGCTAAACAAACTCATACAATCAAGTACACAAAGTTCACTTTCATACGTGGATAATACCATGTCAATGGTTTAACCAATGTCCAACACTGATTCCATACTGGCCAACAGCCAGTCATGTGGCCTACACTGTTGTTCGTTTGGCCATGAATGACTGAACGAGCCGTGAGTTACCGACGTGCTATCTCACTGCAGACAGTATGGTAGACAGTATGAGTGCCAACATGATATAAACAAACTTTACACTACACCACAGACAGTGGTTTACCCGACAATGCCATTTGTTTTATAATGCTTGTGTGCAGCCATGTAGTATATAGTAGACACCTTGCACAACTGCAGACACAGTACTGGAGACAGGCAGCATAAACATAATCATGGAATAATTACTGCAAACTTTCATTCATTAGCAGACAGACTTCACAGTGCAATACCATCCCTAACTCTCAATGCCGTTTTATCACCAATACAGCAGTCGGACACAACTCTGCAAGCACCCAGTGCCAAAACCGCCTCAAAATTGTTTTCAAAATAGCTACGACAAAATGTCTGGGAGTAATTTAAAACTTCCACACTAGTATAACATCAGTATTTTTAACAGACCAAAACCTGTCTTTAGACTAAGCTGTCATACTGATTGCCATCAATGTTTCGATGCTCTTCAACTAGCTGCTAATTCTGTGTATAACGAAACTGTATGCTACTCATTTAGCTTTATAACTTTATACTCTAAACTTGACTTTTAGATTTCAAAATTCTATCATTAAAAATCCTTCAAAGACTCTATGCTAAAACAAAACATTTCTTGAAAAAATTTACTTTCTAGAAATGGCTAACTAAACAAAAAAAAACAAAATTAACTGAACATTAGTGCACTATGCATCGTGTGAATCAGTGCCGGGAATACATATACCATGTGGAGCTGGCAGTTGCGGTGTCGTGCTGTAGATATTCCGCAGCAGTCTAACGGTGAATGCAACATTGACACGATGCCACTGTACCACCAGCGCATCATGGTGACGCCAAGATGAGCACATATCTTGCAGAGTCTTCCACAGAGACGGAGCCGGAAAACAGTGAGCACATGACAGAATCCAGACATCAAACAGCACGTTGAGCACTCGCTCACACAGCAGACTGCCGATCGAATCTATCAACGCAGACATAAGTCCATAAGTAAGTAAGTAAAACGTAAATTTATATAGCGCATAAATATAGTGGATTTTCCATTGAGAATTCAATTTCACCCTCAGTGGTCCCCCCATGGTACCGCGAGCCATAAAGCATGCTCTGTAAATCCAGCTAGGTATCAGGAGGGAGTACTGTGATCTCCCCTAGTGGAATCTGGGGCAAAGCTCCAGCTGCACGTGCATTTTATGCAGTTTGAGCTCAAAAATCACTATCTTTTGAACGTTTTTACAAAGCATTCACCACTTCCGGATTCCTACTGACGGGCAGAATGGGAGTCAACTGAACCCACTTTCACTACTGGACTGAGAGACACATGGATGCAACAAAACAACTCACTGCAACTATTTTATTCCTCAAAGCAAAATATAAATTAAATATGGCTACGTCAAGGAACATTTGGTTCAACACAAGAATGATAAATAGCACACCACATCGCAAACGCATGCTGCATCACAACAGTGGTGAGATAAAACGTTAAACGATGCAAACCTTTCTCAGTCGGAGGTGCCAACAAGACGTCATTAACAGCTAGCAAGAAGCGCAGTAACGCATCCCATGTTTTGCTGTTGATAGTCGTTGACTTCTCAGCAACAGTCTGAACCATACGAAGTACTCGGTGACAGTGCACTACCTGTCTGTTCACCAGATCCAGAGCTGCAATTACAACACTGACTGTCAACTAACTGAAAAGTGATATATGGTAATGCAATAGCTCAAACACATGATTCTTGATCGAATGATCAAGTAAAAAAAAGTCAAGATAAAATCCATACATTTTTTTCAGCAGTGTAAATAGATAGCAACTATACCTTTTTACAGGATATCTACATGGTAAACAACATGAACTTAAATCAAATATAAAACTAATGAATGCAAGATGAACTCAGTAAAAAAACTGTTAATATCGAATCAATGCAACCAAAAAATTCTGTCCCTGTATGATAACTTGCTGTACATATTTTTCATAACGCACAGGCATATATGATAAATCCCAAAAATGATCTTAGTCTAATTCATTCACTGGTGTGCTGTTAGTTAGAAACCCTGGAAGTGTATCCACTATCCAGTCAGTAAAAAACCAATTTGAGCATGCACACAAATTCTCACTTGGCCACCTAGCTTAATTAAAACTAAAGTTCTAAAAAGAATGCTAATTCATCAAAAAACCATACACACACACGTAGTATACAGGGTTATTATTTAACTATCCCATTTTTCTGTGTTTTAATCCATCGTTAATGCAGTTAACCAAAAAGTGAAAATAACAGATGAAATGATTCAAGGCTAAAAACAAAATCAACAGCATAACAACTGTAGCAGCGAAAAACAGCCACTTACCACCATCAATACGTGGTACAAAGACATTGTATAAATGATTCAGTAAGGCAGGTACATATTCATTAGGTGCCTCAAGCACTGGCAAAGGCACACAGCATCTAGGCTCAGTAAGCAGACAGCTGAGCCAGTCGCAGTAGATCGATACACAGTCTCGTACAGTGTCATTGTCGGTCAGTGGCAGCGACAAACCATAGCAAAGTATCTGTTACACCAACACATTTGTGAAACGCAATATTAGCCACAACTGCAAAGCGATTTCTCTAACGTTATATGATGACATTACTACACTGTGTCTCAAAAAAAAGCATGTGACTACATTTTTTGCAATAACTTGAACAATGAATGTCCGATTATAATAATTTTTGGCACACTTATTAATGAGACTATATGTCATCGA
>Ga0056128_1000526_pt1 | contig 35022 bp, 19 predicted proteins | sample WorMetLIZISLAND2_FD_71113 | JGI IMG/M metagenome (GOLD analysis project Ga0056128, IMG submission 71113) | Marine gutless worms symbiont microbial communities from Max Planck institute for Marine Microbiology, Germany - Olavius geniculatus... ...
AGAAGTATTTTGCTATTTCTTGTCTGCTGTTCTTCTGCTCACGGTGCCCCCCCGTGCCCAGCCATTCGTAAAAGTGGGGGGGCACGTGCCCCCCCGTGCCCCATGGTGTCGGCGCCACTGATGACAAGTGTGCATACAGATTTTGGCCTGGCAGAGGGACCTTGAATGATTTTTTGCAGGTGGTGGGCGAAATTTGAAGTTACACCACTGATTTGAGGCATAACTTCTGTGTCAACTAACTTTGCTGTTTATGTCTGGTAAACGAACTCTGAATAATTAATTGATGTCATTTAATTTTAACTCGATATCAAAAAATCTAATTCCACAAACAGGATGGCCACAGGTTCTTGACAGTTCTTGGGTTTTTTCCTTTTCCAGGCCCGGAAATTTCTTGAAAACAAAATTGGGTCTTGAAAGTTTTTGAATTTGCTGACAGGGTCTTGAAAGTCCTTGAAATTCAGTCTTCTGAAAATCATTGTGACCACAGTGTGAAATTTGCTTTATATGACGCCACAAACGTCTAATGTTACATGGTAAAATATCGCAGTAGGCCGTGGGCCAGACAGCGAAAGGCTTGGGTCTGGACAAAGTGCTTGAAAATCCTTGAGAAGATATTGGATTTTTGTGCAAAGCTTTGGCCACCCTGCACAGATGCAAATGGAGCATTAGCGTACATTTATATTCCAAGAAAGAAAGAAGTTGAGTTAGAAATGGACATTATCAAGGCATGGGTAACGCATTCTCAGAAATAAATTCACTGGCTTGGACGTACGATTATGTATAGATGTATGGCCTGTTTGCTAAAATTGGATTTTTTTCTACCTTTACTTTTTTAACGTTTTGATAGGCCTCTGTGGACTGCCCATGCAGGGGTGGTGTTAGACCTGGCAGCCGAAGCCGCTAAATGTTCGAGCCGATTCGCTCGAGCCGAAAAATTTTCCAGGGTATACAAGACCAGCTCTCCTCCTGCTGCAGCAGCAACGTCCACGATCAGACACAAATGCGCAAGCTTTGTGCATGACAACTACGCTAATTTTTTTCCGGTTAAATAACAATAATCAAATAACAATATTTCTTATTAATTGTTGTCATGCACGAAAGAAAACACGTTGACGATTCACGTTTCACGATCTGACGATATTAGCCTACCAACCATGCCATCAGACGGTGCGGCGCGATTGATGAGCGTCGCATAGTATGCCTATGAAACTTTGTGTTAAAGTTCAGTAACAATGGGAGATCACTGATTTAACAGTTAGGCTGGCTGATATAATTAGTAGCATGGTTTGTGGTTTATATAGCCTAAAGCCTAACGTCAGAAATTTAGTGATTTGCGACGATAACGAGGAAAGTCTGCTAGTAACATTACCATGCACTGTTGAGCTTGTAAATGTCATAAAAATTTTTTCGTTTTCTACAGTAACATTCAACGGTGAAGCTTGCCTACTTGAGAATACCAAAGTTGCAAATCTGCTATCGGTCATGCATCGGTTATACGGTATTCACACCACTTATGTTCGGGAAGGGGGTTACTGGCATAGTAATCATGCTTCAAAGTGCGAGCCGCATTTTGCGGCTCGAGCCGGCTAGCCAGCTGCAAGCTACGAGTCGAGCCGCAAAAGTTTGAGCGAGCGACTGCCAGGTCTAGGTGGTGTTACTAGAAAGTAATTACACAGATAAAAATTAGATGTATGTCTTCACTCGTATAAGAGCCCCAACATTGGCGACCTAGTGTTAGAAGTAGGCTACACGCCCAGATAATGCCTGGAATACATCGTCCGCAGCGTAACTCCGTTAGTCATTTATCACCAGTACAGCGTGTGACGTCAGTCACCCGGAAGCACGGTTGCAAACACAAACAAACATTGCGCGGTGTTCCCTATGACGGTAGCAGGCTATGCTTCCGTTCTCATCGAACGCAACTGGGCCTTCTATCTTGCGTCGCCATTTACCGAAAGACGTATCAGTCTGGAGCTGTGAATTCAACACTCGACCAGAAACTACAAGAAACAAATGCAAACAACTCACTAACCAGTAACAACGTGGCAGTGAGGACACCGGGAACACCTTGCTCCTAGCTGAAGTTCGGGCTGTGGGAAATTGTAAAAAAAATCTTATCAGCAAATTTTTTGTCCAGAAATGCCAAATTTTGGGCTAACCCTCCCCCTTGTGGGAAATGCGGAGCAAACGTGAAATTTTGAGCACCTATAATCTCCTCTGTTTAGAATCTGCAGTTATCTGTCGGAAAAAATTGCAACTTTTTTGAACCCACGACGCCGTTGTCTGTCACTGACCTTAAAGTAGGTGGCACTGGCAGTGTCGAATCAGATTCTGTGTTTGAAGTGCCGGGGGATGGGTTGGGGGGTTGAACCCCCTTAACTGTTCTCAACCCCAAACACACTGTCAAATTATGTACTGGGGGTCAGCTGTATACGATTTTCATCACAATTTTGGTCGTGCTCTGATCGTCGATATAATATAAGTTCAACCCCCAGCTAATGTAGCACAATTCAAAGACTAGTCAGATTACGATGAAACAATTAACGTTAACAAGTAAAGACGACGGCAAAGTGCCGACATAATATACGGCCGTCCGCCTAGCTATGGCAACCCTACGATGAAAATCGATAACCCTGACTTTTAAAAATGAAAAATAGCACATCAGTTACTCCAGCCTGAGTGGATTGACGTTCACACCAATTTTGATTTCTGTACGATTTTGCTTTTGAGTTGGGAGCCGGTATGCGGCAGATAGACGGCCGGACGCATTGATAACCTATGCTAAATGCAAACGTTGCACGCTTTTCAGTGGCGGTGAACCGTGATGGACGACCCCTAAAACTTCGGTTGTCAATGCAAGTTCGTGCAGTGAAACCAAAGAAATCTATACACGCTACTCTACTGTGCATTCTTGGAAGTTTTTATGCCTAAAATGCGTCCGCTGGTTGACCCCTGCCAAGAACTTTATCTTCGCCCCCAAGAACTCCAATTTCTGGCTTTACCTATGACGCTTTTCGCGGCAGCGGCGTTGAGGGTTTAAAAAGTAAGCGGGTGGGAAATTAAAATTTTCCGACGAGCACTGCAAATTTTCAACAGGGTGTTAAAAATTTAAGTTTTGCTCCTAATTAAGATTTCCCCAAAATAGTAACTTTTGAGACAAAAATTTTGCATTTTTGGACAATATTTTTCCGACAAGAAAATTTTCCGACAGCCCAAAATTTAGGGGCAATTGCCCGACTGCCCCCTTCTTTTGGCCTCGACGCTACTGTTTTATGGTACACAATGGAAACAGTTTAAGCGCAGTATAATCGGTGCACATCGATCAAAAACAACGACGCACCGTTTATTCGCTGCAGCTGTCACCGTGCGTCGACGTCGTAATTGTCGACGTCGTCAGTATAGACGTCACTCGTCTGCAGTCGGTCCGTTGATCCGGCAGTGCCGCTCACTCGGCCGACGGAGCGCCGACGCGCTGTCCCGGCAGGTGCCCCGGCTGAGGCGCAGCGTCCTGGCGTCTCATCCTGCAGGGGCGGGCCGTCATCCGCCGTGCACGAGCGCCGGCGGTCTGTCGAGGTGGTCTTGACGACTGACGGTCGACGACGGGACTGTTGCTGCTGCAGCGCCAACAGCAGGTCCAACTTGCAGTCGACGTCATCAATCTGCACAACAACGACAGCCACTGTGTCTACTGTCCAGGACCAGCCGATTCTGAGGGCAGGAAGTTGCAATTTTTCGATAGCAGAATTAGCCAGACCTCCTACTATTAGCCTAGAAAGTATCAACGACTTTCACTTTGAATTCTCGTGAAACTAACGTGAAATTTACTCATCACGAACGAGATACGGGGTTCAAAATTTTGACTTTGCTTTTGAATTCTCCCCTCTCAAAGTGCAGTGGCCTTCAACACCAAATACTGTATTTCTGCCAGAACATTTTCTAACAGATTAGTGGACACTTATCACGCTGTTTTCCGGCCACGACACTGCTGATCCTGTCAGTCACTGTGACCGACATAGATCTGTCTGTTACCGTCGAGTGCACGTGGTAGGCCTACTTGACAACAGAGGGACGCTAGTTAATAGCCTCATCTGTCATCGCATAAATACTAAATACTGAGTCCTGACACAAGGCAAAAAATCTACTAAAACAATATGTTAAAATTTAGACACACATAAAATAATAACAACAATTATCATTATTATTATTACTCAAAGATATGCAAACTAAACAATTATAGACCGTCGGCATTTTATGGTAGCCTAATAAATGCTCTCATTTTTCTCAATAGAGTACCGAGTTACGGTAATACAGAGCACACATAGTCACTCCATACGTGTCTGTAGTTTACCTGTCGTTCAATTTTAATAACTCTTGATGCAAGGCTGACTTTTGACTCGTGCCTGCAATCCGCGGATTTCTTACTTCCACATATCATATCCAGTCTACAACATGCAAAAAACACAGAACAGCATAGCTTATCTGATTAACTGAAATATTCTTAGGTTTATTCTGACGCATAAACCAGTGAGCAAGATTACAAGAACTGCTGACAAAACGCTCATCACCTGCTTGTGCATCGTCGAAATTGACAGTAGGCCTAACACACGAACCGGGCTGCTTAGTCCAACTGCATGTAGTTAAATAATTATGTCGGCCCATTGCCGACATGTTGTGCGGCCGTTTGTCTAATCATCAAGCAAATATCAAGCATGCATGAAACATAACCCACACGAAGGAAACATCAAGCAAACCTCGAGCAAACGTCGAGCAAACATCGAGCAATTAAAGCATACGTCGTGCACGTGTACTTTGAATGCATTTGCTGGATGTTTGCTCGATGATTGCTCGATGTTTGCTTGATCGTGTGAACGGGGTATAAAGCACCACAGCCATTAAAGTCCCTGGCCTTTGGCCTTTTGAGCTGAGAATTAACACACCGGTTACTCCAGACTGATTTTGGTTTCTTGTGCGCTTTTTTCGAGTTAGAGCTCGTACGGAATAGGCCAACGGGATAGACAAATGGACGTCACTGACAGACAGGCGAACGGACGAGTGAGAACGCGATACCCGCCCCCTCTGCTGCAGTTTATTACGTCAGCCGCATAAAATGCGCAGGCCTCTAGTATCTTAAATGTGTAATCGTCGCCAAAAACCGTTCATTCGAAACTGCAATCGTCGAACGCACCGTGACTGTAGATTTTTGATGCGGACAAGCATGTCGATGTGTCCTGCGGAGTACTGTTCGATGACGTCTTTGACGTCGTACGGCTTGAAGGCCTCCTTGAACTTCCGCCGAGCCACGAAGAACTTGATCTTGCGCAGTGCTCGGATGGCGTTCTTGTGAGCGAGCGTCAGCTGCTGCGTCTGCAGCACGTCCGATTCTTCCTGGTCGTCTTCAGCCACACACGTAATTTATAACACGTAGGCCTAAACTTATAGTGTTGAGGAAAAAAACTCACGCAAAAACAGTCAAGGCTACTGCGTCCATTCAGACCACCAGGGGCGTCCACTCCATTGACAGAGACGACAAATGTCTCATGGAAAAAGTTAAGGGAAGAGTAAAAAATAGAAAACTGGGGGAATATTGTTTTCGGTGGTAAATTGCTTGGAAACGCATGGCACAGAATGCAACAGTTCTGCGTACAACAGCTCCATTTTTTTCCTGCTCGTTTCGTTTGCAGATTACTTGCAGCCATTACTTTCAGGGCCGTATTTAAAGGTGGGGAAGTTAGCGGGTTACCCCTCCCCCCCCAAAAAAAAAATACATTAATGTGACAGTTCTGCGTACAGCAGTTCAAATTTTTTTGCTCAATTTGCTCGCAAATTATTTTATAATTTATACATCCACTTTTATATTTGTTCCGCCGCCGTTGTTTGCTTTTATTATTTAAACTGCATGCATTAAATTTGATCAGTTGATTTTGAGGAAAATATTTGAAAAAAACTGTTGCCACCAGATATCATATTTTAAGGCTAAAATACACTAAATTTAATCTCGGCTGGGGCTTTGCCTCAGACACCACTGGGGGAGCTCACAGCGCTCCCCAGATTTCCTAATGCCACACCACCCTTGTTTGCTTCATACTGTTTAAACTGCACTAAATTTGGTCAGTGAATAATAAGGAAAATAATTAATTTTGTCGCCATCAGGTGCCACATTTTAAAGGTTAAAATCCACCAAATCGATTTCGGCTGGGATTTCGTCCCAGACCCCGCTGGGGGAGCTTACACCGCTCCCCCAGGCCCTTTATATGAATTTAAGGAGTTCTACTTCTAAAGGAAGGAACAGGAAGAAGGGAGAAACAAAAGGGGGAAAAGGGGAAGGAAAAGAGAGGAAAAGGGAAAAAAATGAGAGAAAACTGGGGAGGGGGAGGAAGAGAATGGGAGAGAAAAGAGGAACGGGGAGGGCATCCATGTTCGGAGGAAAGGTTGCCTCCTGGTGCTGAGGGGGACGAACGCCCCTGCAGACCACGTTCAAGGCGTATTACGCAAGCCTTGTAAGGCTTGAAATGGAACGGTATGTACTATACCGCACTGCCGGAGTGGGTATAATCGAGTACGCAGCACGAGCTAATAATACTACTCCAGACCTCCGAGATATCGCACCTGAACCACCACACTCAGATGCCTTTCCGTCGTTTGCTTTATGAGTGACGCACGGCAGCGGCCGAAAATTGTGAGAACAGTACCAGTGCAAGCTGTGTGTGGTTTAAATACCTGTACCGCACTTCCTTAGCTGTCTGGAAAGTATACGGCCTACCGCTGCTTCCGTCGTGAGATATAGAATAAGCTCCCTACTATAAGCTTATTTAATACGCAATATCAGATCTGCAAACAACTTTCCGACGGTTTCTATACCAGCACGTATTTTGTCCACTTCAGGTCCTGCACGCATAACTTTTCTCAGATGGCATGTTTTCAAACAGTAGGCCTCCTATTTTAGTGATGATAGCATCACACGCTGTTTCAGATGATAGACTGATTGTTAAGTTAACCTAAACGTTTTACAGGTTTTAACGTTGTCTTACTAACTTTTCCATAGGCGACGTGAATGTTATTTTACTTTTCTAACTCGTACCAAAAAGAAAGCTAAAGTTCGATCGACTTATCAACACAGCGAAAAGGCCTAGCAAAATGCACCAAGGTGTAAGACCTACAGGTTTCACAGATTTCAAACGATGTGAGAATAGGCTGTAGGTGGTCAATGCTTACATTTTTACTCCCATAAGGATGATCTCAAAAAGAAGAAAAGAAAGTTAACGCTTTCGCTTCAAAATTTACTGAGCACGTTAAAGGTTTATGATTGTTTTATATGTGCCGGGTAAAATGTTTTATTTACTTAAATGTTATAAATTTTGTAGTGTCTTACCTTCAGTGTCGCGAAATAAGTCCGTAGACTTTTTGAGTAGCGCAGAAAACGTCGGAACAGTATCGATCAACGGACTTGGTGCCGATTCACTGCAATGACCAGAAGTTGACAGTTAGATAAAGACAGCAACGTATTTTTTGGAGCTAGCTCTGGTCTTCAAAGTCTTAATTTTGACTGTGACATTGGCATTTGTTATTTTAATAAATAAAGTAGGCATAAGTTATAAATAGGTTTTTCCTTAAACCAGGGCTTTATCAGTAACGTAAGATTTTTAACGGAAATAAACGCTTTTCCTTAATATTGTTTCCAGTCGAGAGAATAGACGTATAGCATAGGCCTACTGACTATTTTCTTGCTTTTAGAAAGGGTGGAGGTGGCAAATGCTTCTTTACCTTTGGCTGCAGGCGCTCATGGTTTTACATAGCTTTAATTTGCGTGCACTTCTGCAAAGCACGTGGAAATATTTTCGGTATATAAGCTACTGACCAAGAGCTGGTCTGCTGTGCGTTTCTGCCGGTTTGGTTGAGCTCTGTTGACGGCGGCGGCAGTTTGCGCAGACTCTGCTGTCCCAGGCGTGACTTGAGCAGCTCGACGGCGACTGCGCTGTGGGTGGCGGCCGGTCGACATGAACTACTCGTATACAGACGACCAGCGCGACCCCGCTCTCTGCGTCTTACCGGTGAAATGCGGTTTATCAACGACGCGTTCTGCTTCGCCACTTTCTGATCGCCCGGACGTGACGTCAGCGGGCTACTGTCCAGCAAAACAACGATTCCAACCGGAACAGTTAAAATAACGTAAAACGTAAGCTACGTAAAGTCTTTTCCGTGTCATGAGTGCAGCGACGATCTCCGTTTCGTTAGCCCTCAGCCAAACACCAGTTCACACTGCGAGATCACGGATAAGCCCCCACGGGGCTAAAAAAAGCATCACTTCAGAGTCTGCCATTATTCGACGGCAACACGGGTCAGACAGACACTCCCTCAAGCGAAGAAAACAATCACTGCCTGTCTGCAGCCATCTAGTCCGCTAACTGTTTTATTGGTCCCTACGGCCTTCACAGTCCGCATACTACGAATAATTGTCTTATTACTGTCTGTGAATAAAAAACGTATATATTACAGCAATATATTAAACAATTTGTGCAAGTGTGTGTACAAATATTATTAGCACTGCGCCCAGGGTTCTAATCAAGTCATTTGCTTAAAAACTGAAAAAGGAAACTGGCAAACAATCTACCAGAACACATTTAGGTCTATAATCATTATAGCGCCATATGTCACGAACAAATCAGAAGTAAGTTACACAGTAATTAAATCGAGAAAAATTATAGGCATACCAAAGAAAAACCTCAAGGGAGCAAAAATAAAAAAAATTCTCGCTCCGTTAAAAAATCACTGCGCAGTCGAGGCATAACAGATGCTCTTCTAAAGCTCATCGCGTCGCTTTACGAAAACACGGGTGCCCAAGTCCACCTCTGCCAGAATCTTCTTCCAAATCGTCTACAAGACGACACCTGGCGTAAGACAAGGCTGCGTCCTTGCACCAGCCCTGTTCAGCATCGACATCGATTGGATTCTACGCCACATGACGGTGAAGCCATAGCAGTGGAGCGTGATCATTTCGGCGACCTCGTATACGCCGACGATACGGCTTTTCCCGTCAAGTCGACAGCTGAAGCTGTCTCTAGCCTGAACAGCTTCAGTGAAACTGCCAGTGCACTCGGGTTTCGATGGCCAAAAACGACGTTGCAGAATCTCGGTACAGGTACCCAGCCACCAGCCATCGAAGTAGATGGAAACACAGTTGACAGCGTGGACAACTTTATCTCCTTGGGCAGTCTCCTCTCTTCCGACGGTTACTCTCGTCCAGACATTAACAGACGTATTGGTTTAGCATCGTCAGTTATGTCAGCACTTAGTCACATCTGGAAGGATCGGCATCTTTCACTGACCACAAAAACCCGTATTTATCAGACCTTAGTTCTATTCGTATTACTGTACGCAGCCGAAACTTGGACTCTCCTCGATGCCGATTCTTTGCCTTCGAGGCATTCCATATGAAATGTCAGAGGCAGCTCCTGCAAATCAAATGACACCAATCCATTCGGAACGACGAGATAACTGAGTCCACCGGTCTGCCGTCGATCGCAGAGTCAATCAGACGTCGCCGCAACTCTGTTCGGTCACGTCGCCAGGTTGCAAGAAGACGTTCCAGCGCATTAGGCACTCAACTGTCATGTTGACCTATCGCTCGGACGTCTACCAAGTAGCCAATGAAACCGTCGTCCAGGCCGTCCCCGCAACAGATGGGTTGACCAGATTCTGAGGGACAACAACCTCTCGCCCGCTGACTTCTGGAGGCGTGCCGTCAATCGTGGTCATCGCGGGGCGACGCTTCGGCTTCTACTGGCTAAGCGTAACGACGACGACGACTGCAGAGGCAAAGCTATGAAAAGGACAGACAGGCTAGCCGGCTCCATCGTCCAAGTCGATGTTAGGCTATAATTGCATGCAAAATGAAAACGTTGCAAAACGCAGGTTGAAGAAAAAACGTGCTTACGTGTAAAAAACATTTTTAAAAATATGTTATTTTACACGTAATTGCGACTTTAGAATCTGTGGCTGTGATCTGCGAGACAAAGAGCTCATAATCGTGTTTTCTGGCAAGAAATCGTAAAAATGCAACGTTCCAGCAAAGGCATTAACATTGTGCAACATGACGCTGATGATGATGTAGCTTTAGACCGGTATATTCAGTTCAAGTACAAAAAAGTATTACAGCGGTCGGACGTTGGCGACGACGGTAGATCGGGCGGCACGATTGATGTGCGGTTTCCACGTGGCGACTGATCGTGAGTTGATATCGGCGGCGTAACATCTCCACGTGGCTTGGATGAGCATTGCAGCTGGCACTCGACGCCGGATGATGTGCTTTTGCCGGTGCTGCTGCTGCACCTTCAGCGCGAACCCCGACCCCAGGATACCCTGGACATCACACAATACACATCAACCGCAACTGAGGCCGCTGAAATTTACGGCTATACTCGACGTTAGGCCTATTCTAGTATTCATGTAGCCTACACTGTAAAAGTTACTGCGGAAATTTTTTGGCCTCACAATTCATATTGTTTATGAAAATAATAACCACATATCGTTGGTGTTCATTTTATTGAAGCAACCTGAATAATAGGCAGGCGCTCGGAACATGTATGTAAAAGCATATTCATAGGTTTTCCCACTAATCCGTCCACACTAATGATTTGCATTCGTGTGATCGCATACTGTATTATTTTCACACCACCGAGAATGGGAGAAGGCACCGGCTGATAGCAAACTATGCGCACATATTGGATCCATGGAACTCAGCTGATATCGGTAATGCAAAGCGCCAGTTATTGTTGCGGCTGAGATATGCCCTATCCCGCAGACAACAAAGTCGGAGTTTGGATATTTGGAAATGAAGGCGCAGCTCAACGAGAAAATGCCGCTAAATAAAAACTAGTGCAGTCCAATATGCGACTGGTCATGACATACTCGTAATTTTGAAAAATTTTTTAGCAGTGACTTAGCGAGAGAAAAGTGCACGTCACAAAACTTCATTTCTAAATATTTCTCAATCAGTACGATTCGTCATGTCTAGCAAAAGTACAAAAAAGTGTGCGCAATAAGCAGAAGCATTCATGTAGTGTAGGGGAAAATGGAACTTGTGATTACCGAGTGCAAATGATAATAATGCGTTACTAACTTACTAACAGCACTCACTACGATTGTCTGAAAAATGTTCGTCTAAATTTTATTTTCATAAAAAAATGATTCACAAATTTGACTATCCGTTATTAAACCCTACTATGGCTATTTTAAACATGTGACACTTATATGATATTATAGCGAGTCAACGCGTTTGAGGTGAGATGGGATGTTTATTATTTCCCTAATAATCGCTATACTGCAAACTAGCCGAAGTGAAGAGATTGCTAGTAAAAGTATTCCAAAAATGAACCAATATATGACGAAAATACGTCCAAAAACGTCAAAATACTGAGAAGTACATTTTTAAGCGCGAAAGCAGCTACTACTTTAGCGCGTCTAAGCCATCGCAATTCTGTCCGTCCGTCTGTCCATCTGTCCGTCACACGGGCGGATCAGTCAAAAACGGTGCAAGCTAGGATCACTAAATTTTCATTTTTGGCTGCCTAAAAGACTCTAGTTTTAGACAAACGCCAAAGACACGGCGGTAAAGTTTTTCCATAAATTTGAAGGGCGTCACCTCGAACGAGGGCGCGAAATGAAAGGGGGGAACAAAATTTGCGATTTATAACCAATAAGTCGCTGTATCTCAAAAACGGTGCGAGATAGGGCATCAATAGGAAGTCGTACACTGGTTCTCGATTGCCACAGAATTCAATGATCTTGGATGACCTTGAACGCCAAAATAGGGGTTTTATGGATTTTTAGCGACTTTGGGTTGCTAGACATATTCTAAAAGCGAATTGCGCCGAAATAAATTGAGATAGACATGGACAAACTGCACATGAAATTTTCAGCATTGAACGTAGATTTCGACAATCAAAGTTTCAATTTTCTAGGTTCAAGGAAACTTGCGCACGAACGCACCAAATAGCAGTACCCCCGTAAAAGTCGTTATTTTACCGTTGTTGGTCAGTCTTTCGTGAAAACGGTTGCAGATAAGGGTACGGCGACACTTCATCGCGCGACATTTAATCGGGCATATGAGTGAAAATAATGACACAAACAGAGAGACAAAAGATTTTGACATTGAAAAACTATTATTCGCAGCAAACTCAAACACAAAGTTACTTCATATAGTAAAGGGTTACTGTTTACGTGCTGTTTATATAGTGCATAGTTGCCTACATGTTTGTTAAAATAAAAAAAAACACATAACACGAATACAACCTGTTATTTTCAATAAACTTAAACGGTTTACGGAATGTTCGTGTTGTTCAGAGTTCTCAAAAGTTTTAAACAATAACATAATAACAGACTGTAAAACGATTGCTTTGATTTGTATAGGAAGAATGTGAGTTTATAAAACAAAAGAACAAAACTATAAAACACAATCAAAAATGTAAACTAACAAACCGGAATATGACAAGCCGAGATAGAGTTATTCATTTAAACACAAGAAAGTTGAAAAAGTCACAGTTACCCAGGTTACGTTTGAAGGCAGTTAAACTTTTAAAATCTACTGAAGGTAATAATAAATTCCAAACATTGATCACCCTATGTGTCAAAAAATAACTACGCACGCTGCAACTACTACTAAGTTTATATAATTTATACGGTGTCCTCGAGTAGCGCTTGTAGGACACAGTTAGGAAAAGTTTTCATAATCCAAATCCACTAAACCAAACAATATCTTATAACACCATATTAGATCGATGTGTAAATGACTTAATTCAAGACTAGGCAAATTTAGTTATTTAAGACGCTGTTGATAAGACAATGATTTAAGGTCAACAAGATTTTCGGCTGCAGCGCACACTTTAAGAATGAACCGAGACCAAATGGCTGGAGATAGACTGACAGTTTGCAAATAGGAACTGCTATAAGCTTTCGCGCTCCTCTTAAGCATTAGCTCAAATTTCTTGTGACATATTATACACACTAATAGCTTACTTTTCTGGACCACTCTCTACGTAGCCTTGCAGTCAAAAGGAAGCAATTCTGGTAGTTGTAAAAATCAGAAATCAAGCAGACGATATTAAGGCCCTCTGCTATAGGGCGCCTTTACCACGCCCACGACATGTCGGTGATTATGTTGTTCGCTGATGGACGGTCACGATATAGGCAGAATGTCGTTTATTTTTTCCGTCAGCAGGCACGCCCTTGCACTGGTCACGACGAACGGCAACGATATCTGATAACGTCTGTCAATGACGGAAACACAGACGATGATTCTGCACTTAATATAGAGGCCTAAACAGCGGTACTTACGGCTGGCAAAGCGAAGAATGATATGCCCATAATGGCGCACGAAGCCGCCACCAGCTTCCCAATCCATGTTACCGGCACCGCATCACCGTAGCCGACAGTGCACAGCGTGATCTGCAACGCATCCAACACTCATACGTTTTTTACGTAAAAAACAGTAATATTGTAGCTCATATGGCCTCAGTACGTAAAAAATCTGATATAAAATTAAACTACTTCAGAGGCGATGCAAATACAGTAGCCTAACGTTACCGTGATGACGATCCAAAAGTTGTTTAAAACGCTTGAGAGATCAGCTTTTGCCCCTTTTCGAATTGCTCCGCTGTAAAACACTATATTATTTAGCCATTTACTTTATTATGTCTTTTTTTAGATTAAAACAACTTCGGCAGAATTTTGCTGCAATCAAGAGAACGTAGATCGATTGGAGCTTGGAATGCATCTGAACCTGATAACTGAAAGGCTACAAAACGCAGTCTTTTCCTACGTATAAACGAGAGCATTTCGCGGAAACAGCCGGTAGCATGCCGTGACAATAATGGTGATGATAATCATAATATTGATGATGATGAAATGCTTATATGCCCGTGCCCCACGGCGACTATGCTTATGTCTACCGCATCGAAGCAAAGTGTTATGTACATCGAAGACGTTTAATCTAGGCCTACAAGATTGAGAAATAAGTTAAGCTAAACTGCTCGGCAAAGACTCACGAAAACCAGATAGTATATTAATTAGTTGCAATGGGTCATATTTAAACAGCAAAATTTATGACAAAAATACACAAACAATGGTGTGCCCAAAAGGATAGTAAAACGTGGGCGAACTCAAACGAAGACGCCTTAAACGATATGTTTATGACAACGTTTATGACACTGAGCTGTTGGAGAATAGAGTGATTGGGGATTGGATCAATCCAGCCGATCACTCAGTTCACCAGGCAATGCCATTAGACGAAAACGGTTTATCGCAAGTACTTAAGAACTTAGTTATGGGGTGTTTACACGATGAAGCAAACATGAAGCAAACTTAGAGCACACGTCATGCACGTGTATATTCAATACATTTGCTTCATGTTTGCTTCATCGTGTAAACACCCTATAATTTAGCTGGGACGTAATCAACAAAAGCACATTTTCCTATTTTTCGAAAATTCACAACTGTTATATGGAAAAGTCGAGAATCTGAGGTCAGTGACTATATCCCGCATTCACTGAAGCTGCGTACAAAGACACGTAATTAAACTAAACTAAACTGAACTAAACTGACACAGCGTAGTTTTTGACGAAGTGACCAGGGCGAGTTTACTGGTTATTGATTGATGCGTACGTGCGCGTAGTCACGTAGTCACTGACGGCGTTATATACGGTGCCTACTGTAATCCATTACTGCTTGCAAATTGGTCAGTTCATAAAATCACTAAACCATGTAAGTTTAGTTCAGTTCAGTTAAATCGTTCTGCACGCGCCTTAATGCAGCGCAATTAGCAATGAGAAGAATAATTGACTGAGAGCGAAATTGCGAAAAACGATTCCAAATAACGTGTAAAAACATAATTTATGACGACTTACCACGCCCCACCAAAGCGCGTCGGCGTATGAACTGAAGTCTTTGGGGTTGATCTCTTTCTCGACAATGTACATGAGAAACGCGGAGAAAATCAGACCGAGAAACCCGATGTAAAACGTTGTAAACAGTTCCTGCCCACACAGAACAGCACTCGTGAAAATGGCCTACTAATATTATAATATTGCTTTAAAATGTTTTCCCGTCATTCCGGTGGTTTTCATACATCATAATCAAACTAATCATCATCATCATCATTACCATCAAACTTGAAGGAAGCCGAGTTTAAAAACAGTAAAAGACGTCGGTGCCGAGTGCTGATATGACATGCGGCCGTCCGTCCATATGCCGAGCATCTCAGGCGTCGACAGTAAATTAGGTCACTCAGGCACAACAAGCCGTGATTACGAGAAGCATGCGTAATTTTCTCGAAAGGTTTTTAATGGCCGGCAAGCTTGACGTTTGACCTTTTAAACTGATCACTGGTACGCGCATTAAGATGACCGCATAATAAATTCCGTACGGAGGCGCCTAGTTAGGCCTGTAGTTCGCCTCCGGGCAGCACGGAATGGGTTGTACCATGTATAACGTAGATCATTGCGCTGTCAAATACCAGACCATAAAGCGCGTGGAATTTATAGGCCGAGAGACCTGGCGGTGATCCCAGACGACGCATCCGAGCAGTTTCCACGTTCCTCCTCGCCGGTCGAGCCGCACCATGCGCAGGATCTGAACGAAGCGAAGGCCGCGAAGAGTTGACGTCGCAATCGGCTGGCCACTGTTACCGATGCACAGTAGCACTAGGCTGACCACGACCACTATCATGTCTGCGCCGTATACACAGCAAACACCGAAGCGCTCTGCGGATCTTTTATATGCCATAAACGGTTGGCAAAGTCAGCAACACAAAGGCACTAAACTAAAGCACGCAATACGCAGCTTTAACTAGCAGGCGAGTTCAGCGACAGAGAGAGGCCTATAGTCCAAAATCTATTATTTACAGTTGAGTACAACATTTCCATAGCCGATTTTTAAACATTTTTTTGGTTTTCGACCCATGATAGGAAATGATGGAGCGAAATTCCGTGAGAGTGTCCGCGTGTGTTTAAATAGTCTACAGTGGTCGCAATGGTTTAGTGGCTAAGTATCAGACTGGAAACTAATGTTTTTGGTTTGGTCATTTGCAAGCAGTCTTGAACAAGTTATTGATGCATGATGTATGCTGAAGTCAACACAGCCTCCTGCCCTATGCAAGAAATAGAAATGAGTACACCTAGTAACTAACGGTCCACGGTGGAGCGATTATAACGGTGGTATGTTTGCTGCTGCACCGCGGGTCAATTGTTCGTTAACGCGGGCAATAAATGGTTGCGAATGCGCTGCAGTATCTTTAGCTCATGTCAGCTGATTGTTGAGATAACAAAATGCTTTAATGGTTAATTTGACCCCTTGTAATCTGCAAACAACACTGAGTTGAACCATCAAGTTAAACGTTTAACATGTTAAATAAAATGAAGAATTACTTATTTACTTACTTATGTACTTACTTAAATCAGGTACCCAGACCTCTGCTAAATATGCGGAATAGCTGGCTATCCATTAATTTGGCAATTAGTGTGCGTTCTACTGTGGGGTTTTGTCTTATAACCTGAGAATGGTGTGGACGTACCGACAATACAGAGCGGCCGCCGAACAAACAGCAACCGGCCGGAAATACCGCGATACCTGGACCGATAACCTGCAGACCAAATACGAGCGACGAACTCTGTGCCGAACCATATCACAAGAACAAGCTCCTGCGCCACAGCCATTACAACGTAATATACGACAGTAGTAACAGCACTGTAATAACAATAATAATAATAATAATAATATATTACGCTTTGTTTTACCTCAAAAGCAGTCAACACACGTTTAACAACCAATTAGCCTACATTATAATAAAACACAAAAGCAAAAATAAACAAACAGCCAAAAACAAAATACATTTTTATATAGAGATACAAAATCATAACGCTTAGCAGATTAATAACAGCAATAGCAATAAATAACAAATTATAAATTAACAACCAGAGATAAATTCACTCCAAAGAGAAACCTAAGTTTCGCTAACGAAGGATCCGTAACTACTCGTATTTATGCAAGACAAAACAAAACTAAAATTCAGCAGCAACAGCTAAATGCGCGTAGCTTAGATTTAGCTTTGTTGATACAAGATTTAACTGGTGGCAGAAGAACAAATTTTAGATACTTCGGATATGAATGTTAGTCCCAAACTGCAATAGCTTACCACGTAAAAAAGAATGTCGACCGAAATCTCCTCAAACTGTTCGACAGTAGAAACAACGCTAAGAATAAGACACATCAGCACGATGACGAACCTGCATTATAACACGCATCATCACAGAAAGTTAAGTACTATCGCCATCAATTTTTATTTATTCTTTAGTCGAAATAGCATTCGGCAAGTTCACAAATAACTAGTTTGATTTATGCTGGCGATTTGGTGCACAATGGTGTAAGATAAAAGCTCCGGGTACTTCCTACAGCGTTGCTTACACGAGTCAGACTCGTGACCAAAAGCACTTAATAATCTTGGAAATGGCAGCTGATTAACGTAAGCTAATGGTAGCGCAGCGCGCTATGTGGTCATCCATTGAACGCGCTAATGATCAACTATATCTGTGGTGCGGGCTTTAAACATACCACCGCACCGTCCCGAATAGCCACGCTAGGCCTTTATCATGTAACCCGTAAGCTATATACTACTTATTACACGTTTCCTGAGAAATTTCAAGCGTGTCAGAAACCAGAGGACGGCGCCGCCGAGGACAAACTCATTTGTACCGAAAGCACGCACGCAAATAATTGCTCAACACAGACCTGAGCACACTATAGGTTATTATTAATATTATTACTGTTCCTATCAGGCGCAATCGCTGGTGCTAGAGCGATTCCGCTTATAGCTACACATTTCTCCGTAGCGTTGTCTGATTGTCTGTCGACTGTCACATCTGTGCCTCCTGTTTAAATTTTTTACGAATTTGATTGCCATTTCGCACATACACCAGACCTATTGGGTTTTAAACACATTGTGCTAGATGGCGGTTCCTGAGTTCAAAAGAAGGGTAGATTTGGAAGTTAAACCCCCAGCTAAAGCATGTAATTATAAATTGCAGCCACGCAGTCAGTCATATGCTGCTACACGGCGAATGCAAACGAGGAAAGCGATCTCGCCTTACGAAAAGAGGACAAAAACTACAGACAAAAGAACAGAAAGTCTATACAGCAAATTAATAATGCACAAAAATAAAGTTTCAACTGTCAAGTAAAGTTAATGAAAAAAAATACTTTGAAAATATATCCGGTATCCCTGCAATCTGATCCTCCGTCTTCAGTGGACCAGTTCTGCTTATTATCATGATCTTGTAGCTTTCACATTCGTGTAGACAGTACTGTACCGTGCGTGGTGCTAGTTAAAGTGTGTGCACTGTAGTATGTGAAGATTGTGAACCTTGTAAAACCCCGTCTTTTTTGAGGACGATGATCGCCTGTGAAAGACTCAGCCGACTGAAAATTCGTGAATCAAGAGAAACAACAAGCACTCGCGGCGTGCAATTTCAACAATGCTTTTGCTGAGATATTTGTTACTTGTTATCGACTATTGTTTCACTCTTTCTGACGATAATCACAGCATCGTTGAAGAACAAAAAGTTAATAATTTTGCTACGCATAGATGCACGAAGGCACTGAAATTTAATTTCTGACACCAAGTTTTCCGACTAATTGTTTAAAACGTGAGCGAGGCCTGTTTACCGTGGATCGATGATGATCTACAGCGCAGCAAATTCGCCGTGAAAGAAACCCATAAAGTTTACACGCTTTGTACCAGTGCCCACTCTGCGGGCAGGGATGAATTATAGAGGAGTGATGCTTTAATTGGTCAATTTACGCCTGAAGGACTACGGCATAATAAATTAGCTGCAGCTGAGCCCGCGCAGGTACGATGACGTCGGTCTAAATTCTGTCACCGGTCATTGGCGCCGCCCGCCGCGGGAGCCGATGGTGCGTCATTTGTCAGTGCAAGCTAGGAAGACCGCCGGCCAGTGCAGCACGTCACTGCCTTAGCACTGCCTCCCACGATAGAGTTCAAGACACGCGACAAAACTCCCACTTTGGCTCCTTGTAAGCTCAGGCCCACTTTAGCTTAGAAAGGTTTAAAAGTTAAAGATGCAAATAGTTTTTCGTGGAATCTCAGAGCTGTATATGAGATCGCACAGTGTTAGTCTATATACCTGCCACCAGATACACAGAGTGAGCCCAAAAAAGTAAGCTATTGTACTTTTTCCATATCTTCGCTAAATATTGACCAATTTTCACAATTTTTTTCACTAGTAGACTCTGGCATGCACATCGCACTTATTAAGTTCGCTACACTATCTTGTAAAATATAAATATCCAAAAAACAATATCTACAGACGGTAATAAGATCGAATGGTGAATTTTTAAAGTATTTAAGTAAAATGCTGAATATAAGTTATAATAAATGTCAAAACGGTTACGTGTAGCTACGGAGTAAGTTTTCATCTTTCAAAAAATAGTGCACAATTTGCAGGACCGCACAATTAAAATACATTGCTCTGTGTGCTCATGTAGTTAACTGAACAAAATTGCAGCCACCAACCAGCATTAACGTAGGCCTACATTGAAAATTAGTGCAGAGTAAAATCGTTCAAATTATTTGGAAAAAAATGTTTAACATATCCTTCAATGTTTTTGACACTCACTGTAACTCATATTTTAACATTCAAGTTAAATACTTCAAAAATTTACTATTAAACCTTCTGTACATTTGTATGTTTTTGGATACTCATATTATACATGGTAATGTAGCGAAAAATAAGTGCGGTATGCATGCTTCTGAGTAGCAAATTTCTCATAGAGTCCACTGGTAAAAAATTGTGAAAAAATGATCAATATTTAGCAAAGATATGGACAAAGTGCAATAGCATACATTTTTGGCCCACCCTGTTGGTAAACGCGTCCGCCTCAACTCCAGCCAGGAGGGACTTAACTCTATTTAACTACACCGAGGGACAGAAGGCTGAGTTGCCTGGATGGCTAGTTTCATGCCGAGACAGTTCGCTACTTGATAGCGACAGTCGAACCAATGACCTTATGTATTATTTGAAACCGAACTTTAATGTACCGTGAAACAAAACGTCGTAGGCCTATATTTCGATTAACTTGATTTACTCTAGTCCACAGTAATCAACATGAAGTAAGTAACCGATGTAGGCCTAAAAGTTTTCAACTCGAAAGACCAACAGATCGTGAATGTTAGAACTGTGAAAAGCAGCTTATAGTTAGATGGATAGCATATTTTTACAACTTAACGACTGGCACTAAAGTTAAGCGAACTTGCAAGATGCAGGTAGCCTAAAGGCGTGTACAGAGCGACGTAAGTAAACTGAACTGAAATGACATGGTTTATTTTTAACGAACTGGCCAATGCGCAAGCAATAATGTATTACAGTAGGCACCGTCTAACAGCGTCGGTGGCTTACGTGATACGCTCACGTACACATCAACCAACGACCAAGGAGCTCATCCTGCTTGCCCATTGGTCAGTTCGTCAAAAACTAAACCGCGTCAGTTCAGTTCAGTTCAGTTCTCTTACGTCGCTCTGTACGCGCCTTAAGATGTATGGCGTCGTGTTGTATAAAATTTTCGTGCAGAAAATGAAAACGGCAGTCTCTCACTAATATCGACCCGCGCACGCCTGTAAAAGTTTAGTTCCGCTTATTGATGACTACGTTATTCCATCAGTCGCGATTCACTGCACTGCATTCCCCGCAGCTGCCATATATCCACTTCACCACCCAGATTATAGACGTGTACGGCGTCAAACGGGACATCAAAAGAACGCATATACACTGCAGGCTACAGCGTAGAAACACGGTCATGCGATATTGCCAGAACGTTACCCACTGATCTAGGCGTCTTAAGTCGTTTATTACTCTCAAGACAGCAATGTACAATAAATTCCCCGCAATTAAAATCGGCCACGAGCCAACGAGGTGTAGTTTATCTTTCTATAAAATAAACCGGTCCACAGGCTTGATTCAGATAGCGCAAAAACCGAGGCCCCCGAGTTCCTAATAATAAGTCTATTTGTTAAAAATAAATAAAAACAAAATGCATTTACAAACGTGATTCTTCTTAACAGAAAAGGTCATCTGAAAACATAAAAAGATGAAAACTTTTGGCTACTTAATTGGGACTTCCGATTTACACGCTATATTTTACACACAACGATGACAGTGATAATATGTATTTTTTTATAAATGCCATTTCCACATTAGTTATGGTCGCTGTGTTTAAAATTGTTAAAATTGTCAGAACAAAGGTATAGCATAGTAGGCTTATATCAGCAGATTCGCAGAGCACTACAGCAAAATACGCGTATGGAAAATCATCATGAGTGAGATAAGTGACTACTGAACGTACTTTGGACGTAGTTTTGTGACAAAACATTCTAGCAATATTGCTATTTTACATACTATAACCAAGACCTTAAAGCCTACAGTCTGCACAGTGGTGTAACACATTAATTTTATTGCCAAACACATCGTTATGTGACACGTTAGGCTCTCAGGGGAAGTAAATCCCGTGGAAAGGTGTCCCACGAGTTAGCGATGCATTAGTATAGTAGAAGAGTAGGCCTATCGCATTTGTAATTAAATGGTTGCTGGTTCGACGCTTATTCTGATCATTCCGAGCAATATTGCTGAGGCCATCTAATCCAAAACTGGACGAGAAATCAGTTTCAGTTTATAGCTTTGTATATTTGGTTAGAATAAAATAAATTCAGCACCGTATAACGTGCAAACTCACACGGCAGTATGATAGGTGATCGCGGGGCAGGTCTTTGGCCGCTCCAGGAAGATGTAGGCACGGCTCTGCAAGCGCTTCAGACGCGTGTCTCGACGTCGATAGTCGAGCGGCTTGCCAAGCAGTGAAGTGCGTGGATAACGCATCCTGGAGCCGTGTGGGAAGTCGATGACGTACTGAGCGACGCCGTCGTTGACCGCAGTACCCGTGCTGCTACCACTCACACGACAGTCGTCCTCCACGTCGTCGTCACTCGTTCGTTCCTCCTCTACCACTGATATCGCACCCGGCTGACTCTCACCCAGATACTGGGTCATCACTGCCGCCCGTCGACCGCCCCCCAAGTCTGCCGCCCCTCTCTGCCGACCCCCAGACACCGTCACCGGAAGTGGTCGCAGACAGCCGCCGCCATCGTGTGGCGTCATCAACCCGTCGGCGTTGACGACATCGTCGTCGTGCACTCTGCTGCGGTCCTTTAAGTTCACCTCGCCACGGAACCGCGCCGGCAGTGGGTCGGCCGCCATGCCGGGCAAGCACTTGTGATCACGTGATGTATGACGTCACGACCGGCGGCGAGTACACTGTACTGGCGAAATGGATGGATGGGTAACAAACACTGCAGCTTGTACTAATCTGCCACGTACGTCCTGCCAGGCGCAATTTGCATCATTCGTTCAACCCGGAGTCCTGCGTTGCTGTAGCGACAGCAGCGACAACCGTCTGCAAAAAATCAACGCACGCACTTACTAGGAGCAGACGGTTGTTGGCCTTGGCCTCCAGTACGCACAAAATGCCTTAAAGTGATATTATACACCCATGCAGCGGTCCGAGAGACGCCACTGTTATTTTTGTGATGACCTATGCAAATATGGACCGATTATAATAATCTCTTTAGTGATACACTTAATAACAAATCGCGGAGTAGCCATAAATAAATATTGTCATTTCTGTCGAAATTTGTGGCACCACTACTGGTGAACGAAAGTTTAGTTTGCAATCGGGCAACAGTTCGTTAAAGCCAGAATAATCTACAGAGCATTGGATCATTGGATGCTGATGCCCGCTTAGAATGGTAATCTGTACAACATAAAGAGAGCAAAAAGGTAAAACAGAAAGAAATGTTGTTCTCAGTTTCGCTGTCAGCATCGTAAATTAACACCAAGATAAAGTATCGCCAACAGTCGTTCTGTAGGGGCAACTAAAACTGCAAGTACGGAAATTGCAAGTACAAATCTTTCGAAATGAGCAATGGCCAACAGTTTTTTCCGTGGATAAGTAAACACTTCTGATGCAGGAACTGCCTGCATATTTGCATCAAATAGGCCTACGCATGACAAAACTATTTCTAATGATCGACATGTCTATTCAGCTACAGTTGCAGGTGCTAGGTTTTAAAAAATTAGGGGTCAATTTACCCTGCTCTCCCCTAAATTCGTTTCATCGTCTATCTGTTTTCCTTTTTCATTTTTCCCTCGCCAAACCAAAACCTCTTTTGCATTAGTGTCGTGGCAGAAAGCGGATGGGCCCACTCCGCTTAATTTTTGTCCATCGGAAAATTTTCTTCTGCTCAAAAACTTTGGAGCTTGTTAGCTGCGGTACGCTGCAAATACGTAAGCAAATATGCATGGCATTGAATGCCACACAATGTGGGCAAGAATTTCCGAGAAACTGGTCGAATCTGCGCGTATACGTAAAGTAGCGTATTTTATGCAAGACGAGTCAAAACTCTGGTCAATAACAACTTTTAGTGAGCGAAAGTGCTCGATGTGTCTGTGGCATACAACGCCGTTTCCAATTGTCAATATCTCGTTCCGTCTTGAAGATATTTGCGATCGGTTCAACGTTGTTCGAAATTCGACATTTTTACACCCCTGGTTTTGAAGGCGGCGTAGTTTGATACTGAATTTGCTGTCGGAATTTCGCAGCTGTCTGTCGGAAAATCGCAACTTACTGTCCCTGAAAACTTTTTTTGAATTTACGACGCCGCAGTTTTTGTAGATTTGAATAATGAGGATGGCGGCTCTAACTTTAAAGTGCGCGTTTATAGGTTACAACTTACCGCACTTTGATGATTCCCTATACCGTGTATTGTCAATGCAGATGATATCCACGGAACTCCTGCGACAGTCATCCGGTATCTGAGCTACTAAGTCAAAACCATTGAATACTCAGTTTACCGTAAATCACAATACGTGACTGACTGCGCCTTGCTGTTACTGCTGGGCAGAAAAACATACGCAAGCTACACACAGCAAGTAACAGGCAACGGTGATATCGACGACTGACGCTACGCTACTCCAAGCCTACGATCTCAGCTGGTTTGCGGAAGTTATGATATACACGAGATCGTTTTCCGTCGAAGTTATCACTCAGCTGATGTAGGTACGCTCAAGGTCTGCACTCTGCAGCTACTCTGCGTTATCTTTCGACTAACTCGCCGAATAGCTGACTGGCGGGTTAACCTGGTTCTTGGCATTTTGGCACACGACGATCCCACGCCGAGACGTTTACACTGCACGAGTTCTCGGATCCACAACTGTACGGAACTGACTTTAAAGTTTAAAGGTCAATGAGTCTTCACGTATCAGTCGTAACGGCGCTGTTCAGCCTAAAACACCATTCCGGACAGAAGAAGCATAGCGTTGTATTTAGGATGTTGTCAAATGTTTCCTCGAAAACTTTTGTCATTCTGACATAATGTGCTTCAAACAATTTTTAAGTTACGACTTTTACTTCGATAACGCATTATTATCAAAAGTGGGTGACCGCATTTGCTCTGATTTCGGTATTGCTGCATTTTATGTAAAATCCCTTCAATATCAATCGATATAAATAAACGAAAAAGTTGAAACATCAAAATCCCAAGACCTAATCGATCGTTTTAGGCACACCTGCATGAAAATCTCATCAAAATTAGTTTTTATAACTTTTTTCGATAATGTCGCGGAAAATAAGCAGACATGGGTGAAAGCATAGGCCTAACGTTTTTACTTCCGTGGATGCAATGAAAAGCTCAAAGAAAAGCTAACGTGCCATAGAACTGATGTTATAATTAGCGCAGAATTTAGCGAGACATCTCAATGAGAATGACTGATGGTTTAGTTCCGGGTTAATTTCTTACGTTAGACGCATCGTGTAAAAGGCTCAAAGACCCACACATGTACTTATGTAGCATCACGTGCAGCAGTTCGTGCTGAACTTATGCCAGTGAACGCAATAAATATTTTAAAATCGTTATTATTACCGTACACGTACAATACATATTAAGCTTACAACAAATGCAAAACTAAGAAAAAACAGAAAACGACAATGTGCCCAGGTCTTAAGTAACTTGCGCAGACAATAATTCGCACACAGTGAAAATCAATAAACTGTAAGCTATATCTGCAATCTATTTCTTCTATAGGCTACTTATATGTCATGAATTTCTATGAGGTCGACGACAAATAATTGTTTGCTTACCTGGGACGTTATTGGTCGGCAAAAAATTGACGATCGGCAAAGAATACGGTAATTAAAATTGTAGAATGTAGTCCAAAAGCGTCCGATCTTGCGATCGATGCCAAAATCACGCAGACGACGATAACAACGTACAAATCATCGATCTCAATCCGCTTTATAAAACAACATCAATATTTTTCGCGTCTCAAACCAACTTCATAATAGCAGTCGATATCGGAGTATTCACGCTGATTATCTAAGCATATGCGTGAGCAAGCATCTAATGTCGGTGGGACGTTAGAAAGACGCATTAGACCTACGATGAGTCTACGACGTGTGCCAGCGAGCGCGCACTGACCGATCAGCCTCCTACCAGCCTGCCTCTGTAGCAGGTGCTCATAGTGCCCCCGTGATCCATAGACCGCTGCCCGCCGTACAACGGTGGCAAGTGCTCCCAGTTTTTCGAGTGGGGGTACGCAGTGTTGTTTATTCTTATCCCATCGCAGAAAACTCGATAACGAAAAAGTTACCTTATCATATTACATAACATTTCCAAGCAACAGCTAAACGCAGCAGCGCGGCATTTCTCAAAGCGGCGTTTTTTTGTCCCTATCCATCGATTTAAAAAATGCTGATGCTGGGAATAGGCCTAATCGTTTCCTTTAAAGTTTGAATCTTCAACTTATCGTTATAGGCGCGCGCTCTGCGCTCGTCATAGTGTGCCCCCACTTTCAAACGGCTTCCTGCGGTCTGTGGCGCTATCTGGCGGCCGTTGTCGGCTTACTGGCGGCGGGCGGCGCAGTATTGTGTTGGAGCGTGCTGCATGGAAGTGGAACCGGGCGAGCAGCAGAACAACTGGCCCATGGAGTGACTTCTCCGCCTACTATATGCCAGTGCACATAGTTCTCCATGATTCTATATCTCATGGTAACGACGGACGGACGGACAGACGCAGCGATTGCGGCCGCCTGCTGCACTGCAGTCGGTGAACGGTTAAAAATAAAATAATGTCGGCAAACGGCCGCCGGTCTCAACTCGGAACGAACTCTGAAGCCGAAGTGATGATAATTGGCATACGAGAACGTACAATACGAGATCGGTGCGTAAAAATGGCTACACTGGTCCGTGATGTCCGATGACCTGCAGTTTACGAGTATAAATTCAATATTTAAAAAAAAACTCTCTAGGCTAATTGTGTGGCTGCATGTAAATCAACAAACATTTGCAAAATAATTTTATACGGAATATAAAACGCCGTTTTTTGCAAATGTTTTAGACGTGCTTACATGTGAAACAAAACACAACATATTGCACATGTTTTGCATTTTACTTCAGTCAGTCATTTAGTCTATACGATACAACACGATAAACGATTTGCACCAGAAAACTAATGGGCAAACTGTTAGTTCAATTCAAAACACGAATTAAAAATTTAAAATGTTTTGATAAAAAAAATTTAAAAAATTGAAATTGAAGTACTTTTATGTAAACATAAAGAAATTTAGAAACAGATGGTTACGAGAGAGTTAAAATGTCAAATGTTCAATGTAAATTTGTATAGCGCATTATCGTTAAAAACCTCTAATGCGCTGTACACACTAATACCGCGAGAACAAGAACGTCTTCAGCTACTGTCCAAAAATGTCTCAAACTGGAAAGCAAATTAATCAATCGACCGGTATAATCAGACAACGACGTCAAGATAAAGAGCGATACACGGCGAGATAATGCGAGATATACAAGGTGGGCCAAAAATGGCACAAAATTTTTATACACCAATAACTTTGTCAAATATGAATTGATTTTTAATTTTTTCCACTGTCGGAATCAGGAAAAAAATTGTAGTAACATTGTCACTAAAGATTCCACCACACCTCAAGTGTGTCGCTACACTACCTAGTGAATTATCAGTGTTTTTAAAGCAACAGTTGAAAACAAGGCAATATCTGTAACAATGCATTCTAAAAAATTAACGACAAAACAACTTGTTCATTGTCTCAGTTGTTGTCCAGAGTAACTGCAACATTTCGCAGTTTTCACATCAAATGTTCAGTGTGTCCGCTTTGCTGCTGGACGATGCACTCAAGCCAACGACGCCACTGACCAATGGCGCAATTAACCAAACGCTGCGACAGTTTGCCCCACTCCAGAATTGCTCCAGAATGGTCGTGAATTGTCAACATTGATAAACCATCCATGAAAGAGCTCCCACCCCAAAACAGCATAATCGATGGGATTTAAGTTCAAGCTGTTTGGAAGCCACGTCAGGCTTGAGCAACGTTGATCACGCAATTGGTCACTGTCGTCACCGACTTGAGTGCGATGTCTGACATTTCACAAGGTAGGGTAACGATACCTATGAGGTGTAGTGGGATCTTTAGTGTTAATGTTACTACTACACATTTCTGCTGATTTCATCAGTGAAAAAAATTTGAAAATTGGTTAATATTTGGTGAAGTTATTGGCATATAAAAATTTTGTGCCATTTTTGGCCCACCCTGTATAAATTAACAGTTTAAAAAAACCATATACGGTGGCATTTAACTTATTTGCTCACACAATAAATATAATGTAAACGGTTATTATATACACCTGCATTTATTTTGAGAAATTTCGAACAGCTTGTCTTGTATATTTTATCACAGATTTCCAAAAACAGTTGACGACAAACAATAACTGATTTCTCAGATACGATAGGTTATTTGCTGTCAGAAATCGATCGTGGACAACACTAGTCGTTGTTTAGGCCCTTCGTCTACATCTTAGTGACGCCACTAGCGACCCTGCAATGCAAAGATGTTCCTTGCAGATAAATCTGTCTGCTAGTGAGTATATACATAATTCGTCTTTATACCAGAAACTTGCAGTACAAATGCCGAGTTTTGCCGGCGATAACAGTTATCAGTGAAGGCTGTCGCTGATTGCTTTTTAAACATTTTTGGTGGATTTCTTGTGCTCATCGATTTCACATCTCTGCTTTTGTGTTATTATGCAGCCGTCCTAATAAGATGCATTACAGATCTTGCTCGTCCGTCTCTTTGTCGGTGCGTTCTTTGTCTCGTTGTCACGGGTTACCAATTCAAGAACAAAACGATGTAAAAAACCGACATCGGTGTAAATTTAGCTAAGGTAAAAGCAAACAGTGTGTCCGTTTCCCAATTTTTAGCTCACAAGGTCAAGATCAGGTCACCGCGCGTCATCGACCGTTCGTGAAAAACCTCCAGTGAAAGATTTAGCGCTTTATACTTATAGGGTGTTTACACGATCGAGCAAACATCGAGCAAACATCAAGCAAATATAACGCATGCATAAAGCATAGCCTATACGAAGCAAACATCGAGCAAACGTCGAGCAAACATTGAACTGGCTCAAACAGGCCTATTGGAACCCCGCCCCTGGCTCAAATGTAGGCCTAGGCTTAGGCTCTTAGCTCACAGCTGATCACGTGTTATATACATGTAGACCTTCCAATTACAACCCGTCCGCCCTCCTAATTAACATGCTAATTACCACAGAACGTCGAGCTAGCTGCTCGATGTTTGTTCGATGGTGTAAACACCCTATCACTGCTCGCGGCGCCAGCCCATAACATCAGGCGCTGCAATGTAGAAGTAAGCGTTCAGCTGATATTCAAAATGAGAAAATGTTGTGTGTGCGCATGGCCGCATATGATGTCGGCATTAGGGCAGCATCTCCGCTTGTGTTATATACAGAACCGCTTCATTCGAAAGCCTCATCATGTACTGCAACATCGCCGTTGGTCTGTACCTCACCTGCTTAGGCGTATAACTCAAGAAATGCGAGACCTCACAGAAAGAAGGCGACCAAAGGGCACGTGAAATACTCATAAACCTAAACCCGACTTCCAAGTTCTAACTACAACGAGCTGTTGTTGCGTATTGGTATAGCCGCCGCGCAAGGCTCGTTTTATCAATCATCAATATTTAATTTGACCGACAACAAGTTGGAAGACGTTCAACAATGTCTTCTCTGACGGGAGGTGTTAGACGCGCACGCGATCACAACAGATATGACAAGTGCGTGCGTGTATTACACGTAGCCTCGTCAGTCGGTGTCTGTCTGAATGAGTGCTAGTTCCATGACGACCATGCAGCACCAGACACTTGGCACATTTACACGATCACACACTATACTTCCGACACATTGCTTGGCACAGCGATGGTGCTCGTGCTGTCGGCGTTAGCGCTGCTTCTGTCTGAAACTCACGTGCGTCACAGCGACGGAAACAAGACCAAAACATTAAGACCAATACCAAGACCGATTAAGACAGCTTAAGCAACAACAGTACTATTTCACTTTGTTCATTTACCTCTTTGCACTGTAGCGAACACTCAGTCTCAGAAGTGAGACCAAAATGCTGAACCAAGTTCAAAACCAAGACTAAAGCTGTAGGGTCAAGACCTAGATCACGGGCAAAAGTATAAGATCTCTAAAAACCGGCCTTGGCATAAGACTGCGATCTCAGGCCCGGGTTTAGGCTTATTAGACCCCTGCAGACTGGCAACATCATCAAGAAGTTAATGTTGCCTACATAATAGTAAGCATAGGCCTAATTTCTAGGACCACGCCAGTAAAGTATCAGATGAATAAGCTTTATAAATCCGGATATGAACAACAAAAAAGTGTTGAAACGCTATTTGAGGTGATGTCCGATGTAAGGTCGCTCCACAGCTACGTGCTTACAGCTTTTGGTATTTTAAGTGCATTTTAAAAACTGAACTGTTTGATACTGCATACAGCGAATGAGTAAACGTGAACACTCAGCCTAGTCTCTGCCGCTTCTTGAGTCGCTCGAAAATCTCGAAACACGGCACTGTACAAAGATTGAGAGATAGGTGATTCTAGCAGTGCGTGACTTACAATAGACGTTTTCTGACGACAGGCTCTTTTTCAGAATGATCCCGAATGTGTATGCATTAGGCTTTCTTGCACTGCACAAATTGATCTCATTTACTTAATTATTTTTAGATACCTGTGTTTCAGAAACGTACAGTTATTGCATATATGCTTACAACGTAGAACTAGCAGTAGCTTTCAAGAACTTTACACCAGTCTTGGCTTGTCTACTTCAGTGAAGGCAACAAATGCTGTATTTGTATTATACACTTCGAGAGAACAGTTCGTGTTTTAGTAACGCTTTACTTTATTCGTGTTTTGTAACTGCTTTATTGTCTTGTATATTTATCCGTGTTATTATTTATTACAAAATGTTTGTGTAAACATGAGCATTTGACATAATGTTTAACGAACTGTTTACTTACTTACTTACTTACTTACTTAGTAATGTATCCACTCTCGACTGCTAGCTGTTATATCAGTGATAGAAGACTGAGCCGAGAACATCTTGAACAGTGGCCTACTTTACAATTAAGACATACATTAAAGCTGTGTTGTTATTAAAGGAAAAAAAACAATAGAAAAAATTTAAGCTAATGCTCGCGAGACGCGCGAAAGCCTATGGCAATTGCTGTTCGCAAATTGTCTTAGTCTATCTCTAGGCATTTCGTCGCAGTTCATTCTTGAAGTGTGCGCCGCAGCCGAAGATCGCAAAAATCAATAAAACCCTTTATTTCGGGAATTCAGGGTCTTTCAAAGTCATAGATGTTGATACGACTAAAAAGTTCGTCAATAGTGCTTGTTGCGATAGGCAGCATGGCCATGCCTATCTGCAACCGTCTTCACGAAAGACTGGCCAACAACGGTAAAATTACGACTTTTAAGGAGTACCGCTCTTTCATGCCCTCGTGCGCACTGCGCAGATTCTCTTAAAGCTAAAAAATCGAAACTTGGACTGTCGAAATCTAAGTTCAATGCTAACATTTCATGATACGCAGATTGTCATGGTCTATCTCTATTGGTTTCGGCGCAATTCGTTCTTGGAATGTCTCGCAGCCCAAAGTCGCCGAAAAATCCATAAAAACGTCTATTTTGGTGTTCAAGGTCGAACAAGGTCATTTTCTTGGTGCCAATCGAAAGATCGTGTACGACTTTATATTAGTGATAAATAGTAACTTAGGCTTTATCTCTCACCGTTTTTGAGATATAGCAACATATTGGCTAAAAATCACAATTTCCCTATGCCCTCTGATTTAGCGCCCTCGCTCAGTGCGACTCCTTTCGAATTTACGGTAAAACTTTACCGTTCCTGAAACTAGTCGTACAGGCGGCCGACAGTTTAGATTTGGTGATCCTAGCTTGCACCGTTTTTTGACTGATCCACTCGTGTGACAGCTAGACAGTTTGACAGACAGACGGACAGACAGAATTGCGTCGGCTAAGACGCGCTACAACAGTACCTGCTTTTGCGCGTAAAAACGTGCATAAAGTCCAATGTGTCAGACCAATTATTGACACTGTTTGACAGCGGCTGACAAAAGAACTAGAAAATAACGAGAAATGCAGGTTACGCTGTTTGCATGTACAGTACTTCACACCAGTGAGACTGAGTAGGACGTTGGCGCTCTGTACATGTATAATTAGCAGACCAGGAACTGCGTAATGATCAATTATCTTAATCCAAACCCACACGTTCTTCGTCTTTTCATTCCCAGTCTCAGCTCGTTTGCTCAGACAGACTGACATACATCCGCTTTCTGTTGTTGTTTGACCGGTCTACTTTACCGGAGCTATACTCCAGGCTACGTGGGAGGTCGGATTCATTAACCGTTTCGCTGCAGCAAGCTTTTTGGTGGGTCAAGGCAGATGTCCTTGACATTCCAGTCTCCCAATTAACAGCGCCAAATCAACGAAGACTCACAAACACACAGAGCACGAAAGACAAGTCATGGAACCTATGCAGAAATGTAGCGCTTGCATGGGGACAAGCCCACACGTTTGGGTTAGTGACAGCCGTAGCAACTAGCATGTAAGCACAAGCAAACTACTCTAACTGCTATAAATTTTGGAAGCGGTGGGGTAGAAAATGGAACATCACTTTGTAAATCACTTTGTAAAGGCAAAAAATAGAAATCAAATAAAAAATGCCTATCCCGCCACAAACAAATCGACCAAGTAGCGTATGTGTATTCAGAGAGCGAATACGTCCATTTAGTTATTTTAATTGAGACAACAGAAGCACACAGAAAAATACGAAGACAGATAAGATGTAATAGGCTACTTAATTAAATGATCACAGACAAACATAAAAACTGTATAATCTAAACATTAGCACGGTAAAGACTGACAAAAACACTGTTTTAACAGAAACCAACAATAATGTGACATCATTATTTTTGTGCATTTATAATAACAATTAAACTATAAAATTGTAAAACACACTCAGACACCTGATTTAGATACTAAGAAACTAAGGGACCAGACTAAGTAAATGCTTACCCATGAATTAGATCTAGATGTCATTATGACTAGCCAATTAGACGATGCCTATGGTACATGGAATTTGAAAAGGCAGACAACATGAAGAGATGAGAAATTCTGAAGTAATTATGCAATCTTTACACATTTGTTATGCCCAGGGATTCGCCAATTTTGAAAATATGCAGCCGTTTTCCACTATAGGATACAACGTAAGGAGGTTAGATACAATCTGACCATGCGTTAGAGGTTAGATCAATAAAAGACAGGTTCTCGTAATTAACTAAGAAAGACTGAAGCTCAGAGATGTTTAAACTATAACAATAGACAGTGTGCAAAAACCGGCAGCATATGTCAACATTAAGAGGTAGTTAAACTTGCTTTCATATTACTAGTGTTTCTAGTCAGTCCATACTAACACAACATCAAGATGCTTAATATAAACTACGAACATTAAATGACAAAGATGCATCCTTCAGTTATGAACAATTTATTTCAGAGATACAGATTATGTTGTCTCATGCGTATTTTTCCCATGCGAAGGTTATTGATCCAGCTAAGTTTGAGACTCAGATCGTGGGATGACCTACATGTAACTAATAAATACAATTAGTAGTCTGAAATGCCAACTTCAGTTTTGGACAATTCAATTCCGTCTAATTCAGAAATTACGTAGGAACGCCGTGTGCCTGGCGATGGTTCTTCATTGCTCGGGCGTGCCAGTCGAGCTGAGTGATCAGGCGCTTAGCTCCACCAATCAGCCGGTCATCCAGCGGCTTTCCGTCGGGGTCCAGTGAGTTCTGAACGGTCGGGATGCCAAAGATTTTCGAGACACTGATACAGCCGAGCTCACCCAGCATACAGCGCAGCTGCATCGCTGCTCTCATGCCCCCAAACGGACCTGCAACACGTGTAATTTTTACCTATAATGGCATGTTCAATTAATCATAAATGTAATAAACTTTAGGCATTTAAAACATTGAACGCGCGCTGTTTTTTAGAACCAAAACTGCGACTTTCGGTCTTAAGACCAAAACAGTGCTTTGGCAACACACATTCCTATAGTCTTTGTTTGATTGTCAGCTTCACAACAATGGACCTGCACAAAAATGTTGGCAAAAGCATCAAAATAGTTTCATCGCAGATCTAAGAATTTGTAACAACCTATACCATCGTTCAGCACAATCAGTTTGTGCACTACAGTTCGCAGTTCACAAACTGAACCAAACCATTAAGCAAACTGCTTGTACTTTCTCCCGCAAAAACGAGTAACTGCTATGTGAACTCTGCGTGGCGAGTTTATTGAATGACCGAAACAAAAACGACGGTTGGTGAATGAGTTTACCCATCGAGTAGCATACGATGCCGCTGGGCTTGTACGAAAAGCTGGAACCGGGAAAGTGGTCAAGGAGATTGGAGAGCGCGGGTGGAATGCAGTGGTTGTATTCTGCCGACACGACGACCACCGCGTCAGCCTCTGACAGCTTACGATCAGCCTCCCGCAACCAGTCCGGAGCCTCCGACCGATCAGCGTAGTGATGCAGAGGTTTCAGCATCAGCGGTATCTTCATTTCCAGCGGATCTGTATGTACGTTATGCAGATACCATGCTGTTACAAAGTATCAAATACCCGCTATTCTGCAAAGATTATAACATCACAAAAGTTGCAGTGAGTGATGATCTCAGAGTGCATTCACCAAGTCACAGATGTTGCATGCAAATTTGTGTGATGACTAAATACAAAGACACTTTTCATCTAGTGCCAAATATTTAATTTTTTCGCCTTGGCGCTTTATTAACAAATTTACTTACTTAAAAATTTACATAAAATGTACTTAACATGATTATAGATTCGATGTTTTGCTTATTGACAACTTCAAATTTTATTTGGCACGTGACCGGGCCGGACTGACACCAGATTTTATTTTTAGTCCGGACTTGGACTGGTGTCAAATGTTATTTTCAGTGCGAATCAAAATGATTACTTATGGCAGATTATGTCATCATTTCAGGCACTGCTTGTTGGCAAAGTTGATCAGCAGTCCACCTAGATTCCACATTGTGCCGATAAGGCACTTGACGGCTTTCCTTAGGTCTACTTTTAACACTGCCATTAGCGAATCCAGTTCTTGTCCGCTGCACTTACGGTAATACCTTGAACGACTGAAACGTTTCACGAATAACTTTTGCATAGTTTTTATACCCGCGTAGCCGCCACTCATTTAGTTGTCCTACCTGGGCTACTGGCGGAAGGTGTGATGCTGCAGTGCAGGTATGGTGAGAGCCAGTTGATGTGCTGTTGTCTCGGATGGTCAAAGTGCTGTCATTTTTATTGTTATTTCCCTAATTGTCATCTTGACTTCCAGTTGTTGCCTGTAGCTCAATATTAAAATTTCGTTCAAACAATTCTGCAGTAGCATAAAAATGAGATGGCACAGCTAAGTTGGAAAATTGCTGTTT
>Ga0056128_1000529_pt1 | contig 34998 bp, 29 predicted proteins | sample WorMetLIZISLAND2_FD_71113 | JGI IMG/M metagenome (GOLD analysis project Ga0056128, IMG submission 71113) | Marine gutless worms symbiont microbial communities from Max Planck institute for Marine Microbiology, Germany - Olavius geniculatus... ...
TCGTTTGAATTCACGCATTAATTTCATATATTTATGAAGCTCAAATCGACCTATTATATATGCGAGGTTAAATGTCTAATTTAAATCTACAGAAATTGCGCGAGTGAGTTTGACCGTGGCTATGGACCTTTAAGACGAGCCACTGAAAACGACACCATGGGTGTTAAAGAGGGTAGAAGTCTTGGGGGAGTATTGGAGTATAGTGAGCTTGCCCAGCAGCCAGCAGCACTAAAGATGAATTTGATGCATTTCATTTGTTGTAACTACCTATCTGGTGAAAGAAAAACCCACTGTTCAGCCGATAACTATTCTGATACAAATGAACCAATCTACCTACCCATCCAAGTAGTAACTGCTTGATGGTGACAACGTTCTGTGATTATGTCATACATCCTAATTTGTCGCAATCTGAAATTAGACCTGAAAATGAAATTTCTAGATGGAGTTTTTGCTCTCAGAATGTTTCTATAGTTATGTTATAACTACTGAAATGAATGTCTTTCAGAACAATGTGACTGGGTGAAAACACACAATTTTATTTCTAGCTCTATGTGAATACCAAGTACACAGACTGGAGACTTGAATGTTGACATATCGTCGCTGGAGTCGCTCGCTGGGTCCTCACCATACCGTAGCTGTGAGCTGAGCAATGTACTGCTGTTGTGTTTCCCCGATGACTCCATTACATCCACCTCTTCACCACATGAAGCTGCATCACGTTTCATCTCCAGCAACATCTGTTGTTCAAATGATTCCGACAACTCATCGTCTGCAGTCTGGTATTTAGCGAAACAGTACGGCCTCTCGCCCTACACATCATCAACACTCATCAGTATGACAGTATCATACTAGCAATGTCAGCAAAATATGAGGGGCATTCAAAAAGTTTGTAGACCGACATAGTTATACAAAAGAGATACGCATTATATTTTGCTACTTTTAACGTATTTTTAGAACTAAAATGCACTTGGTCCGGTGTCAGATTTTTGTTGTAGAATAACTTTTGATGTTGGTCTTCCTGCCAGCAATTTACTCTGCAGACTATGTGCTCATTGTCAGCAAATTCGTTTCCTTTCATCATGTCTAATTATAGCCCAGTAATAAGTTGTGCAATATTTCAGTGCTGGATGGTACTAACCAGGAATGCAGTGTTATTGACATCTATACTTCTATATCAGATTACAAACTTGCTGGATGCCCTTAGTAATCTGCAAGGCAAATTGCTGGCAGGAAGATGAAAGTTAACTTTTTTCTACAGTGGAATCCGAGCTTTGGAGAAATGCCGGAACAAGTCCGTTTCAGTTGCAAAAGACCATTTTGAAATGTGGCAAACTAGGATCTAACTATCGTTTACCTAACTGTATCGGTCTACAAACATTTTGAATGACCCTCGTACATTTAGCCGAGCACCACTCACAATGACTATGGCTGGTCATGAATGTAAGTTCATGGTCAGTAGAGCCTAAGGATCAATCAGAAAATTCAGCACAAAAAAATTAACACAAGAAGACCACACATTTCAAATGTCACTCACCCCGGAACGTCTGATTTCATCTTCTGGTACTTCACGAAGAGAGCTACGTCGAATACTTTGCATCGGACTCAGCTGGCTTATAGAAGCACTAAGCAGTTTCTCATAGTCATTAGAGGAGGATCCAAGTCTGGCTGGAGAAACAGATAAAACTGTTATTTGACCATTGTTCAGTTCAGGTTCTGTAGTACTGTCATCGGTAACCAACAAATGCTTATTGACAGGCTGAAATGAAGAATCCAACGCCGACTTCTTCGCAGCATCATCAAATTTTGGAGGAGAAACACGTATTCTCGGTGATGGTATAACAGTCGGAGGTGAGGAAAATGTGTAAACTTGGCTGTTTTCTCTGCCATGTCTGCAGTCAACCAATGCAGAGCAATGTGAACAACTTGTCTGTAAATTAATATGATACGATGTGATATGTTATGTGTTTTGCACTGGAAAAACTTACGGACAAGCTGCCAGTTTGATTTAGCACATAAACAAAAAGAACTTAAGGTGTTTTAAATGAAACTGAAATGAGAGAAATAAAACATACTGGAATGTTAATTGAAAAATCAGACAAGTTATGATAGAGATAAATGCTGAGACAAAAAACTAAAAAGAAGAAAATCACGGGAACTGAAACGAAAAAAAACTTGCACGAAAAACTCCAAGCAACAGTCTGTGAACAGTCTGAAGATCCATGAATTCAGTCCAGTGGCTGCCCGGTATTAATGGAGGTAGGAATTATGAAACAAAATTGTTTTGATATCTGAATGAAGAACGATGGAGGGTAAGAACTAAGAATGGTCTTGGTATGGTGAAATGATCTTAGAGGAGTGATGGATCACGAAGAGGCAGATCACAGACCATTAAAAAACTAGGAAATATGTCAGCTCAGTGAATAATTCTGACCTGAACTGAAAACTGGCACTGCCGTTAGTTCTGCCATGGGAGATGCTCACGCCAAATTTGGTTTTTCTATACCCATCATTCTCACGTTAGTAAGTAAGTAAGCGCATATTTAGAGTGCACAATGTCAGCCAGTGGCCGAATCTGAGGCACTTGATTCGGGGACCGTACAGGACTGTAGCATAGCTCCCGATGGCGATTCTTTCAAGAAAGTGGGAGCAACAGCAGAGGTACAACTACTTCAGCTGCAAATGTTGCCGCGATCTGGGCCCTCAGGCCCCAACAGCAACATTCGGGTTTTTCCATAGGGGGCACGCCAAGCCAGCGTGGGTCGTCCGCATGTCCATTATGCTCGCTGGCAACGTGCATCCCAACCCAGGACCGTCAACAGTCAGATGGCCGTGTCCAACGTGCGGTCAATCAGCTCATTACCGATCAATCCAGTGCGTCAACAGGAGATGCAGACAATGGTACCACATCAAGTGCACCAACGTCATCGATGTCAAGCGACTCGATACCATGGAAGTGCAGGGCATGCAGTGTGTCAACTGGACGTGTGGAGACTGCACTGCAGCAGCAACAGCAGCGCAGAATGTTATCAACTGTGAGCTGACAGTGCACCCAGTCCCTGAAGCAACACAAGCCAACCCACTTACCATGCCACTAGTCAGAGTGAACGGACCATGCAGACAACAGCGCCGACGATACAGATGGCGCAACTTCCCAAAAGTGGCCGACAAGGAATTGCCCCGCCTACCCAGGTCAAAGCGACTAAAGCAGAGAGGCCGCAATGCTGATTCATGAAGATCTGGTAAAGCATTGGAGACATGAGCAGAGCAAACAGGAATGACAGCTGACAATTCTAGAGAATCAACAAAGTGTACTTCCAACTCTGCTCCAGATATTTCATTCTAGCATGAAAGCTGGTCAGGGCTAGTGGACTGGTGTATATTAGAAGACCACTGATCAGACCAATTACCAATCCAGCTCAGCTTCACAGCAGGTGTTCCTATTCCAAGACGTGCTCCCCCAAAATGGTCCTACAGAAAAGCCAACTGGGCAAAGTTTACTGCTCATATTATGGACCACAATGACAACAACACCATGTTAGAGGACACCACAATTCGGGCCTGGAAAGAATTAAAAAAAGTAGTAATGGAAGCAGCTACTAGTTCCATACCTAGAGGAAGACGCTATAGTCCAAAAATATGGTGGAATGAAAGAGCAGAGGAGCTAGCCAAAAAGTGGAAACAGTTAAAGGCAAAGCACAACCCTGAGGCAAAAGCAGAGTTTAATGCTGTCAGCCGCCAATCAGTCAAGGAAATTTGTGAGATGAGAAGAGACACTTGGAGAAGCTATGTCTCGGATGAGCTGAATCCCAGAACCAACCCATCTCTCGTTTTTAAAATGATGAACAGCATCGATGGCAGGGGGAAGTCCAATCATCCGGCCACCCATTTGGCGATCGCATACTAAGAACCAATGAAGCAAAAGCTGACGCATTTGTCAAAGAGTACGCAGCAGTCTCCAAACTTAAAGTCTCAAAGGATGAAAAGAAATCTATGCATTCAACCATGAAGACTGTCAGTAGCAAGTGTGGGTGTGCAGATGAGGACTCGAGGAATGCTTGTTGTCCATTTATTATGGCTGAACTGAGGTGTGTGATGAACAAGCTCAAGATTGGGAAAGCAGCTGGAGCTAACGAAATATCCAATGAGATGCTGAAGAGATTGGGAGACCGAGGTACAGCAGAACTGCTCCGAATTTGTAATATGAGTTGGATCAACAAAACTGTACCTGCTGACTGGAGAAGAGCAACAATTATACCAATACTAAAATCTGCAAAACCTCCAAATCAACCTGGTTCATATAGACCAATAAGTCTGACGTCTTGTACTGCCAAGCTCATGGAAAGACTGGAGCAAGAAAGACTATCATAGCTGTTGGAATCACAAAACTTGTTGAACTGCAATCAGGCAGGATTTCGTGCTCTACACTCCACAGAGACCAGCGCATTCGAATAAGCCAAGATATTGCAAACCAGTTTAATGAAAAACCACCAAAGAAGAGAGTGATGGTCTTAGGGGATTTCCGATGAGTGTTTGATACAGTCTGGAAACTTGGTCTTTACCAGAAACTAGTCGATATTAGGCTACCGGTAAATGGTAAAAACGGCAATGGTAATAACAGCAACGGTAAAAAAGGCAACAGGTAATAACGGCAACTGGTAAAAACGGCAACAATTAACACACAATGACAACAATTACAGACTGCACATGTATAACATTACCAAGTTATTTTTGCTATAGTTTATACTCAAAGTAAACCAAAGAGCATAAAGCTGTGAAACTTACTTCAGGTGTGATCTGCTGTTTTGCAATGCACTGATCACATCACTGATGGACTCACAGTCATTTTCATCAGCACCCTGTGATCCACTGTGGGAGTTCGATTCTACACAGTGACACACTACCATTGACATTGACAGCTATCAGTCAAGTCATAGACCTATCAATCACAACTGATCAAACACTTTAATAAAAATCAGCAGAACTGACACCATAGTATTATTCACAGAGCTGCTCAATGACTAAATGTATTAATTGCACTTATCTGATGACTAATCATTATACACCGTATCTCAGAAAAAGTCAAAATTGTTTTTGTCATAACTTTGTCAAATTTTTACTAACTTTAATAATTTTTGGCATGTTGATGGCTAATACAATGAAATTATGTAAGATGCACTCATTTTTCACCTCACGTAATTTATGTCAATGCACTACCATGTGAAACATAGATGCTCCAAATTGTTGCATAATGCTGAGTTTCTGTCTCAAGTTAACACTGTAATGAGTTAATTAGGCACAAAATACACTAAAATATGAATTATTTAACAGAATTATAAATTTGCATAACAACTTACTTGCAAATTAGAATTTATGCCAAAGTGTGCTCTGCACACAAAGATGCAATGGCTTAGATGCAACGCCAATGGCTGATAGCAGAATCAATGATCAACTGATCAAATGCATTCACTCATCGATTAGATGTGTTTTAAGCTCATCAGCCAGATATTTTGTTGTCTGCTGTTTTCAGCATAAAATATTTAATACCTCAAAATTATTAAACCACGTTGCACCCTCTGTCGAAATGACGATGCAAAAGTGAGCCATCTGATACATATAATTGCCACGTAATGTAACAATTTGGAGCATCTGTGTTTCACATGGTAGTGCATTGACATAAATTAGGTGAGGTGGTAAATGAGTGCACCATACATAATAATATCATTTTGGCCATCTTAATGCCAAAAATTATCAAAGTTGGTGGAAATTCGACTAAGTTATGCCAAAAACAATTTTGACTTTTTGAGACACAGTGTAAATACATATTAATCACAGTTCTGACGAATCTTTGGATTATGATGGAGAGAGACGTTATCAAATGAGAGAAAACCATCTTGCTGATGAAAAGTGGCCTACATGTACTTCGTGGCATAAATTGCATAAATCATGGAATAGTAACACTCCAATATTAGAAATCAAGGAAATTTGAGCCAATGCTCACGAGACACGTGAAAGCCTATAGCAGTTTCTGTTTGCAAACTGTCAGCCTATCTCCAGGCATTTCATCTCAGTTCATTCCTGAAGTGTGTGCAGCACCTTAAGATTGAAAAATTAATAAAAACCCCTTATTTTGGAAACTCAGGGTCTTACAAAGTCATCGATGTTGATACAACTGAAAAACTCGTCACTAGTGCTAGTTGTAATACGCAGCATGCCCATGCCTATCTGCAACCGTTTTCACGAAAAACTGGCCAACAACGGTAAAATAACGACTTTTACGGGAGTACTGCTCTTTGATGCCCTTGTGCACTGGTTCCCTTGAACCTAGAAAATCAAGACTTAGACTGTCAAAATCTATGTTCAATGCTAAAAATTTCATATGCAGCTTGCCCATGTCTATCTCAGATGATTTCAGTGCAATTCGCTCTTGAAATGTGTCTCACAACCTCACATCGCCAAAAAATCCATGAAAACGCCTATTCAGCGTTCAAGGTCATCCAAGGTCGTTGAATTCGGTGGCAATCAAAAGGTAGTGTACGACTGCTTATTAGTGATTAATAGTAACATAGGCGCTATCTTGCATCAATTTTTCCTACCCCCCTCTCATTTAGTGCTCTCGTTCAGGGTGACCTCCTTCGAATTTATGGAAAAGCTTTACGGTTCCTAAAACTAGTCTTTCAGGCAGCTGACGGTAAAGATTTGGTGACCGTTTTTGACTGATCCACCCGTGTGATGGACAGACGGACAGAGAGAATTGCAATGGCTACAACGCGCTAAAGCAGTAGCTGCTTTCACACGTAATTATGTTAATAAAAATAGTGTCATCACCACTGCTAGGCCCAGGCGGTTTTAGTCAAACAGCTGTCTTGCAATCATGCTGAGAACATTAATTTCATTAATTCTCCTAAAGTCAGAAGAACAAATACTGACACAAGACAAAAATACACCGACATGCTTATTTGCAACATCCACCATGCTTGTATGATAAATTACGTATGTTTTGATTTACTTGTGTTATACAAGCTAAATTACTATAACAACACATGAAAAAATTAAACCTAAGTTCATTCGCACTGCTTGCATGATGCTATCCACTTCAGCGTCGCTCGCTACAACGTCAGCTTGTACTGCTGACTTTGATGGGTGCAACACATAGCCATCTCTTGACACTAGCAAACACAATTTATGTGCTACATTAATATATTAATAAATTTCCCCTTATGCATTATTCACTTACATCAAATGCAATTAAACTGCCAAAAATCAACATACAGCATTGAGCTCTAGATGCCTCTGGCAGAAGCGACATTGACACTTTGGTACAAAGCATAACGTCTCCAGCTCCATCTAATGGTGGATGGCTAAAGCATAAAACGTAAGACCAAAAGGTACTACAGCACTGCAGCTAATATGTTTGTCATTAAATGCAAAAATTTTCATATCAGAAACTCCAATAAAATGTACAATCATGTCAAATCACATAAAATGTTCATGTGGACAAAAAATCAAATTGTGTTATTCATTTTCAGTTTGGCCTCAGGTAACTAATTCAAGGTCATTGAAAGTTAGATAGTTAACATAACAGATGTGATAGACAAATAGACTGAACAGTCACAGTGCACACTGCATGCTGACACTCAGCCAGCCTTGATCAGCCCTGAGTCACAGTATAATGGTTGCATCTGAGTGATAAACTGATGCATACCCGTAGCACTGGCAGGCGGTGTTTGGTCAATTCCAGCACTTCTGACTCTTGGTCTCCGACGTGTCGCGTTGGACGAAGGAACTTGTGGTGGGTGGGGATGCACAAATGGAACCGACTCCTTTCGATCCACTTCTCTCCATCTGTCACTAGAATGATGTGACTGTGACTCTGAATACAAACAAAATCAACATACTCAGCATTAACATATCGGTTTACAGATGCTATCAAATGATGGCAAGATGCTGAAAGTAATCAAAAATTACAAGACATTCAATAATTCAACAACAGTAATACTTAGGGCACTGACTTGCAGCCAGTTGTCGATGAGGCAAATTACACAGTCCAGTTCTATAACCATACACAACCATTTCAATGAGATTAGCTAGATTCCCAACAAATGGCATATATAGAATTTTCACTGCCTGGAGCGCAATGCCCTTGCCAATTCCAAATTGCAGCATTAATCCACCTGAGAAGGCACTGGTTGGGTGACAGAGAAGCAAAAATCTGTAAAAGTTTTGCAATTCCCAGAACTTTGCTTTCAAAAAATTAGCTTGACTTACAGCTAACTCTGATCATACTGGAGGCTTCAACAAATAGCAGTAGGAGGTTTAACCAAACAAACTTCAGATTTGCCATCAAAAGTTATGTCATCAAAATGCCTGCAATCATTGAAAATAAAACTCCAGATTCATCTGTTTTCTGCCTCTTTTTTACAGCTGACTACTTAAAAGGGACTGAAGTGTTTCGGTGTTTTCACTCTAAATTTAACGTAATAAAAATTACAAACATGCACGTCATTATAGACATTGTAACAAACCTCGGTCAACACACAGCTCGGGATGTGCATTAGCATTCATGTCGGAATCCTTTTTGCCATTTCCTACACCAGATATGACTGACTCTTGACCCACGCTGACTTCTACAAGTACATTGTAAGTTCAACAGATCACATTCCAAGTCACAGTTTCTAGAGTGAGTGAGTGAGTGAGCGAGTGAGTAGAGTTTAACGTCCCACCCGACACAGTATAGGTCATTTCAAAGATGGCCTTTGCAGGCAAAATTGCACATACATATAATAATAAAACAAAAAGTTTAACCTTTACAGAAAGTTTAACCTTTATGGAACACAAAACACAAAGAACGACCTAAACCTAAAACTGTCGATTATAATTGTGCATACGTAACAATATGGCAGTTCTAATAAAATTCCCTGTTATCCTCCAGACAGTCGTCAATCTCATAATGCTGTCTATTAGAGGACACGGGAAGCAGTTTCTAGAAATTTGTGCTACTGGTAACTATAAACTTATGACACCACAATAATTAATCAATTATAGTTAACCAATGGATGAAAAGTAAGAAAACAGACAAAAACTTATTTTAACTGGAAATATGGGCAAAGCCCAACGTGAGGCCTCCTGGCGCCATAAGTCCAACTGTGGAAAAAGTTTGAGAGTTGAAATTCCCCTCGCAGCAAAGTCACGAGGGCCGAACTCCAATACATTAGCATACACAGAACGCGCATTGTCCACTTAGGGTGGGTCAACATTGTTACACAACAGTGATGTGTCGATCACATCAATTTAACAGGCACCCATAGAGACACTGTAAGGTGCATCTTGCACTTTTTCTCTACAAAAATCTCTCTTTTACGGCTCAGCAAGTTATTGCAAAAAGTGTGAGCCATGCATGTAAGAATTCTACAAAAATTCTACATTGGCTTATTTGATGCTGTAATTTCATAGCATAAACTTGCCTTGTCTCTGGATGATGCATGTAAGCGTGTGTGTGGAGCTAGTAAAACACAGGACAGAAAAAATTTGTTCAGAATATCTTGTGGAGGCTTGCGAATGCTGTGGTGCGAGAAGTGCATTCTATGCTAGCTGTTACGAGAACCTTGTAGAAAACAGTGCGAGATGTGCCTCTAGTGTCTAAAAACACTTCTTTAAGTTACATTTCTCATTCATAGTTTATATTTTGAGCCATATTTTGTGCACTCTTTGCAAACTAACTAAAATACTGGACATTAATTTATATTCATGGTAGTAAAGACAGCTATTAATGATGTTCTAAAGGGGTCACTTTTCACTGGGACATTAGGCAAATTATATATCAAACAAGAGCAGATATAAAAATTACATCACGCCTTACCATGTCTACCTACTGATTGTGCTGATCGGCTTTCAAATTTTACGACCTTCAGCCAGTTGGCAACCTGCATCCATAAACCATATCAAAATATTCCACCATCTACCATCCAACAATATTGAGCGTAACTTGAAGCATGATTAACAGATTTTAGTAATTTTTGGCACAAATATTTCTGACACAACAGGCTATTAAATGACAGTTTAAGTTCCCACCTCACCCAATGTCTGCTTCTGTACTAGATAGGAAAAGCTGGCCAAGCAAAACACATTGAAATGAATGAAAAAATGTCAATAAATTCCGTCTATCCAGATCTGTGGCCATCAAAAGCCAGTAGACTACTAGGTTTGACTGTCATGCAGCAATGTGTCTACCAGATGACGTTCAGAAATGTTTATGAATTCAAGAAGCAAATGGTAAAGTCTGGATTAGTGTGGAGCAGAACATCATCGACAATGCAGAAAGCATCTCCGTGCCTGTGTTTACACAATAGGCTAAGTACTTTACAGTTGCAAACAGTTGTAAAACGAAACAGTTGAATAAAGTGTCAGTCAGTGTCAAAAATGTGAACAAAATGTGTTTTTGTGCATTACTTAGATTAAGTAATAATACCGCTTTGGGTAAAAATGTAATATTTCATTGGTTATTATTTTTTGTGAGTAGTGCAGAAACAGACATTGGGTGAGGTAAGACACAGGATGATCGTTTGATGGCTAGTTGTCTCATAAATATTCCTACCAAAAATTATTAAAATATAATAATTCTTCTTCAAGTTACATACAAAAATGTTAGAGATGTTTTTTTGAGACACAGTGTATTATCATTCTCTGTATTAACATACACCTCTCATGTGGTGCACATATTCAGATCAGTTTTGCCCTTAATTATGACAAATGTCAGAGGTGAACAACTATGACTTTGGCGGTAACTAAACCAACACTGTTTCAAACGAACACAAAGTCTGTCCAATGCATTTCAATAGCTTACAAGTATATGTCCACACAAATAAAATCAGTAACCTGTGTAGACTAATGGTAAGAATTAAAAAAGTTTAATTACAAATTGTACAGCAGCAATGCTATTGTCATTTTCGCTATTATTACAACTAAACAATTAAGGTCATCAGTCACGTGACCATTCGATTCATACCAGCGGTTAACTAGAAATAGTCCATTGTGACCATGTATCTATCTTACACTGTTATGAAGATATGGCACCTCGAAGATAATGGCATCACAATTCAGACCTCTTGGGGTCACGTGACCATTCGACTCGCGATGGGCCACTTCCTATGGGTGGTCCATTGTGACCATGCATCTATCTTGCACTGTTATGGAGATTTGGCGCCTCAAATTTGGATAATGATGGATGGACAGACAGATGAACGAACGTATGCATGCAGCCCATGGATGGATGCTCAGGTGATTTTATACGGTGCACAATGCTGCTATGCATTGAACTGGACAGACAATTAAAACATAGAGAAAGGGTTTCTATTAAATTTCACAAGAATGCAAAGTGCCGTAGCCTTTGACAAAACAGTGCATGGCCTGGGTGGGCTTGCTTGGTTTGGCCAAATTTTGTCCATTCTGTGCAAAATGCTGCAATTTCAAGCCAATTAATAAATTTATGCCTTCATGATGTGGCAGTCCAGCCAACCTCCCCCAAAATACCTAACTGTACTTTATATGCTAACCTTAAAATGACCATATCACTGTTACTTCATTGCACTGTAGGTCTATTCTGTGTCAATACATTCACAAATGGTCAACATGTGTTTTTTTCACAGTCAGCATGGATATTTAAATATGAAGCTCCAAAATAAACACAAATAGGAAGGACATACCTGAGTCAACTGTGCAACCTCTGTTGGCAGTAAACAGTGCTTTGGAATAGATTCCAACTCAACGCCTGCATTCACTTTGATGCCATACACGTCTGCAAATTACAGCATTAGTAACAGTGGTCATTATCATCATCATTACGGTCGTGTGTTAAAAGTTGACTACTGCGACTTATACAAGATTAATTAAATGTAACAACAGTACACAAAACACAAATTATTTATATTTACCATTGCAAAGTTACCCTGTACTTTTTGTCACAAGTGACTATGAAGAATTTGGTTCACAAACTGTCAGCACATGTTATTATTATGTGATGTAAGAATCATTTCCTCCTTGGGCCCTGGCCATGCACAACCCCTCCATAAAATTTCATCAAAATCCGTTCATAACTCCTTAAGTAATTCAGTTGGCAGAAAACACTGTGACATACAGGGTCATAAGTTGAAAAATATCAGCTTTCCACTGAAATTTTAAACAAAATTTCCCGAAATAGCAGAAAATTTTGGGTAGAATTCTGCCAAAAAAATTCCAAAGATTTTCCAGTTGAAGAAAACTGCAAAAAAAACTTTCAAAAATTATTGCTATTCACTGTTGCAATACATTGCTGGTGCCACATCACAAACATCATAATTTCACATATAGGAATTGCAATCCCAAGATACTGAATCCTGGGATCCTGGCCATTTTCGGCAATCCGGTGTTCCAATCCTAGGATTTCAAGATTATAAAAATTAGTTAAAATCATATTTTTTCGCATTAAAAGATACAAATAAGAATTTTAACCATCTGATAAATAAAATATCTTTTGTGCACTAGAGTCATACTGCTTGCTGTGCACTGTAATTTGTATTTTGACAGTCACTGTCACTCGCTACAGTTTGGACATACCTTCCTTACGAGGCTATACAACATCCTATGCATGAAACAAGTTAATTGAGTATACCAAAATAATGACCAATTTTTAAGCCTAATCACAAAATGGGATCCTGGGATTAAAAATTTCTCAATCCCGGCTCCCAGGACTAAGAATTCAATTCCGGGATTGCAATCACTATTCACATATGCAGTCCACATGAAATATATATGCAAATCTCTCAACGTTGTCCATATGACATCCACATGGATGCCGCAATAGCTTTGCTGTTGAGGTAAATGCCTAATTTTTCAAAAATTTTGAAAAAAATAACGGAAAATAATAAAATTTTATTTTTCAGGAAAAGTTACGACCCTACTGTCACACATCCTCCTTGTTTGGTAAAGTTAAATTCACAAACTCTCCATAAAAGCCAACAACAGACTGTTATCATAGGGCAGAGCAGTGCAACAGCTACCATCATCATCTGTGGTATCTGGTGGCTGGCGCTTCATCGTAAAGATACGGCGCAGCTTGCAGTTGCCGGAGACTGTGATGGCTTCGAGTGAACCAAATGACGAGGTGTCCGATGACCACGCTCCACTCATCAATGACCACATGTCCACACACAGGTTCAACCACTACCACAGCAAACAACAACACCACTTCAATGAACGATATGTGATAGACTGCACTCATATGCCAAAAATCATTAAAATCTGTTAGTCTTTTTTCAACTTACAATCGATAAGATTGAGAATGTTTTTTCACGTTTTTGTATTTTTCAATGCATACTTTGCTTGGTTTGCATTCCCATGGTAATGCAAAAGCAGAGATTGGGTAAGGTGAGAAACTAAATAATCGTTTAATGGCAAGTTGTGTTAAGAATATTCACACCAAAAATTATTAAAATCCGATAATTTTTGTTTAAGTTACAATCTAAAATGTCAAGGATGTTTTTTTGAGACACAGTGTACATTCATGAACTGAGTAAAGCAATAACAGAAAGACTGCCAGATCAGTATAACAAGTACTTTAACTAAATGAACTGCACTTCCACAATGCTGAAAATAACTTGCCATCGCTCGTTTAATGAAGCCGGTGGGAATCTGACAATGGATTGGATTCACACGAGTTTCCTTGAAAACAGTGGACAAAGCCAACCGTCGCCTTGCCTCTCCTCTCCCAGCCACGCTACAATCAACAGTTTACTGCAATCAGCACAAAAATGAAAATCAAACTCTAACCTTAAAGTTACCAGTCCAATACTAACCAACTAACCACTAGAACCACCTTGCACCCACACAGACATGTAGGTGTGAACAACTAAAACAACAGAGTTGTTATCAGCCCAGAGTCAACCTCACGAGTTTTTGATCACAAATTCAATAAGCATAAGTGCTGCTGTTAATTATGCACATCAACAAGCTTGTTATAAACTGTTATCATTTTTAAAAATTAACACCAAGTCTGCATCATGACAATACAGCCAAGTCTTAGTACCATCTTTAAGCACAAGAACGTTTACTGAGCAGTACTCGTAAATCTTTGCGAAGATAATGACAACCTATGCATATGTACATTTAGATTACCTGAGATCTAATGTAAAATCTTTACTCGCTGGCACATAGACTTGTAACACCAAGAAACTCTGGAGCAAAGACACTACACAGAATGTCAATGACAAACATTAATTGATCCAACTGTCGGTGTAAAGATGAAACACGCAACAGTCTGACAAACTGTTATCATGTCAACAGTACTTAGTAAAACATGTGTTGTAACTTGTAACAGAAACAATTCTACACTGTTAGTCAAGAACTAGACCACTGAGTAATGTCATAATTTCACCAAATACTGGGACTGATTTTCAAAATTCCATCACCAGCACACTCTCCAAAAAATTGGCAATAAAGCAATTTCTGAAGATCCCGCTATACAAAAGATGCACTGCTAGTTTGCGGCTATTCTACACTCTGTGTACCTTGTGAAAACAAAGAAAGATGAAAATATATGTATAAAATAGTAGACAGATTACATTACAAAACTCTGTAATGATACTAATAATAACTAGAAATTTAAGGCAAAGCCCAACGTGAGTCCACCCAATGCCATAAGTCTGAATGGGGGAAAATTCAGCTGGGAGTGAAATTTTTCCAGTGGCAAAGTCACATGGCCCAAACTCAGATGCAATAGCACGTATGCAGAAGGCGCAATATCGACTTACGTTGGATCAACATGCACACCTATAACTTTTTTGTTAGTGGAACAAAGTTCAACTTTTTTTGTTAAACTCCAGAGGGCCCCTGCTTCATAATGCTGTTGACTGCTTGTTGATATCTCTATCCATTCCAGAGTTATCTGCAGTCAAACTCAAAAGTTGTCCTAAATTGCACCAAATTTTGGATGATTTTTGCTCTCCAAATTTTAAGGGGGCAGTGCCCCCACAAAGTTATACCTGCATTATCACCCCCCCCCCTCCAACTAGGAGCACGTAATGTGGCAAAGTTTCATGGGGCTACTCCTACTACTGCCAAAGTTATAGATGCACATTTGCTAAATATTAAACCAATTCTTGACCCTTTTTGTAAAAAAATGTCAGAGACCCCCATCCCCAGTGGGGGGTGCGCTAGTAAGACTTGGTCATTCTCTAGCACATGTTAATATTTGGCAGTGCAGCACCCCGGGTGAAAAATATGGCATTGAAAAAAGTCAATTTGGGTGGGTACGATTAGGCCTCTAGACCTCCAAAGTTAGTAGACCAAAGTTCACCAAACTTTTTTGGCTGAATGTGGGAGGAATCACCGTAGATCAAATACTTCTCCAATTTTGAATATCTTCATCCATTCCAGAGATATTTGCCGTTAAAGTCTAAAGTCGTCCAAAATCAGAACAAATTTTACATGTTTTTAAACCCTAAAATTTTTTTGGGGAAAAAATTTAGACTGAGATTATTGAATTGAATACATTTCCCATCATGGTGCAAATTTTTGTGGTAATCGGCCAATGAAGCTTGGAGACCTCAAGGCTAAAAAATAATAAATGCCAGCAAAATATAAGTCCTCTCCAAAAACTATCGCTTTCTGGCAGACTAAATAGCAAGAAATACGTATACTCCGTCAGTTCACTTACAGCCCTGCTTGATATCTTTTGGAAGCTGCATCCTAGACTTCTCAGCAATGCCATCAACAACGTAGACAAAACTCTTTACTTCTTTATCAAACAGCTGCAAGAAACAACTTCAGCAATTATCACATAAAATTTCAACAAAAAATTTTTATCACAACTACCATCACCATTAGAAAGAAAAGAAATTAATACAACTTGAACATAAACATCTATTTACCTTTGTAATTCCAGAAACATTCCAGTGTGCCAATGGTGACTTCTCCTGTGCACTAAATACCTCCACACAAGCTCCATTCTGACAGCAGTTAAACATATTAATATCAAATAAAAGCTACAATTGTTAAACACAAACCATCAGGACAAGAATTATTCTAAAATACATCTAAAACACTAGCTCCAATGTAGCAACCCAAATATAAATTCTGCTGTAAAAGTTAAAAAAATTGGCTGTAAAATTGAAGATAACATTTTGATAATATAAAACTGTCCAAAAATATTTTGTACTTCAATCACACCAGATGAAACATATTTAGATTGCACTTTTACAGTGGATTTTCTACTTAAACATCCAAACTGGACATTCACTTACAGCTTTAAGTGTGCGAATTCCTATTGCATGCAATACAGATTGTCAGCGACCTTCAAGGTCATCCAAGATCAATCTCAGCTGACAGGGTGCATAACACTTCCTATTAGGGATTAATAGTAACCTTTGCTCTCTCACCGTTTCCGAGATATGGCCAGTTTTGCGTTGAAAACACACATTTTTTTCGGGAGGTTGGCACTGTTCCGACAAGCACTGTTCCGACAGGCAGTATTCACTGCTAAGGGCCGCCATAGCTAAGGCTTAAGTCATGTTAGAATTAGCAGTATGGTGTTATGGTTAGGGAATTAGGGTTACGGTTAGTATTAAGGTTAGCTATGGCGGCCCTTAACAATGCCTGTTGGAATACTGCCTCTCGGAACAGTGGCATATACCCCACTTTTCGTATCCCCCATCCATACAACCCATTCAATTTGAAAATGTTCTCCTTGCACTAGATCACTGAAATTTTGCATGCCTAGTTTGACGATACAAAGCTCTGAAACATTATCAATAACAGTCTGACATTAGTTGCGTAAAAAGTTTTTCTCTACAACCTACCTGTAAGCTTATGAAAAGTGCCCACTATATTCTAGTGCTTAATGACAGGCTGGCGTGGGATAGTAGTAAAAAGATTATATCACATGTCTGTAATGCTTGCTTGCTTCCTGAGCCTCAGCCTGAATCACACGGGAAACCAGCTAAATAAACAATTCAATTCTAGCCATATACATAGCAACCAGCCTAAGTCTGCACTACCATTTAGCCACAATACATCCGAGACAGACGAACAAACAGACAGACAGACGGACAACAACCACGCCAATAGTTTGACCGTTAATTAAGTAAGATCAGCTAAAAAAATGAATAACCTAACCATGTGACTAAATCAAAAAAAAGATGTTGCACAATATGCGAATACCTGAAAGTGGCGCTGAAACATTATCAGCAACAGCCTGACATTAACATACTTCTGTTGCTCCGTGTCAAATTTCACGTTATCACTGACATCATAACTGTGCAAAAATAATGGAATGAAAAGTATCGTAAATGCTGCAAAACACAAAAATATGGCTCAAATGATACACCAAAATGCTGATACTTGTAAGCTTATGTGACGCACAGAACTCTTTAGACTTTGCTCCTCTGTTCCTGTCATCTTTCTAGCTAATCTGCCTGCACATTTTTTCTGCAGTCAGCAATAAACTCCAGGGATGTGCATAAGACCTTTTGAGCTGAGACCGAAATAAGGCCCAAGATAGTGAGACTTCCAGATGTTCTTGTCAAGGAGTGAGAAGCAGTTCCTTGCAATCCCAATATGTTGAAGTATCTCAGCCTCACTTCCTCCTTCGTGAGATATCAGCAAACCAAGGTAAACAAAATCATTCACCAACTCCTCAACATTCTCTGCTGCTACCTGAACAGTCGATTGGGTCAGACTTGGGACTCTGATCTGCCGAATCTTCGATAACTCTATTGCCAAACACATACTTTTCTCAAATCTAATCTACTGCATTTTTATACAGTTTCTTTGAATGACCTCTTCTTGACCCTCATCATATATGATTGCAAGTTATAACAGTCATTAACAATGTTTCTCGTAAATCATTTCTTTTTTTTGACCGTCATTAAATCAAATTTTTTAAATTCATTCCTCGTAATGCCAGCGATTCACCTTCAAGCTAGCGATGATCACCTTCAAGTGCCTTCATGGTCTGGCGCCGTCATACTTGGCATATGTGTGTAAACCGGTCTCGTCTGTCATCGGCAGGTGGCAGCTGCGGTCGGCAAACAGTGGGGCACTCGTCGTGCAGCGCACAAGGACCATGATCGGTCAGAGGGACTTTGCCGTGGATGGCCCGGCCACTTGGAACAGCCTCCCCGTCGACCTGTGGACTTCATCACTGTCCAGAGATTCATTTGCGAAAAAACTTAAAACTCACTTATTTGGCTGCGATCGCTCTTGAGGTCTTCTCTAATTGGGCGCTATACAAATTGACATATTCATTCATTCAATGCAAAATTCTTACATCGTCAATCAATTTAGTTGCTCGATGCTGAACTCCCTCAATTAACTCAATATCCTTTTCGTAATATGAGCTCCAAATTATACAACTATAATGGTATCATTCTATCATACAAGCGGTATTCATTCATGACTGGAGTTACTGGACTGCATTTTACCACTGGAAATATACTTGGTCTCAAGACTGGTCTAAAAAAATTATTAGATTATTAGCAGAGTCAGTTACATCGTGATACGGATATAGAGGGACCTTGTGCCTGCATCCGTTTATCTACGTTACTGTTACTGGTGAAGCTGACACTGACACCAGAAAGTTGCAACTCTGAAGTCTGCGTTCTTGCTATAGCTCTTACTCTTGTTGCTGGCAGTCTGGGTACCCTGTAGCTCAAAGAAAGATTCGTGCAATCATCACTGCGCAAAATACGCACACTGCACACGTACAATACTACATAAAGATAACCTAACACAAGAATGACTTGATGACTATAAATAGACTTCAACACAGGTACGATGCAACTATCTACCGCAACTAACCAAATTCAGGTATGTCTTTCTTTGTCTTTTATAACAAGTCAATTATAGCATATCGTGTCTCTCTAGTGGGCCGACATGTCTTTTCGTTTGTTTGTAAACAAACATGGAAGTAGTTCCGTGGTAAACGAAGTGGTTGTACGTTTTTAACATCTAGTATTATTTGGTCGTATAACTTGCTGGTTTGTAGTTAGTAATTTGTAAATGAAAATGTTGGCGCTGTCGACGTCATATTTTTTACACAACGCCAAAAGTGAAGCAGACTCATTGCAGTTTAATGCTGCTATCGAATACAGTGCCGAACTTTTGCAGAATCTGAACGTCCTGTTTGCTGATGACTGCCTGTGTGACGTGGGTCTTGTGGTGTGTCCTGGACGACTGATCCGGGCACACCGCTGTGTGCTGTCTGCCGCTAGTCCTTACTTCCACGCTATGTTGACTGGCGGAATGCGAGAAGCCAGCCTGGACGTCATTGACATGCAGACAGTTGGTGCTTCTCACATCATTGAGCAATTGGTCACTTTCATATACACAGGTTTGTTGCCGTTAAGCTTTTTTGAGTTTTTTTAGCCATAAGAACGCTTTCTCAGGTGTTTGTAAACTTTTTATACTCTCATAGAACTGCTGTGCAGATACTGTCAATGTGTACAGTAGGGGGCCGGTTTCGATCACTGACTGGTGAAAATAAGTAAGAAAGTTAGTATCACCAATCGGTGATTTTATCTTTTTAAGCTAAAATCACCGATCAGTGGAAATTATATAGAAAGGTAAAATCACCGGTTGGTGATTTTAACTTTTGTTGCCAAGATCACCAATCAGAGGAAATAAGAAATAAGGTTAAAATCACCGATTGGTAAAGCTAATTAGTAATTACCAATGCCATAATTACTGATCTGCTAAAATAAATGACCAGCGATATGTCATTTCCATTTGTGGTTAACTAAAGTAAGTAAGTAAAGTAAGTGAGACTTCACTTAGCGAAAATTGGCATTTACATAGGTTCTAAAAGATTTATATTATAGCCATAATCCTACTATTTATAACACCATTAATTTTAACCATCTAAGTAAGATGCTAAGGTGCAAACTAGGTACGTTATTTTATACTGCAGAATCTATATTTGGCATTGCTTTTTAACTGGTGCAGAAGCTACTCGCTAACCGTTAAGGTGTGTTCTCACTGCGCACGTTAATGTGCGTGGACAATCTCAAATGTATCCGCTCTTCTGAAGTGAGGTTAGGTAGCGCTTGGATTAGGGCTTGATTGAACAGGCAATTGAGATGGTCCACGGCGCGCGGTGTGAACACACCTTTATAAACGGCTGAGCAGTGGAGATGCTAACTACCTCTCTTCCATTGTTGTGGGAGCTTCTGTCAAATGTCATCACCAATGCCTTAGAGTCATAATTATGAACATTATTCTGTGAAAAGTTATTTATAAACATTTTTATTTAATGCAGCCTATGTAATCTTATTTTTATTTTAAATTGCATGTTGGTGTGTGTTAGGCCTAAGCTTATATTAATATTAAAGCAGTAACCTAACTTCATACAAGTTTTTATTCTTATAGGGTCAAGTATGTGTAAATATCATGGTTTCCCCCATCGGTGATCATAGTTCACATGGCTAGTATCACCGATTGGTGATTTTAGCCTAGAAGGTTAAAACCACCGATTGGTGATACTAACCTTCTGACTTATTTTCACCAATCGGTGATCCTAATCACTTTGGTACAGTAGTATGTGGGGCTTAGTACTAGTTTGACACAGCACCCTGAGAATGCATAGAAGCACATAGGCTACATACTATTCTGTTAATGTGAGTGTGGTATGGTGCTATTGATGTGCACATGCAAGGCATGAGCATGGTCACGAGCGATTGCTCATAGAATGTCAGAGATTTTAGTGTTAGTTAAAAGTTTATCTGCAACTTCCTATTAGTGAAGACACAGCAATGTTCATTCTGTGTTGCAATGTTTCAGAGATACTGCAGGTTAATGGTCGAAAACAGCCACTGCACTTAAATTCTTGACATGCATGATAAATACTAGACTTTGCCATGACAAATATGATGACATTGGAAGATTCTGGGATTGAGGAGGACAGGGGGCAGTTCCTTGAGTTGATGAATAACAACATGAAGTGTGCTTACACTGTGTACTTGCTTTATGCCGTGTTGCAGGTAAAATTTCAGTGAATGGTGCTATTGTGCAAGACTTGCTGGAAGGTGCAGATATGTTGCAGCTGCAGCATGTTGTTGATGCTTGTTGTTCTTTCCTGCTACAGCAGCTGCATGAGTCCAACTGTATTGGTTAGTGTACTGAAGTACTGCTATTTTTAATTTGTAACTTTTTGCTAAATACTATAGAGTATTTAGCATTACATTTTGTGTACTTTTACTGTTATATAAATATACTGTTTTAAATATTTGGGCCAACTGTTAGTAACAGTCTGGTATCTGTCTGGTTACTTACTTAAAAATTTTGTTGAAGTGCCTACCTCACTAGACACCGGCCAATACTTGGGCCACCTCATTAATATTTCTCAAGCCTACAGGCACCGGTCCGGTGTGTGGCCATATACAGGGTGGGCCAAAAAAACCGGACCTGTTTGAGCGTTGATAACTCAGCGGTGGTTAGTGGTAGAAAGACGTGTAGTACGTCAAAATTTTCAGAATGATGTATAGAATAAACGACAAATTCGCATAGTGAAGCATTTAAATATTCTTTGCCTAATTTACATAAATATTCGTTACCCCCGAAATTCTGCCAAATTTGACTGTAACACATGGATTTAACATGGATATTTGAGCTTTTATAACTTAGCGATGTTTATTGATGGAAAGGCGTGTAATATGCCAAAAGTTTTGAAATTGTGTACAGAAGAAGTGTACAACTTGCATGTCTCAGCGTTTAAATATTCTTTGACTGATTTATACAAATCTGCCCTCACCCCTAAAATCATGCTAAATTGGCAGTAACACATGAATTTAAGTTGATTTTCATTCAGCATACGGTGAAATATGAGCAATCATTAACACATGCGTTGAGTTTAGATGAAATTTGACATAGGCAGTTGCCCAGCTTTTGCATTCATAAGGTCCGTCATCAGTCTTTTTAGCCAGCTGATCGATCGCTGGAGTCAACGTCTTCAGGATATCAGCTGAGACCAGCATTCGATTATCCCACGTTTTAGCTTGTCAGTTATTGAATTTTTGTGACCGTGCTTGCGACCATGCTATTTGTTGTAATGCCCCTACACTGAGTAATTCACAGAATTTAAATCTAGACTTTTTGGCAGTGAGTTTTTGAGTTCAATGAACTTGGGCACATGGGAGTGCAGGCAAATGCTTAATTTCAGGGGTAATAAAGATTTGTGCAAATTAGGCAAAGAATATTCAAATGATTTACTATGCAAATTTGTCATTTATTCTTTACAGCATTCTGAAACTTTTGACATATAACACGTCTTTCTACCACTAACCACCGCTGAGTTATCAACGCTCAAACAAGTCCGGTTTTTTTGGCCCACCCTGTATAAGGCTAGGCAGCATCACCTAGGCAGAGTACTTCCGGTCCGTCTTTCAGTTCGGACGTTCTAACGTTCAGTGTGATAGTAGCGACTGTCTGGCATTGTTCGGTGCATGTGAATCACTGCATATCTGTTCTTAAACTGGATGACGAGTACAAAACATTGTCCTGAGCTGTTTGATGACGAGTTGAGTCGTTTAATTGAACCTCCTTACCTGATCGCTTGGACATCCAGCCACTCTGGGGTAGAAGTCAATACTGCTGAGCTAGTCAATGGTGGAACTGTCAAATCGGCCATGGAGAAGCTCTTGACAGCTGGCTGCTTTACGCCTGTCAGACCACGAGTCTTTCCATAGGCGGCCGTCCACGGCTTTGGTGGTCCACAAAAATACTACATGTCCATTAAGGTAAAATGTATGTAAAAAATCATTCTTGAGCCACAATGGCTATAATGCGATGCTGACATCAATTTTTTAGCCCTCAGTCTGGCGCAGTTTTACACTGCAAGACCAAGAATACAGGGCTAAATGCATTGTGTCATTCACGTGGTGCCCTTGTTTTCACTCCCAGTTTTTGCTAGTACTGCTGGTGCTCCTTCGTGGAGGGATGGCCAGGCTGAGTTGACTCGGGTAGCCAGTCACATACTGTGATGGCTTACTCATTTGCAGATGAGTACTAACCAGGCTCGGTTTCGATTAGCTTTGTTGATGTGACCACAGACAAATGATGGACACATACTTCCACTAGCATGTCATTAGATTAAAATGAATTTGTTGACTTGAAGTATTAATTCATTATTTTGAAAATTTATGGTAATTTATATTTTAGAAGCTTAGTCTTAACTTAGTTGTGTTTAAGTAATTAAATTTGTATGCTGTTGATGAAAATTATTGTCAGTGGGAAGTCTTTTTGTTTAACTTTGATTATGCTTCACCCTTAATGGTCAAGTCTCATTGTCATACATTAAACAACATAATATGCAATGCCTCTCATAATATTTGTTTAACAAGTACTATACAAATTTGCAGATTGATGATTGATTGATTGCTTTGATATGTACTTTATCTTTTAGTGTTGACAAGAATTGTTTTAGGTATTTCATGGAGATCTGAAATAATGTTGCCTTTTCCATTTGCTATTTTTAATTTGCGTTATTTGTCATACCAGTAATATTCTATGGTTTTAGGTATTTACCTGTTTGCCGACGCTCATTCATGTGTTCAACTACGTGATGCTGCCAGACTGTTTATACTCGAAAATTTCTGCAGGATAGTTAAGTCAGAGGAATTTCTGCAGCTGCCTCTGGACGTTTTGTTGCGATTTCTGCGGAGTGATGAACTGCATATTGATGCAGAGTATGAGGTTCTTGATGCAGCGCTTCACTGGCTGGATTCCGATGCAGCTGGTCGCCGTCGTTCAACCTACGATGTCCTGGCCACCGTGCGTTTATCTCTCATACCGCTTTCAGTCTGCGAGGGATCAGCTGCGGCTTGCCGAGACCTCGGAATAAAGTTTGCTGTGCAGAAACTTGTTCGAGATGTTCATGTCACCAGTGGCATACAGTCAAGTCTTGCAGTTCAGCCACGTCGGCACACTCGGCAAACTGTTTATATCATAGGCGGATACCATCGGGATGTCGGTGCTCGATGGAGCGACAGTACAACCCTTTCACGAGTAGATGCCTTTGAGACATATCTTCGGGCGTGGGGTTCCGGACCAGCACTGAGTTCTTCCCGAAGCGGGGTAGTTGTGGTTACACTGAATGGTGCTATGTATGCAATTGGTGGCGAGTCAGATTCGCTAATCTCTGACTGCGTGGAATGCTTTGATCCAGTGATTTCCAGTCAGTGGCAGACCATTCAAACACTGACAATTCCACGTTGCAGTGCTGGAGCTTGTGCTGTGAACGATCAAATATACGTTTTTGGTGGGTGGATCGGTGCAGAGATAGGAAAGTCGGTGGAGTTTTATGACCCACAAAGAAGAAAGTGGACGGTAATTAACACTTTTAGAGGCGTACCACGCTACTCAATGGGAGTTGTCGAACATGATGGTGAGATGTAGTCTGATATCACTTTAATCTTTACATAGATTTTGTTTTGTCATTTGTTTAAGCACTGCTTTTGAAAATAATCACTGCCTGCGGTATTGATGACATTATTGTTTTCTGCATCATCATCTTGTTCTTTTGTCTGTTTTTTTTTCTGTGAACATAATAACTCATGAACTGCTGCTTAGCTTGATGAAATTTTGCTTGAAAACTGCAAGAAGTTAACCCTATTGAATTTCAAGGTCATAGGTCAACATTTAAGGTCACAGGATTGGATTCTCTAATACTTTACCATTGCAAGATAGCCTAGCTATTGGCCGACGCTGATGTCACCGCTGTAAATATCCCAGCATGCCACAGCAGCTATTGTGGACATCTTTAACCCTCTACAAGGCTTGATAGTCTAGTTTATAATGGCAACATTTTGATAATATTTCAGTTGAATAAATCAGATTAATACAGTTGTGATGCCGTAGTGCAAATTAACATGTTTAGTTTTATATAGAACTGTGTTTTAAAGAGTGGATTATTTGTTGATTGTTGCACCGTTCACATACATTGTAGGTTTGGTTTACATTGTTGGTGGTTTGAATGAAATGAACACTGAATTGCAGTCAGTTGATGTATACAATCCATTGACTGAGCGCTTGTCTCGAGCTGCTGATATGCTGACAAAACGGGCATATGTTGGTACTGCTGTTGTTGATGGCTTTATTTATGTCGTTGGTGGTTGGAATGAAAAGGATGGAGCATTGACTACTGTTGAAAGATACTCTATCACTGAGGTTCGGATATTTACGGTTTATATTAATAGTCACTAGGTCTATATAATAGAGAACTTTAACTTGGCATGTAAGTTCTTTGTTTGTCATTTTGTTGCATATTTTGACATTTTGGCCTCTAGTCACTAGTTTTGGTCTTGAAGTAATACTTTGAAATACTCTGAACTTCGAAAATGTGGGGTTTCTATTGATTTTTGCAATCTTTGGCTGCAGTGCACACTCCAAGAATGAACTGCGACGAAATGGCTGGTAATAGATGACAGTTTGCGAACAGGAACTGCTATAGGCTTTCGCGCATTTTATGAGCATTAGCTCAAATTTCTTGTATACCTTCCCAGAACAAATGTCTGTTGCCCATTTTTACCAGTGCAGTTGTATGTGTGCAGGATGAATGGGTGCATGTATCGCCGATGTTGACAGCACGAGCTGGTGTTGCGGTGGCTGCTGTTAATGGACTGGTTTATGCGTTTGGTGGTCGGACGTCGAGCAGTGAATTCTGCGCTCCAGTGACTCTTGCGTCAGTGGAATGTTATTATCCGGAGTTGGATGTGTGGATGGATGCTGGACTGATGCCACTCGGACGATGTGAGGTTGGAATTGGAGTCTTGTGATGCACGCTGTCTTTGTTACTTATCACATCAATTCCAGAAGGACCGCCATTTTGAGGGTCTACCATTATGATTCTGAAAGTCGCTTTTATGATCATTGTCTGAAGTAGTTTTTGATAGTGCCTTTTGCTAGTTGACTTTTATATTAAGTGTGCTATTTAGCTCACACTATATGCTTAACCTTAACGACTAGCATTAACCCTTTTGGAATGGTGGCCATTCAGAGTCGTGGGCTGACACTACCACATCAAACTGCAGCATATTCAAACTTGATATTTTAGGAAATAAACATTCAGCCAGTGCTTTCCGTGTTGCTGTTTACGTAGATTCTTTATAAGCTCATTTTTGTTTTTTTCATTTCTTTCATGTGTTTCTTAGTTATATGAAATATGCACTGCAAACTGTGCAACACTGATGATACATGTATTTGACTTTGTTTGCTTGCAGACCAATTTTTGCTGTATTTATTAGTGTGGGCTAACCATGCTTCAGAATCAGTGCTGTTGGTTATGTGACCAGGGTTGTGTCTAATTGGGCAAAAAAACACTAATCGGGCTACCGGTACTTTTAGCAGTTATTTACACTCTAAATTTTTGCTTTGGCGCCATGCTTGCTACTTTTCGGGCTACTTTTTGAATCACTGGTGACCATTGGACTACATACGAGAAATACAAATTGCCACTTTTGCCATTGTCAAAGATTTTGGAAAACCTATATGCAGGAGCATCATTTAGGGGGGCTGAGGGGTCTACAGACCCCCAAGGATTTATGATTTTAGTTTTTCTCTGTAAATTGTACCTTTGATTATACGCGAAGCAGCAGTTTGAAGTAGATTTTAAACAACATTATGATCTGATTACTATGATGGTGTTCACATTATTGCATTTTGTGTTTTTTTTGCTGTGTTACATTAGTTTTCTGATGAGACATAGGACATATGTGCTTGCAACAGACTTTGGTTACCTCCGCCAAGGAGGTAATGTTTTTGCCGGTTTTTGTTTGTTTGTTTGTTTGTTTGTCTGTGAGTCCACGCGATAACTCGAAAAGTTATGGACGGATTTTTCTGAAATTTTGAGGGTATGTTGGGCATGGCATAAGCTACCATTGATTCAATTTTGGGCGTGATCTGGCAGGAATCATGGATTCTGGATCACTTTGAAATTTTTGTTACCATTGGGGCATAAGCGAACTGCTGGCCAAGTGAAGATGGTGACGCCACCTGGCGAATAGCTTTGCCTTGGCGGAGGTACCTGCGCTCTCCAAGTGCTTTCTCTGGTTGATTAATGGATTTCAAATGGCAACACGTAAACTAAGCATAATATACTTATGTATATGTAGGCTAGTAAAGAAAAATTTACATGTATTATCCTAGCAGTTGGACTCATCAGTTGAGTATAATTTTGTCAGTTCAAGTGTGTTATAGAACATGCAATGTTGTTAGAGTGGAGAAGTGTTAGATTTATTGGTCTGTTGATGACTGTTATAAATGTACAAAACATCAGTTTGTACACTTGTTAACAGCGACATGAATGAGTGACACATCGAAAACAGCAAAAATCATAAAAAGGTGATATCACTCACCATCACATCGCCTGTCAATCTGCTGTTTAATAATAATCACCTGTTTATGATTTTTGCTGTTTTCGATGTGTCACTCATTCATGTCGCCATTAACAAGTGTATAAGCTGATGTTTTGTACATTTATATTTGCTGTTTTATTACAATAACAAAGTTGATGGTCATTTATAAACCATCTGCTTTCCACGGCCATGAAGACACCAAATCTTAAATATTTTCGGGTCACAATTTTGATCTTTAGGGGTCTTGTGACGTCATCGGAACGTGACCATCGGACTCGGCAAGAGCACTTTCCTATTAGTGGTCAATGATGACCATGTGTCTATCTTGCACGGATATGGAGATACGGCGCTTCAAAAATTTTGGGGTCACGAGTTTGACCTTCTGGGGTCACGTGACGTCATCGGTCACATGATCATTTGACTCGGCATAATGTGGTTTCCTATTGGTGGTCCATTGTAAACATGCATCTATCTTGCACAGTTACGGAGATATGGGGTTCCAAAGATATTGGGGTCACGACCTTGACCTTGGTCACGACCTTGACCTTTTGGGGTCACGTGACGTCATCGGTCACGTGACCATCGGACTCGGCGTGGGCACTTTCCTATTGGTGGTCAATGATGACCATGTGTCTATCTTGCACAGATATGAAGATACGGGGCTTCAGAGATTTTGGGGTCACTAGTTTGGAACCATGCGTCTGTGCACCGTGGCGGAGATATAAAGCCTCAAACTCGCATTTGCCCATGTTAAAGGCCAAAAGTTCACTGCGCAATCTCCGTGTCACGTGACCTGTATGCAGAGCGTCCAAAATTACCACATATTTGGAATTCCCAAGTCTATATTGCCTATTCGCTATACAACTTCTATGAGGCTACGATGACGATTAAGGGCCGTTTGTAGGTGAAAATTTTATACATACGCATGTTTTTTAAGGCCAAAACGTTGACTGCGCATGCCCCGTGTCACGTGACCTGTGGGTAGGGGGGTCCAAAATGACCACGTATTTGGAATTCCCGAGGCCATATTGCCTATTCACTATACAACTTTTATGGGCCTACGATGACGATTAGGGCCGTTTATAGGTGAAATTTTTATACAGGAGCGTTTTTGGCCGAAAATTTCAAAGTCCGTTTTTGGGCCCAATTTTCGACTTTGGGGTGATTTTTCAGGGGTTAGATATTAACTTTGAATTTTGGTTCTCGAAAAGTTTTGACCCTTGCGTGAGGCCTCGTTGTTCGAGCCATCACGCGTGAAAATCTGCCGGGCGGTTTGACCTGTAGGTCGGTCAACAAAAAAGGTATATATATATATATAGTAGAAAAATTTTCGTTATATTTCACCCATTTGCCGAGAAGCCCCCAATGGACAGATTTGCGCGAAATTTTGCACAGGGGTTCGTCTTGCGGACGTAAATCACCTGTTTCAAATTTTGTTTCGATCGGTTGAGGGGTTTTGGATCTGCGTGAGGTCGAATTTTGCCATTCTCCACTGACTTAGCCGGTCGCCATTAACACAGGGCTGCGCTATACCGCGCGCCTGTGATATACATTTACTGTGTAAACTGCATGAAATTTGGTCAACTGATTCTCAGGAAAGTCATTCAAATTGTTGCCACGAGATGTCACATTTTAAGGCTGAAAATGCACCAAATTCGGCTGGGGCTCCACCCCAAACCTCTCTGGGGAGCTTACACAGCGATCCCCCAGATCTCCTTGCTGGATTTAAGGGGGACCTACTTCTAAGGGGAGGGGAGGGCAGGAAAGGGGAAAAGGGAAAAAGGGAGGAAACGAGGGGAGGGAGAGGAAAAGGAAGGGGGAGAGAGTGGACCCCCTAAGGAATTAGTGAAATGACGCCACTGCCTATATGAGACAGAATTTCACAGAAAAGATTATCCAGCGGGAAAAAAAGGTCGTTAAGAAGGGGGAAAGAGGAAAGAAAGAGGAAGTGAAAGAGAAAAGGCAAGGACCCAAATTTCTTACGCCACGGGGTCAGACAAGTAGCCTACTTCGTGGCGTCCGTAACTCCGGGTGACCTGACCTGGCTGGAGGATTTTCTGACCTTGAAATGACCTGGCTCGATCGATGTTTGCTGCTCTGGCACCGCACCGCCACTGCAAAAATCACGATTAAATTATGGAATAAATAAAATATCATATGTAATAAATTTAACCACAAACAAAAAAGCCTAAAAATTAGACTTTAAAGTTTTTTTTAAAATTTCATTAAAGCACCTATTTTTCAGACCAATTTTCTAGCCCTGCCACAGTCCCATACGCGTACATGCTATGGTGACAGCTATAACAAACGCTACAGTCAACGTTGAGATATACGTTAATTCGGCGCACGTGGGTTGCTGTTGTCAGCAACTTTGCATTCAAAATTGCAGCCAAACTAACTGCAAATAGCCACTAATGGTAACTATTTACAGTCTTTAAGAACTTATCATCGCCATATCCAACGATACCATCGCCGACCCCTTGCGACGTAGGGTTTAGCCACGTTACACGCGTTACTGATAGACAGACGACACTATTTCGTACACAATACTCGATTTACGGTCGGCCAAAATAAATCTTAGCCTACGTCCAGTGCAGTTGTTTGGAGATTTACGAATTTAAAATATTAAATAATCATCGTTTTAAGTTTCTATGTATTAACAACAATGGCTGACAGGGATATGATTTTGCTAGATTTTCAAGTAAGTTTAGCATCAGATGCATGCGTTAAAATGTGTCTCACACATGCATTTCAGAAAGCCTTAAACTCGACACGTTACATGATTAAGTACGATTTTATATGCACTGCGCAGTGGCTTTTGTAGTACTATCAGTCCGGTTGGTGTGGCTTGGTAGTCTAGTGGTTGGCTAGCCTTGTTATACACGGCTCAGATTTCAGATGTCAAAGAGGAAACGGGATCAGTGACCTATGCACAGTTATGCACAACTGCTATCAAAATTACTACCTAACCACAAAATGGGGTGAGGCCTGGGGAGGGGGCGCTGCCCCTTCCCCAGGAAAATAAAAATGTGATGAATCGTTTCACTAGAACATAATAGGGTAAAAATTTACATTAGCTTCGCCACCCCAAATTGCTTTAAAAGTGACTGAAATAGGTAGAATTAGTGTTGTTATGCATGTTTCAGACTGGTTAAATTATGGGAAACTGCAATTGAGTGACTATCAGTACCCGAGAATACATTTGGTGTTTTGTATGGGGAGAAGCAATAATATTAATTTTTTTTAATATGCTGCTTATTCAATACCTGCGGTACGCTGCTGGGGAACCAGTTTTGACTCCCACAATGTATTGATTTATAATCTGAACGGATTTCTAATTTAGGCAAAGTCTCTGTAAACAATGCAACAGTCACTTTTGTATTTGTGTGTTACGTGTGTGATGGCTACCTAGTGCAATGAATCTAAATGCATTGTGGACACTGTATTTTACATTTCCAATAAAAATTGCCAATTACTTCTCTCAGAAATAGCCAACTATCATGCTTTCTAGTAGTTTCAGCAGCATTGTGTAATGTTGAGGAAACTGACAACACATTAGATTAATCTTGTATGTTTTTGTTAATTTCTTGAAGAAACACAGATATTCACATGACGGCTGATTTCTCGAAAATCGTACATTTTCCAAATAAATTTGGAGGGGACACAGAAGGAACATAGGCCTTTTGATTAATAGAATTAGTTTTGTGGACGGTCATACTTTAAAATTTAGATCATCAGGCCTATATTTGATGTAATCACCCAATATCATAATATTGATTTGTTGTGATTTACAGCAGTGTACAGGTGTTGATGATCTGGAAACATGCATGGCTATATTGGAACATCATGATTGGGACTTGCAGGTATTCAATGTGTTTTAATCTTTCTTTTTATCATGCTTATCTGGTAGGACTACATTATTATTATTATTATTATTATTATTATTAACAAAAACAGTTAAAAACAAAGTGTTGGAATGACTAGAGGTCTGCTGCATCGCTGCAATTGACAAAGGTCTCGCTGATCAGAATAGCATTAAGTCTCTGTAGTAAAACAGAAATACACTGCCAAAGAAAAGACGTGTCTCGTGGGTCTCTCATGACGGAAGTTGACCGGCCACCCACAGCATTAAAAAATCTGTTGCTGATGAGTGGATTGTGCTATGGGTTTTAAATGCCAGTGGCTGGAAGATGCGAGTGGCTGGCAGATCAGCGTACTTGGAGGTTTTTCTGCTCGCTGCAGCCTCCACCGCTCCACCAGCAGACTGGGATGACACATGGACATATGAGTCTTCCAGTCTGCTGACTTCCGTGATGTCCCAAGTCAGCGGCTTACCAGCTTGCCAAGGAATCAGGGTAGGTTTGTCTAGGTGCCTGCGGTCAGTTCTTGTCAAACTGCATGGCTCTTTTGTCACTGGAACACTGGCTGTGATCAGAGACCGTGCTATAATGTCATTGATAGCATGATGTCTGGTTATCCTGCTTGGTGCTTGTTACAGACGAAGCCATGAAGGCCATGAGTATCTACCGGCGATCCACAACGACAAGTATGGGCGACACAGACGCTGCAACCAAGACGCAAAGTGACTGCCACTCAGACTGCCTTGTCAGAAAGTCTCTGTCTGCAGCCAGAGATAGGCAGTGCTAAAAGCCAGTTCCCGCTGTGAGGTGTGGCAGCAGCAAGGAAGCAGGCTGTCTGCTGTGGCTCAGAATAGTGCGCTTCTACCTGGGCTCGAGCAGACTGAATGCCGGGCTGGTCCCAGAACGACTGCTTGTTCAGTAAAGCTGCCAGGAGTGAAGGCGAGTCGTGGGCATTTTGCCATGCTGCCAGAACATATCGGAAGAGCAAGAAGCCGACAACAAGATCTGTGTCTGGAGGTCCGAGGTGCTGTCCGCCAAGGCCAAAAAGGTGGGAAGTACAAGCGAATGCACCTGTCTGATACCCAGACCACCTTATTATTATTATTATTATTATTAATGCCATTTACAGTGTATATGGTGTAAGTTTGAAAAAAATGCAGCAAATGCACCAAGTCAACTGCAACAGGCTATCAGAAGCTTCTGTCATGAAGAATGTTTTCAGCCACTTATGAAATACTGACAGTGTCATGTCTAATCGCAGTGCAGCTGTCAGACTGTTCCACACGACTGGACCGCTGCGGTCGCTGTAGTTTGTCGTCGTGCGTGGAACAGAGAGTTGTTACCTGGGATCAACAGTTCCTTAGCACTAGAATGATTTGGCTGACATTACTTACCTTGCGCTAGAGAGAATTCATCTTTTTATTGTGTATATCATTGTGCTGCTGGTAATTGATGTTCATCTTTATCTTAGTTATTTATCAAGCTTGTCTGAACATTGTCTGAACATGTATTTATTGCATTTTTCTTTTCAAATAATTTTACTGTAATGTTACTGTATGAATTTTACTTGAATGCTGTAGTTGTATAATAAAATTTAATTTATTTTTGAGCAGTTTGCTGATTTGAACCAAGTGTATGTATTCATATGTAGTTTTGATTTAACAGCTGAAGTGTGACATTGACTGTATTGCTGAACTATGCAAACTGATTTAGTATTTGCCAAGACTTGCTGACTTGCACAGTTTAAGTAATTGACCGTCCTGATATTGGTTTGAGTTTTGTATTGTGTCACACATCAGTGATTGCTGCTGCGACTAGTGACCCATGGTGAGTAGTACATTTTGACATAACTCAAAGCGAGCCATGTGCTTGCCAGGCGCTGTCACTCTGCTTGTGACAATCACTTTCTTGTTATCTTGTGATACCATGTTGTGTACAGGGTGCAGCAGAAAAAAGTGGACCCCTAAAGTTTTTCGCTGTTTTCTCAACAACCGTTTGGAATTTTAATTTGAAATTTTACAGATTTATTTAATGATACCTTGTACATCTAACTGGTCAGTAAAATTTGATTCTGTTGAAAAAAGACAAAGTAACAGACTTTTTAACATGACTGCCTACAGAGTTTTCAGCATTCAAAAAATGTTCCGGCTACTACACCAATTTAATAACATCGTTGAAACAGCACAGTTGAATAATGATCAAATGCCAGAATTCCATTGTCACTGCAAATGTTCGAAGTGTTCACCGCCAGCTCTAAGCAACAACACCAGCCTCCAGTCGCCTTATTTGAGAAATCTTTCACAGCATTGTTGATCGGTCCCTGTGGCAAGTTGCCCCAGATAACCTGAAGCGCTTCTTTGAGTTCGGCGCTTGTTTTCAGCTTTGTTTTGAGTTTGCAGTAAGCCTCCAGCATTGCACCCCATACGTGATAGTCCATTGGGTTTATATTCGACGAATTTGGTGGCCATCAGTCTTTTATGATGAAATCCGGACAGCTGGCAGGCAGCCAGTTCTGTGCGCTGTGTGGCGTTGTGCGCTGTGTGTGCTGACGCGCCGTCCTGCTGGAAGATGAATCCGGTGAGTAGCCGGCTATTGGTTTAAAAGAACGAAAATTTAGTGATAATTTATAAGCAATAAAAATCGCTGTTTGTCAAAACGTCACTGTGACGTCATCGGCAGTAACGTGTATCCAGTTTTTGAAAATTAAATAGCATTTTAGCATGAACATTTTTGAATGCAGAAAAATCGGTAGGCGGTCATGTTAAAAGTCTATAAGTTCGTCATTTTTTTCAACAGAATCACATTTTACTTGGCAGTTAGATGTAAAAGGTTTCACTAAATAAAGGTGTAAAATTTCATATTAAAATCTCAAACGGTTGCTGAGAAAATGGCGAAAAAATTTAGGGGTCCACTTCTTTCTGCCGCACCCGGTATATTTTCGTTTTTTTACTGTATTATATATTATACATATTGTCCTAATTTTATAACCAAATCTGAAGTTTGGTGCTTTAAGCAGTTTTGTTTTGTTTTGTATATTTTAGATTGTACACTGAGTTTTGTTTTTGCCAATGGAATTAGTCAAAAACTTATATTTTTGTGTGTGTATTAAGGGTAGTGATAATTTAGGTTGCATTGCTTTGACTGTGTGTGCTGTTGTGATGCTGTTAGGAGGCAGTTCAACATGCGTTTGGTATGATGGATGTAACACAGCCTCAGGAACAGCAGCAAGCTGATGCAGCTGTCAGTGCAGCTCATGTCGTGCCAGATAGACAGTTTGTAGATATGCCTTCTGATGTCAGTGTGCATTTTGATATGGGTGAGCCATTGCACTCTGTGTTGGATACAGCTGCATTTGGCAGTGATGGTTTTCGGCCATATGGTTCGCCATCTCGAATTCGGATGCTTCATTTTCGCATTGAGTACCGACAGAAAAATGTGCCAATCATCTTGCAGGACATTAACTGTGTTGGTAAGTCTCTGGTGGTTTGTGATTTTAAGCATGTCAGATTTTGTCCTATAGATGGAATGGGATGTAGTTTATTGGATGAGTAAAAAAGTTTGCTATCTGGTTTTCGTTATGACATCGTCAAATACCTACAAATTATGTTTTTTACCGTCACAGTTAGCAGTAGATTTGCCACAATATGGTTACTATCACACTCACACGGTAGTGTGAGTGTTGTAAGGACGACCTTCAAAGTATATGGGAAAATGCAAACTTTGACCCTCAGCCAACCAAAAACCCCTGAACCGATCGTCACCAAATT